>JAEIGA010019144.1_pt1 | contig 10441 bp, 7 predicted proteins | sample 9270691 | NCBI WGS metagenome assembly JAEIGA01 (sample SAMN17057246, study PRJNA624740) | gut metagenome | biome: biome; isolation source: fecal sample | host: Bos grunniens | place: China: Xizang | collected 2019
GAGTTAGTTCGTATTGAAATGTTCTGTCACGGAGCACTTTGTATGGCAGTTTCAGGAAAATGTTATTTAAGCCTACATGAGTTCAATCGCTCTGCCAACCGTGGTTCTTGCATGCAAGTTTGCCGCCGTGCATATACTGTGCTCGACAAAGAAGGCGATGTGCAACTAGATGTGGACAACGCTTACATAATGTCTCCAAAAGACCTTAAAACCATTCATTTTATGAACAAAATGATGGATGCAGGTGTGAGAGTGTTCAAAATAGAAGGTCGTGCTCGAGGTGCAGAATATGTGAAAAATGTGGTTACTTGCTACAAAGAAGCCATCGATGCATATCTAAACGGCACATTTACCGAAGAAAAAATAGAAAAATGGGACGAAAGTCTTGCACGCGTGTTCAACCGTGGTTTCTGGGATGGATATTACCTTGGCAGACGCCTTGGCGAATGGTCGCACAGATATGGTTCTTCTGCCACAGAAAAGAAAGTCTATATCGGCAAAATTACCAATTATTTTAAAAACATTGGCGTGGCAGAATGCCTAATGGAAACATACGACCTAAAAGTAGGCGAAAAAATCCTTATCACAGGCGACACCACAGGTGCATACGAAGCAGTAGTGGAAGAACTTCGCTTCGACCTTAAACCAGTAGAAGAAGTAAAAAAAGGTCAACTTTTCTCTATTAAAACCACAGAACTTGTTCGTCGTGGCGACAAATTATACAAATTAGTACCAGAAAAGAATGAAAACTTTAGTTAAGATATTAGTCATTACACTAGCTTGTTTAGTGTTTCTACTTTCACTGCCTTTCATTGCGTTAGAGGTGGTTTGTATTCCAAAGGTGACCAATAAAATCTTGGAATACGTACCCGACTATATGCAGGCGGAAGCTGAGGTAGGGGAGCTAGACTACAAATTGTCTAGTTGGCCAAACGTGGGAGTAAAACTTCACGATTTGGTTATATACACTCATATCCCAGAGGTGCGAGATACACTTCTTGCTGTGGATACACTTGATTTGGCAGTAGATGTGATGGCGTTTCTTAACGAAAACAAGGTAAATATCGACCATGCATGGGCAAAGGGCTTACTTGTAAATGCTCAAACTATTAACGGCAGGAACAACTGGGATGTGTTCCCTCCATCTGCAGAAGAAGATACCACTTCTACTGCAATGCCAGAAATTCGTTGGAAGAACATAGAGCTTGACAGAGTAAATGTAACATATAAACATGATTCTGCGCAGTTCAACATTGCTGTAAACGACTTTATGCTCCACTCTAAAAAAGGCGCATTTACCGACAAAATCATCATAGCAGGAGCAGAACTAGGTGCAGAAAACATTATCTACAATGCGCACCCAAATACAGTTTATTCTATAGGAAGTTTCTCTACCAAGCTTATTGCAGCAAACTCAGAAAGAGGCACACTTTTGAAGACAGACCTACTTATGCCGTATGTGCGTTTGCATGATGCTGAATTTTCTATAGACAGCACTTCATGTGCCCTTAAAGCAAATATGACAGCAGATACCACCTTCCGCAAGTTCAATGTGGAAGAATTGGCACTAACACTAGACAACTCTTCTGTTTCAGCCTCTGGCTACGCAGAAATAGTTTCAAAGGAAGAAATTTACACAGACCTTGCTCTTGCACTTTCTTCTCCAAAAATAGAAAATATCATTGCGCTTGCGCCAAAATCAGTAGTGGATATGCTTCAAGGTATTCGCATGCAAGGTGCTATCAATGCAGATGCCACTGCCAAAGGTTATTTCGACGGAAAAGAAAAACTACCTGTGGTAAACCTAAATGTAGACCTAAAAGATATCAAGGGTTCTGCACCCGAGCGAAACGCCAAACTAGATAGGCTAGATTTAAAAGCTAACGCTCGTTACAACCAAAATAGCAAGGACTCTACCTTTGTGCAAGTAGACAATTTCTATGTGAAAACAGGTCGTTCATACGTGAAACTAAATGCCAATGCCAAATACAAAAAAGGCAAAGAATATCTAAAAGCAAATGTAAAAGGTGATGTGGACCTTTTTGCCATGAACAAATTGTATCCATTTTTAGAAAATGGTAGAATTAAGGGCGTAATGTCTGCAGATTTGGGCGCAGACTTCTATTTAGAAGATGTTACCAATATGAATGTGAGTCAAATTCACACCAATGGTACAGTTACTGGCGACGATGTGAGAGTGAGCATTCCAAGTGAAAAACTTAGCCTAAATATAGATTCCTTAAGACTAAAAGTAAACACAAATACAGGAGTGGCAAGTCGCAGATCAGGCAAGATAGACACAGCACTTGTCAACTCTCGACTGGCATTTAGCAACCTAACATTACGCTACAAACGTGCAGTGAAAGCAGATATAGACAGACTTAGTATGATGTTCTATGCCGACGATTTAAGCGGAAATAAAGCACCAAAACTTAGAGCAACAGTTTCTATGCGTGGCATAGATGCTCAAACCAAAGACACCGTTAGATTCAAGGCAAAAAGAATGTCGGCTTCTGCTAATATTGCTCCAGACAGGGAGTACAAATTTGTGCCAACATCGTCTGTGCGACTTTCATTCGACTCTGTGATATTTGCATCTAAAAAGGCAGGTATGTTGCTAGATTCAACACGCATTCAAGCCGCAGTAACACCAAACTTCCGTAAATATAAGAGATTTAAAAAAGGCGAAAAACCAGTTCTCATTCCAGAGAGCGAACAAAAGGTAATCAATACAGACAGCCTTTATCACTTGGTGATGGGAGTGATGGAAAAAGAAGATGTGGCAGACGAGTTCCTAGAGAAATTTAAGGCAACAGGAAAGATACATTTGAAGCGTTTCAACGTGAGAGACGCCTATTTCCCACTACCAATGACTGTGCGCAATGTAGATTTAGACTTCGATGGCGACACCCTAGATTTGTCAAACTTTAGAATGCGAGTTGGTCGCTCTGCTATCACTCTAAATGGTGAAGTAAACAATGTACGTAGATTTTTGCTTCGTGGCAGAACTCTAAATGGCACTCTAAACCTAGATTCAAAACGCATCGACGTAAACCAACTAATGCGTGCCTATACCGTGGCAAACGAGAGGGCAGAGCAAAACAAGCAGTTAACTGCAGATGCCAATGTAGATATTCTAGAATCAGATGCCGAACAAGACATAGATATAGAAAGTACAGCAGAGATAGATTCTACCACTCAGGCTTCGCTGATAGTGATACCAAAGAATCTAAATTTAAGTTTTAATGCCAATGTAGATACAGTTCTACTTTCTAATATGAAACTTATAGACTTTGCAGGTAGGGTGAAAGTGAAAGATCAAGCGCTAAGCGTGGCAAATCTATCCACATCAACAAAAGTGGGAAAAATGGCTATGCACCTAAGTTATTTATGCAAAGATATAAAATCTGCAGATGCAGCCCTTGCGCTCAATATGGATAGCGTGCAGATAGGTGAACTAGTAACAGCCTTACCAGAACTAGACTCTATTATGCCGATGCTTCGTTCTTTCAAAGGTAGCGTAGCATGTGAGGCTTCTGTGGTTACTCAGCTAGATTCTGCTATGAATGTAGTGTTACCATCTGTAAATGCAGGTGTATTACTAAAAGGTGACGATCTAGTTCTTCTCGACGGTGAAACCTTCACCGAAATTGCCAAGATGCTTATGTTTAGCAAGAAAACAGAAAACGTGATAGATAGTGTTTCAGTAGAACTCCTAGTAAAAAACAACGAAATAGAAATCTATCCATTTATGGTGTCTATGGATAAATATCGACTAGGAATCGGCGGTACACAAGGTTTAGATGAAAGTTTCAACTATCATATAGCTCTGCTAAACCCTATCAGACTAGGTCTAGATGTTTACGGTAAAGACTTCGACAACATCAAGTTTAAACTAGCAGGTGTGAAGTTTAAAGACTCCAACACCAAAATAGGCAAGGGTGGTGTCCTTATCCGTGAAGACGACGTCAACTTAAGGTCAATCTTCCACAACAATGTAGTGGAATCGATACTAAACAAAAATAAGTAACCGATTAAAAGCACCCGCTAGGGTGCAATTGAATTGTAACCTCGTCTTTAGCGAAGCGTAAGGCGGGGAATAGGCGCCCCCCTCAAGGGCACCCCGTAGGGGTGCAACCGAGCGTAAGCGAGCGAAATATAAATTAATAACAAAATAAATAATTAATAACAATGGAAAAGAAAATACAAGCAGAACTAATGTCTGCAATGAAAGAAAAAAACGCTGAAAAAACCACAGCAATCCGCGAAATCAAAACCGCAATCATGAAATTCAAAACCTCTGCCGAATATAAAGGAGAGTGCACCGAAGCAGATATTTTAGGCCTAATCCAAAAAATCTCAAAACAACACAAAGAATCTGCCGATATGTACGCCGCAGCAGGTCGCGAAGACCTAGTAAAAGAAGAATTAGCACAACTAGAATACATCAACTTCTTCCTACCTAAAATGATGTCAGAAGAAGAAACCGCAGCAGTTCTAGACAAAGCAATTGCCGACCTAGGAGCCACCAGCGTAAAAGACATGGGCAAGATCATGAACTACATGAAAGAAACCTACCCAAACCAATACGACGCCAAATTCGTCGGCACCTACGTCAAATCAAAATTCTAAATAACAAATGAGGCTGCTAAAATTTTCATAGCAGCCTCTGTTTTTATTTATTTGCCAGACAATACTTTAACTAATTTTTCGTAGCCATTATCTTTTTTTATGTTGCCACGTGTGATTGCCTGAGACATCCCTTTATGTCCTTTGGTAATAATTCGGCCTTCTGCTTCTAATTTATTCCATAAATCATCTCCAAAGACCTCTTTCCATAAATTCTCAGATCGTAGGACAAGGAATGTTTTATCAGTTTTAGTTGCTAGGTATTTTACCAGTAGATTATTGAATATAGAAGAAGGTAGATTTTTAATCTTTGTTGAATATTTAAACTTTTCAGAATGATAACCTATTAATTGTAGGAAAGCAATATCTTCATAGATAGGGTGATTTTTTTCAGAAGAAGGTTTGCCATAGGCATCCATGGCAATTTTAGCAAATGATTTTTGCCAATAGTGATCTCCTTGCACCCTAGAACATTCATATTCATTGTAAATGGCAAGACCGTGGAGCTGTAATGCTTCTCTCATTAACTGAAGAAGTTGTTTCTTTTCAGTAGGATCCATCTGAATACATTTGTCTTTGTTTACACTTTCTATATATCCAGGATTCAATGTAAGGATAACAACTTTAGACTTAAGTAAATTGCCAGAGAAAGGCATAGGTGGAACTCCAACAATAAACTGATACTTTGACTCAGTGTTTTCATTAAATTGGTGAATGAAAGTTTCATCTCCAGGGTAAATAAGTTCGTCTTCTTTCTGTTCAGACCATACTTTATTAATATATCCGATCTTATTAGAAACATGTTCCCAACCATTTTTCATTTTAATAGAATAGCTAGTAATATCTATATTACGAAGAGTTTCTTTAGATGTAGAAATATACTTAAAGAATTCTTTTGTGGCATTCTCTCCTGTATAACGTTTTGCTATTTCATCATAATCATAATGAACTTTATCAAAATGGCATCCAACTTTATTATCATTATATAAATCTTCTTCCCAATAACGATAAAGAATTTCTTCTACCATTAGCTGATATAAAGCAGGGAAACTCATCTTGTCAATAAGATAAAATCTTGTTATATCTTGCTCCTCATTTGTACGTAATAGTTCTATATAGTAACCAAGACTTCTTTTTGCTAGATATTCATAGTTGCTATATGCTGGATCTACCTTGTGTCTATTAATATCCTCTACAAACTCTTGCAAAAAATTAGCACCTCGTTTTATTCTATATGCAATGTGAGCAATCTTTGTCCACGCGTCGGTGCTTTGATATTCGTGGCAACAGTCATCTAAATATGAACGAGCAGAAAGTGGGAGCTCTAGGTCGGAAGTATGGGTTAATGTAATCATATCGATAAATTTTAAGGTTAATATCAGATAAAAATCTATAAAAAAAGCGTGAAACTCTGCATTATCGCTCGCTTCACCTTCTGAGGCTCCTAGGAATGAGTGCCCTTGTCGTCGAAACGAGCAACGCAGTAGCCTCACGCCGTATACATATAGTAAAGTCCTATATAATACACACCCATGAGGCATTCACGTTGCTTTGTTATTGACGACAAATTGAAATTTTCCTAGGATTTCAGAAAGTCAAACCCAAAGCGTTGTAAACGCCTTTTAATATGTCTTTTAAAAAAGCCCCACTATTAGAAGTAGGAATCAGCTTTATTCTTTACAAAAATAGTAACTTTTTATTGTTTTATCAATAGATGTAGTAGAGATTTTATTTTGTATAAAATATATTGATATCCTATCACATGTCTTATATACGATAATTACCTTATTTTCAGGTGTATTTTATATATAAAATCTTCTACCTTTAAAGTATTTTTGTTAACTTTGTAGAAAGAAAACTAATAGAAAATATAGAAAGATTTATATGAAAATAGCATTTGATATAGAAGAACAAATAACACGATTAAAGAGTTATGGTGTGATATTTGATGATGAGGATAAAGCAAAGGAAATCTTATTAGATGTAGGTTATTATAGAATAGGTTTTTATTCGTTTCCATTTGAAAGAACCTTCCCAGTATTAGAAAATAGGACACATCAAGTGTGCGAGGGTACCACTTTTAAAGGAATATATGATTTATATGAGTTTGATACAAAGTTACGTAGATTATTGCTAAATGCACTTGAAAGGATAGAAGTGAATATACGCACTCAGATAACTTATATAGTATCCAATTTTTATAAAAGTTCTCCAACTTGGTTTGCTGATTCTAATTTAATGGATAATGATTTTGTAGATACTTTTGAGGAGAAGGTGTATAAAACCTTAAGAGATAACCCTATTATTAAGCGACATCATAATAAATATATCAATGATAAATATGCTCCAGCATGGAAATCTATAGAGTTTATGACTCTTGGGAATTTAACATCATTGTATAGAGCAATTAAGGACGAGTCAGTAAAACTAGATATAGCAAAAAGATATGGTTGTACAATACGCGTATTTATCAATTATCTAGAGACCATACGTGTAATTAGAAATAAATGTGCACATGGTAATTGTATTTACAATACAGAGGTTGCAAAAGGTATTGTTATAAAACCAGCTAATATACCAGTAAATAGTAGACATAACATTAATGGCGTAATATGTGTGATTAGGTATTTATTAGGAAAAATATCTGAGACAAGAAGAAAGGAATTAGAAGATGCAATCTCAGATTTAATGAATTCTGAAAGAGATATAAAAACAAATGATATTATAAAAAATTGTACAAAAATTACAATTTAGTTTGTAATAGCGAAAATTATATTTATCTTTGCAATGAAATAGTGCCCGTATAGGCTTAGTCGCTATATCTGCACTTTAAAAAGGATGTTAGGAGTTTCAGCGCGCATGAAACTCCTTTTTCTATGTTTATTTCTACATTACTTTCAAGATTTTTGATTCCGACTTGGTGCTGACTTAGTGCCGACTTAGTGCTGATTTTCATATTCATGAGCACTATCATGAGCACAAAAAAACAGCACCGAAGTTCAGTGCTGTGTGGTTATTGGTTAGGAAGTAGGATTTGAGCCCAATTAGGAATGTTCTGGTTTTCTTTCTGACATAATGTTAGCAGTTATTTTGTTCGACCCATTGTTTAAGCTCTTCTTGAGCTTCTATACGCATTTTCTCAAACATCTCTTCATGAACACGTTTACTACTCTCGCGAGCCTCTTCTGCCACTTCTTTCATTATCTGTGCTAACATTTCATCAGTTGGCTCCACATTATAACCAAATCTGTATGAATTCATTTCTTTTTCAGACATATTCTAAAATCTTTTTACAAATATATCATTTATTTATGAAAAATAAAAATACCTCACTAGGTGTCATATTAAAGCGATTGAATCCTGCTTCCTTCAAAAAGGTGTCGAATTCGACACCTTTAAAATAAGGATTGTGTAATTGTGTTAGTATTGCAATTCTGGTTGGGTCCAAGTGCCGTTGAAATAGGCTTCTTGTGGAAGGTATAGGCGCAGGATAAAGGTCCAACCTTCAAAGATGTCGAGATAGTTGTCGGCAGTGCTGTCGCCACCCATGTGAAGCACCACAGTGCCGTCTTCTTCATATTTTGCAAAGGCGCTGTTTACGTTGAATGGGTCGCCTTGTGGGTAACCTTCTGCATCGTAAATTGTAACAGACCAAAACGCATTGTCTGCCACTGGCACGTCTTTCATTACAAGTGTGCAAGGGTTTGAGTTAGCTGGGCGATAGTCTAAATAAACTGCTTGGTCTGGAGTGAAACCGCCCCAACCGCATGCAGCGCCGCAGTTGTGATTTTCAAGGCTTACTTCGCCTTTTTTGCCAAACATTTCGCTTGTAGAGATATGTTTTTCCACTGCCAATGCTTGGTAATAAGCACGCATAGCAAGCACCTCATTCACATCCCAATTGTTGGTCACTATGTATTCGCCCCTGTCGCTTTGCGAAAGCACAAGTGCATCTTGCAGTGCATCCACTGCCTTCATATCAGCATCGTCTTTCATGTTCACTTGTGTTCTTATCACAAGCAACACGTATCTACTGCCCATCGCTTCTTGGGTAAGAGTGTATGTGCCGGGTGTGGTGATAGCCATAGGGTTGTAGTGCTCTTCGGTTACAAACCATGCACTTTGGTATCTGCCGCCAGTTTCTGGCATTGTAAGTGTGGCATCGTGGCTAAGGTCGAGCACAGCAAACGAATATCGTGTGTCGAAGTTTATGCGCATAATAGTTCTGTCGGCTGGGTCTGGAGCAGTTCTTGAATGAAAGAACACACCCATACCATTTGTGCCTGTAACAGCCGCCGCTCTTTTCACATAGTCTTGGAAAATAATTTGGCTCTCTGCCAGCGCGTAGTTTTCTGCAGTCACTTCTGTGTACTCATCTGGCTCAGGGGTGCATGCTCCCAGCGCACAAACCACCGCCATCATAATAATATTGATAAACTTTTTCATTGTGTGATTTTCTTTTTAGGTTTCTACAAATATATTATTTATTTGTGGTTTTTCCATGTTTTAGGAATTTATAATTTTTGTCGCTGAGATTTAGTATGTAGTAGCCTTGGGGTAGGGTGGAGATGTTGATGCTGGTGTTAGACTCGTTTACATTTTGTTTTAATACCACCTTGCCATTTAGATCAATAATAGTGGATTCTGAATTATTGTAAGGTAAATTGTTGATATATAAGTTATTATCTTTTATGTAAAGGTCAATGTCTAGCGCAGAGCTTGCTTCTATATCTGTGCTAATGTTTGATTGCAACACAAGTCTGGCTCCGTAGTAGGTGACGCGGGTGTTTTCTAGAGCGTAGGATCTGTCTGCTATGCGACATAGGGTAGCTGGACGTAAATAGACTCCTCCTCTTAGCACTCTGTAATAACCATAAGATGCGCCAGTTGGGTTTGTCTGCTCTGTTGCAGAATATGCTCCATAATAGTCTGAACACCATTCCATTACATTGCCACTCATGTCATAAAGTCCCAATTCATTTGGCTGTTTTTGTCCTACCTTTTGGGTACTTTCTGGTGAGTTATTCACATACCAGGCTACGTCGTCCACATTGTTTGAACCTGCATATTTGTAGCCCATACTTTTATTGCCCCCGCGTGCTGCATACTCCCATTCTGCCTCTGTTGGCATTCTAAAATATTCGCCTTCTGCTAATTGGTTTGTGTGTCGAGCAAAACTATTTAGTGCCGTGATAAAGTTTTTTACATCTGTATATGTGATATAATATGCTGGATATAAAGCTCCAAGTCCACAGCCCTCGAACCAAACATTTTCAGACTCTGCGTTGGGTGTTTCGTACATTAAACTTTCCCATAGATCTTGTGTTATCACATATTCGCCCATGTAGAATGAAGAAACGGTAACACTGTGTACTGGCTCTTCTATCACACTTGCCTCTGCATCAAAATTTGTGCCGTTGGGGTCGGTGCTTTGGGCTCCCATATTAAAAGTACCACCTTGCACATATTTCATCTTAAATGTAATATCGCCTACTGTAAATGTGCGGTCTTGTGCCACAATACCCATACAAACAAGTAGCATTACAAGAATTATGTAGTGTCTCTTCATAAATAATACTTTAAGTGTTTATCTACAAATATATCATTAATTTATTAAATTTCTATGTTGATAATATTCTGTTTTCTAGATTTTTTGTGAGGGAATATGCCTAACTTAGAAATAATTTAGTAAATTGCGTCGAAAATAGATTTATATGAAACCAATATTTAAAACAGATTTAGCATTAATTGTTCTAGGATTATTGTCATTAACAACAGGAGTAGCAATTCATTTTGCTCATCATTTTTTATC
>JAEIGA010019145.1_pt1 | contig 10441 bp, 10 predicted proteins | sample 9270691 | NCBI WGS metagenome assembly JAEIGA01 (sample SAMN17057246, study PRJNA624740) | gut metagenome | biome: biome; isolation source: fecal sample | host: Bos grunniens | place: China: Xizang | collected 2019
AGTGAGGATGATGACAAAGATAATTATAATGTTGTTTCGCATAGCCTCTATTACCAAATACCAATACCGAATGACCACTGTTGCATCTCGGGACCTCTGCCCGTCTTGAAGAGAGATGTAGGAGTATAAGAGCCATAGATGGAGATGCCCTTAATCTTGATGCGGGCTGTTACACCTGCCTGGATGAAGTTGACGGGGTAGTTGTGCTCCTTGTGTTTCTTGCCTCCCTTGAACTTAATCTTGGTGTGAGAGTTCATTGTCATATCGACGAAACCGCCGATGCTGAATGCCACCTTATTAGGCTTGCCCACCCAAAACTCAACGGGTATGTGGAGCGAGGCGACGTTGAACTTGCTCTTCTTGGTGTTGCCCTCAATCTCGAATGGGGTGACAAGACCGTCAACGCGAGTGAAGGAGATGTCGCCATTGAGGCGGTAGTTGTTGGCACGGATACCGAGAGCCATATCAACACCCACCTTACGTGAACGAGAACGGAATGAGGCGTTGAGAAGGTTGACGGTAACCTGTGTCGATTTCCAACTGTTCAAATCGAAGAAGTTGCCATCGCTGCCGTTGTAGATAGAGTAGTCTGGTGTTGACATCACGTTCCAGCCAAGCTCGAAGAATGGAATTATCGAGGCAGAGCCCAAAACCCAGGCACCCTTCTGCTTATCGCGGCGGACAAGGGTACAGACCGAGATAGACTCCCTGTTGCCATCGTTATTATAGGATAAGCCCTTAGAAGAGATGCTTATGCCTTGTGCTGATGCGGTGTCGGCGAGAGAGATGATGCTCGCCACGAGTAGAAGTGTGATGATAATACGTTTCATATTTTTTAAAGTTTCGCGGTTTATTCAAAGGTGAAAAGTGTTCCGAGGATGTCCTCGTTGGAGAGCTCGTCACTCTGGATATTGCTCAGCACCTGCTGGGCATAGAGCTGAGCCTGCGACTCGGAGGTTACAGCCTCGCCATTGACGTAGCAATAGATGTTAGGCTCGGCGGTAGAGCTGTGGCGAAGGGTGATGGTGAGTGCGATGGCTACAACACACAGACTGAGCACCGATGCTATGCTCCACACTGAAGAGCCCCTTTGACGCAAGCGGATGTTGACACCCTGCTCACGCTGTGCGGCATTATGGCTTAAGATAGCCCCAACTGCACGCTCATCATCCGATGAAGCCTCGGCAGAGTGCTCACGCAGCAGCTGCTCCTCCTCGAGTGAGGTCTCAGCCCGCAGATACTTGTTGGCAAGTTCTCTATAATCCATAATTCATTATCTTTAAAAGTTCTGTTTTTACTTTTGTGCGTGCCCTCGAGAGAGCCATTCGTGCTGCAGCCTCCGTTGTGCCCACTATCTCGCAGATATCCTCAAACTCCATCTGCTCGCAATCTCTCAGGTGGATAACTTCGCGTTCTCGCTCGGGTAGCTCGGCTATGAGGCGGCGGATGATATCACCTGTCTCGTGGTAGTCGGGTGGCGAGTATGCCTCGCCCGCGGCTTGCTCATACTCCACCTCATCGTAGGCTCTATGTCGTTTGCGGAGCGTATCCATACACATATTTCGCATTGAAGTCATTACCAGCGAACGGAAGCCCTTGTGGCGGATGAGCAGACGGCGGTTATAGAGCTTCTCGTAGAGGTCCTGCGTCAGATCCTCAGCCGTCACGCTGTCGTGCAGGAGGGTGACGGCATAGCGAAATGCCGCATCTTTAACGAGTAAAAACTCTCTGTTTAATTCTTCGCTTCTCATCGTTTGGTGCCCTGTTTTGGAGGCTCGTTCATCTATAATACGCCGAGAGTGGACAAATATAACATCGCCCACTCATTTTTTTTGAAAAAAATCTATTTTTATGACAGAAGGATATGTCGCAGCTGCTCCACACTTGTTGCAATATGGTCGGGGTTGGCTTGCTCCAGCTCCTCCATAGAACGGAAGCCCCAGCTTACGGCTATTGAGGCAATACCTGCGTTATGTGCTGTTTGAATATCTACAGCAGAGTCACCAACCATCACGCACTCAGAGTTTGTTGCACCTCCCAATTGCATTATCTCCTCGATGAGCTGTGCGTCGGGCTTCAGAGGGAAACCCTCACGGTTGCCATAGACAGCCACAAAGTTGATGTCGGAGAAGAAGTGAGAGATGAGTTGCAGTGTGCCCTCGTGAAATTTATTTGAAGCAACGGCAATCCTGACACCCGCCCTCTGCAGCTCTGACAAAAGCTCTGTGACGCCTTCATACGGCAGGGTATGGTTGTGGATGTTATGTGTGTAGTAATCTACAAAGTCGGCTTTTGCCTGCTCAACATATTCATCAGTACGGAGCTCTTCGGGCAGGGAACGCTTAACAAGATTGCGGATGCCATTACCCACAAATGAGGTGTACTCAGCTAATGTATGCTGCGGCAGGGCTCGCCTGATGAGCATCTCTTCGCACGCAGCTGCCAAATCACCTATGGTGTTGAGCAGAGTGCCATCGAGGTCAAATATAACAAGTTTATGCTTCATCGCCCGTACGTTTGAAGATTTTATAGCCTATGGCAGCCACCAAGATAGACATCAGAGGGCTGACGATATTGAAAATACAATAGGGCAGATATGTTATTGTGGCAACACCCAACACCGTCGATTGTGTCATACCGCAAGAGTTCCAGGGAATGAGCACCGAGGTAACGGTAGCCGAGTCCTCGACACTACGGCTCAGCAGACGTCGCTCCAAGCCTCGCTCATCGTAGAGCTTGTTGAAGAGCTTGCTTGTGAGGATGATAGAGATATATTGGTCGCCTGTGCAGAGGTTGAAGAAGATACCCGAGCTGACTGTGGATGCAACGACACTGACCGTACGGCGTGCTATACGCAGGAAAGCACGCGAGATGGCGTCAAGCATACCACTGCCATACATCACACCGCCGAAGCACATAGCACAGATGATGAGCCAGATGGTGTCCATCATACCGCCCATACCACTCGTGGCAACGAGGTCGTTGATTGTCGGGTTGCCCGTATCGACAGCCACGTCGGAGGTGGTAGAGAGGATGATTGCCTTAAAGGTGGAGAAGAGATTGACGCTATCGCCGCTGATGTGGGCAATGACATCGGGCTGGGCTATGACAAGGGCTATGGATGCCAGGATAACCGAGCTGAAGAGGGTGACAATAGCGGGCAGTCGTCGCCAGATGAGCAATCCTGTAGCTACAGGCACGAGGAGCAACCACGGAGTGATATTGTAGGTCGTAGCGAGCGACTGCTGAATGATGGCGGTGTCGTTAGCCTCGACAGATGAGCCGCTGAAGCCCACGATGCCATAGACGATAAGAGCTATGAAGAGCGAAGGCATTGTGGTCAGAAGCATATACTTGATGTGGGTGAACAGAGGTACCTCGGAGGTGGATGAAGCGAGGACAGTAGTGTCGCTCATAAGCGAAATCTTGTCGCCAAAGTATGCTCCCGAGATGATTGCTCCGGCAATCCATCCCTCCTCGAAGCCGAGGGCTCGTCCGATACCCATCAGTGCGATACCTATGGTGGCGATAGTGGTCCACGAAGAGCCGGTGAGCAGCGATACTACAGCACAGATGACACACGATGCGACCAGAAAATAGGATGGGTGGAGGATGTTGAGTCCGTAATAGATGAGGGTAGGTATCACGCCGCTTGCCATCCAGCTGCCGGCGATAGCACCGATGAGCAGCAGAATGATGAGTGCGGGTGTGGCACTACGCATATTGATGATGATAGCCTCCTCCAGCTCTCGCCAGGGCACTTTGTATATCACGATAGCCAAAGCCGATGCTACAGCCGAAGCTGCCAGAAGTGAGAGCTGGCTACCTCCCATAATGGCATCGCTGCCAAAGAGGTGGATGGTCACAGCAAGCAGTAGGACAAGCACCGTAAGGGGTATGAATGAGATGAGAATCGAAGGTGTTCTCTTTGGGGATAACTGTTCCATATAACCTAACTTTTTCGGCTGCAAAGATACTGAAAACTGAGTAACCGCAGCCCTAAACGGAACAAAATATGATGTAGATATTCAAAAATTTCAATGCTTTTTATATATTTGCATTACCAATATCGAGATTTTATGATACGTCTTTCGGTAATAATATCTACGTACAACCGCTCTGCATTGCTGATGCAGACTCTGCAGTCGCTCGTCGAGCAGAATGCTTCACGCTATGATTGGGAGTGTGTGGTTGTCAATAATAACTCAACAGATGATACTGCCGAGCGTATGGAGCAGTTCATAGCCGAGCACGCGGGATTCAACTTTAAGATGGTCAACGAGCCTAATCAAGGACTCTCATACGCACGCAACCGTGGTATACGTGAGAGCGAGGGCGAATATATAGCCATACTCGATGACGACGAGCGTGTAGCACCCGACTTTGTGGATGCCTACATCGAGCTATTCGATAAGGTGGAGGATGCTGTGGCTGGCGGAGGTCCTATAGTGGCAGAGTATATGAGCGAGAAACCATCGTGGATGTCGCCATACACCGAGCGACCAATAGCCAACACGATGTATTTCGGTGATGAGATAAAGCCATTCCCCAAAGGCAGAATCCCGGGAGGCGGTAATATGGCTATTCGCCGCAATGCCATACGTCGCTACGGAGTGTTCGATACGTCGCTGGGTTATGTAGGCGAGGATTTGGTCGGTGGCGAGGAGAGCGACCTGTTTGAGCGATTGGAGATTGCAGGGGCTAAATATTACTACGTGCCAAAGGCTGTGATGTATCACATAGTGTCCGAGAGCAAACTCACGAAAGAGTATTTTGAGCGACTCTGTTTTAATATAGGTGTGAGTCAGCGTCGTCGTGCACGTTACTTCCGTCGTGAGCGTAAGGTGCTTCTGATGGAGAAGGTCAAGTGGTGTGCGACACTTCTCATTGCCGCCTTCTACACACTGACGTTCCGTCTGCCAAAGGCCCGTTATCTGATACTGATGCGACAGTGCATATCGCGAGGGCTAAAGCATAAATAGAGGTTAGCTCTTGTTATACAACTTCTAACAAAATGGGCGTGTCTATAAACTTGTTAGACACGCCCGTTGTTGTTCTTGTGAGGTATCACTTAGTCGCGTGATGAGCCAAAGATACGCAACAGGTAGATGAAGAGGTTGATGAAATCGAGGTAGAGCGAGAAAGCTCCCATAAGGGCTAACTTCTGTCCCATCTCGTCAACCTGACCATACTGGGTGAATATCTGACGCAGCTTATAGGTGTCGTAAGCCATCAAACCGGTGAAGATGACAACACCTGCGTAGGTGATAATCCAATACAAGCCCTCAGACTTCATAAAGATATTGACAACGGTGGCGATGACCAATCCGATAAGGAGCATAAAGAGCACGTTGCCAACCTTCGAGAGGTCGAACTTAGAGGTGTAACCTATAAGACTCATAGCGAGGAACGTACCGGCAGTAGTGAAGAATGCCGATGCGATAGATGCCTGAGTGTAGAGCAGGAAGATGACCGACAGAGAGACTCCCGTAAGCACCGAATAGAGTACAAAGAGTATGGTTGCCGAGAACATTGACATCTTCCACACGCGAGCCGAGAGCCAGATAACGAGTACAATCTGTGCGATGAAGAGTCCCCACACACCAAAGCTGCTGCTGAAGATAGTGTAGAGAATCTGCTCGTTGTTGGCTACAAGCCACGCAGTAAGACCTGTGATGGCAAGAGCTGCCGCCATCTGCAGATAGACGCTTTTGAAAAGCGATGAAACAGCACTCGACGTGTCATACGAAGGTGCATAGCTGTGATTATCCATAGTCTATAATTATTTAGTGTTTTGCAATAATAACGTATCGTGCGGTGTGATATTGTGTCGGTTAAAAGAGATATTTCTCAGCCTTGACACGTCGGAAGAGTCGAAGCATATCGCTCCAAGCCTCCTTGCTCAGTGTAGTGCCGACAATCTCGATGACCTTACCCGCTGCGATAGCACCCAATGTGCCACATTGACGCAGAGATAAGCCCTCGCACATACCTGCCAAAAAGCCTGCGGCGTAGAAGTCGCCAGCACCCGTAGTATCAACACGCTTGGCGGCAGCCATAATGCCTACGTGAAGGACCTCAGAGCCCTGCTTGATGATAGCACCACCCGTGCCAACCTTAACAATGGCAAGCTCACACATCTCGGAGATATACTGCAGAGCATTCAGTGGCTCCTGCTCGCCAGAGAAAGCGATAGCCTCATCCTTGTTGGCGAAGACAATGTCGACATAATCCTTAACGAGGTTAATCAAAAAGTCGCGGTTCTCCTCCACTACATTGAAGCTCGCAAGGTCGATAGCGACCTTTAGCCCCATAGCCTTAGCCTCGGCAGCAGCCTTAGTGATAAGGGCGTGATTCTGCACCAGATAGCCCTCGATATATAGGCAGTCGTAGCCCTCGAAGAGTGAGTCGTCAATCATCTCGGGGACCATCTCCAACGCCGCACCGAGGTGGGTGAGCATAGTACGCTCGCCATCGGGAGAGATGAGAGAAACGCACTTGCCAGAGCGATGAGTGCCACGGAAGATGTGGGGCTCGATACTCAGGTTGCGGAGTGCCTGCTCGAAGAAGTCGCCCGTAGTATCCTTGCCTACCTCGCCAATGAAACCTGTCTGGCAGCCCATAGATGCCATAGCACGTATGGTGTTGCCCGCAGAGCCTCCCAAAGAGAGTGAGTAGGGGAGTCCTGCAACGGATTTAGAGATAGAGGTCTGCAACGCAGCATCTACCAGATTCATAGAGCCTTTGGCTAAGTCGTACTCGGCAAGGACATTGTCATTTGCGAGGTTGACCAACATATCGGTGAGGGCATTTCCTATGCCGACAATTTTCTTCATTTTAATGGGTTGTTTGGGTTTATTGTGGGTTTAGTGGTTTACATTGAGAGTATTCTGACTATATCCAAACCACGCAAATCAACGTGGGTAGAGTGAGAAATAGCTCGTTTGATAGGCACGTAGACCAACTCGCCATTCTTGATACCTATCATCACATTGCGTTGTCCCTCGCTCAGTGCCTCGATAGCCATAGCACCCATCTTCGATGCGAGGATGCGGTCCTTGGCAGTCGGAGAGCCTCCACGCTGGAGGTGTCCGAGGATGGTTACGCGAGCGTCAAACTCGGGAAACTCCTTCTTGATACGCTCAGCCAAGCCCATAGCACCGCCCGTAGCGGGATTCTCGGCAACGAGCACGATAGCAGAGTTCTTGCTCTTGCGGAAGCCGTTGTGGATAAGTTCGGCTAACTGGTCGACCTCGGTCTCACGCTCGGGGATGATAGCAGCCTCAGCACCCGAGGCGATAGCACCATTGAGTGCAAGGTAGCCTGCGGTGTTACCCATAACCTCGACAAAGAACAGTCGCTCGTGGCTCGAAGCGGTATCACGCAGCTTGTCAACAGCATCGACAATGGTGTTCAAGGCGGTGTCGTAACCGATGGTCTCATCGGTGCCATCGAGATCGTTGTCGATAGTGCCCGGCAGACCGACGATAGGAACGTCATACTCGGCAGCAAAGGTCAATGCACCCGCCAGAGTGCCATCGCCACCAATGACAACCAACGCATCGATGCCTTCCTTACGCATATTTTCGTAGGCTATCTTACGGCCCTCGGCAGTGCGGAACTCCTTGCTGCGAGCCGTCTTGAGGATGGTGCCTCCCTGCTGAATGATATTGCTGACACTCTTGGACCTAAACTCAACAATCTCACCTGTCATCAAGCCGTGGTAGCCTCGTTTGATACCCTTAACAGTGTAACCGTTGTATATCGCTGTGCGTGTCACGGCACGTATCGCCGCATTCATACCAGGAGCATCACCGCCCGAAGTCAATATACCTATACATTTAATAGCCATATCTCGTTTGTTTAATCGTTCTACACTGCAAATATTGTACTTTATAGGACTGTCTGCTACTTAAAATAGTCGTAGCGTGGCTCACTGCCCATCCACAGCGTGAGCTCGCCTCCTGCAACGATAGCATCGAAAGGAATACGTGTCGAGTGCCAAGCCTCACCGTTGAGGGTCATACGCTGAATGTAGATATTCTCATCGGAGTTGCCCTTAGCCTTGATGGTAAAGGTCTTGCCCGAGTAGTAGTCGCCATCGAGGTGGATGGTAATCTCGCGGAAGAGTGGAGAGGTGATATCCAGCTCGGGATTGGCTCCCGCACCACCATTCATCTCAAAGAGTCCCATAGCACTCATAACATACCACGCAGCCATCTGGCCCTCATCCTCGTCGCCCTCCCAGCCGTGGAAGGGTGTCGAGCCGTAGTAGCTGTCGAGGATGGCACGTGACCACTTCTGAGCTAACCAAGGCTTGCCCGAGTAGTTGAAGAGGAATGGGGTGCACATATTGACCTCATTGCCGTGGTTGATATAGAACTCAGCCGACTGTCCCATAGTGCGGTCGAAGACGTGAGCTGCAAAACGATGCTTCTCCGACTTGGCAAAGCCCTCCTCCAGACGCTCGTTGAAGAGCTCAACGCCAATGAGTTCGATAAGTCCCTCGATATCGTGTGGTACGTACCACGAGTACTGCCAGGAGTTGCCCTCGATGAAGCCCTGGTTGGAGAAGAGGTCGAAATTCTTGTCCCACTCGCCATTGCGATTGCGACGTACGACATACTTCAGCTCGGGGTGGAAGACATTGCGGTAGTTCATACTACGCTTGACGAAAGCCTCACCCTCCGCTATCTTGCCAATAGCCAAAGCCAGCTGACCTACACACCAATCATCGTAGGCGTAGTCGAGTGTCTTGGATACCACACCATCCTCCGTCGGCATATAGCCGTACTCGATATAGCGGTCTAACTGAGGGTTGCCTGTCCAGCCACGACAAGGGTGGTAGATACCTGTGTGGGTTACGTTCTTGCGGACAGCCTCGTAGATAGCCTCGCCATCGTCGCGGATACCCTTCTGATAGGCTGCAACCATAAGTGCGGTCTCGTGAGAGCCCTCCATAATACCCGAGTACTCCAATCCTGCGGGGCCCTTGCAGGTCCAGCCGTTGTGCTTATATAGCTCGAGCTGTGTCGTCACCCAATTATCCATATAGCGTGGTGTGATGATAGACCACAGTCCGTTAAGATTCCAGAAAGAGTTCCAGAAAGCATCGCCACCATACATCTCGCCCGAAGTGAGCTGCTGCACATTCTCGCAGGCATCGACATACTTGCCATTAACGTCACTCCAGGTCTGCTTGCCGGCATAAGAGCGATAGAGGTTGGTGTAGAACTTTATCTTATCCTCCTCGCTGCCGCCCTTGACCTCAATCTTTGAGAGCAGGTCGCTCCACTTCTGGCGTGTCTGCTTATGTACACGGTCGAAATCGTAGCCCAGAGGTGCAAGCTCCGCCTCCATATTGAGCCTTGCCTGCTCGATGCTCACCAGTGAGAGTGCGGTGCAGACGGTAATCTGCTTGCCCTCCTCGGTGGTGTAGAGTGCGTAGACTCCAATATCGTTCTTGCCTGAAATCTCTGTGATGTTTTGCTGCTCGCGGCCCTCATTCCAACCGTTGAGGGTGTGAAATGGCTCGCTGAAACGGATGACGAAGTGGAGCTTGTAGTCGTTCCAATTACTCCAGTTGCCTGAGTTGCACGCAGCATAGCCCTCGAGCTCAGTGTCGCTCACCTTGGTAATCTTTGCATCCTTGATGCTGAAGCCATAGTCCCACTCGGTAGGGAAGAGCAGGTCGATGAGAACACGTGACTCACGTCGCTCGGGGAAGGTGTAGCGGTGTACGCCACAACGTGTCGTAGCTGTAAGCTCTGCTAAAACCTCGTGGTCGTACAAATAAGCTGAGTAGTAGCCCGGAGAGGCCTTCTCAGACTCCTTCACGATGCGTGAGTGGTAGCCCGAGTTAGCTCCCTTATACGGCGAGTCGACAGAGTTGTTCTGAAGAGCCAGGTCGGCTGTTGTAGGCATAATCATCAGTCCACCCATAGTCCAGGCGTGGATGTGGCTGAAGCCCGAGATGCTGCCTATGGCATACTCGTAGCCACCCATCCATACGTTGCCCTGATTGTCGGGTCCGAGCTGTACCATGCCGAAAGGCTCCTGGGCATAGGGACCTAACATCCAGCGTGAGTTGGATGTGCCGATAAACATATCGACGTAGTCAATAGGGGATTTTTTCTCTTTAGCGACAACGTCATAGGGTGATGCAACCGCTAAAAGAAGAAGGGTAGCGATGATGTGCCTAAGTTTCATAGCTTCTATTTGTTACGAATAAGTCCGTCGAGAGTAGTGAGTCGCTGACGGATGTAGTTCTTTATGACATAAACCTCAGCATCGTAAGAGCCGAGAGCCTGATAGTTCTGATGTACCTGCTCATTGAGAATCTTCCAACGCTTGAAGTTGAGCTGCTGAGACTCCTCCAGCAGAGCCTGTGTCTGTCCAACATACTCCAGGAGAGATGCCTCGTTGAAGTTGCTTGAACGCA
>JAEIGA010019146.1_pt1 | contig 10441 bp, 10 predicted proteins | sample 9270691 | NCBI WGS metagenome assembly JAEIGA01 (sample SAMN17057246, study PRJNA624740) | gut metagenome | biome: biome; isolation source: fecal sample | host: Bos grunniens | place: China: Xizang | collected 2019
AAATGCTTTTTGTAATGGATAAGTAAAATCGAGAAGCCAAAAGCCAAGTGCAAGTAAAATAAACGTCAAACTAATTAAACGAATTTCTACATATAAAAATGTAGTAAATATTTCTATAGCACGTTTGAAATAGCTTTTCCAAGTTTCTCGGACAAACGGAGGCGTGTACACAAAAAACCAGTAGCGATCCCGCTTACTTTCAAACAAAGAAAAGTAAAATGCCATAATAAAAATAATGACTTCAAACATATAACTAAAAATTTCCTTCGTCGCATTAATGCTTATAGAGGCAATTTGATCAATTGCGGATAAGCCCGCTTCCATTATCGTTTTTAAAACAGGGTGTTGGAAAATATCCCCTGAAATAGTTGTTTGAAGTTGTGGCAAAACAATTATGAAACTATCTATGATAAATTTTATAAACCAATAAAGGCCGTAAAAAAATGCGATAGTAGTAACGAAAACGACGATAAAATAAGGAATTTTAAACTTTTTATAAAAAAATAAAAGAAAGGGATGAAATAGAGCAGCGAAAAATATACCAAGTGTAATGGGAGAAAGGAAGATAAGTAATGCTATATACAAAAGAAGCAATAGAATTCTTCTGGTACTTTCGTATGAAAATGTAAAAAAATTATTCATTAGAAAATAGCTCACCTCTGTTTTTATGTAATGTATATCTCGTTTGAAACGAATTGTTCTCTAAAATGTAAAATTTTAATTCATCATGCACAAATTTCCTAAATTATTCGGTTTTCATTCACAAAGCCGTCAAAATTGATTATAATGATTCTTGTAAGCGATTTACTTATAGATTCATTGAGCAGAAATAAAGTGTGGCCTTTTTGGAAAAGAAAGCACTTACAAAACAAATATAATCATGAAGGAGCGATTTACTATGTCGACAACTAAAGGCTTAGAAGGCATCGTTGCAGCAGAGTCAAAAATCAGTTCGATTATCGATGATACACTTACATATGTAGGTTATAACATCGATGATTTAACAAACAACGCATCATTTGAAGAAATTATTTACTTATTATGGCACACTCGTTTACCAAAGGAAGACGAGTTAGCTGAATTAAAACAACAATTAGCAGATAATATGGAAGTTCCAGCTGCTATTACTGATTTATTCAAGTCTATGCCATTAAATACAGTTCATCCAATGGCTGCATTACGTACAGCTGTATCAATGCTAGGTACATTCGATGAAGAAGCTGATGTGATGGATTCAGAAGCGAACTATCGCAAAGCAATCCGTTTACAAGCGAAAATTGCTACAGTAGTAACTGCATTTTCTCGTATTCGCAAAGGTTTAGAGCCAATTGCGCCAAAACCAGAATTAGGCTATGCGGCTAATTTCTTATACATGTTATCTGGACAAGAGCCAGAAGCAATCGCAATCGAAGCATTCGACAAAGCGTTAATTTTACACGCTGACCATGAGTTAAACGCTTCAACATTCACAGCTCGCGTTTGTGTTGCAACATTATCAGATGTATATTCTGGTGTAACTGCTGCAATCGGTGCATTAAAAGGCCCATTACACGGTGGCGCTAACGAGCAAGTTATGAAAATGTTATCTGAAATCGGTTCAATCGATAACGTTGAAACTTGGGTACAAAACAAGTTAGACAACAAAGAAAAAATCATGGGCTTCGGTCACCGCGTATACCGTGGTGGAGATCCACGTGCACCACACTTACGTGAAATGTCTCAGAAGTTAACTGCATTAACTGGTAAGCCAGAATTATATGACATGTCAGTGAAAATTCACGATATGATCGTAGAACAAAAGAAACTACCAGCGAACGTAGACTTCTTCTCAGCATCAGTTTATGATTCTTTAGGTATTGAACATGACTTATTCACACCAATCTTTGCTGTATCTCGTACATCAGGTTGGGTAGCACACATCCTTGAGCAATATGCGAATAACCGCTTAATCCGTCCACGTGCAGAGTATGTTGGACCAGGAATGCAAAAATACATTCCAATTAACGAGCGTTAATTTAGAAAATATGCTAAACTTATCTAGGACTGTGCAGATTTCACAGTTCTAGATTTACGAATTAGTAGGAGGCAAAATAATCATGACTAACAAAATCGTAGTAGAAAACGGCGTTTTAAACGTGCCAAACAATCCAGTAATCCCTTTCATCGAGGGTGACGGTATCGGTCCAGATATTTGGGCAGCAGCTTCTCGCGTTATCGACGCAGCTGTAGAAAAAGCTTACAACGGCGAAAAGAAAATTGAATGGTTAGAAGTTTTAGCTGGTGAAAAAGCATTCAACCAAACTGGTGAGTGGTTACCAAAAGAAACTTTAGATAAAATCAACGAATACTTAATCGCAATCAAAGGTCCTTTAACAACTCCAATCGGTGGCGGTATCCGTTCCCTAAACGTAGCATTACGTCAAGAGTTAGACTTATACGTTTGCTTACGTCCAGTACGTCACTTCGACGGAGTACCTTCTCCAGTTAAACGTCCAGAAGACGTAAACATGGTTATCTTCCGTGAAAACACAGAAGATATCTACGCTGGTATCGAGTACAAAGCTGGTTCAGACGAGCAAAAGAAATTATTAGCATTCTTACAAAATGAACTAGGTGTTAAAAACATCCGTTTCCCAGAAACTTCTGGTTTAGGAATCAAACCAGTATCTAAAGAAGGTACTGAGCGTTTAGTTCGTGCTGCAATTGAGTACGCAATCAAGCACAATCAGCCAACAGTTACTTTAGTACACAAAGGTAACATCATGAAGTTCACTGAAGGTGGATTCAAACAATGGGGTTACGATGTAGCTGAAGCAGAATTCGGCGACAAAGTATTCACTTGGAACCAATACGATGCAATTAAAGCTGAGCAAGGCGAAGCTGCTGCGAACGCTGCACAAGACGCTGCTTTAGCTGCTGGTAAAATCTTAGTTAAAGATTCTATCGCTGATATCTTCTTACAACAAATCTTAACTCGTCCAAACGAGTTCGACGTAGTAGCTACTATGAACTTAAACGGTGACTACATTTCTGACGCATTAGCGGCACAAGTTGGTGGTATTGGTATCGCTCCAGGTGCTAACATTAACTACTTAACTGGTCACGCAATCTTCGAAGCAACTCACGGTACTGCACCTAAATATGCTGGTCAAGATAAAGTAAACCCATCTTCAGTATTATTATCAGGCGTATTAATGCTTGAGCACTTAGGATGGCAAGAAGCTGCAGACATGATTACTAACTCAGTTGAGAAAACAATCTCTTCTAAAGTTGTAACTTATGACTTCGCTCGTTTAATGGACGGCGCTACAGAAGTTAAATGTTCTGAATTTGCGAACGAATTAATCAAAAACCTTTAATTTTAAAAATTTCCATGTAATTACATGTGAAATGTTGCACAAATTACTTTATTTACAATAATTTTCAACAGAAAATAAGTGAGTTTTCAGTTAATTATTGACTTTGTACAAGTAAAGTATCACAATGAAGTTAATAAAGGGAGGGAAGAGACTTGTCTCCTCCCTCTTTTTATTTTAGGCAATGTTTAAAATATTATTGTTTTTGTAGAAGATAATAGTAATGAAGGCGCCAGCTATTCTTGAAATCACCAGAACCCAAGTAATCAATAATATGACAAAACAGTGCTTATAAAAACATACCTAAATATAAAGGGGCGTATTCAAATGTCTTTGAAACGTAAAAAAATCTCTGTAATCGGTGGCGGTTTTACAGGCGCTACTGCAGCATTTTTAGCAGCACAAAAAGAACTTGGTGATGTAGTTCTAGTTGACATCCCTGCAACAGAAAACCCAACTAAAGGTAAAGCTTTAGATATGTGGGAAGCTGCTCCTGTACAAGGCTATGATTCATATGTGAAAGGTACTTCTGATTATGCGCATACAGCAGATTCAGATGTAGTACTTATTACTGCTGGGGTTGCTCGTAAACCGGGTATGAGCCGTGACGATTTAGTTCAGATTAACCAAAAGGTAATGGTGTCTGTATCTGAGCAAATTGCCAAATACTCACCAAATGCAACGATTATCGTTTTAACAAACCCGGTTGATGCAATGACGTACACGGTTTATAAAACTACAGGATTCCCTAAAAACCGCGTAATCGGCCAATCTGGTGTCTTAGATACAGCGCGCTTCCGTGCATTTATTGCTGAGGAGTTAAACATTTCTGTTAAAGACATTACAGGTTTCGTATTAGGTGGTCATGGTGACACGATGGTACCACTTACACGTTATTCATTTGCAGGTGGTATTCCATTAGAAACATTAATTTCAGCAGATCGTTTAGAAGAAATCGTTAATCGTACTCGTAACGGTGGTGCTGAAATCGTTAATCTTTTAGGCAATGGTTCAGCATATTATGCGCCAGCTGCAGCAATGGTTGAAATGGCTGAGGCTATCTTGAAAGATCAAAAGCGTATTTTACCATCTATTGCATACTTAGAAGGCGAATATGGCTATAGCGATTTATACTTAGGTGTACCAACACTTCTTGGTGCTAACGGTATCGAGAAAATCTTTGAGTTAGAGTTAACGGATAAAGAAAAAGCAGCGTTAGATGTATCTGCAGAAGCAGTACGAGGCGTAATGAAAGCGTTAATCTAATTTGAATATGCATCAGGCGAGTAAGGGACAAATCCTTTGCTCGTTTTTATTTTGGCAAAAAGGTGTAAAAAATGAAATGATAATGGATGTTAGATTGTGCTTTTCAAAAAAAATTGATACTATAAAATTAATCTCAGTAGATAAAGGGGTTGTATAGTATTTGTTACAGAGGAAGAGCAAACTTGGGAAAAGGATTAACGAAATACTTGTCGGTGAAAAATTACATTTAACAGAAACGATTGAAGATAAAGATTTACTGTTATATTTAGGCCTAACGAATGATAATAATCCGCTCTATATTCAACACGATTATGCTTCCAGCACACCGTATAAAGCACCGATTGTGCCGACAATTATGTTAAATGGCATTATAACATCAGCAATTTCAAAGCATATGCCCGGACCAGGTTCGTATATTAGTGAACAAACAATTACATTTTTCAACCCAGTTTATCATTACGAAACGATTGATTTTACATTACAAGTAGACAGAATTGATTATGATCAAAACGTCGTTGATGTAAGTGTAAAAGCATTTAATGCAAACAAAGATCCGATTATTGAAGGATTAGTAAAAGTAACTCCGCCGCATTAAAAGGTTTGGAATGGGGGTTTCAGATCATTTTGGAGGCAAAGTTTATGTCAAAAACTATTTTAGTCGTAGAAGATGAAATATCAATTGCAACATTATTAAAATACAATTTGGAACAGGCAGGCTTTACAGTACTGCTTGCACATGATGGAAAAGCTGGCTTGCAAATGGCGCTTCAAGAAGGGCCAGACTTAATTATTTTAGATTTAATGCTACCAATTTTAGATGGGATGGAAGTATGTAAAGAACTGCGCAGTCAGAAAAAAAATATTCCTATTATTATGTTGACAGCGCGTGATGATGAATTTGATAAAGTACTCGGTTTAGAGCTTGGTGCCGATGATTATATGACAAAGCCATTTAGTCCGCGTGAAGTCATTGCTCGTGTTAAAGCTGTACTTCGTCGCTTTACACCAGCACCGGTCATTGAAGAAGCTGAAATGGCAGAAGTATCTTATGCGTACGGTGATTTAAAAGTATTTCCGGAGCGCTTTGAAGCCTTTTTAGGAGATGAATCGCTAGAATTTACGCCAAAGGAATTTGAACTATTAGTTTATTTATTGGAAAATAAAAATCGTGTGTTAACACGCGACCAGCTACTGAGTGCCGTCTGGAATTATGATTTTGTTGGTGATACGCGTATTGTCGATGTGCATATTAGTCATCTCCGGGAAAAAATTGAAGAGAATAGCCGAAAGCCGGTTTTTATTAAAACAATTCGTGGTTTAGGTTATAAATTTGAGGAGCCGAAAAAATGAAAAAGTCGATGAGCAGTAGCTTGTTTTTTTCATTTATTTGTTTAGTAGGTGTCATTTTAGCTGTCCTAGGATTTGTGTTAGGTCAGCTTTTTCCTTTTTATGCAAAGTCGTATATTGAAGGAAATACGAAGCAAGCACAGGAACAAATGATCCAAGTCATTGAAGAGAGAGACATTATATTAACAGATTTAGATGAACAGGCGTTATTACAAACGTATGAGCTGCAAGTAGAGGAAGAGTTTATTAATGAAATGAAAGCACGATTAGCATTAATTTTATTGTTTTTACTAGTCATTTCATTTTTATTAATTAGTATCGTAACGAAAAAAATGATTCAAAACTTCGTAGAGCCAATTGAAAATGTAACGAGAACCGCACAAGAGCTTGCCGTTGGTAATTATCGAGCACGCGCGTTTGCAAATGGCCCCCGAACAGTCGTAGAATTACGAAATTCAATTAATATTTTAGCGCGTAATTTACAAGACATTACGAAAACGCGTGAAATAGAAGAAGAGCGCTTGAAAACATTAATTGAGAATATGGGAAGCGCGTTACTAATGATAGATCGTAGTGGGCATGTATCGATTGTAAACAAAGTATTTTTAAAGCGATTTGGCTATAAGTATGAAGAAGTACAAGAAAAAAGCTTCCGTACGCTTAATTTACCAGCAGCGCTTGAGTCGTTTATTGACCATGTCTTTTTAACGGAAATGCCTTATCAAAAGCAATTAGAGATGACTGTACAACAGGAGATTACGTATAAGTTAGCGTACGGTGCACCAGTAGTAGGTGAGCATGGACGCTGGTTAGGTGTTGTCATTGTTATGCATGATGTATCAGAGCTTGTGAGACTTGAGCAAATTCGAAAAGATTTTGTTGCGAATGTATCCCACGAATTACGTACACCGATTACATCCATTAAAGGATTTTCAGAAACACTGCTTGATGGTGCTTATAAAGATGAAGGAATGGCACTGTCCTTCTTGGAAATTATTCACCAGGAAAGTAATCGATTGCAAATGCTAATACAAGATTTATTAGAGCTTTCAAAAATTGAACAGCATGGTTTTTCGGTTGATATTAATCCGACGTATTTACAGGAAATACTCGTTCGGGCAGCGGACTTAACGAGCCATCGCTTAGACGAAAAAAATATGCAATTTAATGTCGACTTTAAGGAAGAGGTAATTGTTCAAGGAGATGCGAATCGTCTCATTCAAATTTTTACGAATTTAATTTACAATGCGATTATGTATTCACCAGAAGAGACAACGGTTTCGATCCGCTTATATAAAAAAGATGAGTGGGGCATCGTTGAAATTGAAGATCAAGGTATAGGGATTCAGAAAGATGAAATTCCACGTGTATTTGAGCGTTTCTATCGTGTAGATCGTGCCCGTAGTCGAGACTCAGGTGGTACAGGACTTGGACTTGCAATTGTAAAGCATTTAGTTGAAGCACATCACGGGAAAATTCAAGTTGAGAGTGAAGTAGGGAAAGGTACAACAATAAGAATATTCTTACCGCTTCATATTTCTTAACATGAAATTTACAATTTTGAAATGGCAAATTAAAACTTGGAAGTTATAGTGATTACTAGAAACCCCCAAGTTTCAAATTGCCGGAAATTATTTAATGTTCTTTATGAAAATAAGTGAGTAGTATATATCTACTTGCTTATTTTTTTATTTTTTCTGAAACTTTCCTTAAACAGAGTCCGTATATGTACTATACATAAAAAGAGGAGGATTCAACATGAGCGTAAAAAGAACGTTATTGTGGTTGTGCTTAGTCGTATTTGGAGCTGTTGGTATATTAGCTGTCACAACTTCTTGGTACACGGTTGATGAGTCAGAGCAGGCGGTTGTAATTACATTCGGTCAGACAACTGAATTCATTACAACGCCAGGACTTCATTTTAAATTACCATGGCCGATTCAAAAAGTTGAAACGGTTTCCCGTGAGACATATAGTTTAACATTTGGTTACACTCAAAATGAGGATGGGACGGTCAATACAAAAGATTCAGATGCAAAAATGATTACGGGGGATGAAAAAATCGTCCTTACCGATTTAGTTGTGCAATGGCGAATTGTCGACCCGAAAAAATATTTATTCAATTCACAAAATCCAGAAGAGATTTTACATAGCGCTACTTCAAGTGCTATTCGTTCGGTTATCGGTAGCTCTAAAATTGATGATGCATTAACAAGTGGAAAAGCGGAAATCGAAGCTAGTACACGCGATTTACTCGTAACATTGCTTGAAAAATACGACATTGGCATTAGTGTGCTAGGCGTAAAGCTACAAGATGTGGAATTACCGAATGCAGAAGTACGTGCAGCATTCACGGCAGTAACAGACGCACGTGAAACAAAAACTACGAAAATTAACGAAGCAGAAAAATATAAAAATCAAAAGATTAGTGAAGCACAAGGGGAAAAGGATGCGATTATTTCTCGTGCAGAAGGGGAAAAAATTGCACGAATTGAGCAAGCGAACGGGGATGTAGCGGTATTTAATAAGCTATATGAACAATACGCGAGCAATAAAGAAATTACACGTGAGCGTTTAATGCTAGAGACGCTTGAGGAAGTGTTACCTACTGCGAAAATTTATATTATGAATGATGATAGCGGAACAATGACGTATTTACCGTTACAAACGTTGCAATCAACACCTGCACCTGCCAAAACAGAAGAAGGGAGTGGCAACTAATGGGTAATAATAAAGATTTAGATGAATTCGTACGTAATTTATTTGGCGGCAATAAAAAGAAGCCGGTTGATGTAACGCCAGTCGATGAGTCTGACAGCGAGTCGCCACAATCGAAGAAAACGATTGTCCCAAAAAATAAAAAACCGATTAATATGAAGCAGTGGACAGCAGCAATTACTACTGCAGGAATAATTTTAGTCGTGTTAATCGTTGCTTTAGCAAATGTTTACATTGTAAAGGAAAATGAATATAGAATTGTTCGCCAATTCGGTGAAGTGGTGAAATTTGAGAGTGACCCTGGCATCTATATGAAAATTCCATTTATCCAAAGCATCGAAACATTACCGAAAAGCTTGCAGACGTATGATATGACACAAGAGGAAATTAATACGTTTGATAAAAAGCGTATCATTATTGATAACTATGCTATATGGCGTGTGACAGATCCAAAGGCGTTAATTTCGAATGCACGTAGTTTAACGAATGCAGAGGCACGTATGGAAGAGTTTATTTACTCTGTATTACGTACAGAGCTAGGTAAATTGCAATATGAGGAGATTATTAATGATGAAAAATCTTCGCGCGGCTCTGTTAATGATACGGTGACAGAGCAAGTTAATAAGTTGTTAACGGCAGATAATTACGGGATTGAGGTAGTCGATGTGCGTATCCGTCGTACGGATTTGCCAGTTGATAACGAGCAAGCTGTCTATACACAAATGGTTTCTGATCGTGAGAAAATTGCACAGCAATATTTATCAGAAGGGGATGCGGAGAAAAATCGAATTATGGCTCAAACAGATCGTGAAGTTCAAGAACTCTTAGCGACAGCGAAAAAAGATGCCGCCCTTATTACGGCTGAAGGAGAGTCACAAGCAGCGAAAATTTATAACCAGGCATTCTCAAAAGACCCAGAATTCTATTCGTTATACCGCACATTAGAATCTTATAAGAAAACAATTGGTGAAGATACAGTCATTATCCTTCCATCTGACTCACCGTATGCACGTGTTTTATCAGGTTATATAGATTAAGTTAGTAGAAAGTCGTAAAAGCCAATTAGCGCTTTTACGATTTTTTCTTTCCATGTGTAATCTTTCATCATTCGCCATCCATCAAACAGAGTATAGGGAATTTCCCTGTGCTCTTATTAATTTCCTTCAATAAATAGACAAGAAATCTACAAAACAATGATAAAAATGTTGTTATACTAGATTGCGAAGTTAAAGTTGGGGGAATAGACGTTGTTGAGCAAAATTATTCAAAATGTGTTGTTGTCGTTTGCTATGGCCGCTTCAGTCAGTGCTTGGTTTACACAAGCGGACTTTAGCATTATGAAGATTGAGCTGTTTACTATACCGGTATTTTTCCTTATTGTTTATGGATTATGTTTAGTCATTGCAGAAGATGTTCGCAATTCGTTTAAAAAAGTATTATGGTTTGACAAGCGTAAGGACAAACGCCCTATTTGGCAAGTCGGTGTCGGTATGATTTTCTTCTTTGCACAAATAGGTTTTGTTGAAACATTTGCGCGTGAGCTAATGCCATTTAATTTAGGCGGTATGCCGTTATATATCGTGTTCTCTTTTATGAATGCTTTCTTACTCACGGTAATCTATGAAGAGATTTTTTATGTTGAAGACAATAGTACAGAAAAATATAAGTTTGATAAATTAAAATAGATGTGATGCTACATGAGCGTCATATCTTTTTTTATTTTTAAAAGCCGTACATATGTTTTACAATAGAGA
>JAEIGA010019147.1_pt1 | contig 10441 bp, 4 predicted proteins | sample 9270691 | NCBI WGS metagenome assembly JAEIGA01 (sample SAMN17057246, study PRJNA624740) | gut metagenome | biome: biome; isolation source: fecal sample | host: Bos grunniens | place: China: Xizang | collected 2019
GAAGAAGCTCAAAAAGCGCAACAACAAGCCCTTCGTGAGCAACAAGCTCGCCAAATGAAGTCAAATTCAAAAGGCAGACACTAAAATAATTCACAATGCATAATTCACAATTCACAATTAATAATTTGATGCCGAATGGCTAATTGAGCATTTTGCATTGTGAATTGTGCATTGAACAAGCCCTTGTAGTTCAACGGATAGAATAGCGGTTTCCTAAACCGTAGATTCGAGTTCGATTCTCGACGGGGGTACAAAAAATCCTGATGATTCATGTCATCAGGATTTTTTGTTTATAGTTGTTTTAGCTTTTCTAGTATTTCATATAGACCACATACGATAACCTTTTCTTTCAATGGATATTCTCCTGTAATAGGTGCAATTATATATGTATAATCTGGTTTTATCTCTTCTATAGCATTCCAAAAGCCTTTGGTCACTTGTGGCGCAGTTGATGATTTACATTCTATAGCAATAATTTTATTTGCATATTGTACTACTAAGTCCATCTCGTCACCAGACGAACTACGATAAAATGAAAACTCTGCATTTTTAAGTGAGGAACAAACATTTTCCACGACAAGCCCTTCCCAAGATGAACCGAACACTGGATTACTTAGCAGCGAATTGAAATCCGTAATGCGCAATAATTGGTGAAGAAGACCGGAGTCTCGTATATATATTTTAGGCGATTTTATCAATCGTTTTTTTGTATTTGAAAAATATGGGCGTAAAGTTCTCAGTATGTATGTTTGTTCTAATATATCGATATGACTTTTTATTGTAGGGTGAGTAACCCCTAATGCTTCTCCAAGTTTTGAGGCGTTTAGTATTTGCCCTTGATTGTGAGCGCACATTATCAATAAGCGCAACATTTGCATTGCTGTAATTTGAAATCCGAATTGAGGAATATCTCGTTCAATGTATGTGCGAATAAAATTTTCTCTCCATAGGCTACTTGCTTCATCTGTTATAGCATTATAACTATCTGGATAACCGCCACGGAGCCAGAATTTCGACAAAGAATAACCTTCTTTATTATATATTTCATCAATAGCAAATGGAGTTAAATCTATAAGTCCTATTCTTCCCGCTAAGGATTCTGATGTGTGTTGAATAATATTGCGTGAAGCTGATCCTAATAATATAAATCTGCCATTGCGTCTATCTCTGTCTATTTCTGAGCGCAAGAAAGAGAACAACTCAGGGAAAAGTTGTATTTCATCAAAACAAATAATTTTGTCTTTATTGTTTTGAAAAAACAGAGTTGGCTCGTTTAATTTTACTAAGTCATCTCTATTTTGTAAGTCGAGATATAGAAAATTAGCTATTTTTTCTGACATCATTTTCACTAAAGTAGACTTTCCACACTGTCTAGAACCCAAAATAGCTACTGCTGGAAATATTGTAAGATTTTGTCTTACAAAACTTTCTGTTTTGCGTAATATTAATTCTTGCATATTGTAAATCTGATTTTCAATTTGCAAAGTTATATATTTTTTTTATATCTGCAAAATATTTACACTCTTATTTTTCTTTGCTTATTATGCGATTTTGGACAAATTAGGAATGCAACTCCTAATTTGTATAGAACAACGCTAACAATATGCTAATAAAGTTTTGTATAACTCTTTGTTTTTAATCTCATTTTTTGTAATTTTGCAGTCTGTATATTTGAAAAATAAATTAAAACAAAATAACTATGAAAAAGTTTATTTTCTTTGTGTTGGCTATTGCAGCTGTGATGGTGGCAATGCCAGTCGTTGCGCAAGAATTGCCCGACAATCTTTGGCAAGCAGAGAGTACAAACTCTCGTGGTTGCGAGTATGTCGCAAATGAGGTGATTGTGAAGTTCAAACACTCATCTCCAGTTAGAATTTCGCGTCATAAAAAGACTCGCAAATTTGTTTCGTCAAATGTCGATAAAGTCGATTTGGTATTGGATAGTCTTGGTATTCTCAATGTCGATGATTTGATGCCTCTTACTGGTGCGCAAGTGTCGAAAAAACGTCTCACATACGGTGGCAGACAATTGGCTCCAGACCAAAACCTATCGAAATTGTGTAATATCACATTCGATACCTCTAAGGTGAAAACTGTCGATGAAGCAATTATGATGCTCGAGCGTTTGCCTGAGGTGGAGTATGCTGAACCTAACTACATCGTACGCATTATGTCGTCATCGGCATCTGATACAATATATACACATACAGATTCAGCGACTTATATCGCCGAGCCATTATATTCACAACAATGGGGAATTCCAAAAATCAATTTACCTTGGCTTTGGAAACAACCTAAATCAAAGAAACGCCCTGTGATTGCTATTCTTGATACAGGTGTTGAAATCGACCACCCCGATTTGGTAGGAAATATTTGGAATAATGAAGCAGAAATCAATGGCGTGGGTGGACAAGATGATGATGCTAATGGTTTCTTCGATGATATTCATGGTTATGACTTTGTTAATAATACAGGTGTGATAGGCGACCGCAATGGTCATGGTACTCACTGCGCTGGTATCGCTGCCGCAGTGGGCAATAATGGTATCGGCATCACAGGTGCTAACCCTGATGCTTTAATTATGCCTATTCAAGTGATGGATAAAAGTGGTGCGGGTGATATTGCTACTATCATCAAGGGTATCGACTATGCTAATGCCAATGGAGCTGATATTTTAAGTATGAGTATTGGACATTGTGGCGCTTCTACAGTAGAAAAAGAGGCTCTTCTTAAAGCTTTTTATAATGGTAAATATCTTGTTGCAGCAGCGGGAAATCGTAGTTCTGATATATATGAGCCATGTTTGGGTAAGAATATAACATTATCTTTTCCAGGGGGATATAACTTTGTGATAGGTGTTATGGCAACAGAATTAACAGGAGCAAAAGCAGTTTTTAGTAACTACGATTCTGATGGCCCATATTATTCGGAATTTGATCCAGAAGGTTCTACAATAGAAAAATCAGGCGATTATTATAATTATGACATCTCAGCTCCAGGGCAAGACATTATGAGTACATATCTTGGTGGTACTTATCGTGAATTAAGTGGTACATCTATGTCAACTCCGATGGTGGCTGGTGCTTTGTCACGCTTATTGCAATGTCGTACATTCAGTAGTCAAGAGAGTTGTATAGGAATGTTTATTCAAAATAGAGATACAGTTTCATACAATAATATTGATGTAAAAACTACAATGGAATTTGATGAGATGAATGTCAATCCTGTGATAATGGTTACTAATTACCACATAGTTGATACGATGGCTGGTGGTAATGGAGATGGCAAACCTAATCCAGGTGAAACGATAGAAATTTATCCAACAATTAGATGTATATATGGTCAAGCTTCTGGAGTTTCGGTAAAAATTCATCATGGGTTGAATGTTGATACAACTACATTAGAAATTCTTAGACGAAAGGCAGAGTTGGGATATAGTCTTTCTCCTGGGAGTATAATACGATGTAAGGAGCCAATTATTGTAAAAATAGCAGAACGTTGTGGTGATGGTTATACTATCCAATTATATTCAACAATAGAGTCTGATTCTATTCCAACGAGTACAATGGTAGGTTCTAGTGCTTATCAACGTAAATTGGTGTTGACTGTAGAGGATAAAATGATTATAGGCGGTGTGTTAGATTCTGTTTTGACTTTAACTCCAGACAAAGAAGTTTATGTAAACTTTAATTTTGCATTAGGTGAAAATGGAGTATTGAATATTATGCCAGGGACAACTATCTATGTGAATGCAGATATGAATTTGAAAAACGGGCAAGTAAATATAAAAGGTACACCTGATAGTTTGATAAATTTTATTTGTAAAAACGGAGAGATAAAAGGTAGTATGTATTCTATCCATGATGATGAAAATAATAAATGGAATAATTATTATAATGATACAATTGAATATGTACTTTTTGAGGGTTCATTGAGGTTATATCATTCTTATGTTGAAAATTGTATAATAAGTCATATGAGCAAACTAGAATCGAGCGTGTGTAATAAGTGTAATTTGCTTAATAATTTTCGGGCATATGTAGCCAATAATGATTTTATATATTCAAATATTAATACTAATGATTTAATTTATGTGGCTGACATGGCATTTTGGGATACTAGTTATGATAACTATCCTCATAATTCTAATTTATTTTCAAATTCCGCCAATAAAAGAACGATTGCTATTGTAGCTGGTAACCCTGGTGAAATATTTAAACTTGATAATCCTTGTTGGTTTGGTACTTATGATGAAGAAGAGATTAGAAAAGGAATATATGATATTTATAATAATGTTGGTTTTGCTATGGCAGATATTTCAAATAGATTAGATAGACCTACAAGAGAAGCACATGGTATAGTATGGAAAATACATGTAAATGGAGAAGAGATATTACCATATAAAACTACTTCTACTCCTCTCGGTGTGGGTCGTCATAAATTTGAGGTGTATTACAATCGAGCAATGGACATAAGTATCAATCCGATCATCTCTTTTGGGGTGCGTGAGCCTTATACACAACATGTTGTAGCCGAAGATGCTTCGTGGTCGGCTGACAGCACTGTGTTTACAGCATATTACACTATTGGCGCTCGCACTATGACCGATGGTGTGAATCATGTGATTGTAAAAGGTGGACGTGATAATGAGAAAATCCCAGCTATTAATGAAATTAATAGTTATGATATAATAGTACAAGCAACAGGCTCATTATCCACAGGACTTATGGCAGAGGCTGGATTAGGCAAAGTGTCGTTGAATTGGTACACTGATGAGGAGGACTTTGAAGACCTTTTGGGTTATAATATTTATCGCTGGCATGAGGTGAAAGATTCAATTTCTGTAGGAGGATTTTATGATGATGATTGGAATTGGATTGATGAATGGGAATATTTTATGAGAATGGATACATCAGTAATTAATGATAAATTGCTTCTACCTGAAGATACTGCATACGTTGATTTTGATGTGGTCCCAGGCACTTCGTATTATTACGAAATACGCCAAATTACAACAGGATTCACAGAATATAATTTCTCAAATCCAGTAACAGCTACTCCACTCACTGCTACTAAAGGTGATGCTAATGGTAGTATGAATGTGGATGTGGCTGACGTGGTTACTCAAGTGGCTTGGCTTACAAACCAAAATCCTCAACCATTTATTTTCGAGGCTGCTGACGTGAACGCTGATGGCGTGGTGAATATTCTCGACGTGGTGGCTACTATCAATATCATTATGAATCCTTCGTCGGTAGGTGTTATGTCGGTTGACAATACTGCTACTTACTATATCGAAAATGGTATTTTATACGTGGAAACTCCTGTGGCATTGGGCGGTGTACAATTCTCATTTGTTGCTGATAAAGATGCAGAAATCAAACCATTGGCAGCACTTGATGGATTTGAAAAGGTAACAAATTGGATAAACGATTATGAATTGGTGTTTATGGCTTACTCGATGTCAGGTAAAACTATCCCTGCTGGACGTCATGCGTTGCTTGAAATCGGTGATGCTGAGTTGAGTAGTATAGTTCTCAGCGACACTCAAGGACATAATGTAATGCCAATCAATGGTACTACAACTAACCTTGGTGTGGTGGAACAAATGCAATTGTCTGCACCATATCCAAACCCATTCCGCGAACAAATCGTGGTGCCTTACCTCATTGGTCAAACTGGCGAACACGCTGTACGTATGGTATTCACCGACGTGGCAGGTCGCACAATTGATGTTTATACAACAACAAACGATTTCGGCTCATATTCATATACATGGACCCCAGCCGAAGGCATGTTGCCAGGCGTCTATTTCGTATCATTATACGTTGACAACAAATTGATGCAAACCAGCAAGATTGTTTACATTCAATAAAGTAGGGACACGGCATTGTTGATAGTAGGGACACGGCGTGTCGTGTCCTATCAACCGTTAAGGTTGAAAATGAAAATATACAGAACGAGCTGTCGCTCGTGAGGACACGGCACGCCGTGTCCCTACATTGCGAGTTTCCATATTCGTAAATTATAACTAAATTAATATCATGCTATTTTTTCAGCGCAAATCACCACGTGCATCATGGTTGGAATATAATGAAGGAATGTATTTCATCACTGTATGTACGTTAAACAAAAAACATTATTTTGGCATGATTCAAAATAATGAAATGTGGCTATCTGCGATAGGAAAAATATTGGAGTTTGAATTAAATAATGTTCATCAACATTATCCTTATATTGAAATATTGCAAAGTGTGGTGATGCCAAATCATTTTCATGCGCTTGTAAATGTTGTTGATGTAGAACATCAAACAACTGATATTGTTGATGCTCCGCACCAAAAAGACATGGCACGCCGTGTACCTACTGTGGACGATCGCACTGCAAAAGGTATTGCTTGTGATAGATTGCCATTATTATCAACATTTATTGGAGGTTTGAAATCTGCAGTTACACGACAAGCAAGAATGTATGATAAAGATTTTGCATGGCAACCACGATATCATGACCATGCAATACGTAACACTAAAGATTTGAATAATATATCTGAATATATATCAAATAATATTGCTCGTTGGCAATCTGATTGTTTCAATGAGTAGGGACACGGCGCGCCGTGTCCTATCAACTGGAAGGTTGAAAAAATATGATTTAACTCGCTTTGCTCGTAAGGACACGGCACGCTCGAATAGGCATTTAATTTCGGCTGCAGAGGTAGATAACGAATTGCGTATTTATATCTACAGTCTGTCGTTAGGTACATTAAAAGGTAACGAGGGTGTGTTATGCTCTTTCAAACTTAAACTCAAACGTGAACCTGCTGTTTATGCCATTACACCGTCGGTAGTATTGGGCGATGCTGCAGCTATCCGAGTTTTGGTTTTTAAAGATAGAGTTGAGATTATTAATCCTGGTTGTTTATATGGAGGATTGCAGGTTGAGGATATTAAACTGGGTGTATCGCGTCAGCGTAATCCATTAATTGCATCGTTAGCAAGTAAAACAATGATTTATCGCGGTCTTGGATCAGGTATTATTCGTGTGTTGAATGAAAATATTTCTGTTGATTTTATCAATGAAGAATCGGCTAATCAGTTCAAAACTATCATTTGGCGCACTATCCAAAAGGATGAAAATACTATCCAAAAGAACGAAAATACCATCCAAAAGAACGAAAATACTATCCAAAAGAGTTTAACAACTATCCAAAAAGAAGTTTTAGAATTTTTAAAGAATAATCCAAATTCAACATTAGTAGAAGTAATAGACTCGGTACCTAACCTTTCGGAAGGCGGTCTAAAATTTATTATTATGAAACTTAAAAAATTAGGTTTACTTAAACGTGAGGGAGGACGAAAATCTGGCATTTGGGTTGTGGTCGATAATAAATAGTTGATAGACTTAATTTTAACAATCTAGATTATGAAAAAATTATTAATTACATTGTTTTTGTTTATGGCAGTTATTGCCATGCATGCAACAAATATAATATCGCTGACTTCGGCGGAGGGAAAATATAATGACGAAGTGCAGATTGATGTGTCGCTTGAAAATAGTGATGCCATTACGGCAGTGGAGATTACAATTCCTTTGGATAAAAATCTTACATACGTAAATGCATCAGCTTCGATGAATTCGGCACGCTCGAATGGGCATTTAATTTCGGCTGCAGAGGTAGATAACGAATTGCGTATTTATATTTACAGTCTGTCATTAGGTACATTAAAAGGTAATGACGGTGTGTTGTGTTCTTTCAAATTGAAACTCAAACGTGAACCTGCAGTTTATACACTTATGCCATCGGTGGTGTTAGGTGATGCGGCAGGTAATAGTCTTTTGGTAGAGGTAGAGAGTGCTATAGTTACAATTTTAGCTCCTAAATTGGAGATTCAAACTAAAGATATAGACTTTGGACATATTCCAATTCGTAGTAGTTATACACAAACTTTTGTGTTGCAAAATGTGGGTACATCAGTGTTAAATGTCAATTCTGTGACTATTAATGATACTGATTTCTCATTTAGTGAGACATCTTTTTCAATCAATGCAGGTGATTTGAAATATATTACATTGAACTTTAATCCTGTGAATTGGGGCACAATTAGTCGCACAATCTCGGTAGTGTCGGATGCTATGAATGGCAAACAAACCGCTACTGTGGTGGCAGATCCATTCTCGGTGAATGAGTTGCATGTAGGACAGGTGTCGGGTATTGCAGATAGCATTGTGGCGGTGCCTATCACGATGAATAACATGGAGCCTATTGTTGGTGCGCAGTTTAGCTTTAAATTGCCTGAAGCGTTGGTTTATGATGGTGTTGAGTTGTCGGAACGAGCAACTGACCATGTGGCTTTGGGTACAATGAATGGCGATGTGCTTACTATCGTGATTTATTCGCCAACAAATTCGGCATTGAAAGATACTGATGGAAAAATGTGTGATGTGAAGTTCAGATTGAATGGCACGAGTGGTTGGTATTATCTTTCGCCTGAAAATGTAGTATTGAGTAATGTAGGGTCGGTGAATATGACTTCGGCAGTGTATGGCGAACATGTTGTTATTCAAAGCCCTGAAATGTATAGTGAAGAATATCTAAATTTTGGTTTGTCACCAGTTACAGAAAAAGCAACTACAACCTATTCTATCTATAATGGTGGACAAGCCCCATTGACTATCGAAAGGGTTACATTCTTGGCTGAAGGATACAATGTATCAACAAAGTTGCCTTTGATTATAGAGCCATATCAAACTGATGAAATTTCAGTTGAATATACTCCAGCTGTAGAGGGTAAATTTTCAACAACAATGAATGTTTACACTAACGACCCTAATAATCGTATGAAAAATGTGGCTGTTAGTGGTGAAATATACGAACCTAATAGTTTGTCGTTGTCTGGGTCTATGTTGGCAGATGGGTATAGTATTGATGTGGCAATGGATAACTATTCTGATATTGTGGCAATGCAATTTGATGTTCATTGGTTAGCTGGTATGACAACTGATGCCTCTTCGATGAAAACTACATCTCGTTTAAATAGCCATACTGCCTCTATTACAAAAATAGGTGAGGCGGATTATCGTGTTGTTGTTTTCTCAATGACTAATGCTGCAATTTCGGGTCATAATGGAGATGTGTTGTCTTTGGTGTTTAAAGGTTTATCTCCTGCTGAATATAATAATTCTTCTATTGTAGTAGATAATATTATGTTGAGTAGTAGTAAGAGTGTTAATAAAGTTTCAACTCTTACGACTCAATGGGATGTAAATTTGTATAGTCTGGCTTTAGGTGTGAATGATGATAATATGGGTAGTGTTGTTGGTGATGCTGGATTTTATGAATCAGGTACAGAGGTAACTATTTCAGCTGTGGCAAAACCTAACTATCATTTTGTTCGTTGGTCAGATGGTTCGACTGAAGTAATGAGAACTATTTCGGTTACATCTAATATTTCTCTTATCGCAGAGTTTGCAATAAATACATATACTGTTGATGCTACTACGGTAAATGGTACTGTGAGTGGCTTGGGTACTTATAGCTATGGTACAGAAGTAACGCTTACAGCTACACCAAACGAAGGCTATCATTTTGTAAAATGGTCGGATGGAGAAACAAATCCAACACGTACAATCATCGTTACTGATAACGTAATCCTCACAGCTGAGTTTGCCATCAATGTTTACACAGTAACCTTGACAGCAGAGAATGGTATAGTAACAGGTTCAGGTGACTACGAACATGGCAAAGAGGTAGTAATATCAGCTACAGCAAACGAAGGATACCACTTTGTTAAATGGTCAGATGGAGAAACAAATCCAATACGTACTATTACAGTAACTGATAATGCAACTCTTACTGCAGAATTTGCAATTAACGTTTATACAGTAACATTGACAGCAGAGAATGGTACTGTAACAGGTTCAGGTGAGTATAATCATGGTACCGAAGTAACCTTGACAGCCACACCAAACGAAGGTTACCACTTTGTAAAATGGTCAGATGGAGAAACAAATCCAACACGTACAATTAAAGTAACCTCAGATCTTACCCTTACTGCCGAGTTTGCTATTAATGTTTACACAGTAACCTTATCAACAGAAAATGGAACAGTAACAGGTTCAGGTGAATATGAACATGGTACAGAAGTAACCTTGACAGCCACACCAAACGAAGGTTACCACTTTGTGAAATGGTCAGATGGAGAAACAAATCTAACACGTACTATTACAGTAACTTCAAACCTTACCCTCAGTGCTGAGTTTGCAATTAATGTTTACATAGTAACATTGACAGCAGAGAATGGTACTGTAACAGGTTCAGGTGAATATGAACACGGCAAAGAGGTAGCAATATCAGCTACACCAAACGAAGGTTATCATTTTGTAAAATGGTCGGATGGAGAAACAAATCCAACTCGTACAATCAAAGTGACTTCAAACCTAA
>JAEIGA010019148.1_pt1 | contig 10441 bp, 19 predicted proteins | sample 9270691 | NCBI WGS metagenome assembly JAEIGA01 (sample SAMN17057246, study PRJNA624740) | gut metagenome | biome: biome; isolation source: fecal sample | host: Bos grunniens | place: China: Xizang | collected 2019
ATTATCTAAAAATTGAAAATAAAACTTTTGCACCTATCAAACAAGCAAACTGCTTTTGCTAGCTCGATATTCAAGTCCCATCCTCAAAACAAAAAGACCATACCTTTCGGTTGGCCTTTTTTAGTTTTGGTGTGAAGGATGGGGGATTCCCCTTTTAGGGGAAATGTCGATTGCGACAAAAGGGTTGCCGTCCCACGCTAGTGGATTTCGCCTGTGCGACCTTCTCCGACAAACAGTCCACTGGACTGTTTGGTGCTAGCACAAATTGCTATCGCAATTTTCTCCTCATTCAAGTCCCATCCTCAAAACAAAAAGACCATACCTTTCGGTTGGCCTTTTTCGTTTTGGTGTGAAGGATGGGACTTGAACCCACACGGATAACCATACGCCCCTCAAACGTACGCGTCTGCCAATTCCGCCACCCTCACGTGCTTATATATTACTAACTTTTATTTTTTTTGTCAAGAATATTCTTATACAATTTCTTATAATTTATTTGCACCTTTTCTACCCTTAAAACGTACTCCTGGCTTTCCTTGTACGGCACGTTTATTAGATTTACTCCATCTAAAGAATACTCCTTGTTTTTTAACCAATTTCTAACGTTTCCTTCCCCCGCATTATATGCTATTATCGCAGTCTTTTTACTTTTGAACTTACTCATTAAATATCTAACGTAATATCCACCAAATCTAATATTTGTTTTTTCATCAAAAAGGTCAAATGATTCAATTTTTAACATCTCTTTTATATACTCCGCAGTAGATGGCGTTAGTTGCATTAGTCCTATTGCTCCTTTATTGCTTTTTGCTTTAGGATTAAATCCGCTTTCTACCTTTATTATAGACATTATTAAACTTTCCTCTAAATTGAACTCTATCGCCGTTTGTTTTACGTAATCTAGATAATTTATTGGATACAAGTTTTTAAGACAAAAAATGGCAAAACCTAGGGCGAAAACAAAAAACATTGATATAGCACATACTACAAACAAAACTTTTGTTAAAATTTTGGTTTTTGACAAACCATTTCCCTTACTAACCATAAATTAAATTATGTGCAAATTATTCTTATTTTTACCAAAAAAAGAAAAAAGACCAAAATTTTGGTCTTTTTAATTTTGAATTCATTTATTAAACTAATTCGATAATAGCAACTGACGCTGCATCACCTTTTCTTTCACCTAGTTTATAAATTCTTGTGTATCCACCACCAATTCCGTTGTTTTCTTCTTTTCTAGCAGCGTATTTTGGTGCGTATTCATCAAAAATCTTTTCGATTAGTGGATATTTAATAGCCTTTGTTCTTGCTTTGAAATCAGGCTTGCTTTCTTTGAAACCCTTAACTTCTTGTAGGTCGTTAACTAACGTCATGATTTTTCTTCTAGCATTAAGTTTTTTAACACCATCTTTAATTAGAGTTTTTTGAACTTCTTTGCCTTTTTCTTTAACTGTAACACTTTCTTCTACAGTATCTGTGTAAGTGTTTAGTGCAAGAGTAATGATTTTTGCAACGTAAGAAGCAACTTCTTTTGCCCTATCTTCCGTTGTTTTAATCTTTCCATACCATAATAGTGCGGAACTTTGATTTTTAATTAGTGCAATTCTTTGTGTAGCGTTTACGCCTAACTTTCTTGCCATTTTTTAGTCCTCCTTGTCCTTCAACTTTAAGCCTAGATTTTCTAGTTTGAAAATAACTTCATCTAGAGATTTCTTACCTAAATTACGGACTTTAAGCATATCATCTTCTGATTTTTTTGTTATATCTTCAACTGTGTGAATATTTGCTCTCTTTAAGCAATTGTATGAACGAACTGATAAATCCATTTCTTCGATTGTCATTTCTAAAATCTTAATCTTTTTATCTTCTTCTGGTGGTACAAGTATTCCAATGTTACCAACGTCTGATAAAGAAACAAACATTTTAATGTGTTCTTCCATAATTTTTGCTGCTAGACTTACGATATCTCTTCCAGAGAATGCGCCGTTTGTCCAAACTTCTAAAATTAGTTTGTCAAAGTCAACGTTTTGACCTACACGGGTTGCTGCTACGTTATAGCTTACCTTTTTAACTGGCGTGAAAATACTGTCAATTGCAATATTATCTATAACGTCTGTTTTATGCGCTGCTGCGCCTTCATAACCACGACCTCTGCCAATTGTTAGTTCTACGTCTATTTTTCCACCTTCACCTACCGTGCAGATGTATTGGTCTGGATTTAGAACTTCAAAATCACTATCAGCCATAATGTCGCCCGCTGTTACTACTGCTGGACCTTCTTTATAAAGCCTTGTAACTTTTTCGTAATCCTTATCAAGACACGTTGTCTTAATTGCAACAAATTTTAAGTTAAGAATAATTTCTGTAACGTCTTCTTTTATAGCATTTATAGCAGTAAACTCGTGTCTTACTCCTAATTCTTCTGCAAACTTAATATTTTTGATTGCAGCGCCTGGTAAAGAAGATAATAAAATTCTTCTAAGGCAGTTTCCTAGTGTAAGGCCAAAGCCTTTTTCTAGTGGTTCTACCGTAATTTTTGCATAACTTTTGCTTTCGTTTTCTTCCACTGCTATTCTTGGCATTTCAATTTCCATCATAAGAAAATTACCTCCTAATAGTTTTATTTAAGGCGCCTAGGAATTCTTGCGGAGTGTGGATTGTTCCGTTTCCCCCTAGAACGCCTTGTTTTTTAAAAGTTATTATTTAGAATATAATTCGACAATCATATGTTCAGCTATATTGCTGTCGATATCTTCTCTTGTTGGAAGAGCAATAATCTTGCCTTCAAGTGTTTCTGGATTAAACTCTAACCATTTTGGCATAGCACCAACTTTCATTTGCTTAATTTCTTCGAAATACTTGTTAGATTTCTTGTTTTCCTTTACTGTTATTACGTCTCCTACTTTAACACTGTATGATGCAATATTTACACCCTTGCCATTTATATTGAAATGTGCGTGTGTTACTAGTTGACGAGATTGTGCCCTAGATGAACCGATACCCATTCTGTAAATTACGTTGTCAAATCTTCTCTCTAGAAGTGATAACATATTTTCACCGGTGATACCTTTCATTCTATCAGCCTTTTCATAGTATTTTCTGAATTGTCCTTCAAGTACCCCGTAAATTCTTTTGCATTTTTGTTTTTCACGAAGTTGTAGACCGTATTCAGAAATTTTCTTTCTGCTCATACCGTGTTGACCAGGCGCTACAGGTCTTTTTTCAAAAGCACAAACGCCCTTATAACATCTTTCGCCTTTTAAGAACAACTTTTGTCCTTCTCTTCTACAAAGACGACATTTAGAATCTGTATATTTAGCCATTTTAATTTCCTCCGTTATACTCTACGCTTTTTAGGTGGTCTACAACCATTGTGTGGAATTGGTGATACGTCTTGAATAAGAGTTACTTCTAAATCGCAGTTTGCTAATGCTCTTATTGCTGATTCTCTACCAGCACCTGGACCTTTTACGTAAACTTCTACTTGGCGCATGCCTTGGTCTCTTGCAATCTTACCAGCAGCTTCTGTTGCTTGTTGTGCTGCAAATGGTGTGCTTTTTCTAGAACCCTTAAAGCCTAATGAACCTGCACTTGACCAAGAAATTGCATTTCCTTGAAGGTCAGTAATTGTTACTAATGTGTTGTTGAATGACGCTTGAATGTGAACTTGTCCTTTGTCAACTTTTCTAGCATCTTTACGTTTTTTAACTACTTTTTTTACTTGTGCCATTTTACTTCCCTCCCGTTATTTCGTTGCTGTTTTCTTTTTAGCAACAGTACGACGAGGACCTTTTCTTGTTCTCGCATTTCTCTTTGAACTTTGTCCTCTTACAGGCAAGCCCTTTCTATGACGAACACCACGGAAGCAACCAATTTCTATAAGCCTTTTTATGTTTAGACTTACTTCACTTCTTAAGTCACCTTCTACTTGAAGATTGTGTTCGATATACTCTCTTAGTTTAGCGACATCTCCTTCGCTTAAATCTTTTACTCTGGTATCTGGATTAATACCTGTTTCTTTGATGATTTTCTTAGAAGTAGGTAGTCCTATACCAAAAATGTATGTTAGACCGATTTCTACTCTTTTGTTGTTCGGCAAATCAACGCCGGCTATACGTGCCATCTTGTACAAATACCTCCGTATTTTTTCCTTTTATTTTTTTATTATATATTAAGGCATAGCGCTTCCTTGTTTTTGGAATGTTTGTCAATTTTAGCGCTACGCTTATAGTCCGCTTAAACCCTTTTGGGCAAGCAAGGGATTAACCCTGTCTTTGTTTGTGGTTTTTGTTTTTTGAACAAATTACCATTACTTTTCCGTTTCTTTTAATTACTCTACATTTGTCGCACATTGGCTTTACTGAAGGTCTTACTTTCATTTTAATTTCTCCTTTAGGATTTTTATTTAATGTTTTACTTGCTACGCCAGATTATTCTTCCCTTTGTCAAATCGTAAGGGCTCATTTCTAACTTTACTTTATCGCCTGGAATTATCTTGATATAGTGCATACGAAGTTTTCCAGATATATACGCTGTTATTATGTGACCGTTTGATAGCTTTACCGTAAACGTTGCATTTGGTAACGCTTCTACAATCTCGCCCTCGGTTTCGATAACGTCATCTTTCGACATTAAATTGTCCTCCTTTTTATTTTTGCTGTCCTTTTATCGAAATATAAACTCTTTTATTTCCGACACATAGGCCATTTTTTATCTCGCTTGCTAAACTTTTTAGCCCGCAATCCGAAATCTTTTTTATATGTTTTACGCTTTTCTTTTTTGGCTTTGTTGTTTTTCTCACCTTTCCGTCTACTAGATATGCAAATCCATCTTTAAGTTCTACAACTAAAAACGCATTTTGTTTATCTCTTCCCTTTAGGCTTAATACAATATCGCCAATCTTAATTTCATTCATTATAACGTTAGAATTTCCACACCATTTTCCGTTATGGCTATTGTGTTTTCGTAATGGGCTGAAGGCTTGCCGTCTATAGTCTTTACCGTCCAACCATCTGGCATAAACTTTACCTTAAAGTCACCAGCATTTATCATAGGTTCAACGGCTATAACCATACCCTTTTTTAATCTTATGCCTGTACCCTTTTTTCCAAAATTCGGAACTGATGGGTCTTCGTGCATTTCCTTTCCTATGCCATGCCCTACTAAAGCACGCACTACTGAAAATCCATTCTCTTCCGCGTGGGACTGAACTCCATATCCAATGTCGCCTATTGGTGAACCATCTCTTATGTTTTCAATTCCCTTAAAGAAGCACTCCTCTGTAACTTTAACAAGTTTTTTCTTTTCTTCGCTAACTTCTCCAATCATAAACGTTCTTGCAGCATCTCCTTGCCAGCCGTTGTAAATTACGCCAACGTCAACACTTACAATTTGTCCACTTTTGATTATTCTGTCTTTAGATGGAATACCGTGCACAACTTCGTCATCTATCGAAATACAAGTTGATGCCGGATAACCACCATATCCTAGAAAAGATGGAACTGCCCCGCACGACATTATATAGTCATAAGCAATTTTATCGAGACTGGCTGTAGACATACCTTCTTTTATTTCCCTTGCAATTAAATCAAGTACGTTTCTGGTAAGTCTACCGCTTTCTCTCATTAGAGCAATTTGCTCGTTTGTTTTAATTTTTATCATTTAAGAGCCTTTACTATATCTTCGAAAACTTGTCCTACCGTTTGGTCTCCGTTTATGACAACTAGTTTTCCTTGTTCCTTGTAGAAATCTATAAGCGGAAACGTTTGACTATTATATACAGAAAGCCTTGTTCTAACGGTCTCTACGTTATCATCTTTACGAATAAACAATTCTCCACCACACGTTGGGCACACCTTTGTGTCGCCTATAAAGTCAACGTGGAATGATTCGTCGCATCCCTTGCAACATCTTCTGCCTGTTATTCTGTGTTCTAACTTTTCTGGGTTAATTTCCAAATCTAAAACCACGTCTACAGGACAAATGCTGTCTAATAGTTTTGCTTGAACTAAATTTCTTGGAAAACCATCTAATAAAAATCCGTTTTGACAATCCTTTTCCTCTAATCTTTTTGCTACAAGTTCAAAAGTAACGTCATCTGGACAAAGATTTCCACCGTCTATAATAGCCTTAACCTTTAATCCAAGAGGGGTTTTTTTAGATATATTCTCTCTAAAAATGTCACCAGTAGAGATGTGAGGTATTTTATATTTTTGTGATATACTTACTGCTTGTGTACCCTTGCCACTGCCTGGAGCACCTAATAGAACTATTTTCATTTTTATTTCAAGAAGCCCTTATAATTTTTCATCATAATTTGTGATTGTAATGCTTGTTCAAACTCTATTGCAACTGAAACTATAATCAAAAGTCCGGTTGCGCTGAAAACATTCATTAAACCCTCACCGCCAACAGCCTTAAATATAATTGCTGGCACTAATGCTACTACCGCTAGATAGAAAGCACCAAAAAGTGTAATTCTGTTTGAAACCCTCTTCAAGTAATCTGCCGTTGGTTTGCCCGGACGAATACCTGGCACGAAACCACCGTTGCCTTGTATGCTCTTGCTTATATCTTCTGGATTAAATTGAATCATATTATAGAAATATGAGAAGAATAAAATCAATAAGCATAGAACAACCGTATATGGCCAGCTACCAGTACCCATATTCGTGCTCCACCAGTTATCACTACTTACACCTACAAGGTTGATAATTAAATCTGGGAAACTTAAAATTGCAAACGCAAAGATAAGTGGCATAACACCTGATGCGTTAACTTTGATAGGAATATGTGTTGATTGACCACCATACATTTTCCTACCCTTAACTTGTTTTGCATATTGAACTGAAATCTTTCTTTCTGCTGATTCAACAGTTACTATTGCTGCAAAAATTAAAAGTGCTGTAATAACGAATCCTATAATTATCCACAATGAAGCATCATTCCAGTTTTGGAATAGACCAAGTATTGATTGACCTGCTGTAGAAATAATACCTACAAAGATTAACATTGAAATACCGTTACTTACGCCGTAATCAGTAATTCTTTCACCTAGCCACATTGTTAATGCTGCACCAGCCGTGTAAACTATTACTAGAAATGCCATACTAGCAAATCTACCAAAACCTTCTGCACCAAACAAATAACCAAATTCAATACTATTTGCATCATTATTCGTTAGAATCAATAAAATACCGATTGCTTGAATAACTGCAAGTATTAACGTAAGAATTCTAGTATAAAGATTTAATCTTCTTTTACCTTCTTCGCCTTGCTTAGAAAGTCTTTCAAGTGCTGGAATACCTACCGTTAAAAGTTGGATAATAATTGATGCGTTAATATAAGGTCCTATACCCATTGCTAGGAAAGAGCCTTGACCTAGCGCGCCACCAGAGATAGCACTCATAATGTCAAGGAATTGGAATTTTCCGCTACCTATCGTCGTAAACGCCGTTACGCCTGGAACCGGAATAAAACAACCTAGCCTATAGATAAAAATTATTAGTAGAGTTATAAGAATTTTTTTTCTTATCTCTTTAATCTTAAATGCATTTATTATAGTTTGAAGCATTTTAGCCTCTCCTTATATAGATTAGATTTGTTCTGCTGTTCCACCAGCACTTTCAATAGCCTTTTTAGCAGATTCTGAAAATTTTGCTGCTTTTACTGTGATTGCTTTTGTTAGGCTACCGTTTCCTAATACTTTTAGACCAGCACTATCTTTTACAGTTTTAATTAAACCTTTTTCTGATAGAACTGCCATATCTACTACGCTTCCAGCCTCTAAATTTTCCAAAGCAGAAAGATTTACTACACTATAAACCTTTTTGAAGTGATTGTTAAATCCACGTTTTGGTATACGTCTGATAAGTGGCATTTGTCCACCTTCAAATCCTGGACGAACACCGCCTCCGCTACGAGCCCATTGACCTTTGTGGCCTTTACCACTTGTCTTGCCAAGTCCCGAACCGATACCTCTACCTAATCTCTTCTTTGCTGTAGTTGCTCCCATTGCTGGGGTTAAAGTATCTATTCTCATTTCTTTTCTCCTTTAATTAAACGTTTTCAACTTTTACGAGATAATTGACTTTAGCAATCATTCCCATAATCGCAGGAGTTGCCTCAAAAACGTTAGAAGAATTAATCTTTTTTAGTCCTAATGCTTCTACGATTTTGATGTGGTTTGGAATACAAGCAATTGTGCTTTTAACTAATGTTACTTTAATTTTTGCATTTTGTTTCTTAGCCATTTTGCCTTCCTCCTTAACCGTTAATTTCTTCAACAGACTTGCCACGAATTGCAGCTATTTGTTCTGCTGACCTTAATTCTCTTAAACCTTCAATTGCTGCTTTTACGCAGTTGATTGGGTTATTTGTGCCGTGAGATTTTGTTCTAATGTTTTTTATACCTACTGCTTCCATTACCGCACGAACTGGACCACCAGCGATAACACCTGTACCTTCTGCAGCTGGCATCATAAATACAAATCCTCTGCCAAACTTACCTAGTACTTCGTGTGGAATTGAAGTGTCTAATAAAGAAACTGCAAACATATTTTTCTTTGCTCTTGCCGTTGCTTTATCGATTGCTTCTGGAACTTCTGCAGCTTTTCCCATTGCACATCCAATTTTACCAGCACCGTCACCTACAACAACAAGTGCTGAAAATCTCATATTTCTACCACCTTTTACAACCTTAGTTACACGGTTTACAGCAATAAGCTTTTTAATAAGTCCGTCGTTTTCTTCAGCTCTTCTAGGTGCTCTATTTTCTCTTGCCATATCAGTTTTCTCCTTTATTTACTGACTTAGAACTCTAAGCCGCCCTTTCTTGCACCGTCTGCTAAGTTTTGCACACGACCGGTGTATAGATAACCGCCTCTGTCAAATACAACGGCTGTAATCTTTTTCGACTTTGCTTTTTTTGCAATAAGTTCACCTACAGCAAATGCTTGCGCCTTCTTGTCCATTTCAGCAATTGTGCCCTTGATTTCTTTATCAAGTGTAGATGCTGTAACTATTGTGTTGCCAGCAACGTCATCTATAATTTGTGCATAGATGTGGTTTAGACTTCTATATACTGATAGTCTAGGTGTTGTTGCCGTACCCTTTACTTTTGCTCTAACTCTTTTATGTCTTTTGAGCCTATCTTTGTTTTTATTGATTTTTGTAATCATATTTACTCCTATTTAATAACTTTTCGCGCATTAGCGCACTCGGCAAACGCAGTTTTTTCCTGCGTTCACTAAAAGCACCTTAAATCTTAGCCTTTCGCACCAGCGGCTTTACCAACCTTTCTATCGATTACTTCGTCGCTATAACGAATTCCGTATCCGTGATATGGTTCTGGTTCTCTGATTCCACGAATCTTTGCTGCCATTTGACCAACTGATTCTTTATCAATTCCACTTACGGTAATCTCTGTTGCTGTTGGACAGTCTAGTGTTACACCATTTTCTTCTACTACTTCTACTGGGTGTGAAAAACCAACGTTTAGTACAACTTTATTGCCTTGTTTGTTAACCTTCCAACCTACACCATTAACAATAAGTTTTTTTGTATAACCTTCTGTTACACCTTTTACCATGTTTGCTGTTAATGCTCTGTATAAGCCGTGTTTTGCTTTTGTTGGACCTTGGTCGTTTGCCCTTGTAAATTTAATTGTGTTGTTTTCGATAACTGGTGTGATAATTGTGTCGTATGCAAGTGTTAAAGTTCCTTTTGGACCTTTTACTGTTATTACGCCATCAACTACTTCTACTGTTACGCCTGCTGGTATATTGATAATTGCATTTCCTATTCTAGACATGTTTTTACCTCCTACCAAACGTAAGCGAGAACTTCGCCACCTTGATGCGCCTTTTTAGCATCTTTTCCAGTCATTATTCCCTTTGATGTAGATAAAATTGCTATTCCTAGTCCACCTAGAACTTGTGGAACTTCATCTGTACCTACATAAACTCTTAAACCTGGTTTACTTACTCTCTTAAGTCCGCTAATTACCTTACGGCCATTTTCATACTTAAGTGTAATTACTATTGTTCCTTGAATTCCTTCCTTTACTTCTACGCCAGATATATAACCTTCGTTAAGTAAAATATCTGCGATTGCTTTCTTTGTGTTAGAAGCAGGAATTTCTACAGTTTCGTGCTTAGCAGCTAGAGCATTTCTAATTCTGGTAAGCATATCTGCAATAACGTCTGTCATTTTTTTTATCCTCCTTTACCAACTTGCCTTTTTAACGCCAGGAATTTGTCCTTTATATGCAAGGTTCCTAAAACATATACGGCAAATGCCATACTTACGGATTACCGCGTGTGGACGACCGCAAATACTACATCTTGTGTAGGCTCTTGTGGAAAATTTAGCAGGTCTTTGCTGCTTGTTTATCATCGCTTTTTTAGCCATAATTAATCTCCTTAATCCTTACTTGTTTGCA
>JAEIGA010019149.1_pt1 | contig 10440 bp, 6 predicted proteins | sample 9270691 | NCBI WGS metagenome assembly JAEIGA01 (sample SAMN17057246, study PRJNA624740) | gut metagenome | biome: biome; isolation source: fecal sample | host: Bos grunniens | place: China: Xizang | collected 2019
CTTCTGACGAGCAGTTTCTTCTCGAGCCTCTTGTTCAAGACGTTTTTGTTTTTGCTCTAACCATGAAGAATAGTTACCTTCATAAGGAATGCCTTGACCTCTATCTAACTCTAAAATCCACCCAGTTACATTATCTAAGAAATAACGATCGTGGGTAACCATAACGACTGTTCCGTTATAATCTTTCAAGTGGCGTTCAAGCCATGCTACAGATTCTGCATCCAAATGGTTTGTAGGTTCGTCTAGAAGCAACATATCTGGCTGTTGCAACAACAAACGACACAAAGCTACACGACGACGTTCGCCTCCTGAGAGGTTTCTCATTACAGCATCTTCGTCTGGACAACGCAATGCATCCATTGCGCGTTCCAATTTAGAATCTATATTCCAAGCATCATGAGCGTCGAGATACTCTTGCACTTCGGCTTGGCGTGCCAACAATTTATCAAAGTCTGCATCAGGGTCGGCAAAAGCCTCATTTATTTGTTCAAATTCAGCTAATTTGTCCATAATTGGTTGCACACCCTCTTGCACCACCTCTTTTACAGTCTTATCTTCGTCGAATTTAGGTTCTTGTTCCAAGTATCCAACCGAATATCCTGGCGAGAATACAACTTCACCTTCGTAAGATTTTTCGATACCCGCAATAATCTTCATCAACGTAGATTTACCTGAACCATTCAAACCAATGATACCGATTTTGGCACCATAGAAGAACGAAAGGTAAATATTTTTCAACACTTGTTTGTGCGGCGGAAACGTTTTGCTAACGTTTACCATCGAAAAAATTATCTTTTTATCATCTGCCATAAGTTGTAAAAATAAAATCTAAATGTAAGTTAAAAAATAATTATATAGAATAGTGTATATGTTTTGTTACACATTTATAATGTGTTACACAATTAGGCACACTCTCTCCATTTGGACATAACAAACCAAATGTAATACGTTGCAAAGTTACAACATTTTTTTAATTAACAAAGGAAAAAACAGACTTTTTTTGTAGAAATTCATAATTGTGTTATTCCCAACCTAATTCTTGTTTTTTGTTTTCGTCAATAGCGATCATCCAATAACCATTTTCTTGAAAATCGTAAATGTAGAAAAGGTGTTGTATTTTGTTGTCGGGTTTTGTGTAGGTGTATTTTTTGTTATTATAAAAAATATTAACGCTGTCGATAGAGCCTATGAAATCTCGATGTGCATTAGTGCCTGGAAATTCATTAGGTTTATCACCTTCAATCATGCAATATTCAATAGTGGTAAAATAGATTGTATCATCGGGTGTTAAAGTGAATGTTGATAATTTTTCTTCTTTGAATACTTCTAAATTTATTGTATCGTCTAATCGGTTGTTGATGTACACATCGTTCTCGTAATAAGTTTGATAATGTTTGCGTTTTATTTTCTCTTCTAAATATTCAAAATAATCTTCATTGTAAACAGAGTATGTGCAATTTTTCTTTCCGTGATATGCAAGAATAGGATAAACTTCAGTAATCCATAATATACATGGAGAGAAGAGGATACTATCATTAACTATTGTTGATTCGGTTATATTACTTGGAGATGAGTAAATGTCGTAATTATTCGTAAATGTATAGAGCAGAGAATTATACGTTATTGTTGCGCTATCAAAACTATTGAGATATTTGTTTAATTTTGATTCTCTTAGTTCTACTGCTCTTGTTTCGTTATTGTCGATAGTAGTAAAATAGAGAGTGTCGTTAGGTTTTATTGCGTATTCGAGCACTTCGCCGTTTTTGAATAGGGTTAGTGTGACGTTTTTTTCTAACGTATTACATAAATACAAGTGTTCAGTAGTATCAATTTCTTTAATTTCTCTGCTACAACTAATTAATAACATGCTTGCAAACAGAATAAAATAATATAAGTTTTTCATAGTAACATCCTATTTTACAATTAAATTTTGAGTATCTAATAATTCTCCATTTCGATATATTCTCATGAAATATACACCAGGTATAAGACCATCTGTTAATATTCTACCTCAACCCCCATCAAGTTATATGTCTTTCCATCTCTAATAATATAAAATTGCCCCTCATGAATAATTTTTTGAATTACTGGACTTGGAGCGGTTATAGTTTCTATATCAGTTGGAATACCCTCGTTTAAACATTTACATTCCGACCCTAAACGTTCCATTTCTGATTCACTCATTTGATATAATAGTTCTCCATTCTTACTTGCGCAAACCAAATAGTTTTCAATTATACAAGTTGGAATGGCTAATGGTACTATCAAATCATAATAATCTCCAGAAGAAATACATCCCATACCATCAACATATTCAAAACCATTACTAAATGTCCATTTTTTGTATTCTTTTCCATCCAATAATGTAATAGTCGAAACTTCTTTTACTCCTATTTTTCCTAAAGGTATTTTTGTTTCTATATAACAATCTCCATTTTCATCTTCAAACGAATATCCTATATAATCAGCAACGCCATAATGACATTCATCTATAGAAAGTTGTTGTAATGAATCACCAACCTCTAATGTGTAATCATATAAAACAAAATCTTTATTGTATACTGAACTATAAACTAATACTTTATTTTTCTCTTCACGCAATAAAAAATCATTAAAAAGAAGATAAGATTTATCATTTATTATGGTGTCAATTTTAGTTGGCGTAGTACTATTATCAGAACGATCACTTGTACAGTCATAAGGAGAATAGATATAATAAGTCCTTTCTAATCCCGCTAATGTAGGAAATAATTCAGATATTTCACTTTGTGAAAATATCAATGTACTTATTGATATGTAATAAATTAAAAATAATATTCGTTTCATAGTCGTAAAGATTTAATGGTTAATATTTTGAATATTCTCAAAAATCCATATTTTCTACTTCAACCCCCATCAAGTTAACTAATATACAACAAATAAAAAATAGTATTCGTTTCATAACTGTAAACTTTTAATGATTAATAAATGTGTAATTCCGAATCCTCTTCCATTGATAAATTTTTAATTATCACTATACCTCCATTATGTACTTCTAAAGATCCAGTAGAAGTGATTTTTACTTGTCCACATGAATCTATTGTAGTATTGTTGTTTGTTGGATTTTGTGGTTCTACACAAACTTCACCTATTTGTGTTTCTTCACAATTTTCAATTAACCTATAATTATCAATTGTTTTATTTGTTAATAAACAACCTTCTACATATACATACGGAATATAATTATCTTTTGTGATAACCATAGTATATACATTAGGTAAATTAGAGAATGTAGCAGAAGAAACATTTGTATATGTTTGATAATATTCTCCTCCATAATCTATGTTACTTACTGTAATTGTGCATTTACCTATACCACCAGTACTAACTATAAGATTTGAATTATTATTTTCCAATGTTACATTATCAAATGAATTTGGTGTTGTTGTAAAAATAGGTAATTCGGCATCTCCAATCGCATTATTTCCTAAAATTATCCAACGATATAAATTATTAGAAAGTGCCCATGATTTTATTCAGTTATAATCATTTGTTTAGTATCAATTAATTTTCCATCTACAATCAACGAGTAGATATATATTCCTGCATAAAGTTCATTTGCGCTGATAGTAATACTACTTTCTCCCAATGTGTTTATGTCATATTTATTCAATTGCACACCCGACATATTATAAAGATAAATTACTGCATTTTGAGCATTTGTTGGCACTATGTACGAAATCACAATTTCTTCATTAAAAGGATTAGGAACATTTTGATGAAGTTTAGCAGTAGTAATTTCTACTTCTACATCTTGCGATTTAGGAGCTTCTTTGCGAGTTGTAATACTTGATGTGTTTGATAATGCACTTACTTGATCAGAAAGATCTTGTACTGCCTGAATTAGTAAAGGTATGAGTTCTATGTAATTGACACTCATTACACCTGCATCATCTTCATGCACCAATTCAGGGTAAATCTCTTTTACCTCTTGCGCTAAAAGTCCATAATGGATTTTGTTTACTTCTGCTAAATCTTCGTTTTGTGTTGTAATAGTCGTTGACATAGTATCACTTTTTTCTGTATTTGCAAAAGCGATGGCAGTTGCCGAAGCCATAGTATATTGTACAGGATTTAGAGCAGAAATTTTAGTTAATGTATTTGAATAGATTTGCTTAATATTTGATTTGTATCTTGCGTCAGATAGTGTAGTAAATTCTTGTGATGTTATTGTACCAACTGTATAAACATCGCCAAAGAAGTAACCAGCGTATATTCCCTGTATCATAGGAACTAAAGACGATGTTGTGCCATAAACGCCTGCACCATTATTTGTTCCTGCTAAACAGCCATATACACCATAGTTATATCCAGATGTTCTATTACCAGCAACTCCTACAACACCGTATGAACGACCAGATTCATTTGGCGTAGAATTACAAGCTTGTCCACGTATCGCAATTTGACGATCTTTTAAAAAATCAGCAACTGCATACACCGCAGGTCCCCAATTTTGTGATGATTTAATGTAAGAATATATTCCCGATTCATAATCCCCAACGGAATTAACAAACAATTTTTTGTCAGTTGTTAATGTATCACCTACGCCGACATTTCCAGTAGAGGCAACTTGAATTTGTGCAAAGCACATAATGACAGAAAGCCAAACTATTAAGTAAAGAAAATATTTTTTTCATGATATAAAAGTTTTAAATTAGTTAATATGTAATTACTCAAGGTGGTATATTTCAGTTAGAAACATAAACAATGTATTAGGAAATTATTTTTCCCTAATAAACTTAATCTTCTATTTATTTTGAAATAATCGGACAAAATCTTTTTTAGGTTTCTAAAATTAATACTTAAAAAATTACGCTACAAATATACAAAAATTTTCGTAAAAAGCAAGAGTTTCTTGAACTAACTGTTTTTATCTCTTTTATTTTGATTCACTAGTGTCCACTAAAAAAATAAAAATTGCTCTTTGACTTATTGAAAATTAGTTATTTACAACGATTTTTTGACCGAACCGATTTGATTTTGTAAATTCGCAGTAAAAATATTAACTGCTTATGAATCAAGATAAATATGTATTTTCTCAAGTCGTTGAATTCTTAAATCGAAATAAGTTCAACCGCATTGTAATGAAGTATAATGGCGACTACTATATTAAGCATTACTCTTGTTATAATCAATTAGTTACACTCATTTTTGGTTAACTTAGTCGATCCGAGAGTTTGCGAGATGTCGTTATAGCACTTCAAGCACAAGGCTCTAAATGTTACCATTTAGGTGTAGGAAAATACGTTTCTAGAAGCAATTTAGCTAAGGCTAACGAGCAACGAGATTGTCGTATTTTTGAAGAATTTGCCTATTATATGATAGAGCAAGCAAAGCAAAAATTCACCAATAATATACCAATTATAGTTGATATTTACGCCTTTGATAGCACGACAATCGATCTTTGTTTAACATTGTTTGATTGGGCTAAATTTCGTCGAGCAAAAGGCGGTATAAAAGTACATACTTTGTTTGATATTGCAACAGGAATACCGACATTTGTATACATAACAGAAGCAAAAGTAAATGATGTAAATGCGATGGATGAAATACCTTATCAAGCTGGTTCATTTTACATATTTGATCGTGGCTATAATGACTTTTCTCGGTTATATCAAGAAAAGGATTATCCAGAAAAACTTCGATTAGTTAAATATTGGGATAAAGAAAAACAAAGAGAGTTTATTTTTCTTACCAATAACTTTGATTTAACTGCACTTGAAATAGCCGAACTTTATAGGCAAAGATGGCAAATAGAATTGTTTTTTAAGTGGATGAAATCTCACTTAAAAATTAAACGTTTTTATGGCACTTCATTCAATGCTGTTAAGACACAAATTTATGTTGCAATAATTACGTTTTGTCTAGTTGTAATTATTAAATATGACATGAAATTATACTTGACAACGTATGAAATTTTGCACATATTGAGTATCTCCTTGACAAGCAAAACTCACTTACGAGATTTGTTGGACAAAACTAATTTTCAAAATGACAAAGAACGCTTAGATTCTAGTGAACCTTTATTGTTTAACTTAAATTTTTAACCGTCCATTTTTAGTGGACAGTAGTGATTTTGATTAAATTATAAAAAAGCATGATGAAAAAATGTAAAATATAGTACATCGTATTGATTTTTTTTGTAACTTTGCATGATATTTGTTAATCTGCGGAAGTAGAATTTATTTAATTTTGTTTTGCTTCTGTATTTCTTAGTTTTAGTTTTTTTAGGCGAATAATAATATTATTTGTAAATTATTATGAAAGAAAAGAAATTTATTACATGTGATGGTAACCAAGCTGCTGCTCATATCTCTTATATGTTCAGCGAAGTGGCTGCTATCTATCCTATCACTCCGTCAAGTACAATGGCAGAGTATGTTGATGAATGGGCAGCTGCCGGACGTAAAAACATTTTTGGAGAAACTGTTTTAGTTCAAGAAATGCAATCAGAAGGTGGTGCAGCTGGTGCTGTGCATGGTTCGCTTCAAGCTGGTGCATTAACTACTACATATACTGCATCGCAAGGTCTCTTGTTGATGATTCCTAATATGTATAAAATTGCGGGTGAGTTGTTGCCTTGCGTATTCCACGTATCGGCTCGTGCTTTGGCTTCTCACGCATTGTCTATCTTTGGTGACCACCAAGATGTTATGGCTTGTCGTCAAACAGGTTTTGCTATGTTGGCTGAAGGTTCGGTGCAAGAGGTAATGGATTTGGCTGCTGTAGCTCACTTAGCAACAATCAAGAGTCGTGTGCCATTCCTTAACTTCTTCGATGGTTTCCGTACTTCTCACGAAATTCAAAAAATCGAAATGCTCGAAAATGAGGATTTGGCTGGTCTTATCGACCAAGATGCATTGAAAGCATTCCGCAATCGCGCATTGACTCCTGAGCGTCCAGTGGCTCGTGGTATGGCTGAAAACCCTGATGTATTTTTCCAACACCGTGAAGCATCTAATAGCTTCTATAATGCAGTGCCTGCTATTGTTGAAGAATATATGAACGAGCTCTCTAAAATCACAGGTCGTAAATATGGTTTGTTTAACTATTATGGAGCAGAAGATGCAGACCGTGTGATTATTGCAATGGGTTCAGTTACTGAAACAATTCGTGAAACTATTGATTATTTGACAGAAAAAGGAGAAAAAGTGGGTCTCGTAGCAGTTCACCTCTATCGTCCATTCTCTGCAAAACACTTCTTGTCGGTATTGCCTAAATCGGCTAAACGTATTGCTGTTCTTGACCGTACAAAAGAACCAGGTGCTACAGGCGAACCTCTTTATCTTGATGTTAAAGATGTGCTTTATGGCACAGAAAATGCTCCTATCGTAGTTGGTGGTCGTTATGGTCTAGGCTCAAACGATACAACTCCTGCTCAAATTCTTTCAGTATTTGAAAACTTAGCATTGCCACAACCTAAAAATCTCTTTACAATTGGTATTGAAGATGATGTAACATTCACTTCTCTTCCACAAAAAGAAGATATTACAGTGAATGCAAGTGGTATGTTCCGTGCTAAATTCTATGGTTTAGGTGCTGATGGTACTGTAGGTGCTAACAAAAACTCTATTAAAATCATTGGTGATAACACTAATAAATATTGTCAAGCATATTTCTCTTACGACTCTAAAAAATCGGGTGGTTTCACTTGTTCTCACCTTCGTTTTAGCGATACTCCTATTCGTTCTACATATTTGGTGACAACACCTAACTTTGTTGCTTGCCACGTTCAAGCATATCTTCGTATGTATGATGTAACTCGTGGTTTGCAAAAGAATGGTACATTCCTTTTGAACACAGTTTGGAGCGACGAAGAATTAGCTAAACACTTGCCTAACAAAGTAAAACGTTTCTTTGCACAAAATAATATCTCGGTTTATTATATTGATGCTACTGAAATTGCTCAAGAAATTGGTCTTGGCAATCGTACAAACACTATTCTTCAATCGGCATTCTTCCGTATCACAGAGGTAATTCCTGTTGATTTGGCTGTTGAGCAAATGAAGAAATTCATCCTTAAATCATACGGTAAAAAAGGCGAAGATGTGGTAAATAAAAACTACGCTGCTGTTGACCGTGGTGATGAATATAAACAATTGACAGTTGACCCTGCGTGGGCTAATCTTCCAGATGATGAAGTAGAAACAAATAATGACCCTGCATTCATCAATGATATAGTTCGTCCTATCAATGCTCAAGATGGCGATTTGTTGAAAGTATCTGCGTTCAAAGGTATCGAAGATGGTACATGGATGCAAGGCACTGCTCAATACGAAAAACGTGGTGTGGCTGCGTTTGTACCTGTTTGGACTGCTGAAAATTGTATTCAATGTAATAAATGTGCGTATGTATGTCCTCACGCATGTATTCGTCCATTTGTTATGACTGACGAAGAAAAAGCTGGTTTTACTGCTGATACTCTCGAAATGAAAGCTCCTGCTGCTATGAAAGGTATGCATTTCCGTATGCAAGTAGGTGTGCTCGACTGTCTTGGTTGTGGCAACTGTGCTGATGTTTGTCCAGGCAATCCTAAAGCTGGTGGTCCTGCTCTCAAAATGGTGCCACTTGAAGGCGAATTGCACGAAGCAGCTAACTGGGATTACCTTGTTAAAAACGTTAAATCAAAACAACACCTTGTTGACACAAAAGCTAACGTTAAAAACTCACAATTTGCAACTCCACTCTTTGAATTCTCAGGAGCATGTTCAGGTTGTGGCGAAACTCCATACGTGAAACTTATCACTCAACTCTTTGGTGACCGTCAAATTGTAGCTAACGCAACAGGTTGTTCTTCTATCTATTCAGGTTCAGTACCTTCAACTCCTTATACAACTAACGAAAAAGGTCAAGGTCCAGCATGGGCTAACTCATTGTTCGAAGACTTCTGTGAATTTGGTCTTGGTATGACTCTCGCTAACGACAAAATGCGTGAACGTCTCGTTGAACTTATGACTAAAGCACAAACTTGCACTTGTTGTTCAGATGAGTTGAAAGGTTTGTTCCGCGAATGGATTGCAGATAAAGATAATGCTGACCGTTCGAAAGAACTTGCAGAACAAATCCGTCCATTGGTAGCATCTTGCGGTTGCGATATTTGCAAAGAGATTGCTTCTCTCGACCACTATCTTGTGAAACGTTCACAATGGATTATTGGTGGTGACGGTGCTTCTTATGATATCGGTTATGGTGGTCTCGACCATGTTATTGCTTCTGGTAAAGATGTTAATATTCTTGTTCTTGATACAGAGGTATATTCTAACACAGGTGGTCAAGCATCTAAATCAACACCAGTTGGTGCTATTGCTAAATTTGCTGCTGCAGGTAAACGTGTACGCAAAAAAGACCTTGGTATGATTGCAACAACATACGGATATGTATATGTAGCGCAAGTAGCTATGGGTGCAGACCAAGCACAATGTCTTAAAGCAATTCGTGAAGCAGAAGCTTATCCAGGTCCATCATTGATTATTGCTTACGCTCCATGTATCAATCACGGTTTGAAAGCAGGTATGGGTAAAGCACAAGCTGAAGAAGAAGCAGCTGTAGCATGCGGTTACTGGCACTTGTGGCGTTATAATCCACAACTTGAAGAAGAGGGTAAAAATCCATTTACTCTTGATAGTAAAGAGCCAAATTGGGATAACTTCAAAAACTTCTTGAAAGGTGAAGTTCGTTATGCATCTGTGATGAAACAATATCCAGCTGAAGCAGAAGAACTCTTCCAAGCAGCAGAAGATAATGCTAAATGGCGTTATAAGAGCTATCAACGTATGGTAGATAAATTTTAATAATAAAATCTAAAAATAAGATTTTTGTTACTTATAATCTTTTTAGAAATTAAGGGCTGAATCAAAATAAATTGTGATTCAGCCCTTTTTTTAACGTATATAATATAAAAATAGCAGACTACAACTTTGATTGTGTCTGCTATTAATTTATGTTATGTATTGAAATTATTCCATAGAAGCGAGATATTTTTCTGCTTCCATTGCTGATTTACAACCTGAAGCGGCAGCGCAAATAGCTTGGCGGTAGATTGGGTCAGCAACGTCGCCTGCTGCGAATACACCTGGTACGTTTGTAAGAGGGCGGAATGGTTCTGTAAGAATGTAGCCTTCTTCGTTAGTGTTGATGTATTTTTTGAAGATGTCGCTGTTAGGGTGGTGACCAATAGCGAGGAAGAATCCATCGATTTTGATGTCAACGATTTCTTCGTCTGGTTCGCCTTTGCGTTTGATGAGTTTAGCACCTTCGAGGAGGTCTTCACCATAGAGGCTTTGAGTGTTGTGTTCGAAGAGAACTGTAATTTTTTCGTTTTTGAATACGCGGTCTTGCATTACTTTAGATGCGCGGAGGAATGGTTTACGCACGATGAGGTAAACTTTTTCGCAAAGACCA
>JAEIGA010019150.1_pt1 | contig 10440 bp, 6 predicted proteins | sample 9270691 | NCBI WGS metagenome assembly JAEIGA01 (sample SAMN17057246, study PRJNA624740) | gut metagenome | biome: biome; isolation source: fecal sample | host: Bos grunniens | place: China: Xizang | collected 2019
AGGCGTCGGATTGCCACACGGATGGTTGTGAGCCACAACAATTGAATTCGCGCCCCAGCGGATCGCATGCTTGAAAATTTCGCGCGGATGCATGATCACCCCATCGGTCGTGCCGCGAGAGACCAGGAATGGTTCGCAAATCGGCCGACGGTCAGAGTCGAGCGGCAACACAAACACATTCTCCTGTTCGTCGTCCGCCGCGAAATAGACACGAAAAATCTGATACGCGTCTTCTGGCGTTCGGACTTTTATACCATGAATGTCATCGGGAGACAACCGTTGACGACGATAACCAAGCTCAAATGCCGCCGATAATTCAAGGCACTTAACTGGCCCGAAGCCCTTAATCCGATTATCGGGATTTTGTTTATTATACTCTTTGACCCGGTTCTCAATTGTTCGCCAGTCCGACGTAATCAATGCCTTTAATGAGCCAAATACTGCAATGAGTCGTCTCGCCAGTTCCTTGACATTGCAGCCATGCGAACCCGTCCGCAGAAGAATAGCAATCAAATCCTCATCCGAAACCAATCTCGGATTAGGAGCCCGCCGAAGCTGCTCACGCGGCATCGCATCCGGCATCGTTTTCTTCGTGAACTGATTACGCAGTTCTTCGGGGAGTGTTTCACCTTTGCGCATCAACGACCTTTCTTGTCGTCAGGGGTCACATCACCTTTCGGATCATCATCGCTCTCAAGTTCCGAAATGTCTCGTTCCAGCTCTTCCAGGCTGGCCTTCCGGTCTTCCTCGCGCAACCGTCCACGGTATTCTTCCAATCGAATCGCCGCTGTTTCTTCGGCAACCTCATGCCGAATCTTCCCCGCATCCCGCAGTAGTTCTCGTCCGTTCAGAGTCAGAATACCGTCAAGCTTGGCAATCCAATCGTCCATCGTCATTGCCACATGCCTACCCGCCTGCGCCTCGGCAAAAGCCAGATACTGTTCAACCAAAAGCCCAAGATCCTTCATCTCGCTTTCGTTGAGGTAATTCTTGGCCGTCACCGCATCTTGCTGGGTAATGCGCCGCGGATCCTTCTTGTCATAGGACTGCATACCCATAAACGGCAAAGACGCATTCGCCCGATGTACGACAATCTCCGCCGCTGTCTCCTTGCTAATGGCCCACAGCAACTTGTTTTGCACAATCTTGAAGAATCGAATGGTACGAAAATCTTTTGGATCGTAATCAACACTTGTCGTGTAGATGTCTTTGACCTTCTGGTAAAACACGCGCTCCGAAAGCCGAATTTGGCGAATGCGTTCCTGTAATTCGTCGAAATAGGTAGAATTGCGTCCGGTTTTCATTCTTTCGTCATCAAGTGCGAATCCCTTGATGATATACTCGCGTAAAACCTTCGTCGCCCAGATGCGGAACTGCGTAGCGCGAGCTGAATTGACACGATACCCAACGGCAATAATGGCATCAAGATTGTAGTGCTTTAACTGTCGTGTTACCTGGCGATCACCCTCAAATCGAACTACTGAAAAAATTTCAGTAGTTGCCGATTCTTTCAATTCTCCCTCGTCATAGATGTTTTTCAAGTGCTTAACGATGTTATCGGAACCACACCCGAAAAGCTGCGCCATCGCCGCCTGCGTGAGCCAAGTGGTTTCACCTTCGATCCTAACATTGACATGAACCTGCCCGTCTTGCGAGGTGTAGATGACAATCGGGTTCTCGTCGTCTTTCCGTTTCTCTTCCATAAAGATCATCCCTCCGTATCTTCAAACGCCGCCATACGCCCAGTCCAATCGGTTTCCTCCGGAGCATCTACAGATTGTATAGCCAAAATCGCCGACATTTTATCCTGTCCTGCGGAAATTTCAACTTTAGGAATCGTTGCGCCTTTACCACCTGAATAAAGAAACTCTCGAAGCACCATATCTAACCGAACGTTATACTGAAACACACTCAACTTGGTTTTCATCGCCGACTCAAGATATGCCTTTGCCTTTTGCGCATCCACGCTCTTAAGCAACTTGTCATACCGTCCGAAATCATTGATGTTGTTTTCAGTAATTGGCCCCATACCGAGTAGATCAACCAAAAGCTCCTTGTTAAGCCCAAATGCCTGAACCGCCAACTCAATGTCTTTGTTAAGCGTCTTGGTCTTGTACTGGTTAATGTAATCGCAAATCGTCAACCCTGGTTCTAATGTGACACTGCCGCTCGCAAGATCGTCAAGCAACATCTGCGCGAACTTTTGCTCTTCCTGCGAAAGTCCTGCGAAAGTCCTGTGCAACTCGTCCTTGACGGAAGCCAACTCCTCCTTCGTCACGTTCTTCTGCTCCAGGCATTTTAAATACCGCTGAAACTTACTGTTCATGTAATCGGCATTGATAAGCCCGGTTTCGATGTCAGTCAGGTATGGCTCAATGTCGAACGGGACGTCCCCGACACCTCCGCCGCCCGTCCCGCTCTTCGGCAATTCCTTATAGCGAAGCGCCAAGATGCCGTAAACCCGTTCGTCAAACGACATCGTTACGAGCGTATCTTTCCTCCCCTCATGTTTGAACGTGTACGCCTGCTGCTTCCACGTGAATCCCTGAATCCTGGCAGCATTTAGATAATCGTTCAGCCGTTTGAACAGCAACGCAAATTGTCCCCGCACCGCGACATCCTCCGGCAGCCGTTCAAAGTCCTGCACGCCGGATTCAACAAAAAGACGCCCGATCTCTGCATACGTCTGGTTCATCCTTTTGAGGTTGCCTTCAAGTCTTTCGACATAAAGAGCAAACGGACGATCTCCGGAGTACAGCTTAAGCGCATCCTCGACGTTCTTTGCCATCGTATGCGGCTTACGGTAGTACCGAATCGATCCAAACGGCTTTTCAGGACCGAACAACCTGTTTGTCCGAGAAAACGCCTGGATCAGATTCTCCTCCTCGCGCATCTTGTCGAGATACAGAGTATTGAGCCACTTGGAGTCGTATCCGGTCAACATCTGATCAACGACAATCAGCAAGTTGAGTTGCTTGTCCGGCGTTTTCTCTATCCACTTGTATCCATCCTTATGTGCAAGCCGACTTGCCACGTCTTTCTTGAACTTATCCCAAAGCGGAACCGTAAAGTGAGTCCCGTAGAGCGCGTTGTAATCGGTCAATATTTCCAGAAGCGCCGCTTCCTTGATTGTTGAGCCGCCGGTGTTGTCGATGCTCGGATCAAAGAGTGCTGTAACCTTAATATCTCCGAGCTGCCGACGTACGAGATGATAGTATTCAATCGCTTCGGGTATGCTGGATGTCGCGAGCAAGGCATGAAATTTGCCGCCGACGCTCAAGACAGTCCAGTTGTCCGCGATGTCCTGAACCACCTTCTCACGATGTTCGGGACGATTGTATTGGCTGGACGACAATTCCGACTCGATCTTAACCATCGAAACTTCGGCCTTGTTCATCCAATGCAAAAATACGTCCCGCTTCAACGGATCGTCTAGCGCCTCCTGCTCGGTCGTCGCATGAACCTTGTCGAGCGCCACCGCTCGTCTCACATCCACATCCTTGGCGGTCAGCCCCATGCACGGATCAAACCCCAGCACATTGTGATCGGTGATGCCGTCCGCAATCGTATAACGGTGCAGCTCGTCGCCGAACACCGTCGCCGTGGTCGGATCCTTCTGATTTCCATCCCTTAATTTTGGCGTGCCCGTGAAACCAAAGAACATCGCCTCGGGAAATGTGTTTTTGACCGTCAGAAGCATCTCCCCGTTGACATCACGATGCGCCTCGTCCACAACAAAGACAATGCGCTTCTCGCGCATCTTCTTGAGTTCCGCGGCAAAGGCATTCCCCGCTTCGTCCTTGATTCGGCTCATCTTCTGAATGGAAGTCACGATCAGCGCATCGTCATCGTTCTCGCTTTTCAACTTGGCTGCCAGGGCTTGCGTGTCTTCGGTGTCCTGCACGGCAATCAGCCCTGCAAAGCCACGGTAATCGCGAATGGACTGCGTCCCGAGTTCCTTGCGGTCAAGCAGAAACACCACCTTGTCTGCTGACCTGGTAGAGGCAATCATCTCCGCAGACTTGAAACACGTCAGCGTCTTGCCGCTTCCCGTCGTATGCCAAATGTATCCGCCGAGTCGCGCCTTGCCGCCTTCCCATTCGTCATTCTTGCGCACCTTGTTGAAAATTGCGCTCGCGGCATAGAACTGGTAGGGCCTGAGCACTTTCAGAATGCCATCCGTCTTGTCGGCAACGGAGTAGTATCCAATAAGCTGATGCGCCATCGGAATGGAGAGCAGCCGTTCGGCGATCTGCGCCCAATCGTTGATGCGCACGTTGTTGAAGTCCGTCCAATGGAAGAAATAATCGCGGTCAAACTTGCCGTCCGGCCCCGGATTTGCGAAATAGACCGTCTCGTTGGGTTCCATCCCGACAAAGACCTGAATGAGCGAGAAGATGCCGCCAAGCGCCCCTTCGTGCATGTACTTCTCGATCTGGTTGGTGGCCTGTCCCACGGCCACACCACTGCGCTTAAGCTCCACATGGATCATCGGCATGCCGTTGATGAGTAGCATGACGTCACCGCGGCGATCGCTCGCCAGCGGATGGGGTGTCGGCAACGCGGGCTGCCGCGCAATCTGGTAGCACGTCTTACCACCGGCGATCTGCATGCGATCATAGATGTCGAGCGAGACCTCCTTGCCGAAATGCTCTCTATCGTTCTGATTGTCACGCTTGATGCTGACCGTCTTCCCGTTGATGAATTCATTGAGACGAAGCGGCGTGCGAAGCGTCTTGATCTGCTCCAGAATCTGCTGCATTTCGCCCGTCGTCAGCGGACAGTCACCCAAACGGTCGATGCTGCGATTGTTACGGTAGAGTATATCCGCCCAGTTTTTCAGAAGATCGGCTTCCGTTGGATGGCTCAATACGCCTCCGCTCCAGCCGCACTTCTCGGTCAGTTCCTTGACGAGCGCGTTCTCAAAGTCGATTTCTTTCGCAAAATCCATTTCTGCCCCCTTCTCAGACGAACATCCGATCCAACAATGCTTTTTTCAAATCCTTCAACTTGGCAATCTCATCACTCCGCGCCGCCAAAAGAACATCCAATGAACGGAAGTACGCGCCAATCTTCTGCTGTTCGAATTTACCTGGTAAAAGAATGTTTAAATCCATTACACGTGTCTTTGAAATATTATATCGGGATATTCCCTGCGCAAGAAAAGTCATTGACTTCCGAAAGCCATTTGCCCGAAGCAAGTAAGCTAAGAATTCGCTGACATTGCCAGGTTTGGGGCGATAGCCAAAACAAAAACTGTTCAGATAGACATTCGGCGCATCGCCCATCCAAACCGAAGACATCCCTACTTCCTCTGGTGTTTCCGAAGAAGTCGTGAAGAAAACATCACCGTTTTTCACTTCGTTCTGGCTCTTGTCGATCTCAATGGCATCGCACTGATCTGTCTTTGCGATTGGGTTTGAAAAGACATTCATGTATGTCACATATCTTCCTTTCCCATGCCCAAAGTCATCCTTACATTTACCAGATAACCCATTGTAGGGGAAACCGATGTCTCCCAACCGCTTTTTCTCCCAATCTCCCGCAAAACCCTTAAACCTCACTTCGGGCACGGTTGCGTCCCCCTGCGGGAACATCTTCAGAAGCATGGACTTCTTCAGCGCTTCCAGTTTCTCAAGCGCCTTCTCCCGCCCCGCAATAAGCGCGTCAATCGAGCGGAAGAACGAACCGATACAGCGTTGCTCATGGAGAGAAGGAAAAGCAACTTGTATATTTTCCAAATCGGAATTGTGGATATGAACAATCGTCTTCCCCTGAGCACGATCTGCTATTTGCAATGATGTTCGCCCATTTGAGAGCGATAGGGCCAAGAATGGCGAGTAAGTTTCCTCAAAATCCTTAGGGGTAAGAATGTTGAGGTCACCGCCCAAAATAATGCCGCGCGACAAAACCGCAGAAGCACGTGCAATATCTTCAGGCGTTTCACCAGAACCAGGTACTACAACTTCTCCACCGTTGCTAAGGACCGAACCTTTTTGAAGTTGCGTAAAAGTATCTACATCATCAACTTCTACCTGATAGTCTGTGTATAGTCTTCCATAAAGAAACAACGGCATACCCGTGGTCGAGATGTCGGACTTAGAATACCCTTTCCCTTTACTAAAGGAAACCTCATCCCCCAACCGTTTTCTCTCCCACGACCTAGGACACCCCTTGAACCGCAGAGCCGGAACTTTCACCTCGCATCCGCTCATCGCGCAAGCTCCTTCTTCCATGCTGCGATACCGGCCATGTCATCGTCTGTGCCATCCAATTCGCCAAGCATCTCCGCGATCTTGCTCTCGGACGCCACTATCTTCTCCTCCACGTCGGAAAGTGTCGTCGCGTACTTCGCCGCCAGCGCCTTGATGGTCGTTGCGAGACCTTCAACAATCGTCTCAGGCATCGACATCAGTTTTCTCACAACTGGCTTCACCCACTTCTCTTCAAGAAGCGTTTTCGCCTCGTCTTCAGTTAACGCCTTGATTTTCGCAATCGTCTTCTTCTCAAGCTCCCATCCAAGGCTTCTTATCGTACTTTTAAGTGTCTTGATCCGAGCGAACAAACAGCCCGCCTTTATGACAAGAGCCTCGAACGAATCTTCGGGGAACGCGAAAGCCTCACGTATCACATGAATTCGGATCAAAACCGTCCCCTTGCTGTAGGTACCGTTCTTCGCAGCCGACATGCAATTCCATTCGACTTCGGGATGCTGCCCCACAAAAGTCTTTTTCTCAGCTACTGATGTTAATGCTAGATACTCTTTCAGAACGGTTATTTCATCGTTCTCAATGTCATTGAAAACTTCTTCGGCGACCTCGGATACCTGTTTCGCATCAAGATCCTCTTCGCCATCCTTGACGACTCGCTCCTTTTCCTCTTCGGGCATTTCAGAAGCGAGCAATGCAACCTCGGAAAGTAGGTTATCCACCTCCTTTGCCTTCGCCTTGATTTCGGCCAGCTCCTCTGCGAAGAACATCTGCTGAACCAACTCAAACGGGAAGATGCGTCCGACCCAACCGTCCTGGACTTCTTCTGTTTTGTCGCCGCTCTTTTTCAACACCATGTTTGGGTCTACAGCACGTACCGCGTCAAATCCATCCGTCTGGATTATTTCAAGATCTATTGATGTCTGCCTCCACTCGTCATCCAGAATCTGATATGCATCGTACTTGTCAATCAGAGGGAGCTTTTCAACACGGCTGAAGAGTTCTTTCGTCAGCTTTTCTTCTTCCGTGTTAACTGTCACATCAAGGCAATGATCCACAAGTTCCGTCTTTAACAAGGTATCAAGTCCGTCAAGTGCCCTTGCGAAAGTGGCAGTATATTCTTTTACGGATGACACTTCGATTATAGCCTTGCCAATGTCCTCCACTTTGACCGTCGCATAGTTGCCGCTAGTGGTAAAGAGCGCTTCTCGAAGGCCTCTGAACACGTCCCAGTATTTTGCCAGTTCATCCAGTTCGCAAGCAGGGATGCCGCCGAACATGATTGCCCGAACGTCCCAATGCTCGGTCTCGCGGTTCGCAATGTAGCGTGGAATGTTGAGATTGTAGCCGTTGGAACGGATTTCATCGCGCGACACCTTGCGGGAGAACCCCGGCATTTCAAGGTGGCCGGTCACGGCGTCGGTAATACGCTTTACGTCGCATGCCCTCAGCTTGTTTTTCTTGCCGTCCTTCACGAAACCGCGCGACGCGTCCACGATCAGGACATCGTCCCGATCTCTCTGCTTGCGCAATACCACGACAATGGTGGGGATGCCCGTACCAAAGAAGATGTTCGGCGGAAGCCCGATAATGGCATCAATGTGGTTGCCCTCCACGAGCGCGCGGCGAATCGACCATTCTGAACCATCGTTTTCCTTGCCACGGAACAGGACTCCGTGGGGCATGACAATCGTCATGATGCCGTCGGGACGCAGATGGTAGAGATCGTGCAGCATGAAGGCGTAATCTGCCTTTGACTTCGGCGCGAAACCGAAACCCGTGTAGCGGGGGTCGCTTTCACGTCCTGCCGGATACCAGTGCTGGGAGTATGGTGGATTTGAGACTACCGCATCCACAAAGAGAGGATCGTAGGTCGTGTCTGGATTTTCTTCATCGAAATACGGCCAGTCGCGTTCGAGCGTATCTCCGTTCCTGACCTCGATGTTCCCCGGTATGATACCGCGCATCACCAGATTCATACGCGTGAGGTTGTAGGTGTTCTCCTTGAGCTCTTGCGCGTAATACTTGATCTTGTCCGGATCGTTCAAATGACGCGTCACCGCACGCCCGATATTGATTAGAAGCGAGCCCGATCCGCTGGTCGGATCGTAGATTTCAATTGTCTTGCGCTCTTTCAGGTGGTCTGCCACAATTTCAGCCATGAAGAGCGCGACTTCATGCGGCGTGTAAAATTCGCCCGCCTTCTTTCCGGCATTGGCGGCGAACATACTGATCAGGTATTCGTAAATGAACCCCAACACATCATAATCCTGCCGCCCGTCCATCGGAATGTCGCGGATAAGGTTCAAGAGCTTCTTAATTGCCTTGGTCTGGGTAGTGGCGCTATCTCCAAGTTTACTCAAACCGGTTTCAAGAGTCTTAAAGATTCCAACGAAAACCTTCTTGTGAGTAGGCGCAATCAATCGGTTAAAAGCACCAATCGCATCGCGCACATTCGAGACATCAAACTCGTCCTCGCCCGTTTTTTTCGGCTTGATCCAAGTCGAGAAAAGATTCTCGTATGAAATGAAATAACCAAGCTTCGGTTGAATCAGCGACACAGCTTCTGCATTCGTCTCGCGAAGCTCGTCCCTCATCCCCTGCTCGTCCAGTCCCTTGGAACGGACAAATTGCTCCTCATGATCCGAAAGAAACTTGTAAAAGATGAAGCCGAGAATGTAGTCCTTGTACTCGTTCGCCTCAATTTTCGAGCGCATCTGATTCGCAGACGCCCAAATCCGTGATGCCAACTGCTGCTTGTTCATTTCGTTCCTCTTGCAACTTTATCGTGCTTCATCTACATCGTCGAACAGGCTCTCCTGCACTTCAAAGAGTGGGACTTCCTTGCGACGGACTCCGACCTCATACTCCAGCATGAGATTAATCAGCTCTTTGCCATCGATGAGCGCAATAGGGGCTTTGTCCATCTTGCGGGCCTCTTCTCGAGCGCCAGCGCTGAAATCGCTTGTGGTGACAATACATCCCTGCTCATGTGCACCAAGGCTGCCGCGAACCTGCTGCACAATCGGTGCCTGAACATTGCGTTTCCAGCGCTTAGCCTGAATTGCAAGCTCTGTACTAATTACACCACCTGTCACCATTGTGCCACGAACGTCTATGCCACCATCGCCCGAGAGCCGAGTACGCAACACCTCACGAAACCCAATCTCACGGAAAAGTCGCGAAATAAGCTCTTCGAACTCTTCCGGCTTGAGCGCCATTAGTTTTGCCTTCAGCTTCTTGCGAACATCTTCATGATGCTGCTGAACCTGAAAATCAACACCTGCCTTGTCCCAAACCGTCAGCGCCACAAGCCCCTTGCCACACTGAACGAATCGCGGCACTTCACCCCGTTTGCGCAACCGTTGAATCTCTTGTATGATCTGCGCATACATGGTGGCCTCCGGTGTCTGACCAGAGGTCTTCAACCATCCTTTAGACAATGCCGTTTGCGTAATATCAAGATAATGCATCGGTTTATGGCCGCCCTGCGCCTTCAAGACTTTCTCAGCACAATCGGTGAACGAATACGTCTTGCCGCCATTCACCACGGGCCTTGCACCAAAGCCAGACAATGGTGCTTGCGCCGGAAACTCCTCGGCCTTCACCCCCGACAAGGCAAATCGTCCGTTCCCAACATTCACAAACCGAGACTTCGTACCTAACTTCTTGATATCTACATAAAGCCGCGCCCCCAAAGTCTGCTCAGGTGTTTTGCCCTTCGTCGTCCACATTCCTGATTCAATAATCGGACGAATGATGTCAGCAGGGGTCATCGGACTCCCTGATTTCTTCAGCACTTCATATGCAGCATCCAGCAAAGACATTTTACAGGCTCCTTCATTTCTTCATATAGAAAATTTTACCACATTGCCCTTCGCGCCTCACGCAACTTTGAGTCCCGCGCAATTCACCTTCAATTCGGACGCCTTCTTCGTCGACATGAAGGACATGACCCCGACCTTGAGAAGCCCCGCGCGATCCGCCGATTCGGGAATCGCATGCAGCCCCTCTTCAAAATTCGTCTCAATGTTGTCGAATATCTTTGACATCTCAGCCCTCAATTACGATATAATTCGGAACTTCCAATGCAACTTAGCCGCAAGTTTGTCGTTCGGTCGACAGACAACAATCATGTTCTCGTTTATGCTCATTTGTTTTCTATGCGCATATTATACCAAACATCTCGCCTTTCGCCCATTACAAACGCCGCAGCTTACGGGAACATTAA
>JAEIGA010019151.1_pt1 | contig 10439 bp, 5 predicted proteins | sample 9270691 | NCBI WGS metagenome assembly JAEIGA01 (sample SAMN17057246, study PRJNA624740) | gut metagenome | biome: biome; isolation source: fecal sample | host: Bos grunniens | place: China: Xizang | collected 2019
CGTAGTAGGAAAATACGACCTTGAATACCGTCTGCCACACGTACCCTCAGGAACATACGAGCTACGCATGGGATACACCGCAACAAGCATCCGCGCCATCACACAGTTCTACGTTGACGGCAAGGTAACAGGTATTCCCGTAGACCTTAAGATTACCGCCGATGACCCCCGTATAGGTTGGATTAAAGATTCTGAAACCGAGGATGATGGTGTGGAGAACGACAAGACAATGCGTAACCACGGATATATGAAGGCCCCTGCATCATACTATCGCCAATCAAGTGATGGTATTGCACGCGACCAGTTAGGTGCTATACGTATTATTATCACTCAGAAATATTTCGATGATAACGACCACTGGATACGTATGAAGAAGGTGGACGAACTTGACGACCGTGAGTTCAACCACGACTACTTCGAACTTGTACCCAAAGGTGTAGTAACAAGCCACATACCTGAGGACAGATACTAACAGTATTACATTTAGAATATTTAGAATAAAAAAAGATTGCAGTTGAAAATTTTCAACTGCAATCTTTTTTTATTCTAAATATCATGCAGTATATTTGAAAAAAAAATTAAAGCCATGGCATACATCAAAAGAATACTAAGCGCATTCATAGCGGCACTGATATTGGGAACAGGATTAATATCCTGCAGCGAAGATATTGACCAGTCGAACAGATACACATTCACAGGAGAGACAATTGCGGACTTCATCCTTAACAGAGAGGACAGATTCAGCCACATGATTAAAATCCTGAATCAGGCTAAAATGTTCGGACTGCTATCGACATACGGAAGATACACATTCTTCCTGCCCGAAAACCAGGGAATCGAAAACTACCTGCAACAGCAGTATGAAATTTACGAATCGACAAAGAACGAACCATCACCAACATGGACAGGTATTACATCACCATATTTGGATGAACTGTCCGATTCAATGGCAATAGTCATTGCAAAGACACACATCATACCATTTAAGTATGAAATGGCCGAAATGAGCGAAGGAGTGCTTGACACACGAAACTATAACGACAGATACCTTAGTGTGAACTTCACAACTGTTGACGAGAAGTTCAGAATTGTCATAAACAATCAAGCCGGAATAATTGAGGGTGACAATCTGGTGGAAAATGGTGTTGTGCACGTCACCGATGAAGCTGTGGCACCATCATCGAACACACTGCCCAAACTGATTGCAGACCAATTATACTTCAGCCTCTTCTCGGCAGCACTGCTCGAAACTGGATTCGACACCAAACTTCAAGACTATAAGACACTGCTCAATGGCGAGGAGTACACACTGGGAAACGTACCGGCCAACTGTTTTCAATGTGGAGCAAATATGGCACGTTACCCCCACACATATTACACAAAATTCACCGGATTCATCGAGACAGATGATGTATTTGCAAAAGAAGGAATATATACACTTGACGACTTGAAGGAATTTGCAGAAAAGTGGTACGGCACAGAGGATAGAAATGACCCGCAAAGCCCCAAGAATGCACTCTACAAATTCGTTGCATACCACTTCCTCGACAGGGAACTCAATTATAACATGATTATTCATTATGGCATCGATCATGCAAGTTATAAAAGCGAAAGCACCAACGGAATGGTACAAGGAATAGACCGTGTGGACTATTATGAAACGATGTTGGGAAAACTGATGAAGGTGTGCAAGCCACTCAGCAGCGAAGATTCATACGAAGCACAGAACATTTATCTGAACTATTCGCACCGCTCGACAAAGCAGCATGCAATGAACAAACACTTGAAGGTGAAAGTAATAGACTTGACTACATTTACTCAAACAGATGAAAAATATGCAGACTTCACACAAATAGCATTGAACGGTATCATTCATCCAATTGACAAAATTCTTATTTATAATGAGGATGAAATGAAAGGAAATGTACTGAATGAACGTATGCGATTCGATATTGCCTCATTGCTGCCCGAACTAACCAACAATGGAATACGTTTCAGCCGCTGGCAACAGACAGGAGGAAAATGTATTCATGGCGACTTCAATATTCCCGACGGATATTGCAAGAACATAAAATTTTATGAACCTACAACCGAATGGCACTATTTCCCGCCATATTCATGGGGATGCAATTATTTTGGTGACGAAATTATTGTTGTAGGACAATATGACTATGCCTACCGTCTGCCGCACGTACCAGCAGGAACATACGAACTGCGCTTGGGTTACACTGCATATTGGAAACGAAGCATTACCCAATTTTACATAGACGGTAAAGTGACAGGAATTCCCATTGACCTGCGTACACAACTTGATGAAATGGGATTATACGAAGCAGATGAAGATACCAATGACAATGGAGTAGAGAATGATAAAGCATTGAGAAACCGCGGATATTTAAAAGGACCTAGTTCATACTATCAACAGAATGGCAATGCCATATTGGCACGAAATAATCCCGATGCTATACGCTGGGTTATCACCCAGATGCATTTCGATGACAACGACCATTGGATACGTATGAAAAAAGTAGATGAACCACTGGAACGTGAATTCAATCAGGATTATTTTGAATTTGTACCCAAAAGTATCTTAACCAGCCATATACCCGAGGATAGATACTAATAAAATATTGATAAAAAAAACTGTTCTATAACTGCGGCTATAGAACAGTTTTTTTATTTTTGTAAGCAGTCGGGTGGAGTAACTACACAAAAAACCACTGCAACTTTAAAAAAGTATGTGACACACTTTCAGCATACATTATTTTTATAGACAGGATTGTGATAGAGTATTAAATGTTATGCACAAAAACTGTTGAAAAGTGCTTGAAAACCCAAAAATCCCCCTTAATAACCAACTGATAACTTTCAGAAAAAAAATATCAATTCAACTTTGAAAATCAGAAACAGAATATATACAAACACAAAAAGCCAAAATGCAAATTGATAACCACTTTTTTTACAATGATTTTTCAAACGTTTTTCAACAGAAATTCACACCGGAAAAATCGACAATTTATGAAGAGAGTATTTTATAAACAATTGGTTAATAAAATTAGAATAGATTGATAATCACAGAAATAAATACTTAATATCGTGTTGATAAGGAAAGAGAGAATATGGATAAACTAATTTCAAATATTTTGACGAAAAAGTTATCACAAAAATCAACAGGTATTATTATTGTTTTTTCCTTTTTATATTTTTAAAAAAGAAGAGAATAATATAAAATGAAGTTGAAAATCCCAAAATCATCAATCTCTGAAAATTATAAAATAAATGTATATAAACTAAATGATGCTAATCTCATCTGCTTTTAACTAAAAAAAAGCAGATGATTATAAAATAATATTATCTTTGTACCTTTGAAATATAATAACTTAGAATAACGTATATGAATTTTAAATCTATCCTCGGATTCACATTTGCGTCGTTACTTTTTGCAAACACGGCAGCAGCTAAGTGTGATACTATTCCTTTGAAAGGAAACGGTTACATCACCTCTCCAGATGCAGAAACCACTCTGCTATCGTACAATAAGACGAAACGTCCGCCTTTGGCGCGTGGAGCAGAGAATAAGTGCCCTGTTGCATACATCGACGAAGGCAACGGCGGCATTTCGGACTGGTACAACAAGGATTGTATCATCAGTACCTATTTTCGTGTCGAGAAGAGCGGACAGATGAATCTGAAAATGATTGCAAAGGGACACTCTACCATAACAGTTACCTGTCTTGGAAAAAAGAAAAAGATAAAACTCGACTCTGACGAGGCACGCGTATATAACATAGGAAAATACAATATAAAGAATCCCGGACATGTGAAGGTGGATATTCAGGGACGCAAGGCTGATGTTTCGGGAAGTTTTGGCAATGTGCTTGACCTTATAGTAGAGGGCGATCTTGGTGAACTTGCCTACATCCGCAAGGACTTTCATCCCCATTTCGGACGTCGAGGCCCATCGGTACACCTCAATTACCAGTTGCCTAAAGATAAGACCTTCGAATGGTTCTACAACGAGGTGACAGTACCTGCCGACTACGACCGTGTAAACAGCTATTATATGGCTTGCGGATTCGGCGAGGGATATTTCGGATTCCAGAATAACAATCCCGCACGTCGCAAGGTGCTTTTCTCTGTGTGGAGTCCTTATGTAACAGATAATGCCAACGAAATCCCCGATTCACTGCGCATAAAACTCCTTAAAAAAGGTGAGACTGTCAAAGTGAACGATTTTGGCGGTGAAGGTTCAGGCGGACAGAGTTTCATGCCTTACGACTGGGTTCCCGGAAATACCTACAAATTCCTTATGCGCGTTCGTCCTGATGGAAAGGGAAATACTGTATACACAGCATATTTCTGCGATGCAGCAGATGGAAAATGGCGTCTGATGGCCTCTTTCCAGCGTCCAAAGACAGATACATGGTACAGAAATGCTCACTCTTTCCTCGAAAATTTCGATCCTAAAATGGGTTACAAGACACGCCGTGCATACTACAACAATCAGTGGGCATGCACTGTCGACGGTGAATGGATACCCGTCACAGAGGCTGTATTCACACATTGCGACACAGGTAGAACAGGCAAGCGTCTTGACTACACAGGCGGTGCCGACGAGAAGGGATTCTATCTGATGATGGGTGGTTTCTTCGACAACTACACCAAGGGATACAGCCGTTTCAAACGCACAAACGGGGTAGGACAAAAACCTGTCATCGACTTCAAATCCCTCGAATAATATAATGATTTAACTATCATTGAATATTAATACTATCTAACCATTTAAATATTAACGCCATGAAACGTTTATTTTACACGACTATAATCATGTTTGCTGCGCTTCTGTCGATGCAGGCACAGGTTATACCAGAGGAAAATGGTGTTTACAGGTTGGTAAATGCCGGTAGAACAAATGCTGTAATGACGGAGGATATTACTGCACACAATATTTATTGTACCGACAAGGGTGCCGATGACTTTTATAACCAATTGTGGCAGTTCAAGAAGAGTGGCGACGGTTGGAATATACAGAATGTATATACCGGATACTATGTGCAGAACCAGTCTACAGTCTATGCACTCTTCACCACAGCCACCACAGCTAAGTTGCTTTATGTATCGGAGAACAGTAAGGCTGCCGGAAAATACAACATTGTTAACACCAAAGGCGGCAATTTCGGATTGCATTGCGACGCTGCCTACGACGTTGTACCTTGGTATTCAGGCACCGAGGCTACACCCGGCGGCTCTGAATGGATATTTGAAAAGGTGGAATTATCCGAAGAGAAGATTGCCGAGATACGCGCAAAATACAACGAATTCAACGAAGTTATTCTTAACAAAGACAAAGTGATAGCGGAGTACACTAAGTTCTTTACCGATGATCTCTGTACAACCCTGAAGAGTGAGTACAGCAGTATGAGCGATGCTGAACTTGAGGCAGCCATGAGCACATGTGGCAGCACTCTTGTTGCAGCAGCGAAAAAAATAAAGAATGACTCATGGGGTAATCGTGAGAAAGAGTTCCGCATCCACTCATACGAGCCTTACAGCAACCCCGATTATTGGGCAACAAAGATAAATATCCGAAAATACTCGTGGTTGAACAACCCCACAGGTATATATGCCAACACCGGTGATGTTATATATGTATTTGTAGGTGCAGATATTGCAGAAGGTGCCACATTGCAAATTGATGCTATCACCAACAACTCACCTTCGGGCACACGCATAGCGCTTAAGAAGGGTATGAATATAATTCCTGTGTCACGCGATGCACAGAGCCTTTTCATTCTTTATACAGCCGACACAAGCGGCGATAAACAGCTCTCCGATTTTGAATCGCTTCCCATTCGCATCGAAGGAGGAGTAGTTAATGGATATTGGGATAAAAGCCGTCATACCGACGAGGATTGGGTGGACATCACACGCAACCTTGCCACTCACCGTTTCATGGTTGTAAAAGGTGAACATCACATCTTTTTCATGAGTCGCGAATATATGATTGCCGACAACTGCTGCAAGAATACCATTACCGACGCAATAGGGTGGTGGGACAACATGACCATGTGGCAGCAGGAATTGTTAGGCATCGATGAGTACAAGCCAGGCCGTTTCAACAACAAGATGTGTGCAATATCACTCTCCAGCGGTTACCAGTCGGCAACCGACTACCGTACACAGTATGCCGAAACATATATCACCAATCTGCTTCCTTACAGCCGCATGATGTCAAACGGTGACAATGCATGGGGTCCTGCACACGAGAATGGTCACGTACACCAGTATGGAATAAACATGATTGCATGCTCAGAGGTCAGCAACAACCTCTTCTCGAACCTCACCCTCTACAAGCTTGGAAAATATATGTCCCGTGGCGGTAAAATATCGGAAATTGTCGATGCATACGAGAAAAACATAGCATGGCCTTCGCGCGACATCAACTTCACACTGCGCATGTACTGGCAACTTTATCTCTATTATCATGTAGCAGGCAACAATCCCGAATTCTATCCCACACTCTTCAGAATCCTTCGTGAAGAGCCTCTGAAAAAGACATCAGGCACCAGCCTGAACTATGGACGTTACGACCTTCTCCACTTTGTAGAGAAGTGTTGTGAGGCATCGGGCGAGGATATGACAGACTTCTTCGAGGCGTGGGGATTCTTCGTGCCTATGAGCAGAGCCGAATTTGGCGATTATGGTACCTATCTGCTTACATCTACACAGAGCATGATAGACACCACCAAGGCTCGAATTTCGCGCTATCCCAAGAAAGCAGGAGCTATACAGTTCATTGAGGACCGAGTGCTTGCCGAGCCTCGTACCGACGGTGTTTCGGGCAACAAGTTGAACAATGGTGTTGCAGTGGGCCAAGCAGGTAAAGTGGGACACTACACAGCCTTTGTTCCCGACTCTATGAATGTGACTGCATCGGGTTATGTATACTCAAAAGCCGGTAAGAGCATCTCAATATCAAAGGGTACAGGTGCAGTAGGCTTCAAGGTTTACGACAGCAGCAACAAACTGCTTACCTTCTCCAATGAATATACCATAGAACTCTCCGACGATGCTGCTGTAAAAGAGATTATTATCAAAGCCGTATCGCCCAACGGCACCGAGAGTGTAGTAAATTCAAAAAGCAATGGCAGCGAGGCTGACCAGCTCGAAGCACTTAACGATGCACTTTCATCGGCACAGAAAATCCTTAAACTCAAGGATGAAGGCAACAGATATGTAGGTTACTACTACGAGCGTGTACTGCTTAATCTGATAGCCTTGACAGACAATGCCCGTGCAGCCATACAGAATAAAGACCAGAGTGTACATACATACGGCGAGTGGTCGGTACTCATCGACAATGAGATAAACTCTATTCTCTCAAATGACAATGCCAAGGTGAAACTGCACTCAGGAAACTCTTACCGTCTCGAGAATATACTTTATCCCGGTTATTCGATGTATTACTCTTCGGAGACAGTCATCTGCAAAAGCGGAACATCGTCACCCAAAATGCGCTCGTTTACATTCACTTCCACAGGCAAGAGCAACGAATATTATATCTCAAGCAACGGAAAATATATCAGCAATGTGTCAACAAGTGCTCTCACAAAAGCTGCTGCAAACTCAAAGTCAGGTGCAGTTAAATTCACTGTTGGCGAGGCAGGTGACGGAATCTACTATCTCTGCCAGACAGGTGAAAGCATGAAATCTCTGCACTGCGACGCATCGAAAAATGTGGTAGGATGGAACACTACTGCCGACGCTTCGCACTGGAAACTTGTAGCAGTAGAGCTTACAAAAGAGCTTGCCGACGTTGCCGCACTCAATAAATTTATCTCTTCAGCCGAAGAGGTATACAACATGATTGTAGATACCACAGAAACAGAGAGTATAAAATTCAAGGATGGGGTAGAGGTGCTCAGCACTACACTGGCTGCGGATGTAGATTCAATGATGGCTCTTGTAAGCGAATCTAAAGATGTAATCGCTAAGAAGTACTACGAGTGTTGTCCCGGGCTTGCTACGAGCCTCTCAAGCGCCATAGCAACCGTTAAGGCAGGGTTTACCGTGGGTACAGGAATATCTGATATATATACCGACAATGAAGATGTCAGAATATATGATATTCGCGGACGCAGGATTAAACAAATTACCGAATCCGGAGTCTATATAATCAATGGCAAAAAATATATAAAACAATAATCGATGAAACGTCTATTTTATTCATTAATTTTTCTGCTTGCATCTGTAATATCACTGCATGCCGAAGAATTTCCACAAGATGGTAAAACCTATCGTATTATAAATACCGTCAGGGAGAATGCTGTGTTGGTTGAGAACTATTTGGACAATAAACTCAATGGTGGTTCCGACAATCCCTTCCACAACGATGTGTGGAGGTTTACAAAGAGTGGTGAAGGATGGAACATACAGAATGTATTGACCGAGCGCTACATACAGATTCAGACCAGCAACAGCAGTCTCTATTACACAGGCACCACTCCTGTTGTGTTTTATGTAGTAAAAAACAACTCTTTCACTAAGGAGTGTTACAACATCGTAAACGAAAAAGGTGGTCGATGGGGTATCCACTGCGAAACTGACAATGATGTTGTACCCTGGTACTCTTCAACCGAAAATTGGGATGGTTCGGAGTGGACATACAAAAGAGTGGATATATCCGATGAAGAGATTGCCGAAGCACGCCGGAAAATGGAACAGTTCCGCGATGTGTACAACAATCAGGAGCGTGTAAAAGAGGTCTATCTCAGCCACTTCGAAGATGTAACCTGTACACAACTCAAAAGCGAATACCAGGCTATGAGCGACGAAGAGCTTACAGCCTCGTTGAATGGTTGTGGCGATGACCTTATAGCTGCTGCTCTCAAGATTAAGAATAACTCTTGGGCCGAGCGCGAGAAAGAGTATCGTATAAGCAAATATTCCCCCCATGCTAATCCCGACCAGTGGGGCGAAAAACTTAAAACAAAATACTATTCGTGGCTTAACAACCCCACAGGTATCTGCGGAACCAGTGGCGATGTGCTTTATGTTTTTGTGGGTGAAAATCCAAACACCGGTTCTACTCTGGAACTCGATGCCATTGTAAATACCGGTTCCAAAGGTAAACGCACAACCCTTAAAAAGGGATTGAACATTATTCCCGTAACAGGTAAGGATTTTACATTTTTCATCGTCTACACAGCCGATACAAGGACCACAAAAGTTCTTGCCGACTTCGATTCCATTCCCATCCACATTGAGGGTGGTTATGTCAACTGCTATTGGGACAAACTGCGTCACAACGATGATGACTGGGTAGACATCACACGCAACCACGCTAAGCACAAATATATGTTTATACGTGGCGAAAGAATCATGCTTTTTATGAATCGTGAAGTGTTGATTTCTGGCGATGTATGTCCTAACACTATCACCGATGCCATCGGTTGGTGGGACGATATGATAATGTGGCAGCAGGATATTATGGGACTCGAGGATGTGCGTCCTTCGAAATTCAATAATAGGCTTTGTGCAATTTCCTATGCAGGTGACGGCCTTATGTCGGCAACCAACCACGTTACAAGTTATGTCGAGACCTGTTTGCACGATGTACTTTCGTATGCCGATATTATGGAGACCAGCGGTCACTGCTGGGGACCTTCACACGAAAATGGACACGTACACCAGAATGCAATCAACATGATTGGATGTACCGAGGCAAGCAACAACCTCTTCTCGAACATCAGTGTATTCAACCTCGGTAAATTTGTTACATGGGGTGACGGCATTGATATGATGGCCGATTATTACGAAAATAAGGTTGCGTGGTCGACACAGGGTATCGGTCTTAAGATGCGTATGTTCTGGCAGCTCTACCTCTACTATCATGTTTGCGGTCACGATACCCGGTTCTATCCCAAGCTCTTCAAATTGTTGCGTGAATCTCCTATGAAAAAGACATCGGGTAGTACCTCTGTCAATTTCGGTAGAAACGACCTTTTGCATTTTGCTCAGAAGTGTTGTGAAGCAGCCGGTGAGGACTTGACAAAATTCTTCGAGGCATGGGGATTCTTTATTCCTATGAACCAGGCAATGGTTGACGACTATGGTACCTATTGCATAACCTCAACACAGCGAATGATAGACGATGCCAAGGCAAAGATGGCAACATATACCAAGAAGGCAGCAGCCGTGGAGTTTATCGAGGATCGTGCAGCGCCTTCATTGCGTACCGATGGCGGCGAGGGTTACAAACTCGAATACGAGGATGGCAAGTTCGGTGAACTTGGACAGTACACAGCCTTTATGGGTGATTCTATGAAGGTGAGAGCAAGCGGTTACATCTATTCTAAGAACGGTAACACAATCAACATTTCAAAGGGTACAGGTGCAGTGGGCTTCAAGGTTTACGACAGCGACAGCACACTCATTAC
>JAEIGA010019152.1_pt1 | contig 10439 bp, 6 predicted proteins | sample 9270691 | NCBI WGS metagenome assembly JAEIGA01 (sample SAMN17057246, study PRJNA624740) | gut metagenome | biome: biome; isolation source: fecal sample | host: Bos grunniens | place: China: Xizang | collected 2019
GCTCGTTTCAGGTGCGAGTGCTGAGAGGCGTGTAGGTTCGAGTCCTATTCTGGGCACTTCAAAGGAGTTTTCTTGCAGAAAGCTCCTTTTTCGTTTGCCCAGAATAGGACTCGGTCAGTCGGTGGCGGTGTGGCATACTTGGTCTGCGCGGTATATGATAGACATTGTTGCTACGCAACTACGATAGCAAATTAAATATCATCATCTCAAATAAATTTAGCTGCTGCTATTTAATTTACTCTCTAAAACCTTTGGTTTTAATGTCTATCATCTCACTCTTCAGTCTACTCAAACCTGCTGCGCCCGTTCGAGTCCTATCGGGGAGAAGAGCTGTTTGAGTGGGGTGAGGGACTGATTTTACAATTTTAGGGGAACTGGGGATTATAAGGGTTATAGGGTTGTTTGTTGGAGTTTTTCTTTTTGCGTCAGCGCACCCCTAACGCCTCTAATTCTCTTGCGCCTTGACCACCTCCAGAGTCCGCACAACTCACTCCTCTCCGTGCAAGGCAGTTCTTACCTTTTGAGCTTTCGAGTTGCCGACTATCTTGGCAATATCTTCGATTGATGCCTTACGAATATTTGCAACCGTACGGAAGTGTCGCAGAAGTGCGGTAATACTCTTCTCACCAACTCCCTCGATACCCTCCAAACCCGTTTGGATAAAGTTCTTGCTACGACGATTGCGGTGATGTGTAATTCCGAAGCGGTGCGCCTCGTCGCGGATATGACAAATCACCTTCAACGGCTCGCCCGTACGACTCAAATAATATGGCATTGGGTCATTCGGATAGAAGACCTCCTCCAAGCGTTTTGCCAAGCCTACAATCGGCACTTTGTCAGCTATGCATAATTCTTGCATAACCTCGTATGCACTTGATAATTGGCCTTTTCCGCCATCAACAACTATCAAGTCAGGCAGTTCCGCCCCCTCCTCCAACAGTCGCGAGTAGCGACGAGTCAAAATCTCGCGCATCGAGGCAAAATCGTCTGCCCCAACCACCGTTTTTATATTGAAATGGCGATACTCCTTGCGCGAAGGTTTGCCATCGCGGAAGACCACACACGATGCCACCGGATTGGTACCCTGCAAATTAGAGTTATCGAAGCACTCTATATGGCGAGGCTCCTTCTGCAAGCGCAACTCTCGACGCATAGCCTCCATAAGTCTATCGGTATGGCGGGCAGGATTGTGGATTTCGAGGTTTTTCAATCGCTCGGCCCGTGTAGTCTTTGCCGAGCGCAACGAGAACTCCAACAAATCACGCTTCTCGCCCCTCTGCGGAATGGAGAATTTCACACCCTCAAACAGCTCCTCGTATGGTATATGTGATACCAGCACCTCACGCGCCAGCTCGCCTGCAATATGCTCCTTTATGTGCTGTAATCCGAGCGTCATAATCTCTCGTTCGTCGCTCTCAACACCAACCGAGATAGTGGCCGTATGCACCGCTGTAATTGAGCCGTTGCGTACGCGCAAGAAGTTGCAATATGCCTCGTCATCATCTACCAACAACGAGAATATATCCGTATCGCCAATCTTTGCGCTTACAATCACCGAGCGCGAAGCGTAGCGCTCCAACGCCTCCAAACGGGCTTTATAGCGCGCAGCAACCTCAAAGCGCAACTCCTCGGCAGCACGCATCATCTCGCCTTCGAGGTAACTGCGGACAGGTCGCAAATCGCCCTTCAAAACCGAAGTTGCAATATCCACATAACCGCGATACTCCTCGCGACTACAACTACCGATACAAGGTGCTTTGCAGTTGCCGAGATGATACTGCAAACAAGCGGTATGTCTATTTTTTGCTATACTCTCCTCTGTCATCTTCTGGCGACAACTACGGAGTGGCAACGCTTCACGGATAAAGTCGAGAACTGCCCTTTGGGCAGAAATTGAACCGTATGGACCATAGTACTGCGAACCGTCACGCACAATCTGGCGCGTCGAGAGCACTCGTGGGAACTCCTCCGCCGTAACTGCTATCCAGGGGTACGATTTATCGTCTTTCAATAATATGTTGTAGCGCGGTTGCAAGGTCTTAATAAGCGAGTTTTCGAGCAACAACGCATCGGTTTCGCTATCAACCACGATATGGCGCATCGAGGCAATCTGTCGCACCATCACCCGCACCTTTGCCGAGTGGTCGCGACTCTCCACAAAGTAGGAGCGCACACGATTGCGCAGATGTTTCGCCTTGCCGACATATATAACCTCCCCTTTGCTATTCTCAAAGAGATAGCAACCAGCCGACATAGGTATCATCGCAACCTGCTCTTTAAGCGATATTTTTTCGTTTTCAGCCATATTTCACTTCAAAGATACAAATTTTCGCGAAAATCGTGCTTAATTTAAAAAATTAAACTTAACTTTGTTGATGTAAAATCACAGAAATTCACCAATTTACTGAATAACGATATGAAAAGAGTATTTTCCGCACTATTCGTGTGCGCAACCTTGTTATATGCAGGGTGTATCGACCGCGAATTCGACCTTGCAGATGTGTCGAAAGAGATTACTGTTGGAGGAGAGGAGCTAATCGTGCCTTTGGCAGATGTCGGTAAAATCACCATTGAGGAGCTCTTAAAAGACAACGACCTTTTGGAGAGCGGAAATGACGGAGTTTATCAGATTTCGTTCTCCTCTTATGGCGACGACCCAACAAAGTTCGAGAAGTTCTCTATCGAAGGAGTAGAAATTCCTAAAATCGAGAACATCTCGCCGAAGATAGACCCCATCTCATTTTCTATGGAGGAGATGCCTGAGTCATTACAGTTCAGCCCTATCGAACAATCATTCGATGTCGACTTCCCTTCAATCAACAATGTCATGTCGGTTACACCAATCGTATTGGAGCAGGAGTTGGGCATAAAACTTCCCGACCTCATCAAAAGTCAAAGTCAAGGAACAATCGACAGCCGTATCCTTGCCGTACTCAACGGTCTAAACGCCACCACAATCGAGGCTGCGCCAGATAATGAGTTGGGTGCTTCGTTCAATGCCGAAATCAGAATTTTGGAGGAGATAAAAAAGATTGATTGGGTGGAGTTTGGTTGCGATGAGCACCCATTCGGAACGCCATTCGACATCAAAATCAACCTTCACGGCTTGGCAAACATCAATGGCGGTGGAGAGATTGACCTTATGATAAAGTTCCCTGAGGGCTACTACCTCCGCGACGAGAATGGCAACGACTTCCCACAGGCTACACACAACATCTTAAACAAGAAGGTTGAGATTGCTCCAAAGCAGAAGGAGATAAGCGTATTGGTATATCTCCATAAAATCGATTATAGCAACCAGGCTATTCAGGACGGAGTGTTGAAAATCAACGATAACATTAGCTGCAACTACAAACTCAATTTGAGCATTGGCGAAGGCGACTACAACCTAAACTATATGCCAAAGCTCACCTTGGAGGCAGCACCTCAGTACAAGGATATCGAGGTTGTTATCAACCACTTCGATATTCCGAATTTGGAACACTCGCTCTACTACTCTTTCAATGGCATTCCTAACGGAGTATCCATCGAGAGAGTTGCCTTTACCGATAACTCCAAATTCACCGTATCGCTCAAAGGATTAGAGTGGTGTAAAATCAAGGATAACCTCAATGGCGAGGATGTCTCTCCGAAAATCGAGATTATTCTCCCCGCCAGCATGCGTTTCAATGACAACGAATTCTTCACAGAAAGAGTTGGAGAGGTGATTGAAGGTAGCAACCAAATTGCCGAGAGAAATGTCTTATTGGCTACCGCAGCCGAGCTTTCGCAAGGCATTACCCTATCGCTCAAATCCATCGAATGTTTGAACAACAACAATATCAAACAGGAGAACGGCTCACTCGTTATTGACGAGAAGATTGTCATCGCCGTACACATGGAGAGCATTGACGGCCACACCGTACTTCTTTCGTCGCTGACACCACCCGAGAACCTCAACATATCTATAAGCATCTCGGAGGCTCAACTCCTGCTCAATATCAAAGAGACCAAAGTAACTTGGAGTGAGGATAAATCATTCGATCTGGATCTCGGAGATGATGTGCCTAAAATCTCGCAGGAACTAAGCATTCCGGATATGATCAAGAGCATTAAGAGCATCGAAATAGGTAAGGCTGGCAGTGATGAGCCTCTATCAATGCGATTCTCGCTCAATGCCGGTGACACATTCCCGGTTGATGAGTTGGATATCAATTTGGCAGTCAACCTCGGCAGACTATTGCGCCCTACCAAGCGAATGCTTGACGAGAAGATTATCACCCAAAACGACAATGGCGACTACATCATAAAGATTAACGAGCCTTGGCACACTAAGGCTGGTGCATTTACCAAAGAGTTGGAGTTCGAGGCTTTGGACAATATCCCTGATATAATCAATGGAAAGATGAAGTTCGACCAATCCTTCTTGGTTGCAGGTAGTGTAAAAATCAAGAGTGGCGAGGATATTGACCTCTCGACCATAAGCGATGCTAAGGTTGATGTAGATATCGACATTGACGATATCGAGATACGCTCCGTTACCGGTATTATTGATGTAAGCGTCGAGCCTGAGCCTATCAAGGTAGATCTTAGCGAACTCTCGAAATTGGATTTGGACTTCAACGCATTAAGTCTCAACCCAGTGCTTACTATCAATATGAAGGATAATCCGGTTGGTGTAGGCTTTGGAGTTGATGTTGTAATCAACACCCTTGATAGCGAGGGTAACAAGCTTGCTACCATTACAGTCCCTACAATCAAAGTTGCAGATAAGGGTGCATCAAACATCGTTATCTCTACCCCTCGCAACAAATCTAAATACGAGGGAGAAGATGTAACATTCGTTGCTGTCGAAGGACTCTCAAAGCTCTTCGCAAATGGCTTACCCGCAAATATTACGGCAGATATGAAGGTCTCTTCAAACAATGATACAGAGGTCTCTATATCTCCGGCAGAGGTAGAGAAGGGATACGACATCGAGTATCAGTACAGCGTGGTGTTGCCACTCGAAATGGAGGGAGAGGTTGATCTCTCGTACGACACCGAGATTAAAAACCTCAACGAATTATTCACCTCTATTGCCGACCAGGGTGCAAATTTCAAGACTGGCGATATAGGTATCATCGCAGAGATTGACACCAACATTCCGTTTACCATCGTTGTTTCGGCCGAGCTTATCGATGCAAACGGCAAAACCGACAACATAGATGCACGACTCACCATCGATAACTGCGTAATCAATGGTGACAACAGCAGTCAAGATGGTCAGGTGAGGAGTTCTGCCGTTAACATCGACTTAGACCTTGGCAAGAGCCACTCGCTCAACAGCCTTCGCAATGTCGATGGTATCCGTTTGAAACTCACCCTCTACAACACCAATACCGACTCGGCTGCCACAATAAACAAAAATCAGTTTATCAGCGGCAAACTCAAATTGCGTGTACGCGATGGTTTAAATATTGACCTTTCAAACCTTTAAAAGTAGGAGGAGATGATTATGAAATTTCAGAATAAAATAGTTGTCATTTTGGTTGCTGTATTGGGAGTACTTACAACAGTGTCTGCCCAGATGCGTACATCATATTTTATGGAAGGCTCCTATTTCCGTACCGATATGAATGCTGCGCTTGCGCCAACACGAGGATACATCAAGACTCCACTTATTGGCGGTATAGGTGTAAATCTCGGTAATAACTACCTCTCCGTGAACAACCTTTTCTACAAGAAAGATGGAGGCGTATATACCTTTATGCACATCGGAGTCTCTGCCGACGAATTTCTAAGCAAGTTGGGAAAGAAGGGAAATGTGAGTGCGAACTTAGATATTCCGATTATCGGCTTTGGAGCCCATACAAAGAGATTCTTTTGGAGCGTAGGAATCAATCTTCGTTCGCAGAGCGAGATTACGCTTTCGAAGGATATGTTCGCCTTGATGAAGAATATGTCGAACGGATACTATGATTTGGGTGATACCCACATCTCGAATCGCGAATTTATCGACATTTCGCTCGGCGCAGCAATCCCTATCAAGGAGTTTATCACCATCGGTTTTCGCGTTAAGGGTTTGATTGGCCTTGCCGATTTGTCGATGTCTATGGACAAGATGTACCTCGACATAAACAAAGATGTTGTAAATGCTGAACTTTTGGGTAACCTTCGTGGTAATTCTCCTATATTCAACTCGAAATACCCCGTTGGTTCGACATTTGCGATGAACGATATAATGCACCACAATATCGGAGATATGATGAATGGCTTGAAAAGCTGGGGACTTGGTGCCGATTTGGGTATTGAGGTCCGTCTTTTGGACGACCACCTCAAAATCTCGGTTGGTGCAAACGACATTGGCTTTATAAGGTGGTACGAGGGTGCAACAGTGAATGCCAAATGTAACGCTCATCTCTCTTACAATGGTTTCGACCTAACATCAAAGGACTCTAAGGTTGATGGGGACTTTAAGGCCGAGATGACTCCATCGCAGGGCTACTACACCACACGACTCTCGGCATCTCTCAATGCCGGAGTTGAGTACAACATCTTAAAAAACCGGATTGCTTTCGGATTGCTATCGCATACGGAATTCTGCCAGAACTTCACTCGCTCCGAACTTACCGCTTCGGTCAATTTCCGCATTATGCGCTGGCTCTCGACATCATTCAGCCACACATTCTTCAATGGCAACCAACCAGGAGTATTTGGTTGGGCACTGAATATCCACCCAACAGGATTTAACCTCTTCTTGGGTGCAGACTTCATCGATACACGATTTGCCGTCTACAACAACTCTATTCCGGTACCAAAGATGATGACTTCGGCAAACATCTATGTAGGCGTAGGCTTCAACCTCGGAAAGGCTAAGTATATGAAGTCGATGCAGGGCGGAAAAGTAACAAAAAAACAGAAAACAAAGGAACCGAAGAGTTCAAAGACGACAAAGACAACAAAGAAGTCTTAGCCAATATATACCTTATATAATTATAGAGGGGAGTGTTCATTCACTCCCCTCTGTTTTTGTTGCCCACCCCTACGGAGCCTTGTTTGCTACTCTATCGTAAAGCGACGCTCGGTTGGAGATAGAACATCTATTCTTACGACCATTGCATCTTCTGGAAGTAGATCCTCTATCAACTCCGGCCACTCTATCAAACACAACTCGCCCGAGTAGAAATACTCCTCGTAACCCATATCGAATACCTCTTCGATGCGATTTATGCGATAGAAATCGAAGTGATAAACAGCCTCACCCGCGAAGGTGTTGTATTGATTAACGAGTGCAAAGGTCGGACTTGTTACAGTGTCGGACGAACCGAGATGCTCCATAATAGCACTGATAAGGGTTGTCTTACCTGCTCCCATCGAGCCGCAAAACGCCACAACATTACGCCCATCAAGCGAATTTATGACCTCTTCGGCAACATCTTTTAGCCCGTCGAGCGAATCTATTACAATCTCTTTCATATAAAAAACTTCATGCAACGCAAAGATAATAAAACTATTTTACAACTACCTAATTTTGAGGCATGAATTGTACTACTTTGTCTATTTTTCAGCCTATTTAGGCGCATTATTGCGTAGTTCGGTCCACAGAGGACTATGGAATAACATCTTTGGAATATATTTGCGTTGCAACAGTCAGAATTGAACAAATTATGCTAACAATTAACCAAAATATGGATATAATAAATTATTAAAAACCATTATGAATTACAAAATTAACACCTCTTCATCTTCGGTATCAATGTCTGATATCGTAAAAATCACTGAACAAGAAAACTCAGGAGTACGCTCATTATCGCTGGCTCGCATGGCTATTGGATATGTTTTATCGGGGACAAAATATATCTATTGTAACGACTATTCATACTCCATTGAGGCGGGTAGTGTGTTCGTTCTCGATGCTGGGTTTCACTACGAAGAGAATATTATTGGTGCGAATGGTCGCTACGAGCAGATTGTCTTCTTCCTCTCTTCGCAACGATTGCAGCAAACTATATTTGGACTGAATATGAACTATGGGCTCTCTTTTGCATCGCATCACTCGTGCATTAAGTGCATCTCCCGAAATTTCTCGTCTGCTAAGGCTTCAACTCCGATACAAAATTTCTTTGTTGGCATAGATTTATCATTGCGGAACTCAGGCATGCTACACAATGATATCGGACAATGCATAAAACTCAATGAGTTGATATATCTTCTCCTCTCCGAAGAAGATGGCTGTGTAAGACGAAAGGTGTTGCGTGCGTCTGATGCTGATTCGGGGCAATTTATAACCACAATTTACGAGAATATATTTAAGGATATATCGGTTGAGACTCTTGCCGAGTTGACGAATCGCTCTCTCACTTCGTTTAAGAAGGAGTTTAAGCGTCTGTTTGATGCTCCTCCTCATAGATGGATTATTGAGCAACGACTCGACCGCGCAAAGATTATGCTTGCATCGACCTCGCGTACCGTATCCGAGATTGGCGCAGAGTGTGCATTCACCAACATATCACACTTTATAAAGTTATTCAAGCAGCGATATAATCAGACTCCGGCATCATACCGTCGCCAAAGTTCGATTCATATAGAGAAGCAAAATCGCGTGGAGGCAAGTTAATATGGATAATATTCTATGTCGAATTTAATATTTTCCTGTTTAGTGGTGAATTATCGGGCAAAAATATTACCTTTGTGGCATGGAATTATCAATTATCATATCAACATACAATAATGCCGCCTCGTTGGTGCGTACTCTCGCTTCTGTCGCCAAGCAAAATGCCGACAAAAATATATGGGAGTGCGTGGTGGTGAACAACAACTCGACAGACGATACTGCTGAGCGTGTGGCTGCTTTCGCTAAGGAGCATTCAGATGTGAATATAAGATTGGTTGACGAACCTCAACAAGGACTATCCTATGCTCGTAATCGTGGCATCACAGAGTCGAAAGGTCAGATAGTAGCCTTTATAGATGATGATGAAACGATAAACGAAGGCTTTGTATCGGCATATATCGACCTCTTCCGCAACCATGGTGCATTTGTTGGTTCGGGAGCGTTGAAGGTGTGCTACGACTCGGCTCGTCCGAAGTGGATGTCGCACTACACCGAGAAGATGATTGCCAACCCTCTTGATTTGGGTGATGAGATAATCACTATCACGCGCACAATTACGCCTACGGGCGGAAATATGGCGTTCAACCGTGAGGTATTCAACCTCTATGGAAACTTCGACACCAATCTCGGTCGCAAAGGCGGAGAGTTGTTTGGTGGCGAGGAGAACGACCTGTTCGACCGCATACGCGATTTGGGCGAGAGAGTCTATTATACTCCGTATGCAATGGCATATCACCACATAGCCGACAGCAAATTGACAGCAGAGTATTTTGACAAGTTGTCGTATGGTGTTGGTGTCAGCAAGCGCCTTCGTGCCGAGAAGCGTGGAGTCGTAGAGGAGCTTTATAGCGACGAGTATGCAAAGCGTCGTTATACCAAACTGCTCGCATTGTTCTATATCTTGACATTCCGCCCATGCAAGGCGAAGTGGCTTATTCGTATGCGCAACGGCATCTCAAAGGGAATTTTTGAAAAGTAATATACCCTACCCACAACAACAAAGTGGCTATCCTTATCGGACAGCCACTTTTCTATTATATCACTACCTTAAAATTTGTATAACAAGAGCTATTTTGGAAGTTGCTCGTATTTTGGGAAAGCGGAGTTGACTTGATGTCAATGAGCATTTCCCGAACAAGGCAGATTTCAAAAGAGCCTTGTTAGACATATTTTACTCCAAACGGCGTGAACCGTCCGAGATAACTACATCGTAGATCTTTGGCTCGTGACCATACTTAGCAGCGAACTCCTTCTTTGCAGTCGCTACGAAGTTGTCATACAACTCCTCTTTAACGAGGTTGATGGTGCAACCGCCGAAGCCACCACCCATGATACGCGAACCTGTTACGCCACACTTCTCTGCCAACTCAGCCAAGAAATCGAGCTCCTCGCATGATACCTCGTAGTCTTTCGACATACCCCAGTGTGTCTGGTACATACGAGCACCTACGGTCTCGTAGTCGCCCTTAATGAGTGCATCGCAAACATCGAGTACGCGCTGCTTCTCGCCGATAACATACTTAGCACGCTTGTAGTCCTCCTCCGAGATTTCGCCCTTTACGCGCTCCAAGTCCTCGAACTCTGCATCACGCAAAGTCTCAACGCCGAGGTGCTTTGCTACGCGCTCGCACGACTCGCGACGCTTGTTATATGGCGAATCAACCAACTCGTGCTTAACAACCGAGTTCACGAGCAAGAGCTTGTAGCCCTGTGGGTCGAATGGGAAGTACTCGAACTCCATCGAACGGCAGTCAAGACGCATAAGGTTGCCCTTCTTGCCGAATACCGATGCAAACTGGTCCATAATACCGCAGTTTACACCTACATAGTGGTGCTCAGTCATCTGACCAACCTTTGCCAAAGC
>JAEIGA010019153.1_pt1 | contig 10439 bp, 8 predicted proteins | sample 9270691 | NCBI WGS metagenome assembly JAEIGA01 (sample SAMN17057246, study PRJNA624740) | gut metagenome | biome: biome; isolation source: fecal sample | host: Bos grunniens | place: China: Xizang | collected 2019
ATGAAAATAATAATCCTATTCCTAATGCTTCTATTAAATTATATAGAGATACAAGTATTTTAGAGGCGACAGCAACAACTAATAATAATGGTGAGGTTACTTTTCATAGAGATGCTCCAACTTCTATTACTACTTATAATTTTCAATTAAAATATGATGAAAATCAATATTTTAGTGGCTCAAATAGTAGTATAGTTACAAGAGTTGTAAATAAAGAAACAAGTGTTTTAAACCTTACAAGCCCATTAAATGGAGCAACTTATATCGATGAAGGAAATAAAGTACCATTTTCAGGAAATCTCTCTGATAATGATGCAACAGCATTAGGGAGCAAAACTATTCAAATTAAAAGACAAAATAATGTTATTAATACTACTACTACAGATAGTAATGGAGATTTTGTAGGGGTAATTCCTTTTGAATTTTTAGACGAAGGAGAAAACGAATTAACTTTTGTTTTCATCGAAGAAGAATACTATACTGGAGCTACTCAAACAGTAACTATTACAGTTGAAAACCCAATTTTAACTCCATCAAATTTAACTTTAACATCATCAAAACCAATATTATCAAGTGCAGATGCTTTTAAAAACTGGACACAACCATTTAATATGGGTATTGATGAAGAAAATGGGCTTCCCTACTTAACTGCAACTGGAAGTGGAGTGATTTTAAACGGAATTACATTTCCTTCGGAATTCGAAATAAATTATAAATTTAAAACAACAGTTAGTTCAAGCAGCAACTCTTCTTTATTATTTAATATTGGAACTGACATTAATAATGGAATTTTAATTGGTACTGAAAATCAATCTTCTTCAACAGCAATGAGAATTTGTACAAGAACAAATAATAGTAATAGCCAAGTTGCGATACAAAGCAATAGTTATACTTATCAAGAATGGACAAATGCAACTATTCATTATGAGAATAATATCATCAGTATAACTATGAATGACAAAACAATTAGTTACACTTTAACAAATCCTAATATAATAGGTAATTATCTTGGAGTTTATGGGAGTGGTTATTCAAGTAATGTCAGACTTGCAGAATTTGAAATTATAGATTTATCAGATAATAGTATAGTTTACAGTAGTCATGAGAACATCACAGCTCAATTAAATGCTCTTGTTACAGATGAAAACGATAATCCATGTCCAGATGAAACAGTAACATTCCATTTAGGATTACATGAGATTCAAAGAACAACTGATAGTAATGGTATAGCATTACTTGAATATACTTCAAAACAAATGGGAAATGTGCCAATAACTGCCACATTAAACAATTTATCCGATTCAATAACATTAGAAGATTGTAATTATTATAACGACGGCTCAAGCATAACAAACCTTAGAAAACAATCAAATGTAAATCTTTCTACAGATGGAGAATGGATAATTATCAGTAAATCAAATAGTGGAGAGGAATTCGTATTTCCTCCCGCTCCATTATGTTGTTTTACTGGAACAGATAACTGGGAAATGAGCATAAAATGTAAAACATCTGATTACAGTAGTCAAGCATTAGCGGTAGAATTAGTTAACTGTAACTATGGAGGATATGTCGGAGACAGTCAATACTGGGGGTGTTATCCACAACCCTACGGTTATCTAAGTGGAAGTTATAATGTTCTTGATACAGATAAAATTACATACAAAAGAGAAGATGGTTACTGGAAGGCATATGTAAACGATAATACTTTAATTACAAGCAGAGCCTACTCATGGAGTAATAATCGGTCATGTGCACTATACACCAACAACGGAAGAAGACAATCTGTTAAAGAATGGAAAGTAAAAAGAAATATTGAAATAAATAAATTACAATTGAATAGTGAAAAAACAAGAATAAATATTGATAACTTAGAAAGTACAATATTATCCGCTACTTTAACAAGCTTAAACCAACCAGTAGCAAACAAAACAATTACATTTAAAGAAAATGGAGTAGCAATAGGGACCGCTACAACAAATAATCATGGTATAGCAACATTCAGTTATGAACCTTCTGATTATGGTGACTATGTAGTAAGTGCAGAATATAATAATTTAAACAGCGACTCAATATCAATTAATGCAAATGACGGTTCAAATATTCTATATTACAATAGTGGAGCAGACTTATCCAAAGTTGCTGACTTCAATATAAATGGTGCATGGCATTCTGGTAATAATACTGTTGGAACATATACTGTAACAAGTGATGGCGAGGAATGGCTAACATTAACAAGAAGTGGTGGAGGCAACTATGGACATATACCATTAACACCATTGACTGGGATAAATCAATCATTTAAATTATCATGCATAATTGAGAATAAGAATAGTGATGGTTATGTTGCATCATATAGTGGTTTTTATGCGAATAATTTGAGTAATGGTTATGGTTTCTTATGTCAATGGCATCCATTCCGTATGTGCAGAAGTGATAAGGGTTCATATGATAGTTGGAATGTATGGAACAATCAAGGCGGTAAAAGTGATGCTACATATAAATATGAAGTGATATTTAATACAAATGGAAATATTACTCATAACTTATATGATTTGAATGATAATTTATTAAACACATATAATACTGGTACAAGTTTGAATTTATCAAGTGGAAATGTTGAATTCGGAATACATATGGATAATAATAGAGTATTTCGTATAAAAGAAATTATAGCTGAAATATTAGAATAAAAAAAAGAAAGGGGAATTAAAAATCATGAAGATAAGTTTTCAAAGTCTTAAAGTATATGTAAATACAGAAATACAAAAATTATACAATGTTTTTTCTCCAATCCTTCACAGTCATGGTAATATTACTGCAAATGGAATGATTGGTGACAGTAATAATAATGCAAACAAAAATGTTGTTACAGATGCGAATGGACAAATAACAATAGAGGATAAGTCGGAAGGAGGAGAGAGCGGTTTTAATTTTGGATATGTTGACGATAATTTAAAATGTCATTTAATAAAAATACTTGATTTTGATGTTAGCTGGGGGTCTTTGAATCAAAGTCTTTATGGATATCCTGTTCATTGTTCTGGAGATATAAATATAAACGAACAAACAAATAGTCCCATTCCAATTGATGTTTATATAAACAATAATTATTTGAAAACAATTTATACAAGTGATTATTTTTATTTTAATTCGTCTTTTGAAGGTTATAAAACAAATTTTTCTTTTAACATAGAAGGAGATGAGTTTCCAGATACTGGAGAAAATACTATAAAACTAAAATGTGGGGAATTCAGTTCAGAATATACAATAACAATAATTCCTTCTGTAAAAATAATATTAAACCGTACAGAAAATAGAGACCCTCGTACACAAATCCTAGATGTAACGGGTGATTTTAGAACTAAATATCCTTCACTTAATCCAAGCTATGGACCAAACCTTTGCACTACAAATGAAGATAATAAATGGGTTTTAACATTGCCATTGGACGAATATAAAACTGCTAGATTCACATATGGAGTGTATATGAATTGGATGGAGACAAAATATTTATGGAGTTTGCCAGATAGCGATGGAGAAGATATAATAGTGAACTTTAATGATTTACCTTCACAATCTCAATAAAGGAGCCTTTCAAATGTTATTAGATTTTACACATAAACACGGAAATATTACAGCAGACGGAAAAATAAAAATAAACGATGAAATACAAAAAAATAAAAACATTGTGACAGATAACAATGGAAATATTGTTGCAGAAGAAAAGCAATATGTAACTTTAACCGAGATAGAAGAATATATAGAAGCCATCATCGGAGATTTACAGGAAGATATGTTAAGTTAGAAGGTGTTATATGACAGAAAAAAAAACTTTACTTGAAACTTATCAGTCAGTCAAGGAATTAATTGCATATAATTTAATGGAACGAGGAGTTCTCGCAAGTGCAAATGAAGGTTTGACTACTTTGGCTGAGAAAATACTGAACTTGGATTCGTCAGAAAAATGTATTAGAATTTCTATAATCTGGGATGATAATGATAATGAAAAACTAGAGAGACCAGACTCAATAATTGTTAACTTAAATCAAAATGGAGTAATATATGAAAGAAAAGAATTAAGCTCTGAAGTGAATTGGGAATCTATTGTTACAGACTTACCAAGATTTGATGGACAAGGAACCGAATACATATATACCGTAACAGGACAGGATAATTCTTCATATTTCATAGTAGAAAATAATTATACTCTTACATATAAATTACTCCCACAACCAGAAGAGTATGAGTTTTTTGACGAAGGACCCTTAGAACCTTAGAGTCATCTTAAAATAAAAATAAGGAAGTGAAATAAAATGTCAGAATTATATTTTGAAGATAAAGGAATAACTGATTCAGTAGGTAGCTGGTCAGGAGATAGCAATTTTGATATAACAGTTGATGGAACTGGAACCCTACTTAGGTGTAAAAGTGGAAAAACATGGGCTACAAGAACCCCAAGTCCAACTTCTACGTTTAATGTAGGTTATAATGAAGATTTAGGAGCTGATGTTGGTTTTGGAATATCTTTAAATATTATGGATATATCCAATGCTTACGTTAAATTTACAAATGTTGGAGGAGAAAAAAGAATAAAATTAAATAAGACTGGTAAGCATGTTGTAACAATATCTCCAACTGGAATATATTTGGATGGAACATTGCAAGAAAATACGGCTCCAACAAGTAACACCAGTCAGATTTCAATTCAGTTAGAAAATTCAAATGATTATATAAAATATCATGATTTACAGATTTATAAGATATCTGAAAAAAGATTCCATTATGCAAATACACTTCATAACGTTAGATTTTATGATAAAGAAGATATAACAGGTAACGCAAATAAGCCAGGTTTATTGAAAGATAAAAGTAGTATTCATATTAATGTTAATCAGATTGATGATTTCCCTAGCACAATGAATCCAACTTCTCATTCTCATGGAGATATTAATAATCTTGGAGTTATTACTGGAGATGCTAATAAAAATAAAAATGTTGTAACAAATAATGATGGGAAAATCGTTACCGAATCTAAACCAAGTATACCTCAACCAAATACTTCGGCTTCTGTTCTAAAAGAAAATGGATCAGCTAATGCTGGAACAAATAATAATTATGCAAGAGCCGATCATGTACACCCTCAGGATCCCGCATTGAATAACAAAGCTAATGTTGATCATTCCCACGGAAATATAACAAAAGAAGGAATATTAATGATGAACAATACGGCTCAAGAGGGAATGAATGTTATAACAGATTCAAATGGAAAAATTATAGCTTCAAGGTTATCCAATATTCCTGTTGCAAACGATAACGCTTCAAATATAAAAAGAAACGATATAAATGCTAATGCAGGATATAGTGATGACTACGCAAGAGCTGATCATATACATCCTCGAGATTTAGAGATCAATAATAAAGCTAATATTGCACATACCCATGGGCTTATTGATAAAGATGGCTATATTCCAAATCAAGGGGGTAAAAACGTAGTTACAAATAGTAATGGTCAAATTACAACAGAAAATAAACCAACTATACCTCAAGCTAATAGTGTTGCATCTAATATTACAGAAAACGGAAGTGTTTCAGCTGGTCTGCTATCTACATTTGCTAGAGCTGATCATGTACACCCTTCTGATACAAAAAAAGCAAACTTAAGTCATTCTCATGGTTTGATAGCTTCAAATGGAATTATAGCTAATCAGAAAAATAAGAATGTGGTCACAAATGGAGACGGATTAATTACAACAGAAGATAAAGTTGATTACTCTGGAGATATAGCTAACCTTAATGATAAGGTAAATCAGAATTCAACTTGGATTGATGCACGTCTTCATAGAGATTACAGCGGAACAGATGTTCATACAAAAAGCAATATTAAAACTTGTTTGGTTAACGAAGGATTAGGTCTTTGTTATATAAGGGTATCATATCCTGGAACAGTTAAAAATGAATGGAAAGATACTGGAATGCGACTTCCAAAATCTTTATCACCAATTTGGACAACATATTTACAATGTGAACATTTAAATCAAATGATGATAGTTGTCGATGATGATGATAGTACTCACGGCAGAAAAATTAGATATTATAATAAAAGTGATCACGATGTTGAAGCAGCAGGATTTTTCTTTTTAAAGGGGACTAATATAACACACTTATAATTTAAAAAAAAATATATTTAAAAATTACATATAAAATTATTTTAATATGGAGAAGGTAACATGACAAAAAAAATAACTAACGCTAATATAGGAAAAATGGCTTCTACAATTAAATCTTTTGTAGAAAAAAATTATAAATTACCAAAAAAAATGACATATGATGGAGTAACTTTCAATCAATGTGAAATAGCTTATATTATGGCTCACGCAGTGCTTTATCCAAAAAAAGATGTCAAAATATCAATAGCTATGGAAAACGCTTCAAATCCAAAAGGAGACAAAATTGTAGAACAAATTAAACCAGACGATTATAAAGACCAAGCAAAAAGACTTATAGATTATATCACAAAAAACAAACAAGCTCCAAATTTTGTTAGAACTAAAAAATCAAATAAAAGAGTTCGTATTAGAGTAGAGATCTATTCTCTTGCAAAAATTGTTGTTTGGTACAACAAAAAAGGTAAACTTCCTACAGAATGCTTATATCAATACACAGTATTCTATAAAGAAAAACCTGTTACAAAAGTAGAAACCCCAGAAGAAGTTTTAGCTTATTTTGAAAAAGTATTCGGAGTTACAATTAAATATATGGACGATGCTTTAGAAATAATGAATAATAGAGGGTATGCTTATTATTATGATGACGCTTATAGTAACAAAGAGAGTATTGATAGAATAAAAGATAAAAAGGGAATTAATTGTACAGATGCTTTACATGTCTTTATCAATATTGTTAAAGCATTAATTCAAAAATATAATAGATATAAAAGCGTAGATTGTTTACACGTATTATGTAGCGGAGGAGATGGTCACGTTAGAGGTAGGGTTAAATTATCAGACGGATCTTACGCTTACAGAGATCCTGCTTGCACATTAAGCGAAAATGATAGTGGAGCATACTGTAACTGGTGCACAAGTAATTATGCATTATTAGATATCAATCCTTCATGGTTTACAAAAGATTTAAATAGATAGGGTGAAAATATGACTTATAAGAACCAAAATTTAATAAGAAACTTCTTATTAAAAGAAGAAGCTGACAAATATCAAAAAGATTATGCTGATCCAAATCAAGAAGATGACCAAAATAATAACGAAATAGAAAATAATCAACAAGAAAATAACAATAATAATCAACAAAATGATAATAACGATAATCAGCAGGGTCAAGAAGAAGAACCAAATAATAATAACGATCCTGAAGCAGATGATGATTCAGACGAAGAGGAATAGAGAGGTTAAATAATGGCAGAATTCACTCAAATTTTAATGGAATTAGATGAAGATGCCATTTTGGCAGAATTAAATTCAATAGCACAAGAACTTGGTTTAATTAATAGAATTTTCACAACCTCAAGAATTTATTTATACTATGCCGTATTTGCAAGGGTCTTTGGACATATTTCATCTATTATTGCTCAATATTTGACAAACTATAATATAGATGATACAATGGATGAAGCTCTTTTAGAAATGCAAATACAACCTTTTATTAAAAAAAGGAATGCAAAAGTAGCTAAAACCATTTTGGAATTTAAAAGAAGGAATGGGGTTACCCCTTCCGATATTTTTATTCCTCGTGAATTTGAAGTAATGACAGAGGGTGACGATCCGATTATATTTAGAACCGCTGAATCTAGAATTCTATTTAAAGATTCCAGAAAAGTTTTAGTTCCAGCTTATTCAGTAGAATTTGGATCTCTAAATAACCTATCAGCAAATACTTTAACATTTTTCGATGATAACGAATTCTTTTCAGAAGTAGAAGTAACAAACCCATATGCTGCATATGGTGGGGCAGACGAAGAAACTGCGTTTGATACAAGAAAAAGAATTGGTTTATTCAGATATGGAATGGGTTCGACAAAAATGAATATTCAGGATATGTTATTTGACAATGATATATCCTATTATGGTTTTAATATTGTAGAATATTGGGGTGGATACGGAACAGTATTAATTTGTCTTGATGTTGATTCGGAAGAAAGATTCCATGATATAATAAACAATATAGAATCAAGAAAATCAAGCGTTGTTAAATATTATTACTGTATGGCAGAATACGTTTATGTAAATATAGATATAAATGTTAAAATGCTGGTAGAAAATAGTTTTACTCCATACGAAAAAAATGAATTAGAACAGCATATTAAGACTGCCGTAGAGTTTTTCTTTGCAAATCAGATTTACGTTGGAAAAAAATTATCTGTAAACAGATTAGAGTCATATATTTTACAGTATTTATTTGACGAAAGATACGATATCTACGAAGTTGATGTTAACATTTTATCCAGTCAAAATAATAGTGAAATTAATTTAGACAATGGACAATTAAAAATAGAACAATTTCAAAGAATCTATCCAAACTTGATTTATACTACAGTTGAATATAATGAAGATTTATAGGTGTTTAAATGGTTAATACAGAGGGAGAAATTCAAGATCTTCTTACTGACATGGGCGATGATAGCTTTTATGTTCAAGGAGCTTATGATTTTGAAGAATATACAATTATTGATAATAACGACATTACAATCTTAAATGATGTTGAGGCTTTATGGGCAGCTGTTATAGGTTGTCTTAAAACACCTCAAGGATATATAGATGGTGTAACACTTGAGCAATATGGTTCAAAATTATTATCGTTAAGAGGAGTTCCGTTAGATTGGCACACAGCGGAATTGGCAAAATTATATATAAGAGAAACAATTCCACAATATCAGGGATATGTTATAGCGTTTCCATCAATTGAAATAGATTTGCCAAATCCTGAAACATATGAAAGATTTTCAATGAAAATAGATATGACGATGGATTGTGTTTTCGGTGGTCCGTACAGAAGAATCTTTTATTTATAGGTGATTAAATGGTTTACGATTCTTATAATTACGAAATCAAAAGAAGGCTACCTGAATGGTGGAAAGAAGATTCTTTTTTGGAACCTATTAACAGATATAGCCAAAAACTAATTAAAGATTTGGTTGGAGGTCTCTTAGAGAATTTTGGAGTTATACAACCATTTCAGGTATGGAAAACATTACCAACCGAATATAGTTGGACTCATACTTATCAATCACATGATACCCTTTTAAGAAAACCAGAGGGGGGAACAACCTCTTTAAAATTATTGCCTAATGATCCTGTAAGAGTATATCTCCCAAATTCTAAAAGAAATTGTCATGCCGTTATACACTTACAATTAGAAGGTAATGAAGATGGTTTATCTCAAAAATTAGAGAAACTAACAATAAAAAATGGGAACCAACAAATTATTTTTTCCAATATTACAACAGCATCAGATATCAAAATATTTACAGAAACGAATAATATTTTAATAGATGGGGTAAATAAAAACAGTTTGGTTAACGGAAGTTTTAATAAAATTCATAGTCAAGCAAAAAATCTAAATTATGAAGAAGTTAATATATATGACGAAAATAAAACAACGTATCTTGAAATAGAATCCAGTCAATATGTAAATTTTTCATTACAAATTAAATTAATTCACCCAGTTTATGTAACAGAGCAAAACATTAGAATTCATACTGTTAGCGCTTTTCCAATAGAATGGGTAAAATTATATGGTTTCTTTTGTCATGATTTCAACAATAAACAAGAATGGAGATTCTTATGGGAAAAAAATTATAAAGAAGAAGATAGAATTGTTTATGATCGAATAACAAAACAATTTGATTGTGAAACATTTTATATACAAGTAAAATTATATGGAATTGGAATTCCATTTGTGTATGGTTTTCCTCAGGAAAAATTAGCCAGTAATGCAGCTTTCCAAACAAATAGTAATTTGGATAAATGGGGAACTATTTATAGTTTACCTCGTAGATACTACAAAACTAAAATTACAGATGATGAAGAGCCTTATACTTTTCCACCTTTCTATAAATATGATATAGAACAAGATTATTGGTACGAACAAAGAATCGTAAACGAATATCGTTTTGATGAAAGAGCTATAAATTCTACTTTCATAAAAGATTCAAATTTAAATAATATCGCTGTCTTATCTTGTATTGACCCATTTATGCATGATTTATACGTATATACAGAAACAATAAAAAAAGATACTGATAGATCAAAACAAACAGATGAAATTTTACCTGAGTATTTAATGGAAAAAGGAGAAGGTGTTACATGGCAAACTCCTCATGAAGTTGCAAATACAAATACGACTGCTACGGAAACAGTATTACAACCACAAACAAGTGAGTTTTTCAATGATAAAGAGTATCAAACAAAAGAACTTCAAATTAA
>JAEIGA010019154.1_pt1 | contig 10439 bp, 20 predicted proteins | sample 9270691 | NCBI WGS metagenome assembly JAEIGA01 (sample SAMN17057246, study PRJNA624740) | gut metagenome | biome: biome; isolation source: fecal sample | host: Bos grunniens | place: China: Xizang | collected 2019
ATAATCAGGAGAGTAATTTAAAAAATATTAATTTATAGCATATTATTCTTCCTTAGTAGTCTTCAAAAAATTTTTCCATTCATTTAGACCATAGTTTTACTATAAATACAAAAAATATAACTATTGATAATAATTTTATTGATTTATATTTAAATTTTTAGGCTATAAATAATACAAATGAAATATATATTGATTCAAATGATTTATCTATTAATCTCAAAGGTTTAACAAATAAAAAATATAATTTATCTTTAAATTTTAAAGATGCTGACGATGAAAATAAAGATATTATATTAAATGGAACCATTTCTTCCGGTTCTGGTTATAAACTACGATTATTAAATAATAAAAATGAGCCAATAAGTGATAATAATAATATTCCCGTATCTATTGGATTATATCAATAGAATGAATTATCTCAATAGGATGATTTAATTAATAAAATTTTAATACCGATTATTTACCAAAATTCATCAAATACCCTTGGAATAAATATATATCATATCAACGAAACGATAACAGAAGCCAAAAATATAATTTTTAACAATGTGAAATGGGAAAAGAAAAATTCTACAATTATGTATAAATATCAAAAAGAAAAAGATGAAGACCTACATGATATTGGCGGAATTACTTATCAATATAATGATAATACTTTTACATCTAAAACACCACCAAAAATAGATGGTTATGAATTTTCTGGATGGTTTATTAAAATAGGGGAAACAGAAAAAAAATTAGATGATATAACATTAAATGCTAATAACAGTTTTACCTTTAGAGAATTTGAAGCTTTTTATTATGATACTTATATTGCAAAATATAGTCTTATTAATTACCCTATAGTATATAATTTAAATGGCGGTGAAATTGAAACAATTCCACCATTTACATATAATTTGCTTAATAAGTCAGAGCAAATAAATAATATATACAATCTCACGATAAAAAAAGAAGGATATACACAAAATATTTCCGTTTATGAAGATATAAATAGAACTCTGGTGTGTAATGTGCATTGGGATTTAGACTTAAATTATGAAAATCATATACAAATAAAATATTACGATGAAGTAATATCAATAATTCCAGAAGGTTAGCCTATTATTTTTCCATGTACTTATCCCATTGAGAGTAATCCCTGGTATAATTATCGAGTTTCTAGTGTTAAAGTAGGTAATAGTTATTATTCATGCCATCATAAATATAATTCAATATCAGAAATAATGGTTGGCCGTAATAGCGAAGGCAAAAATTATAAGTATATTAATATAACTAATTTTTATTCAACAGATGGAACAGATATGACAAATTCATCGGTTCCACTAACTAGTATTAAATATTGGCCTTTTTGGATAAAAAATGAAGATTTAAATAAATGGGAACCGGGATATTCTTTAAAATTTAAAGAGGAGAGTGATTGGATATAATGAATAAAAATACAAAAAGACTTCATGAAATTCATTTTCCTAATCATAGTGATGCATATATTTTAAACGATGCTGAAATTGATGCGCAAAACGCTTGGGCCTATGGCACTAATGCAAAAGCAATAGCTGATAATTCACACGCTGAAGGTAAAAACACTTTCGCTCAAGATGAAGGCTCTCACGTAGAAGGTTTAGGAACTCAAAGCAGTGGAGATTATTCACATGTACAAGGAAAATACAATCAGCCAGTAGAGAATCACGCTTTTATTATTGGCGGCGGTTCAGAAGATAATCCAAAAAATATTTACTCTATGGATTGGGAAGGTAATAGTAGTTAGACTGGTAATTTAAGCGTATAGGGTAAAATAACCGGAAACTCATTTTCTTTTTCAAATGATAAATTAATTATGGAGAATGGATAGGTTAAATACCTATGGCATGATGGAACACACAAAGAAATTGCTACAATGTCCGATATTCCCAAAGTTGATGCCAATGGTGCTATCGCTACATATGGTTTAAGTTTTAATGTAGATGAAGGCAAGCTTAATTTTACAAGTATTGTAAAAGGAGAAAATACTAATACGTCATTAGATTTATCAGAAACCTTTGCTAAAAAAATTGACTTACCAATTAATGATACTACAATTACCTTTAAGCCAACAACTGATAAAAATATTTATTTAACTTATGGAAGAAATAATTTAGAAACTGGAAAAAATGGTTATTATTTAGAAGATTTTGGAACCAGTATTGGGTCAAGAAAAATTCTTTCTACTGTTGATTATCCTGCTGATGGCATTCCTCTTGATAAAATTAGTATTGAAGATAATAAAAAAGACACATTTTTAAATAATATTGGCGCAGTTAAGAAAAGCGGAGATACTATGAATGGAAGCTTATACATAAAAGATAGTGCTGCCATTTATAGTGGAAATAACTGGAGCGCACTTGAATTTAAAAGAAACGATACAAATAAAACAGCCCGTGCTAATATACAAATTGGACTCTTAACAGATAATTCTGGTTAGTAGAACAATCGTTTAATTTTCAATATCGCCCATAAAAATAGTGAAGGTAAGAAGGGTCAAAATGGAAATCCGCAATATGAACGTTACGGCTTGCCAATGCCTGACGAATTTGAAGACGGAGAGAATGATAGATGGTACAGTATTCTTACGACCAAATCTCCGGTAACCATTGGACAAGGCGGTACTGGCGCTAATACTGCGGCGGGTGCTTGTTCAAACTTAATAGCAGGACAAACAATTGCTCCGAAACGAATGTCTGTTACGAAGGATTAGTATTGGACAAGTGGAAATTATGGCTTGCATTTAAACAACTCCGATATAGTAGGCCTTAACGGACTTTATTTCGAAGATGCTGCAGACACAGCAGGCGAAGGAATCAATTTCTATCACAGCAGCACAACTTGGGATAGGCTTTATGCACATAGCGGTTCGTTATATTTTTCCCCCGATATTGCTACAAAAACACACCCAGGCACAAGATACACAGTTTACCATTCTGGGAATCTGAGTTCGGCAGTTTGGGATAGTTAGACCGGACCGCTAAAAGAGACATGGTCAGATACATCAAGTCCAATAAGTTTAAACACACTCGCTTTTTGGGATGGCCGTTATCAATCGATAGACAATAGCTCAAATCTTACATATTGCTCTCTTGGAACTTTTTCAGATTTAACTGCTCGTTGGGTCCAATTTAATATTGGCGAAACTTCAAGTAGCTCAGTAAAAACCGTAAAGGTTCCTGGCATTCCTATCCGTTTCTTCGGATGTGTGTAGTCTAAAGATTCTGGTTATAAGAACGGTGTAATAACCCATCTAGAATTTAGCTCCGATGGAAGTTCTAAAGACTTTAATTTAAAACAAACTTCATCAAATGCTGCTTATACCGCAAAATCTTCATGGGTATATGGTAATTCTACAAGAGAAACAACAATAACAATTACTCCCAGTACCACAAATGTTCGAAAATATAAAGGATATGTTCTTATTTTACCACCTCCACCAACAATAACCTAATTAAAAACCGAGAAAGTGAATTTCATTTTCTCGGTTTTATTTTTTTTATATTGATTTTTTATAAAAAATATATTATAATATTTATATAAAAAATAAAAGGATTGATAATAATGAGATTATGGCATCAAAAACTTATTCCCCATTTACCTCGCCAACAACTACTTGGTCAACACCGCGAATGTTGCGCTTTGCGTGGCGCAGGTTGGGGGTGCAAACACTCTGTTGTAGATTATGTCTTCAACCACGAACCCGAGCGTCTTGTAGCCTATCATGCACTTATTATGGAAGAAATGAAAAATCGTGGATATCACCCAGACCCGGTATGGAAAAATCGTAATTGGCGTGGAAAAGTTCTCCAAGAGCAGGATAATTGGTGCGATATGATGAAATGTATTTGGTTCTTTGAGGATGCCATAAATGGAGAAATGATTTATTCAGAACACAATAACGAGTATTTACAAGAATGCATAGAAAACTTAAAAGGAAAAGGAATTGAATTATGCCTGGATATGTAAAGTCTAAATATTCCCCCGAGTTTACTTCTGAATTGCGTGTGCGTGCCCTATCCGTTCTTGCCGACTCGCCTAATCCGATGACCATTGACGAAATTTGTCGAACAGATACTTCACTTATTGGTATTACAACGCAAAAAATGGCACGGTCGCTTAATGACCTTGTAGAAGCAGGTTTTGTTATGAAAACCAAAAGTAAGAGCAAAAATAAAATGGTTTATATGGCGGTTAGTCAGCTTGAAGACCAGGGCTATGATATTACAAAGGTGGTTTATTAAAATGGAAGATTGGTGTATGTATTGTTCTTCTTGGTATAATTCTCGTAATTTTATGGAAACCTATGGCGAAGGATGCGGCCGCTGCATGGAAACTGGAGACATAACTTTTTGTACGCATAATTGTATATTTTGCGACCACAGATGCGACCCTAAAGAGGAAGGGAGATAATATAACTATGTATGAAATAACAACTGATATTGAATTAGAATCTTGCCCGTTTTGTGGTGGGCGCGCAGAATTTCGTAAAGAATCTCCCTTCGATTTTTATGTCCATGTAAAATGTACAAAATGTTATGCGCGTATTGCTAGCGAATATTCTGAAGAGGAAGCGGCAAAAAGATGGAATAGGAGAAGATAAATGGAAATATATTTATTAGACCGCAATAAAGATATGACAGATGCTTGGCATAGAGCATTTGATAATCACTGTTGTAGTGAAAATATTCATATTATTAATGACACCTTGATTAATTTTCTTATAAATTATAACATCGATGGTATTGTATCTCCCGCTAATAGTTTTGGAATTATGGATGGCGGCTATGATAAAGCTATTATTGATATTTTTGGTGAAGAGCTTCAACAAAAAGTAAGAGAAACTTTAAAGCGAGAAGTTGGAGGCTATCAAACTCCTGGCACTTGTATTACAGTTCCATTTAATGAAAATCTTACTCTATTTCACACACCTACTATGCGCTATCCAGAAGAGATAGCAGATGGAAGAATTGTTTTTGACTGTATGTATAATACAATCAAAACTGCTCGATTAAGTAAATGCAAGGCTATTGTAATTCCTGCATTTGGTGGCTGTACCGGCGCTCTTGACTTTGATGTAATTGCGCGATATATGTGTATGGGATGGGAGTATGATAAGTTTTATGATATAAAATCTAATTGGGATATGGTAAATCATACTCGTTATCAATTTTATAAAGCAGAGGAAAAACATAAATGATTTATTATTTTCATAAATATAAAGATTTTCCAAATACATATTTATATTACGATGAATTAAGAGACACATATCGTGTTCTCTCCTGGGCCGAATATCTATCTATGGCTTTTGAAAATTCGGCTTGTTTTAATAGAAATAGAATTACTGAAATTACTTTAGTTCCTAAAGCAATGCAGGGGTATATGCATATTGATTTAGACAAGTTAGAAAAAGATGACTGGATGCTTTATGATAGAACATATCAAATTTTGAATGATATGAAAAAATTGCATAAAGAAGTGAATTATATTGCTATTACCGATTGGATTAAAGAAATCCATCATTGGAGAAATACAAAATGAGAATTATTAAAAATAATTTAGAAGAAAAAGAAATAGTCTGCCCAAAATGTAAAAGTGAATTGGCTTATACGGAAAAAGATATACATTATCAAAATTGGGAATATATGGGTTATTATTTTATGATTGATTTTGTAAATTGCCCTATTTGTCGGAATCAAATTACTATAAAAAGCGGATATGTGTAAACCGGACGAGAAAATCGTCCGGTTATTTGTTTTTTATAAAAAAATATATTATAATATTTATATAAAGAATGAAAGTAGTGATAAAAATGAAACTTTGGATTGATGATGTGCGGCCCGCACCTGAGGGATATATTTGGGTAAAAACCGTTGATGAAGCAATATATAAACTTATTCAGTATCAAAAAGAAGCAGACCTGTGCTGGGAGTGGTATATTCTTGGTTGGCGTGATAGAGAATCTCTTGAGCGACATCTCGCAGTTTGGAATATTGAAGAAATTTCTTGTGATAACGACCTTGGTGAAAACGAAGCTGAAGGATATAAACTCCTTGATTGGCTTGAAGCTACTAAACGCAATTATCCTATTCATATTCATACAGATAATCCCGTTGCGCGAGAGCGCATGCGCGCCATTATTCAGCGTAATGGTTGGACGGAGGTAAGATAATGTTTGGACGAAAACAAAAGCGAATTGAAGAACTTCAACGCAGAATTGAAGAATTAGAAGAGCGTTTATGCCCATTTAATAAACATGATTGGGTGGAAATAGATAGTTATGATATACCCATGAATAATTATGGAGACTTTGATACAGTTAAGGTTTATAAGTGTCGTTGCTGTGGCAAAAGATATGAAAGATAAAGGAGATGTAAAAAATGTCTTATTGTGGATACATTACTACTTTAAAAAATGTGCGGCCACATCCTAATGCCGACCGCATGAAGCTGGCTGATTGTTTCGGCAATACCGTGTGCGTTGGTCTTGACGCTGCGGAAGGTGAGATTGTATTATATTTTCCTACCGATGGTCAGCTGTCTGAAGAATATTGCGCACATAATAATCTAGTGCGTCGTAAGGATGAAAATGGAAATAATGTAGGCGGATATCTTGACCCCGAAAAGCGTAATATTCGTACTTTAAAGTTGCGCGGTGAAAAGTCTGATGGTCTTGCCATTTCTATTTTTTCTCTAGAATATACTGGCATTAATTTTGATAAACTTAATGTTGGTGATACCATTACCACTGTAAACGGTCATGAAATCTGCCAGAAGTATATTCCTGCTCGGCCCAAGGCTCCTACCGTTGCGGGCGGCGCAGGTAAGCATGCAAAGCGTCGGGCCAAGCACTCCATTGCTCCAACTTTTTATGAGCATGTAGATACTGAACAGTTAGCTTATAACCTGGCGGCTTTTAAGCCTGGCGATGAAATCGAAATTACTTTGAAAATGCATGGCACTTCTCAGCGTACTGCTAATTTGCCCGTATTGACTGGTTATAAGCGCACTTTCTGGGATAAAATTTTGCGTCGTCCTGGTGCTCCTATTTATGAATATGGTGGAGTTTCTGGTACTCGTCGCGTGGTTCTAGATAGCTACGATGGTGGTTTCTACGGTTCCAATGAATTCCGTGAGCAGCATAGTAAAACTTTCGAAGGCAAACTTTGGAAAGGCGAAACTGTTTACTACGAAGTGGTTGGTTTTACTCATACTGGCGCTCCCATTATGGCATCTTGCGACAACAAGAAGCTAAATGACAAGGAATTTATTAAGCAGTATGGCAAGGAGACTGTGTTCTCTTATGGATGCGCTCCTAGCGGAATAAATTATGAAGCCATTACTGCTACTACCGAAGGTCGAGATAATGTTGGTATTATTGCAGTTAAGGCTCCCCAGTCTGACATCTATGTCTATCGTATGACTATGACCAATGAAGATGGTCAAGTCGTAGAATATACCCCTGACTTTATGCGTTATCGTTGTGAGCAGATGGGCGTTAAAACCGTTCCTGTTTTATGGAGCGGTCGTATTCCAGAAGATGAGTGGGAAGAGTGGTGTTATGACCTTGAAGGCGTATGGGGAGAATATCTTCGTCGTAGAGAAGGAACTCCTGGTGAATGGATTAAAAATAAAGCTGAAGAATTCTATGACGGCGCTGACCCCATCGGCAAAACTCATGTACGCGAAGGCGTCGTTGTAAGAATTGTTAATCGCCCCAAATTTACCGCTTATAAACATAAGAACCATACTTTCAAAATGCTTTCTGGTATTATTGTAGAACAGGCTGAAAATAGTGGCGCTACCGATACTATGGATGCTGATATTCTTTCAGAAATGTAAAGTCCTTGAGGGCAAAATAGATAAATTATACCCTCCTCAACTTTATATATAGTAGAGAGAAAAACTCTACTATATATAAAGGAGAAAAATATGAAAGCTTTAGATTTAACAAATTAGAGATTTGGATAGTTAATAGCCATCGAACGAGGCGAAAATCTTAAAAAATACACAAGATGGCTGTGCAAATGTGATTGTGGCAATGAAACTCTTGTTAGAACAGATTATTTAAGAAACGGACATACTACAAGTTGTGGATGCGCTTGTGGTAGAATAGATATTTCTGGTCAAACTTTTGGAAGATTAACTGTAATAGAGCCTGTTGTAGGTGGAAAACAAAGATGTTTATGCTCTTGTGGCAATATCGTTGAAGTGTTAACTTATAATCTAAAAAATGGTAATACACAATCTTGCGGCTGCCTACAAAAAGAGAAAGCATCAGAAGCAAATTTTATTTCTTTAATTGGACAGCGTTTTGGAAAACTTATTGTTCAAGAAAGAGTAGAAAATAACAGCTTCAATCAAGTTCGCTATAAATGTAAATGTGATTGTGGGGGAGAAACAATTGTTGACGCCAATAATCTCCGCCAAGGCGCCACAAATAGCTGTGGTTGTCTAAAATCAAAGGGCGAAATGATTATAAATAATTGGTTACAAAAGCGTAATATTAATTTTATTGCTCAATATTCACATTCTGATATTGTTTTAGAGTCTGGTCGCAGACCTTTTTTTGATTTTGCCGTTTTTGACAATAATGATAAATTATTATACTTTATTGAATATAATGGCAAGTAGCACTATCAGGTGACTGGCGGATGGAATACGGAAGAGTATTTTGAAATTACTCAAAATAGAGATAAGCAAAAGAAAGAATGGTGCAAAAAATTGAACATTCCACTCTATGAAATAAAATATAATGAAAACATTGAACAGGTACTTGAAGGCATTATTAAAGATACCGCTGAAGCACCCGATATGGAAGAAGCACAAGGGGTTGAAGAGGGCGAGTAATTGCCCTCTTAAAAGACTAAAGGAGAATAAAAATGGATATTACCCATAAGCGATGCCCGTTCCGTAAATTTGAACGAGATAGCTCTATTTATAAAACCGATGAAGAATTTCAATATTGCCTAGGCGAAGAGTGTATGGCTTGTATTGAAATTGAAAATAATAAATATGTTTGTGGTTTAATTATTAAACCAATTATGCATCAGGAGGTGGACATGTTATCATGACCTTTTTAGAATTAAATACTAAAAAAATTAATGCAATGAAAGCAGGCGACAAAACTCGCGTAAAAGTATTAAATGACATTATTGTTCTAGTCCAAAAGGAACAAACAAAAGGAAAGACTAAAATCGAGGCTACTGAAGAGATGGTAGCGGTCTGCGCCACTAAGGTGCAGAAGACTCTTGAGGAAATGGTCGCAACCTGTCCTGGCAAGACCGAGCAGAAAGACTATACTCCTCTTTTGGAAGACTATAAAGCTCAATTGGCTATTGCGCGTGAATATGCGCCTCAACTTATTATTGATGAGACTGAAATTAAAGGTATGATTCTCGATGTTTTAAACAATGAGTATGGCCTTGAAAAGAAAAATCGTGGTCAGATTATGAAAATTGTAATGCCAGTTCTTAAAGGTAAAGTTGATATGGCAATTGCCAATAAACTTATTGGAGAAATGTTAGTATGAATAAAAATTTGCGATATTATCGAATTAGCGAACCTGACTTGCGTGAATTAATTACAGCTGCTAATTATTATTTTGCGCTTGAAGGCGGAGGCGTAGATAATTGGGAATGGCATGGTGAATCAATACATGATTTCATTGATATGTGTAGCGATACTGATAATATAAAATATGAAGACATGGAAGAAATTGTTGAAGCTGAATTAACGCAGTATCCAATTTGTACTTGCATTAAAAATTATATTTAAAAGGATATTTATAATATGAAAATGTATATCCCTTTTGGAGATTGGGCAAATGATGGCCATGGTAAATACGAAAAAATTTTAGTAGATGCTCCTTCTATGAATCATTTACTTGAGGCTCAAGCAAAAATAAAAACTATTTATGGAAAATTTTTCTTCCGTGGAATGGCTGATAGCTATGATGAACCTTACTTTGAAGAAGAGATATGGCAAGCTTTAATTGATACAAATTATCCAATAGAACAATTCAAAGAAAAACAAGATAATTCTTATTGGGAAGAGTGTCAAACTTTACAGGAAGTCTTGGCTCTTGAAGAAAATCCAGCGGTTACTTTAGACTTTGTAGTTGATGCCTTTATATGGCTATTAAATGCATTTGGCGCAGAAATTACTCAGTTAGATGACGAAGAAAAAATTCCTATGATTTGTAATTGGACTTGTCATGGGTTTGAAGATGTTGGATACGGTTGCTTTTATTAATAAAAATCCTCTGAATTTGTCAGAGGATTTTTGATTTTTATAAAAAAATATTATATAATAAATAAAAAGGAGGTTAAAAAAATGAGTGTTAATTATATTAATGGTAATTTACTTGATTCTGATGCTGATTTTATTTGTCATCAAGTAAATTGTCGTTGTAAAATG
>JAEIGA010019155.1_pt1 | contig 10438 bp, 20 predicted proteins | sample 9270691 | NCBI WGS metagenome assembly JAEIGA01 (sample SAMN17057246, study PRJNA624740) | gut metagenome | biome: biome; isolation source: fecal sample | host: Bos grunniens | place: China: Xizang | collected 2019
CACAATGGGCATCTTTGTTTTAATTTTAGATTTTCTTGGTGTTGGTATTTTTGAGTTTTTTAAATAAGGAGAATAATTATGAATGCAAATAAAGAAATAAACGATAAATCCGACGACTCGCTTTTCATCCTTGAAAACAACGAAAGAAAACGAAAATCAATTTCTTTCTATATAGCATCAATTGTTATAATTTTCGCAGCTATTATATCCTTGGTACTTTGGGTAGACCAAAGTCACGAACTTTTTATGGCAGGAATGGACAGCATTACTCACACAATGACTAACGATGCCAGTCCGGTTATTCTTGTGCTTGGTAGTGGCTTCGGATATGTTTTTGTTGCTGCGATTTTCGTAATTTTACTTATTATTAAAACAGTAATCTGTGGAACTTCCGCAGCGGGTATTATTATGCTTTCAAAAACATATTCAAAAATAAAGAAAGCCGACAAAAATAACTTTTTATTATCCTCTGCATATCTTTTCTCTTTTGTTGCATTAGTTGCATTTATAATAATGCTTTTGGAACGTTTCGCTCTTAATTTATTCTGAAAATTCCAAGTACAAGCTGTGCTAAACTAAAAGCTGCAAGTGCAAGCACAATGGGAATTATAAACGCCAAAACAGTTGCGAGACCAAGAGCTGCGACTATTGAAAGACCTATAAAAAACGCTAAAGCAGCACATATAATTGAAATTATAAATCGAAATATTCTACCCATACTGATAACCTCCTTTTCACAAAGTATGTTAGATAGATCGTTTCTGAACAAAAGTTGTTTTGCAATTAAACGCTTAAATCTTTATAAAATCTTCTAAAATCTTTTGGTGCAGAAGCGATAACTGCATTAAGATATTTTTCATATTTTTCTTTATTGAATTTATTGGATTGAATAAGTTCTAAACGAACTTCATCGAAAGATGAAATTATTTTTTCAGGGTTTTTTACAATGATTTTTAAATTGTTTTCGGATGCAAGATTGTATATTTTTTCGTATGGAGCATCAGAAAAATCGTTGTTCTTTTCATATGTTGCTATTTTGTTTCCTGTTTTTATGTCGTATATAGCCCACATTGAAGGTCGCCCTACGGTTCCTACTTTATAATCATATCCATTGTAAAAAAGAACCCAAACTGCAATGTAATATTCACCGTTTACATAACGAATAACAGGATCTGAAACTCTATGTGCGGTTTTAATGCCGTCAAGAACAGTGCGGTGTATATTGTTGATAACACTGTGAATATCAATAAAATCACAAGGAATTTTTTCTTTTTGGATTAAATCAGAATTTTGAAATAAATGGAACATAATAATCTCCTTTTTCATTCTTATTCAAAGAAAGTATGTAAGATTAAATCCATATTGAAAAAACGCAGGTGTTGGCCTGCGTTTTGTTTATACTGTTTTAATTTTAATCACCTGTGGTTTAAATGTGATTATACCGTTTGAAAGATTTGCAGAAAAGGTGCGGACAAGTGCAATGCATTCGTCGGGTTTAAGTCTGTTTTCTTCGTTGGAGTTGTATTCAGAAACACAGTTGTAGAATTTTGATTTCATAGCAGAAAAATCGTTGGAAAGAGGAGAAAGAGTTTGTGCGTTTGTGCTGTTAAGAATGCAGGCGTTATCTTTGAAGCCTGCTTTCACAACACAAAATCTTTTATCAATGAAAACTTCTTCCCAAGTGTCGAATTCAATAATGTTTGATGCCTGTTCGGCGATAAACGAAGGATCTTCCTGATTAGGATCAAAATATACTCCGAAATACACAGGATTACCTTTATCGGCGTTTACGCAAACACCCATAGGGAATGCTTGAGCAAGCTTAAATGTTATAGCTGAAATGTTATAATATTTTGAAACGGTGAACACAACTGCTTTTTCAAACATTTATTATCCCTCCTTGTTATTTGAAAGTTTCATGAAAAGTTTATGTTCTAAACTTTCGTCACATAACAGCAAGGGTTCTGCCGAAAGATCGGCCTTTATCACCTTGTTAAGTGTAATAAGATTTTCATCTTCCGTTAAAAAATTAGCTGACAAGCTTTTGTATGAATTAAAAGCTCTTATTGCATCCTTGTATCTTGCGTGTGAACTTAAAACTCGTGTTGTTTCAACTTGATAGTTTTTTGTGAGTTTGCCTGTATAAATATTATACTTTTGAATAAGATTGCATATTTCATGTGCACCAAGAGTGGCGGCGACATTAGCTTTTACTATAAGTTCGGACACCTTATCTTCTGCATCATCATATGCAACAGCAAGCATAGGGATATACCCTTTGTTACTGATATATATTCTGCCGGGAAGTTCCACAACAACATTCATCAGTTCTTCCGCATTGAATTCCCAAGCGAAAACTATTGCTTTATTGTACATTTTATTTGCTCCTTCATATATTTGTCACAGAAAGTATGTAAGAACCGAAAACCGGTTCGCATTGTTTTTACTTATTGTTTGGTTCCGCAATAAGTTATACTCTTGAAATCAGAAGGTTTAACAATCTTATTTTTTGTTTCTAAGCGTAAGCAAGAAGTTTTAACGGTTACAGATGAAATAATAAACATTCCCATATCAGCCTTTACATACTCTTCCTTTATGAGAGCTAAAACATTATCGTTTTCATTGTCTGCCAAAGAATGAGAGGATAAGTTTATATAATACTGTTCAATGGCAACTTTAAATGATGGTGTTCTGAATAAATTATTTTCTATATCAAGAGTGTCACCGATAATTTTACCCGTTGACACCCAGTAATCTTTTTCATATGTTACATTGGTGAAATCAAGGGTGGCAAAATCAAATGACGACCGAACAATATCTGTTATGGTTGTGTCGTTAAATTCTTCATCAAAAAGAACCACAATAATAAATTCATCATCTTTTTCTTCTGAACAAAGTATTACCCTGCCAGGAAACAAAGCTGTAAACTTTGAAACCGTTTTATCAAAATCAGGAACCGTTGTCTTAAAAAGAATTCCCTGTTTACCAGAATTCATATATTCCCTCCTGTGTTATATTATTCAGAAAAAGTATGTAAGAAAGTAAGCCTCATTTTGCTTTCTGAATAACAAAAAAAGAGCTGCGGGTAAGCAACTCTTTATCCTGTTATTCTACACGGAGAAGTTTAGCTTCTTTTTCGCTTAATCTTTCAAGTGTGATATTTTCGCCATCTCTTTCGTGTATTCTGAAATAAGAACCGTTTTTTGCAAAAACCTTATCTACGAAATATTTTTTATCAGGTGTAAGATCACAGTAACCGTTTTCTTTCATAATCTTATCTGCATCGGTCTTGTTGTAGGGAATGCTGAAAAATTGAGTTTTAGGTTTTACCTTAACAGTGCTGAAACAGTAAACATATTCAACATTTTCTTCGTCATTGAGATATTCATGCTTGTGCTCTTTGATACCGTAATACGGACCCCATTTATGCCATCGCCAACCTGAAAACGGCTCTTCAGGGTTTTTGAATACGGGTGTTATAAGTACAACACAATCATTAGGAATTTTACCGCTTTTGATAATCTGTGTTGCATTATCGCTTACGCCGTAAGGCAGCCACAACCTCTTGCATTCGTAGTGATCGGTAAGCCTGTCAATTAGATAATGGTCATTATGGTCTTTGCAAACGAAGAAATTTGAGAAATCAAGGGTTTCATCATCAGGAACGAATCCAAGTTCAGGATAGTTTTTGGTGTCTTTGAGCCATTCTGAATATGGGGTAAAGATATCGTCAAGACCATTTATAGTTTTGAGATAGTTTACAAACTCTTCATCGTTTGCATATTCTTTTTTGAGCTCTTCTATGTTTTTGTTGTAGTCGATCATGCCTTTTTCATCAGGAACAAAACCTTTAAACATTTAATTTTCCTCCTTGCAAGCTTTTCCTACTATTTTAGTATCAATAAAGGTTGACAAAAGTGTTGAAATTTCTTCAACCGACTCGCTAACAACCTTTTCAATAGGGTTAGAGAAACCGCTTTTTAATGTCAACTTGGTGTTTTCGGTAGTTGTAGTTTCTATGTAGATAATATTGTCAATCGGAACAAGAACGGGGGAACCGGTGATGCCGTGTGTTAACTTCAAATAATGTTTACTCATCGGTATCCTCCTTCTGTACAAATTCTTTCATGTGTGCTCCGCATTCGGGGCATCTTTTACTTTGTGTAGAAAGATTTCTATAATTGTTGAGTGCGGATGAATCGCAATGGGAACAGAAGAAGCATTCGTTTTCTTCGTCATAAAGCCATTCAGCTTCTATAATAGGTTCCGCTTTTACAGAAGGTGCGTTGTGCAACGCCGAGATAGCCCAATAAACATCTTCTGAATGAAATTCACATATCCAGTCAGCCAGTTTACCTGCATCAACAAGTTTTCCTTTGAGAGTGTTGTTATCTGTCATCTTATCTATCTCCCAGTGAAAGATTTTTTTCGGATTCGTCATCAATTTTTGTAAAACAGAGGGTGAAAACTCCGTTTTTACCGCATCCGTCATCGTCAAGTTGTGATTTAATATGCATTTTACATTTAGGAAGTTTGTCCTGAATGTATGCAATCTGGCTTATATGAAGGTCATTATATTTGCTTTCAATTTCAAACCGAGAAAAATAAGTATTTCCCTGAAACACATTGATGTATCTGTCAAGCTCCGCGTTTTCGTCGTAACCATGGGCGTAACCTGCAAAAGTTGAAAAATCAGAAGTTTTAATTCTTAACACCATATATTATTACTCTCTTCCTTTATTTTCTTTATTGGCGGCGTTTACGGCTTCCTGTTCGGTTTTGAATATATCAACACCGTAAACATAACTGACGCCGTCGCAGTCTCTTATATGGAACATATCCTTAAATATTTCAAATGAAACATCAAGCACTTTACATGCATAAGCTTCGCCGTTAATGCGATGTGCAATTTTGTACATTGTGCTGCCCGGTAAACAGGGCAACACGGTTAAAACATCTGTTTTGTTAAGATGAGGAAGGAAATGTTCTGCAGGATAAAAAGTGATATTTTCCATTTATCTTACTTCCTTTCCCTTGGTTAAAACATCTTTAACAACCTGCGACAACTTCTGATTCTCTTTTATTGTCTCAATGTTGAGAAGCTTTGCTGCATCCTTGATGTCTTTGTCAGTGAAAGCATCAAAAAGATTTCTGTTCCACATAACGGTAGCACCTGTTACATAATGTACAGGACAGCCTCTTTTACCGCAGGAGGGGCAGAAAACTTCATAGTATTTTTCGGGAAGATGATTAAGAACGGGGGTTGCACCGCATTCACATCTTATAAGGTGATATTTGAGAAAACCTATCGTATTTGTTGTTATAATAGGATTCTTTTTTGAATTTGTGATTTTTATGTTTGAACAAGCGGAACGCTCGTCACATTCCATGCAATCAAGATAAACGACCTTTCTGTTAAGTACAGGGCAATGCTTTGACATATTAAATCCTCCTTGTTATGTTATCGCATAAAGTATGTAAGAAATGGTTTTTGAAACCAGTTTCTGAATAATAATTTTATGGGTATTTTTTGTATTTTTGATTCCATGCCTCAATTGCCTCTTTTTCGGTTTTAAACTCCTCTGTATGAGGCTGTATTGCACAAATACCTGTAATACAAGCAACCGAATAACTTTTTATGTGCCAGCCTGCATAATGAAGTATGGTTTCGGGTGCTATTAAGCAATGGGGGCATTTTACGGGTTTGATTTTCATTAAATTCCTCCGATTTGTGTTATTCAGAAAAAGTATGTAAGAACAAATCGCAGGTTTATTTTCTGTATACCGGTGTAGTCTGGTCAATCGGATAATAATCAACACAATAACCACTTATCCAAGAAGCGTCAATAGTCTTAACTCTTCCGTCGGCGTTAATGTCCCCTGCTTTAGTTTGCCAATAACAATAATGGGGGCTTCTTGTACTTGACCAGCTGGTTATACCCAAGGTTTCACATGTTGCCATATCCTCATCGGCGGTGGTAATCAGTCCATCACCGTTAATATCTCCATAAATTACGACATAGAACCGTTCTACAAACTTATCGTCTGATGTATCTTCTGTGCCATTCCTGTCATAAACCTCAATCACAGAGCCTGAACCGACATTGTCGCAGATGTTTGTTGTAACCTTTGCATATCCGTCACCCTGCACTGTTACAAAATCTGTAAGCAACTTGTCTATTGTAAGGTTTTCGGCAAGACCATAAACAATCCATTCGTTATAGAAAGAAGCGACATCTTTCTCTGCAGAAGGCTTTTCATAATTGTAGGTATCTGTTATAACCGAATATCCTTCGTTGTAGGATTCGGTAATACCGCCTCTGTCAATCATAGCCGTGCTTGTTTCGTTGACAGGAACAAGCTTGACAGGAGGCATGGCAGGAGGAGTAATTACTCCAAAAAACATAAGGATTGATGTGATTATAGAGATGATTTTTGCGAAAATAGTCTGCATAGTGATATTCCTTTCTTTTGTGAAAAATATAATCGTGACATATCGTCACAGAAAGTATGTAAGAAATTATTATTAGGAATGATTTCTGAGTATCGGATATTTCGCAAAAACCCGCCGATTAGGGCGGGTTTAAAGAAAAAAGCAGCCGAAGCTGCTTTTTTTATGTATTGGGGTTTGACTTTGTGTTGTATGGTTTAACCGCTGTATCTGCTGTCTGAAGGTTTCTTGTCAAAACAGTCATATTTTCCGAAAAGGTTTTGAACAGCTCTGGAGAAAGGGGGCAAATTTTCTGATATTTATTCCAAAGATGTTTGATCATCTTGTCAATAAATTCTGCGTTGTTTTTGTGATCCATGACCATCTGATATTCATTGCCTTTATGGATAACCTTTTCGAGATGAAAATCAAAGCTTCCTTCTTCGCTGACCACTTCTTCAAGAGTAATAGCTTTTGTAAAAGTGTCAAAACGATAAAGATAAAAAGTTTTCTTTTGTTTTTCTCTTTCGTTGTCAAGAGCTTTTTCGAAGCTTGCAAGACGTGTTTTCATTGTTTCAATCGTCTTTGTGAGTTCAACAAGCATGTTTTCTTTCATTGCGATATCAGCCTTATGGAACTCAACGACTTCTGTGAGAAAACGGATAGGAGAAGGATTGGTTGTAATAAAAGTGTATCCTTCGGTTTCATTGTATCTTACAACATCATACCCGGATGAGCTCCAAACCGGATGGAATCTGACAGGAATTTCATTTTTGTTGAGTTTAACAGTTGTGCATTCCGATGCGTTGGGTTTAATTGTGTGTTTGTAAACAGTAATTGACATAATTTGTTTCCTTTCTTAATTTTTTCAGAAAAAGTATGTAAGAATTGGCGAGAAACATGTTTTTCTGAACAAAAAAGACTCGCTCGTAAAGAGCGAATCTTTTTTTATTTTTGCAAAGTTAGTCATCAAAAGATATGTCGTCAAAAGATATATCGTTGCCGTCTTTATCTTCGTATTTCATATTTTGACGGTAGTGTTCTTGTTCAGAAGTACTATCTTCAAAATTATCGTCCAAATCAACAGTTTCTGTGCCTGCTTCAACGCCGAAAAAGTCATCTTTAACAGATGAAATTAAATCTTGGTGTTTTGATAAAGCATTGGCGAGTGCACTTTCTATATCAGTTTCTCCACTTGCTACTGCCATTACAGCAGCTTTTCTTGCTTCAGGAGTAGCAAAAACGGTATCAGGGTTAGATTTTAGTTCTGATGCCGAAACAAAAGACATGGGAGATGGGGCAGTTGTTTCTTGATGTGGGAGATGTTGATTGAAATCACCAAGAACATGGTATTCTTGATATTGAATCATTGCTATCCAATGCGGAGTATCTGCTAAATTTTTGTATGATTCTATTTCATCTTCGAATTTTGCAATGGCCGCTTCAGATATATGAACATCATTAATGTTTTCCTGAAACATAAACACTTGATTGCCATTGTTGTTTTGCTGCCATAAATAAACTTGTCCGTCAATATCTTTTGCCGCACAGACATTAATTGAATAGGCACTGTCAAGCCAATCCAAATTAGCATTGCAAACCCAATCTGTCTTTTCGCTTGGGAAAAGCTGTGTTATTGAGTTTTCAATTTCATTGTTTTTAAATTGGCATATGTCTTCCGGACGTGTTGCTAACACAGTTTTTATAGCATCTATATCTCTTTCAGATAGGTTGTAGAGTTTAAATTGTGACATGTTTACACCTTCCTTTTGTTTTGTTTATAAAAGTATGTAAGAATAAATAAAAGCCCAAACTCTATATATACAAAAAAAGCTTGCCGGATGACAAGCTTTTTGTTTAAAGTTAAGCGGATTTGAGTTTGTTCTTAAATTCAAAGATTTTGTTGTATAAATTATTAAATTTGTTTATAAGAAAACCGTTACACACAGCTGAAATTATTGTTCCGATTCCTATTCCTTCTAACTTTCTAAAAAAGCAAAGAGAAAGAATAATTGCAGCAACTAAACAGATGCAATCAAAGATTGTTTTAAATTTTCCTGTGTTTAATTTAAATTTATCGGTTATTTCTTTCACGGCAACTTCATATGCAGCAGGAGGTAAATAAGTTTTAAAGAAAAGAGATATTGAAATGGAACAAATTATGATACTTGCTGTAAACATAAGAATGCGGATTATCATATATTCTGTTGGCAAACAGGTTAAGATGAACAACCAAATATCAAGAACAACTCCGAAAAAAGCTGCTGTCCCGAATGACAGCAAAAATGATTTTTTGAATTTGCCGATAATCGCAGAAGTAATAATCAGAATTGCAAGCTGAACGATAATTTCTGTTTTCCCAAAAGTGAAAAACGAATGATATTGCGAGAGTTTAAGATGCAAAAGATATGAAGGTGCTGCCACCGGCGATAAACCAAAATCAGCAAGCGTTGAAAGTGCAGTGGCAAGTGCCAAAAGTATTACTGCAAATATATATGCGAGTTCTGTGTAGAAAATTGTTTTTTGTTTCATGTTGCTATCCTACTTAAAATTTAAAAGGCACAAACATCAATTTGTGCCTTAATTTTGTTATTATGAATTGTCGTTTTCTTCAAGTTTTTTATCGTTGATTGCTGTACGAAGCGTTTCGGTTTCGAAAACATACTTGTGTGCATTATCATCTTCTGCGCTGATGCATCTGATAAGAACAAGCGTGTCTTCACCTTTAATTCCATACTGATCCTGTGCAATCATCTTTGAAAAAGTGCCGAGAATATTTTTGAAGGTGGGATTGGTTGACTGAACAGCAAAAAGTTTAGGCGAGCCGTCTTCAAGAAATGCTGAATGAATTTCATATGATTCGCCAAGATTTGCAAGAATAAGGTCTGCTGTAACGCCCACACGGGAAAGAACCTTATTTACCTTGTTGTAAGCTGTGTTTTCGGATTCGGGGTCAAATGTTACGGCAAATACCGTCTCTTCATTACCGAAGTTTACATAAAACCTGCCGGGAAAGATGGAGCAAAGGTCTCTGATTAAATCGTTAACCTTTTCCCCTTTTTTAAATACAATTGCGTTATGTGTCATTTGTTTACTCCTTTTTTAGATAGTTACAACCCGCAGTCTTTCGGCTGCAGGTTTGATTGTTCAGACGCTTATATTCAACCTATTGTTAATATCATAGATAATAGCTTCTGCGTCTTCATTTATACTGTCGGCAAGCTTCGATGCCGTTTCAGTCTTTTGTGGTTTAGCTTGTGTTATGGGTATAACCTTGTCATTCTGATATGCGTTTTTATTTTTATTTTCTTTGCGGGCTTTGAATTTAGCCCACATTTTGTTTTCAAAGGCAATAAGCTTCTTTTCGTGAACGAAGCCGGTAATAACGGCTATTACTGCCAGAAACTCTAAAAATGTTTTGATGATATCGCCAAATGACATTTTATATTCCTCCTTGCACAATTCAGTTGATTGAGATAAGTATTCTTAATCTTCGTTCTGCCAGATTGCAAGAACTCTCGTCTTGAATACATCTCCGTTTTCAATGAGAAGCTCGGCGATTTCGAGACCCGCCAAAGGCTTTGAGTTGAGAACATCAGGAATAGGCATTCCCTTTTCAGGAATTCCTTCTTCAAAGTCGATAAGTGCTTCCTTGTGAGTATCTGAAATGCTTATGGTGACTTTTTCATTTTCGGTATATACGGGTTTTTCACCAACATAAGCATAAACGGCATACTTTGTGCAGAAACCCGCACCGCAGTCAATTTTTTCTGTTGTATCTGTCGGCACTGATGTATTAGGAAATTCAATTACATTGTTTTTCATTTAATTTAACCTCTTTTTGATAATGATTGGGGTTTTCATAGAAAGTATGTAAGATTGGAATTTGCACTTATGTTTCTGAGTAGAAGAAAAAGCCCCGTTTACACGAGGCTGATTTGGTTACCAGTTATTATCGTCACAACACTCTCTTAACCCTGAAATATCACAGGCAGGAAGCTCAAAGCA
>JAEIGA010019156.1_pt1 | contig 10438 bp, 12 predicted proteins | sample 9270691 | NCBI WGS metagenome assembly JAEIGA01 (sample SAMN17057246, study PRJNA624740) | gut metagenome | biome: biome; isolation source: fecal sample | host: Bos grunniens | place: China: Xizang | collected 2019
GTGGAATGCTCAAGGGGGCATCTTGACAAAACCAACAATCTTTGGTATGAACGGCAACACTTTCCTTGGCGGTGGTGAAGCTGGTGAAGAAGCCATTTTGCCTATTGACAGACTGCAAGCATATATTGACCAATCTGTCAACAGCAGGAACAATGACCTACTTGCAGGGCTTGAAATTCAGGTTTCAAGGCTGATTTCATTCATGCAGGCATATTTCCCTGCGAACTATGAAATCATGCTTGATACGGGCATTTTGGCGGGTCAATTAGCACCTGAAATGGACAACAGACTGGCCGAAATATACAGACATAATAAAAGAGGTAACACAAGATAGGCGCGGGGCTTCCCGTGTCTTTTTTCGTAGCAAGAAATGCAGAAAGGGGTGATTCCGTATGGAGTTATTCCGTTTATTAGGAACAATTGCGATAAATAACAAAGAAGCCAATGATGCACTGAAGGACACTTCTGACAAGGGTGAAAAGGCAGAAAGTAATCTGTCAAAATCTTTTGTGAAAATTGGCAAGTCTGCCCTGAAGATTGGCACGGCAATGGGTGCAGCTGCACTTGCAGCGGGTGCTGCATTGAAAAACATTGCAGATGAAACCCGTGAATACAGAACTGAAATGGGCAAGCTTGAAGCGGCCTTCACTACAGCAGGACATTCTGCCGAAGCTGCCAGTGCCACTTACACTGCATTGAACAGTGTGCTGGGTGATACAGGGCAGGCGGTTGAAGCATCCAACCATCTGGCCAAGCTGGTGAAGGATGAAAAAGACCTTGCAACTTGGACGGACATCTGCACGGGTGTATACGCAACCTTTGGGGCATCATTACCAATCGAAAATCTGACAGAGGCCGCAAATATGGCAGCCAAGAACTGCGAGGTCAGTTCGGGGCTGGCTGATGCATTGGACTGGGCAGGTGTGAGTTCTGAAGACTTCAAAGCCAAGCTGGAAGCCTGCAACACTGAACAGGAAAGACAGGCATTGATTACATCCACACTGAATGGCTTATATGCTGAAGCATCCCAGAAGTACAAGGAAGTGAATGCAGATGTGCTGGCAGCAAATGAAGCAAGCGGCAGGTATCAGGAAGGTATGGCGGCCATTGGTGCTGTTGTAGAACCTGTCATTTCAAAGCTGACCTATATGGCAGGTACTGTGCTGTTGAAGGTGGCTGATGCAATGCAGAAGGTCATCACCAAGGGTACAGCATTGATTGCAAAACTCAAGGAAATCAAGGACAAAGGTGTTCAGCTGTTCAACCAGTTCAAAGATGGTGTTGTATCAGCAGTGGACGGGATTATTTCAAGGGTGACTGCCATCATCAGTGCGGCAAAGAGTGCAATTTCAGCACTGAAAGAAATGTTTTCACTGGAAGCTGCACAGGAACGGGCAGCAACAGCAGCAGAAGCAAGGAATGCCAGAGAAAATGGCGGTACAGTCAATGTGTCCAAGCATGCTGCAGGCGGCATTCTTACCAAGCCAACCATCTTTGGGTATACACCATCAACAAACACATACCATCTGGGCGGTGAAGCTGGGGCAGAAGCTATTGCACCAATTGATGTGCTGCAGGGCTATGTCAGGGCAGCAGTGGCTGATGGCATGAAGGCCAACGGCAATGAAAAGGTGACAGGTCTGCTGGAACAGATGGTGGAACTGCTTCAGATCAGTGCAGCCAATAACACCAGAATTGAAATCAACGGCAGAGAATTTGGAAGGATGGTGAAGGAATATGCTTGATAAGATGACTTACACCAACCATCTAAGTGAAAAGATTGTGCTGGGTGAAATGCCGTACTTTGCAAACTACAGTGATTTACGGGACTATTCTTGGAACTATACGGAAGCCAACAACAGAATTCTGTCCTTCAACAGAAAAATCAGGAAGTACAAGCTGCCTGTTATTATTATGTGCGAAACAGAAGAAGAAGGCTTCCAGAGAAGAAATGCACTGTTTGAAATCATGGAAAAGGATGTTCTGGCTGGTCAGTATGGCACACTGCAGATTGGTGACTATAAGCTGCAGTGTTATGTCAGAGAATCCGCAAAGGGTGAATATCTGTCCAGTAAGAAGCACATGCAGGTCACTTTGTCAATAGTGACAGATAGACCATACTGGACAAAGGAAAAAACCTATGTTTTCAATGCAGCAAATACTGGTGCAGGAAACAATGATAGCCACCTTGACTTTTCCTATGACTTCCCTTATGACTATGCAGACAGCCTGAACACAACAGGCTTCACTAATGGAAACTTTGTGCAGACGAACTTCAAGCTTGCCATTTATGGAGCATGCACGAATCCAAAAGTTCTGATCAATGGCCATGCTTATGAAGTATTCACACAAGTGGAAGCAGGGCAGGTACTGGTGATTGACAGCATTGAAAAGACTGTGCAGCTTACAAGGACAACTGGGGAAACAGTAAATCTGTTCAGCCTGCGAAATAAGGAATCATATATCTTTGAAAAGATTCCTGCTGGTGACTGTTCTGTTGGACAGTCAGAAAACTTCTGTTTTGATTTGACCCTGATTGAAGAAAGGAGCGAACCAAAATGGACTTAATTCATACCAATGCTGCAGGGGAAGATGTGGGTGTCATCCACAAGTACACCCTTGACCTTGCCTATGGTTCAGAAGAAAATGACTTTCAGCTGGAAACAGGTGTTGGAATCAGGGAAATTGAAGAAAATGCCTTCATCTACATTGAAGGTACAGAATATGGTGGCATTGTTGATGGGCTGAAGGTTGATACTGAAAGACAGCTTGTCCATTATCTGGGCAGGTCTTTTCATGGCATCCTGAACAGCCACATCATCCAGCCGCCAGCTGGTGAAGCATACATGGTTGTGTCTGGTGAAGCCAATGCAGTTCTGACAGCCATTGTCACGGCACTGGGCTTTGACGGGTTGTTTGCAGTTTCCGTAAAGAATTCAGGCATTTTCATTCCGTCAACTAAAATTGACAGATACATCAGCGGATATGACGGCATCAACAAGGTGCTGAAGGCTGCAGGTGCAAAGCTGGGCATGGCTTTTGTAGGCGGGAAAATCCATCTGGAAGCCAAGCCTGTTGTGAATTATGCAGAAGATGAACAGTATTCTTCAGACCACTACAAGTTCACAATTCAGAAGTACAGAAACAAGGTGAACCATCTGATCTGCTTGGGGTCAGGTGAACTGGCAGAAAGACAGGTGGTGCATCTTTATGTGCAGGAAGATGGCAGCATCAGTACGGAAAGACAGGCATTCACAGGTGCGGATGAATATGCTGTAGTATATGACTATTCTGCAGTGGAATCCATTGAAGAACTGGAAAAGGGCGGCAGGGAACGGCTGCAGGAAATGCACAACAGTGACAGTGCTGAAATGGAACTGTTTGATGATGAAACTGTGCTGGACATCAATGACATTGTGGGTGCTACTGAAGAAGTAACACAGACAACAATCACCAACAGGATTGTCAAGAAAATAATCAAAATAAAAGATAATGCAATAAATATTGAATACAAGGTGGGTGATTAAAAATGCTTAACTTAGTTACAGGATATAGGGGAACACCACATGTCACAGCGGATGAAGAAGCGGTGAAGAACCTGATGACTTTTGAAGACTTCCTTGTGACAGAAAATGGAGAAAAGCTGGCATATAACATTGTGTCAAACAATCAGATCAGAATCATGTCTGGTGACATCATGGCACATGGCAGACTTGTCAGACTTGAAGGCTATGAAAATGTGTCCATTGCAACAGGCACACAGGGCATGAGAAGAAAAGACCTGATTTGCCTGCGATACGAAAAGAACAGCGGCACAGGTGTTGAAAGTGTGGCACTGGTAGCCATTAAAGGCACAGAAACTTCAGGCACTGCTAAAGTTCCTACACACAATACAGGAAGCATTCTGAACGGAAACAGCCCTGTTGATTTCCCGCTGTATACAGTGACTATTGAAGGTCTGACTGTAACAGCAGTGACAGCAATGTTCACAACAACAAAGAAAATCCATGAACGAATTTCTGGCTTTTATGAAGAAGTAAACAAAGTGCAGGCAAAGGCGGACGCCTTAGAAGCAGCCAAAGCACCTGCTTATACATACGGCACTGAAGACCTGACAGCGGGAACTTCAAGACTGGCCACAGGCACACTGCACCTTGTTTATGAAGCATAGGTGGTGATGATATGACAACAAAGCCATATATCGGTATAAATGACAAAGCACAAAAGCTTGCCAAGATGTATGTGGGTGTTGATGGTGTGGCGAAAAAGGTCAAGAAGGGCTACATTGGTGTGGATGGAATTGCAAGACTGTTTTTCACTTCAGCTGCACCAGTGAATGCCATGGCTATTTCCTACACAGGAAATCACACTGATGAAGTTGTGACCATGGGAAATGGTAAAAAGTACAGACTGTTGACTTTGACTTCATCAGGAACACTGTCACTTGAAAATGAAGTTGATGCTGAAATTTGGGTGTGCAATGGCGGTGCAAAGGGTGGTGATACTACTTCTGAATCCGCTGGTGATGGTGGTGCAGGCGGTGCATTTTGCAATGTAGCTGCAACAATACCAAAATCATCCACTGTAGTTGTCGGTGCGGCCGCTGGAACAAGCAGCATAAGTTCTGTCACACTTTCAAATTGGATTTCAGGAAGTGGCGGTGGCGGTGGGGCTGTCGAAATCAATGAATACAATGGCACAGCTGGTATTGGTGGAACTAAGGCTGGTGGTGATACAAGACCTTTTGGTGATTCTTATTATACCAAATACCCATGTGCTGGTGGCGGTGGTGGTTCTGTGTTTTGCACTTCAACAGGATATGGTGGCGGTGCGGGCGGTTCGTCAACTGCTGCTGGTGCAGCTGGTGGAACAGACCATAAAAACAACTCAAACGGTGGTGTCACAGGTGGTGGCAAAGGTGCAGGTTTTAATGCGGATGCAACTGCTGGTTCTTATTATGGAAGCGGTGGCGGTGGTGGATGTACTTCTGCATACTACATGACAGGTAAATCTGGCTACCAAGGCCTTTGTGTTATCAGAATTCCAATTGAATAGTAAAGGGGAACGAGCATGGGAAAATATGCAGTAGTAAAAGACAATTATGTTGAAAACCTGATTGCATGTGATGAAGGGCAGATTCCAGAAATGGAAGAAACCCTTGAATGTGAACTGGTGGATGCAGTGCCTTTTGGTCTGTCCATTGGTGACATGAGGGTTGACGGCAACTGGACAAGAAATCTGGACGGTGTGCAGACCGTACTGACAGAAAGGGCAACCTATCAGGAACTGGAAGCTGCACTGAATGAAATTCAGGCAAAGCTTGATGCACTGGGGGTGTAGCAAATGACCAGAGAAGAACTGAATGAAAAAATGGCACTGATGCTGCAGAAGCTGGAAGCGGTGTCTGCAGTCATCAACCAGCCAGTGGAAGAAGAAACAGAATAACCAACCAACACCTGAAAAGGTGTTTTTTTAATGCAATAAACACACTAAGAAACGGAGAAACAGACATGTACAGGCTAACAACACCACAGCACACTTTCACACTGCCTTTTGATACAAGCTTGGTTAAAAACCTTATTGTTTCGTATGGGCAGGGTGAAGGAGAAGTGCTGACAAAAGAATTGGAAGACTGCACCTTGGAAGGGAAACTGGTCAAGGTCAGATTGTCACAGGAAGACACTAAAAAATTCACACCTGATGTTCCCGTGAAGATTCAGATTAGACTGCTGACGGTTGCTGGTGAAGCACTGGCTTCAAGGGAATACATTGTGCGATGTGAAGATGTGTTGAATGATGAGGTGCTGACATGATTTTAATAGTGGATTTCTCAGAAAATGAAAAGACTATTCCAGTTGGCTTTACAGAAAACAGAAGCACGATGGAAGCTGATTTTGGTGAAATCCAGACTGTTGGGGATGGTAAAAAGTATCAAGGGCAGTATGAAGTGACACCCGCAGCAGAGCCACAGACACTGCCCACTGCACACAAAATAATGGCCGCAGATGTCATTGTAAATGCCATCCCGAAAGAGTACGGCCTTGTTACTTATAATCAAGACAAAATCATCAAGATAACATAAGGAGAAAAAAACATGGCGAAGTCAGTAAAAATTAACGGTGTAACATATAGTGATGTTGACAAGGTGCAGATTCCGATGGCATCAGACACATCAAAGGTTGTAGAATACCTGAACACAGAAGATGCCACAGCGGCAGCGACTTCTGTAAAAGCAGGCGAAACATTTTATGCAGGCGGTGAAAAGAAGACGGGTACAATGGCAGTCAATGGTGCAATTGCAGCGACATTGGACACCACGAATACTTCTAAGGACATTCCAGAAGGTTACACTGCAGGCGGTACAGTGCAGATTGTAACTGAAACCAAAAGTGTAACACCTACAAAGGCTGCACAGGAAGTGACAGCTACCAGCGGCAAGGTCATCAGCAAGGTAACGGTGGCAAAGATTCCTGATGCATATCAGGATGTGACAGGTGTGACTGCAGTGGCTGCCGATGTAAAAGAAGGCAAGAAGATTGTTGATGCCAATGGTGCTGTTATCACAGGCACACATACCGATCCGTCCTTCACATTAACTGATGGTGTTCTGGCCATCAAGTAAGGGGGTGGTAATATGGCTGAAAATTTAGTAATAAATGAAGTCACATATCCAGATGTAAAAGCCATTTCAGTTGAAACTGAAGCAGGTGGACAGGCAATGTATTACCCAGATGCAGTCAGGTATGTAGAACAGACCCTGACAGCTGCCCAGAAGGCACAGGCCAGAACCAATATTGGAGCAGCCAGCAGTGAAGAAGTCAGTCAGCTTTCTGAGGAGATTGCTAACCAGCAGGAACAGCTTGACGGTAAACAGCCGAGAGGAAATTACCTTACAGCCGTACCTGACGGATATGTGACCGATGCGGAATTACAGGCAGAAGTGACAGCAAGAGAACTGGCGGTGGCAGACCTTAACGCAAGATTAGGACAGCAGACCGTTCTTATTGCAGAGGGTGAAACACAGGCAGATGCAGAAGCATGGCTTGAATCAAATGCTGACAAGACAAAAGTCTATCTGATGCCTGACGAAACATTTTGGCAGTATCGAAAGGTTACGGAAGTAGTTGAAAGCGGTGGAGTTGCATATACTAACCAGTTACCACTTGCAACGGACACAGACAGAAAAACAATATTCAACGGAAAAGGTTATCAATTAGAAAAACGATTATCATCGTCAAGTGGTTCGGTTTCATCGGTAAATACTGGAGTTGATTGCGGTGCCAGCGGTTTTATTCCTGCAAAAGTTGATGATACTTTCGAAATACAAGGCGGGTATCCGCCGATTGGCGTGGCGGGGTATTTGATAACATATGACAGCTCCAATGTAAAAGTTGGCTTTAAAGACTTGTGGGGTTCGAATGGAGTTAGTTGGGGTAATGACGACAATGCACCGTGGCAGAAATATGATGCAGAAAGAAACGTTTTAACCATCAAACTGACCAGTGAGTATTTTGGTACAGGGTTCGATGCGATACGTTTTTCTGCGGGTGGTATTGATGAAAATACCATCGTTACCATCAACGAAGAAATCAGAGAAAGCAGTGGAACAACCACAACCATCGTTGAAAAGTGGGCTACTACAGGACACGGACTGACTGCAACAAACTATGACGCAGTCATTGCGACCATTAACAATACACTCAATGCACACACTGAGGAAATCAATGCACTGAGAGAACTGATTGAAAATGGTATGCCCGAAAATGTAGATTCACTGGATTTAATCAGAAATTGGGATGCTCCAATCTATGATGCAAATATCCCATTGTTCCAGCTTTCAACGGAAAAAGCGGGCATGACAGAGGTGGTAACTACACCTGATTCAATCTATGCCATGTACGATGCGTTAATGGCAAAACATCCCGAATATATCACTAAAACTGATTTAGGGTTATGTTCTGACGGTGTAAACCATGTGTATCGTTACGATTTCCGTGAACCCGAACCATACCATCAGAGTAATATGCAGTGGTCTGAAACCAAGATTAAAGCTATTCTTGTTTCGGGTATTCACTACGAATGGGATGGTATTTATTCGCTTTACTATGCACTTGAGGAAATCGCAGAAAATCCAAGCCTGTTCGATTTAAGAAGAAACACACACTTCATTGTTGTTCCAGTAGTAAATCCTTATTGTATTCCTACAGCGAATTATAACGCTTCAATCGGTGTATTAAATGCGAACGGGGTGCAGATTCATCGTAATTTTGAGGTTGGTTTCATTTATCCGAATGAAAGCGGATATGTGGCACTGGGCGAAAGAAATCACGGTGGAACAGAACCACTTTCAGAAGTTGAAACGCAGTATATCGACAACATTTTGAAAGCAAATGCGGATTCTGCATTTTTCCTTACTTGCCATAACTTTGACACCGATTCCACTTATGGAATTAGTTTTATTTGGCCTTCTACGGCTACGAAGTATATGTGCAATATGGGAAACAGGTTGATAGATAAAATGTCAAAAGCATGGCTTGATAAGTACGGGGATGAGTTAGAAGCAGGTATTGCCGATTATAAAACGGATGCTATTTCTGATAATCATATCCGTTTCGGTCATGCTCATGTTTCCAGTACGAATGGCACAGAAACCCGACAGGCTACGAAATACGGTATTCAAGGCACAAATGTTGAGGTATGCCACAGATTTTACGCACACGGAACTAAAAGTAAGGTGGAAGAAGGCTCATCTTCATTCACACTGTCAAGAGGTGCGGAAACATACATCAACTTCCTGCTGACAGCTTGCGGAGTTTATGACTACAAGGACAAGAAAGAGTATTTCAAGTAGTCAACAATCTGGAGCGATTAAAGTAGTCAACAATCGGAGCATATTGATGGGATTCATTATCGGCTTAATGCTGGGCGGCACACTGGGGCTTTTCTTCATGGCTGCCCTGCAGATCAATAAAGAATAAAGGAAAAACACAGTTCAGATGCAGCACTTCCTTTGGAAAGGAAAAGCAATGAAAGGTGTATCATTTGGCGGCCTTCATTCATTCTATGAATGGGGGCTGATTTTATCTGAAAAGGAAATCAAAGCACCAAAACCAAAGACCATTGAATTTGATATTGAAGGGTCTGATGGGGTGCTGGACTTCACTGAATTCTTTGGTGGGGTCAAATATGAAAACAGGCAGCTGACCTTCAAGTTCTACAGCATTGACCCTGAAGACTTCCTGACACTGTTTTCTACAGTGCAGAATGCTATCCACGGAAAGAAAATGCAGGTGATTCTGGATGATGACCCTGCATTTTTCTATTATGGCCGTGTTACGGTGAACGAATGGAAATCAAACAAGCGGCTTGGTGAAATCACCATTGAGGTTAATGCAGAGCCTTACAAGTACAAGGTGGCCAGAACAAGTCAGCCTGCCAGCTTGTCAGGAAAGAACCTAATCAACCTTGACAACTATGAAAACAAGACCGCTAACCTGTGGACAAGGACTGACACTGGTTTTTCTTTTGTCAGGGGTACTGCATTAGGTAATAGCTATGTGGTTTTTAGAGTACCTGTTGTAGCTGGAAAAACCTATACCTTTTCAGCAAGCAAAACTGCAACGGGTGATGACCCGCTAATGGTTGTATATAGTGATAAGGTATTTGGTAATGTTATTGCCAGAGGGTCACAGAAAGTTACTTTTGCGGCTGGACATACTGGTTTCCATGCATTCGCTTTAATAGCAAATAGTGCAACAGAAACGGTGGACTATTCCAATGTAATGCTTGAAGAAGGTTATGTGGTCACAACTTATGAAGCCTTTGCAGGAACAGAAAACACAATATCTGTATTCCTTGAAAACTTAAAGATGCCAAGTGTGCCTTCAATTTATTCACAGGATGACATAACCATCACCAATGGGGAAGAAACCCTTGTAATACATGCAGGTGAAGTCCTGACTGTGGAAGAATTCCAGTTGAAAGAAGGCAGCAATCAGTTCAATATTACTGGCACAGGTGCTGTGGTCTTTGATTGGCAGGAAGGCGGTCTGTGATGTATAGGGTTTATGCAGATGGAAAGCTGCTGCACAATGATCAGCTTTCGGTTAGGGTGTCAAATGCAAAACTGACCCTTGAACTGGGGAAGACTGGGCTGTTTGACTTTACAATATGGCCAGACAATCCACACTTTAGCAGTGTGCAGATCATGAAGCCTATTGTGGAAGTATTCAGGGGTGAAGAAAGCATCTTCAGGGGCAGGGTGCTGGATATTAAAACAGGGATGCATGGAGAAAAGCAGGTTTCCTGTGAAGGGGAACTTGCTTTTTTATATGATTCTTTCTTTGAACCACAGGTTTATTATGGTGGATTTGTTGATTTCCTTGGCAGTGTTATCAGCCAACACAATTCCCAAGTTGAAGCAGAAAAACAGTTTCAA
>JAEIGA010019157.1_pt1 | contig 10438 bp, 9 predicted proteins | sample 9270691 | NCBI WGS metagenome assembly JAEIGA01 (sample SAMN17057246, study PRJNA624740) | gut metagenome | biome: biome; isolation source: fecal sample | host: Bos grunniens | place: China: Xizang | collected 2019
GTATATATATAAGGAATGGAAAGAAGGTGATGGTTAAATAACCTTTTACTATCGGCGAAATCTTTAGCGATTGGTCGCGAGTGCGCAGAAGAAAATTGCGCCTCGCGAGTCGCTAATATAAGATGAACCAATGGACGTAAAGTCTTCGTGAAATAAAATAGTCATACATCAATCTTAAAAAGTGGATTCATCGATATCAAGGGCATCTTGCAGGTGGAATGAGAGTTGACGGATTGAATGCTTAGTGTTGGTGCAATCACTATGCAGCAAGGGTACGACACGCAAGAAGACCATGATGAGTGCCACAAGCACGGGATAGAGAAACACGAGTGTGGTGGCAAGACCAGAGGGAATGTATTTATAGGCCTCGAAGAGGGTGAGGCTGCTGGCCGTATAGAGCAACCCCAACATGAGCAAGATACCTGCCTGACGCCACGATACCTTGAAGCTCTGCCTATCACACAAAAGCACACAACCAAGGATGACTACGGCGATAGCGTAACGGAAAAATAGGATGGAGTTCACCTCGACACCCTTGTTCATGAGTGGCATACCGAAGAGGGGATTCAGACCATAGCTGACACCGGTGATTATCCCTGCAGGATAACCTATCAACGCATTCTTACTTAATGTTTTCATCGTTTCCAGTACATTTCGTACGCAAAGGTAGTGTTTATTCCTTTCACGCACAACAGATGTCCGTTATGACTTACTCACAAAACATTTATGATGTGGAGATGTTAATGACATTGTTTGAATGTATATAATATCATGATGGAGGATATGGTGCTCAAGAGTAGGAGATGGCTCGTATGTATCTTGCTTGCTATTGATGGTTATGGGTTGGTGGCGCAGGAGGGCACTTATAGTTTTGCTGAGGCAAGAGGGCGTATGGTGGAGGTGAACGATGCGCTGAAAGTTGCAGGAGCGGATGTGCAGATAGCTCATGAGGAGCAGAGGCTCCTGTACTGCTCATCGCTTTCTTCTCTATCGGATTAATATTCCTCTCTGGTGTCTCCTATCCGCTATAACTCATCCCTTGGTATTGGCGTGTAATCCATTATTTCGTTCCTGCCGCCCCTGCCGTACTTGCTTACGTCAAGGTTTCCGCTATGCACGCTACTATGGCAGATATTGCCCCCGAGTTCCTCACCCTCTGTCTGCAGGTCATGATTTACTTCGTACTGGCAGTATTAGTCTACAATAGTAAACTAATAAACTGCTCTTGTAGGAGAGGCTGAAGTCCGTTGGGTATATTTGATGTTAGGGGAGTTGGTACTGGGTTGAAAGGTGGGATAACGTTAAATAATTATATATTTTGGATAAAAAGCTCGGTGGTATGCAATATTTTTTGTAACTTTACATGATTTAATTGGCTAAATAGTGTGTAATGCGCTGTGAGCCATGGCATAGGCTCGGAAATTCGGGCCGCAGGACAAGACTAATAAAAAACAATATATAATGAATTACAAATGGAATTATCAACCTCCAACCGAGCAAAAGTCCCTGAGGGCTGAGGAACTCTCCAAGGAGACGGGAATCAACCCTATACTTTGTCGATTGCTACTCGACAGAGGGGTGACTACGGCCGATGAGGCGAAGCGATTCTTCCGTCCTAGCTTGACTGAGTTGCATGACCCCTTCCTCATGGATGGCATGGACGTAGCTGTGGAACGCATCAATCAGGCGCTGGGACGCAAGGAACGTATTCTCGTGTATGGAGACTATGATGTGGACGGCACCACGGCGGTGGCCCTGGTGTACCGATTCTTGCAGCAGTTCACGACAAACATTGATTACTACATCCCCAATCGCTACAACGATGGCTATGGAGTGTCAGTCAAGGGGGTGGACTATGCTAAGGAGACGGGGGTGAAATTGGTCATCGTGCTCGACTGCGGTGTGAAGGCGGTGAGTGAGATTGCCTATGCCAAGGAGCTGGGCATTGACTTTATTGTATGTGATCATCATGTGCAGGACGAGGTGTTGCCGCCTGCGGTGGCAATCCTTAACCCCAAGCTGGTGGGGTCGAACTATCCATATCCACATCTTTCGGGATGTGGCGTGGGGTTCAAGTTGATGCAGGCCTTTGCCAAGGACAATGGCATAGAGTTTAGCCAGCTGATTCCCTACCTCGACCTGGTGGCTGTGAGTATTGCTTCGGACATTGTGCCCATCATGGGAGAGAACCGTATATTGGCATTTCATGGATTGCGACAGCTGAACCATAATCCGAGTATCGGATTGCAGGCGATAATCGAGGTATGTGGACTAAAGGATAAGGAGATAAAAATCAACGACATTGTCTTCAAAATTGGTCCGCGCATAAATGCTTCGGGACGTATACAGACAGGAAAGGAGGCGGTAGACCTGCTTACCGAGAAGGACTATGCGAAGGCTATTGAACTGAGCAATCAGATAAACGAGTATAACGAGGCACGTAAAGACCTGGACAAAAGCATGACTGAAGAGGCCAATAGTATTGTAGATAATCTGGAGGGATTGGCCGACAAACGCTCCATCGTACTCTACAACGAGGATTGGCATCGTGGGGTCATAGGCATTGTGGCTTCGCGACTGACCGAGCTCTTCTATCGACCCTCTGTAGTGTTGACCAAGACTAACGATATGGCTACGGGATCGGCACGCTCGGTGGCTGACTTTGATGTGTACAAGGCTATTGAGAGTTGTCGCGACCTATTGGAGAACTTTGGCGGACATCCCTATGCTGCTGGTCTTACATTGAAGGTGGAGAATATTGAGGAATTTACCCGTCGGTTTGAGGAGTATGTGTCGGAGAATATCCAACCCACACAGACGGATGCCGTAATCAACATTGATGATGAGGTAGCATTCAAAGATATCTCAATGAAGTTGTGTAATGACCTCAAGCGCTTCGAGCCCTTTGGCCCCGACAACATGAAACCTACATTCTGCACCATGCATGTGCACGACTATGGCACAAGCAAGGTGGTGGGGCATAATCAGGAGCACATCAAGCTGGAGTTGGTAGATAGCCATTCGAACCGAGTGATGAACGGCATCGCCTTCGGGCAGAGCTCACAGGCACGCTACATCAAGTCGAAGCAGACGTTTGACATCTGCTACACCATCGAGGAGAACTCGCACAAGCGTGGCGAGGTGCAGCTGTTCATTGCCAATATACGCCCCAACGAATAAAAATAACTCTGGGTGGACTATAAAGGCGTACTTCGGGAGTACTTCGGCTATGAATCGTTTCGTAGCATTCAGGAGGATATCATCCGCAGCATAGGAAGCGGACGCGATACGCTCGGACTCATGCCCACGGGAGGCGGAAAAAGTATAACATTTCAGGTGCCTGCATTGGCTATGCCAGGCACCTGCATTGTAATTACACCACTCATAGCCCTGATGAAAGATCAGGTGGCCAAGTTGCGCGAGCGGGGTATAAAGGCGGTGGCCATATTCTCTGGCATGAGCCGCGACAATATTGTGACAGCATTGGATAACTGTATCCTCGGTGGGTATAAATTTCTTTATATCTCACCCGAGCGCATCGCTTCGGATATCTTTATTACTAAGTTGCGTCACATACAGGTGAGTTTTATTACTGTGGATGAGAGTCATTGTATATCGCAATGGGGATATGACTTCCGTCCATCCTATCTTGCCATAGCGGACATTCGTAAGCTCCTTCCTGGTGTGCCCATACTGGCACTCACTGCCACAGCACCGCCTGAGGTGGTGAAGGATATACAGGTGCGTCTTCAGTTTCGTCAGGAGAACGTGTTCCGCATGAGCTTCGAACGAAAGAATATTAACTACATCGTGCGCCACACCGAGAGCAAGGAGGCGGAGATGCTTCACATCATCGGTCGTGTCAATGGATCGGCTATCATCTATGTGCGAAATCGTGATAAGACACGTGAGATTGCTAAGCTCCTCAGCGATCATGGCATCAGTGCAGCCTACTATCATGCAGGTATAGATAGTCGAGATAAGGATAAACGTCAGCGTCAGTGGACGGATGGCACTATTCGTGTTATGGTGGCTACAAATGCTTTCGGTATGGGTATTGACAAACCGGATGTGCGCCTCGTGATTCATTATGAGATGCCTGACTCGCCCGAGGCCTATTATCAGGAGGCAGGACGTGCCGGACGCGATGGGTTGACGGCCTATGCCGTGATGCTTTATACACCAGAGGACAAACGTAAACTCTCGCGCCGTGTCAGCGACACTTATCCGGAAAAGGAATTTATACGTAACGTGTATGAACGCTTAGGGTACTATTATCAGATGGCGGTAGGGGATGGCATGGGTTGTCGATTCGACTTTGACTTAAATGAATTTTGTCGTGCCTATCACACACCCCTCGTGCAGACCGAGAGCGCACTGCGTCTACTGACACAGGCGGGATACATCCGCTACGAGGAGGAAGAGGAACGCACTTCGCGCCTACGCTTTACGATATTGCGTGATGAGCTTTATCGCCGATACGACATCAGCGAAACCTCGGACCAGATAATTCGTGTTTTGTTGCGTCTATATAGTGGCGTGTTCAGCGACTATGTATATATTGATGAAAAACAAATCAGCGAACTCAGTGGTATAGATCTTCAGCCCCTCTATGAGTCGTTGCTTGGGTTGAGTCGCGCGCGCGTGATACATTATATACCACGCCGCACTTGTCCATCGGTGACATTTATTCAGAAGCGTCTCGATACTAACCGAATCGTTATCACTCCCGAGGTGTATGAGAAGCGTAAGGAGAAGTATGCTTATCGCATCGAGGCCATGAAAGAGTATGTGCTGTCGGAGAATCAATGCCGAAGTCAGATACTGCTTCATTACTTCGGCGAGAACGAGGCGCTGCCTTGTCTCGTGTGTGATAACTGCCGCAAGAAAAACAGTTCCACACTGACCGACGAAAACTACCGCATCTACAAAGAGGTTGTCGACGGGCTCTTGGCGGATAGTCAGGTACATGCTCTTGAGGAACTCTATACGTTGAATATCCCTTCGCTGATCCTCAAACCGTTGCTTCAACGTCTCGTGCAAGAAGAAGAGGTGGTCTTGCTGGATGGTAAGCTCAGAATCAAGGGATAAGGAAAAATCTTATAGCAGCTTCGTCGGCTAGCCCGATTGTCACTCTATCTCCTAGTATGATTGTAGGAGATAGAGTAGTGTGGGGTCAAAGCAAATGTTGCTCGCAGAACATAGAGGGGAAGTGCTGCTCCAGGTTCTTGACCTCGAACTTGAACAATCCGAATAAGGCGGAGCCTGACCCACTCATGGCTGCATAGGTGGCTCCTAGTTCGTAGAGTTTGGTCTTGATGGTGTTCAGTTCAGGGTGTAGGGCAAAGATTCCCTTTTCGAAATCGTTGCTCACAGTGTCTTTCCACTCCTCGATGGGGCGTTTAATCTTTTCGTCGAGTGTCGTAATGGGTTTCTCGGGGTGTACCATCGAATATGCCTCTTTGGTGGAGACAAAAACGTCGGGTTTCACTATGACGATGTGCCATCCGCTAAGGTCAAGGCTGATGGGATGGAACTCATTGCCGATGCCAGTCGCATATACGGGTGTGTTATTGATAAAGAAGGGACAGTCGGCACCTAGTTGTGCTGCGTAGGTCTCTAGCTCTTGCGATGTTATGCCTAATGAAAACATTTCATTGAGCAAACGCAATGTGTAACTGGCATCTGCGGATCCTCCGCCTAGGCCAGCTCCTGTGGGGATGTGCTTGTGTAGGTAGATGTCTACGGCTGGGAGCGTGTGATGAGCAGCTAGCAGTCGATAGGCGCGGACCACAAGGTTGTTGTCTGCATCTCCTTCGATGATGACGCCGCTTAGGTGCAAACGGCAATCGTAGGTTGCGTCCTCAGCGACAATAATCTCTAGGGAGTCGTGTAGGGGAATGGGGTAGAATATGGTGTCTAGATTGTGATATCCGTCAGGACGGCGCTCGGTGACTTGGAGTCCAATGTTGATTTTTGCGTTTGGGAATGTAATCATATGGATAAAGCTTTTTATTCAACCGCAAATATAATGCAAAAAAATGAGTTGGTGAAAATATATATAATAAAAGAGGGTACATCGCTGTTGATGTACCCTCTTCGATTGTTAGCGTTTATGCAATTTATTTGATTACGCCCAACTCCTTGCCCACCTTGGTGAAGGCTGCGATGGCCTTGTCGAGGTCCTCGCGGCTATGAGCTGCTGAGAGCTGTACGCGAATACGGGCCTGGTCTTTGGGTACTACGGGGTAGTAGAAACCTGTTACGTAGATTCCCTCCTCAGCCATGCGATTGGCAAAGTCCTGTGACAACTTGGCATCGTAGAGCATTACTGCGCAGATGGCTGATTGTGTGGGCTTGATGTCGAAACCGGCAGCAAGCATCTTCTCGCGGAAATAAACAACGTTTTCCTGCTGCTTGGTGTGCAAGTCGTCGCTCTCCTTGAGGATTTTGAACATCTCTAACGATGCACCCACTACTGAAGGGGGGATAGAGTTAGAGAAGAGGTAGGGACGTGAACGCTGGCGCAACATGTCGATGATTTCCTTGCGACCTGTGGTGAATCCACCGATGGCTCCACCGAAAGCTTTTCCGAGGGTACCCGTGTGAATGTCGATGCGTCCATAGCAGTTGAACTGCTCGCTTACGCCGTGACCGGTAGCACCTACCACACCAGCAGAGTGGCACTCGTCGACCATTACGAGAGCATCGTACTTCTCAGCGAGGTCACAAATCTTATCCATGGGGGCTACGTTTCCGTCCATAGAGAACACACCATCGGTAACGATGATGCGGAAACGTTGCTCCTGAGCTTCCTGAAGGCAGCGCTCGAGGTCAGCCATGTCGGCGTTGGCGTAGCGATAGCGTTTAGCCTTGCACAGACGTACACCGTCGATGATTGATGCGTGGTTCAGTGCGTCAGAGATGATGGCATCCTGATCGGTGAAGAGGGGTTCGAATACGCCTCCATTGGCATCGAAGCAGGCAGCATAGAGGATGGTGTCCTCTGTCTTGAAGTAGTCTGAGATAGCTGCTTCCAACTCCTTGTGGAGATCCTGAGTGCCACAGATGAAACGTACTGAAGACATTCCGTAGCCGTGGGTGTCCATAGCCTTCTTGGCTGCGTCGATGAGGCGCTGGTTGTCAGAAAGGCCTAGGTAGTTGTTGGCGCAGAAATTGAGTACGTCACGGCCATCGTTGAGCTTGATGTTAGCTCGCTGGGGAGTGGTGATAATACGTTCGTTCTTGTACAAACCGGCTTCATGAATACCGGTGAGTTCCTGTTGTAGGTGTTCTTTAATTTTTCCGTACATGTTGTTATGTGATTAATGGTTGGAAAATATGGTTGAATATCTTTTTGTTTCTTAGTTTGTTTGCTCTTCTACTTTGAGTAGTGCTCCAGTATGTGGGTCAAGGGTGACTTTGATATTTTTCTTTTTACTGAAGAAGGTGGATGAGAGGGTCTCAGTGTTGCCAAATTGAGATACAGAGAGTGTCTCCTCCGCAAGGGTTTGACTATTGGTGTAGACTTTTACAGTGGCTCGTTCTGGAACATTGTAGACGATGCCGTCTTGTTTGTTCTCTTTGGTGACTTTGGCATTTGATTTTGATTTACCTTTTTGGGTGGATTGTGGCTCCTCTACAGGCTTTGCGACGGTATTGCTACCCTTGATGTCGATATAGATGGGCATCCCGGCCAAATCGTCGGGGTGGAGAAGGCCTAGCTTGCGTGAGAAACGGCCCAAGATGACTTTGTCTGCATTTCCATCGGGAATGATTTGGAAGGTTTGGGTGATGGTCTCTGTTGTGGTGGTACCTGTGAATAACTGTAGTAGGGCTTGCTCCTGCTTTTGCATTCCGTCGAGGATGATGCTCATGGCTTCTCCGTCCTTGGGGACATTCTCGTTTTGTCCGCGAAGGAGAAGATTTCGACTTTCTCGTATGTCGTAAATCTCTTTGGCTACCAGCTCTGCCAACTTGGCTTTAGAACCTGTCATCAACATTTCTTCTGTCATGTAATCGCGAGGGTTGGGTAGGGGGGAGAGGCTCTTGGGCGTAGATGCGGTAACCACTTTCTCTTCTGGAGTATGGGGAGTGTTGACAGAAATCAACAAGCCACTTTCGCTAAGGTTGACGAGGGGGGCCACGGTGTTGGTGGCAAATTTAATATGATAGGCCTTGGAAGCATCGGGCAATCCTTCAGTGGTGAGGGTTGTACTCTTCAGTGTATAGTGTATGTCCTCGGCTCTGGATATATTGGATATGCGCAGATAACGCTCTGCGTATTGGCATAGTTCACCAGGAGCATAATTTGATTTCTCAATGGTGATGTTGACATTGATCGCCGTTTTGGGAAGGTAATATACAACACCTTCGGTAGATACTCCAGGGGTGTAGTCTGTAATATTTGTTTGCGCCATGCTTGTTAGGCCGGACAATAAAAATACGGTTAATAGTGCTTCTTTTTTCATCTTCTTTATAGCTACTTGTCGTTTGACGATGCTTATTTGGGGTGTAAAATTAGTGTTTTTTGATGATATTTCTCTTAATTGTGAAAAATAAATCTTGATTTATTCAATGAATCAATATATTTTCTTTACTTTTGTGACAAAATCACAAGGCTTGGATGGATTATGAGTACAATAAAAGTGAAAGATAAAGATTTTGTAATCTCTATACCTGAAACGAAAATTTTGGAAGAGGTGGACCGTTTGGCAGCACAGATTAGTCGCGAGCTAGAAGGAAAAAATCCTCTGTTCTTGGCTGTGCTAAACGGTAGTTTTGTTTTTGCAGCAGATCTTTTCAGACGTATTACCATCCCGGCGGAAATTTCATTTATAAAGTTAGCTTCGTATGAAGGTACAACATCAACGGGCGTAGTAAAGGAGGTCATTGGCCTTTCCGAAAACTTGGCCGGGCGAACGGTGGTGATCGTAGAGGATATTATTGATACGGGGTGCACCATGCAGAAGTTGATAGAGAGCCTGAATGCTTGTGCTCCCGAGTCGATTCATGTGTGCACTTTATTGCTGAAACCCGACAAGTTGAAAGTGAATCTAGATGTAGAATATGTGGCGATGGAGATTCCTAATGACTTTATTGTTGGTTATGGACTCGACTATGATGGTTATGGACGTAATCTCAAAAATATTTATACGGTAGTAGAATAATATAAATTTAAAGGATACAACTATGTTGAACATTGTTATTTTTGGAGCTCCAGGCTCAGGTAAGGGTACCTATAGTGCTCGTCTTGTCGATACATTTAAGTTAGACCATATCTCAACAGGTGATGTGTTGCGTGCTGAGATTAAGAATGGAACAGAGTTGGGCAAGATAGCTCAAGGATATATTGACAACGGGCAGCTCATTCCTGATGAACTGATGATTGGTATTTTGGCTAGTGCATACGATGCATTCAAAGACAGCAAAGGTGTTATTTTCGATGGCTTCCCACGTACGATTGCCCAAGCTGAGGCTTTGAAGAAGATGCTCGAAGAGCGTGGCGAAAAGATTTCTGCAATGATTAACCTTGAGGTGAGTGAAGATATTCTCATGGCTCGTCTGTTGCGTCGTGCTACCCTAGAAGGCAGAGCGGACGACAATGAGGAGACTATAAAGAAGCGCTTTGCGGTATACCACAATCAGACAGCTCCGCTCATTGAATGGTTTAAGGGGCAGGGAGTGTTTAAAGGCTTCACCTATACCGATGAGATTGGTCTCGAAGGTATGGTAAGCAACATCACTGAGTATGTGAATACAATTATTTAAGTCTATTGTTCTGTGTTTTGGAGTGCCTATTCTATGGTAGCTTGAAAACGAATGAACGACAAACTCAAAAACTCAACTTGTGGCAGAAACAAATTTTGTTGATTACGTAAAGATATATTGCCGATCGGGAAAGGGTGGTCGTGGAAGTACTCACATGCGTCGTGTGAAGTACAACCCTAATGGTGGCCCTGATGGCGGTAACGGTGGTCGTGGAGGGCATATCATCCTTTGTGGTAACCGTAATTATTGGACACTTCTTCACCTACGTTACGATCGTCATGCCTTTGCTGGACATGGCGGTAACGGATCAAAGAATAAAAGTAGTGGTAAGGATGGTGAGGACAAGATTATCGAGGTTCCTTGCGGAACGGTCGTATACAATGCTGAGACGGGTGCCTACCTTTGCGATATTACTGAACACGGGCAGGAGGTGATACTTCTCCGTGGTGGCCGTGGAGGATTGGGTAACTTCAATTTCGCTACTCCAACACGTCAAGCTCCTCGCTTTGCCCAACCTGGCGAACCTATGCAGGAACTTACTGTTATTATGGAATTGAAGTTGTTGGCTGATGTGGGTCTAGTTGGCTTTCCTAATGCCGGTAAGTCTACTCTGCTGGCAGCTGTATCGGCGGCCAAACCGAAGATTGCTAACTATCCATTTACAACA
>JAEIGA010019158.1_pt1 | contig 10438 bp, 7 predicted proteins | sample 9270691 | NCBI WGS metagenome assembly JAEIGA01 (sample SAMN17057246, study PRJNA624740) | gut metagenome | biome: biome; isolation source: fecal sample | host: Bos grunniens | place: China: Xizang | collected 2019
GAGGTACATGAACAAAAGGCTGCTATTGAAAGCAGCCAGAATGTAATTATGTTTAGTAATTTCTGCATCCCGGTATAGATATGTTACCGGTATAGGTTTTCAGTACGGTGCAAAAGTAACTATTTTCTGCTATACTACCAAAAAACTCGCAGTAACATACTGCGAGTTTTTAGATTAGTCAACCAAGGTCATTTCGTCGATAAGGTAGCCTGCACCGCCTATCTTCTCGATAGTGAAGAGAACATAGCGTACGTCAAGAGAAATGTTACGGCAGATTTCAGGGTCGAATACGATGTCGCTCATGGTTCCTTCCCATACGCGGTCGAAGTTAAGACCGATGAGATTTCCGTCTGCATTGATCACAGGGCTGCCTGAGTTACCGCCGGTAGTGTGGTTGGTAGCGATGAAGCATACTGGAACTTCTCCTGATTCATCTGTCCAGCGTCCGAAATCCTTTGCTGCATATACATCGCGGAATCTCTGCGGAATATTGTAGTCGAAGATGTCAGGATTGTCCTTCTGGATGATTCCCTTCATTGTCGAAGATGGCTTGTAATAGATCGCATCGGCAGGGGAGTAACCCTTGATGTGACCGTAAGCTACGCGGAGTGTGAGATTAGCGTCCGGATAGAATGCCTTCGGTACTCGCTGGGTGCGGCAATATACCATCTGTCCTCTCATATAGTCGCGGTATGCGAGCTGGAGATCCTGATTCAGGCGTGTAGCATGAGGCTTGACATCTGAGTCGTACCATTTTGCAAATTCGCGTGCAAATACAGTTGCAGGGTCCTTCTCTATAGCCTTTCTATCCTTTGCAAGCGTCTTCTGGGAAGCATTCTCCTTGAACAGTTTTTCAAGCTTGCTTCTGTCTGCAAAGATAGATTTGCTGAAAAGTTCGTCCGCCCATTTCTGCGCATTACCATATTTCTTCATCTGAGCCTTGAAATATTCAGGCTTGAATTCGGCAGGAACGTTCTTGTCGAACTCGGTCATTACAGCTACGAAACTTTCCTTGTCGATAGGGAGGTACCAGTCCTTGTAGAATGACTCTGCACTTGCTGCTGCCTTCTTGCTGTTGAAGCTGAGCTCTCCGCTTTCCTTGTCCTGAACGTAAGCTGCATAGATTCCAGCGGCGAAGTTTGCCATCTCTATGGTTCTTGCAGTCTCATTATAATAGTCTGTCGCAAAGGCATATGGTTCGAGTTGCTCATATATCTTGGCAATCTTTCCGACTACTCCGTCAAATTCTCCACCACGTGCCCAAGCATCGAATGCCTGCTCGAACTCCTGCTTCTTCTGAACTGTCTTCATCTTCTTGATGCCCTTCACTTCGCCCTGCCACTTCTTCCATGCATTGGCTACGCTGGCATTCTTGGAAGAATACTGGATGCGGACTTTCTGGCTCTCAGACATGTGCTTCTTCTGGATGTCGAGTCTGAGGGTACGGAGATTGATCTTGTGTGGATCACCGATCTCTTCGATATAGCGTACGCCCTCCGAATGGATATATTCCTGAGTGCGGCCAGGGAATCCGTAAATGAAGGTGAAATCGCCCTCCTGTACGCCCTTGGTCGAGATCTTGAAATATTTCTTAGGCTTGTATGGAACGTTCTCCTCAGAATACGGAGCAGGGTTGTTGTTCTTGTCCGCATAGATACGGAACATAGAGAAGTCACCTGTATGACGTGGCCACATCCAGTTGTCAGTGTCACCACCGAACTTACCGATTGATGATGGCGGTGCACCTACGAGGCGGATGTCGGAATACTCCCTGTAGAGGAAAAGGAAATACTGGTTGCCATAGTAGAGGGCCTCGACTGTTGCTCTGAGTCCATTACCTTCTTTTGTCACTTCGTCGATGATGGCCTTGGAGCTCTTCTTCACAATTGCAACTCTCTGGTCCTCCGTCATGTCAGATGTATAACCTTTAAGTACCTGATCGGTAACGTCTTCCATTCTTTCGAGGAAGCTTACTGTCAGACCCTTGTTAGGAAGTTCTTCTGCTCTGCTCATAGCCCAGAAGCCGTCCTTGAGGTAGTCATGCTCCACACTGCTGTGCTGCTGGATCTGTCCGTAACCGCAGTGGTGATTGGTCAGAAGCAGACCTTCTGAAGAAATGACTTCACCAGTGCAGCCTCGTCCGAACAATACTACAGCGTCTTTAAGTGAAGCCTGATTGATGTCATAGATGTCTTCTGCATTAAGCTTGAATCCTTTTTCCTGCATGTCGCCGATTCTCTGCGAAATAAGTGACGGCAGCCACATGCCTTCGTCAGCCTTGGCTGTTCCGCAAGCGAATGCTGCCAGAGTGATGGCCAGAATTAATCTTTTCATATTCTAATGTGTTTTTATTTGCTTTTCTATATACAAATATAAGCTATTTTTTCCACATCAGCAGCCCGCCGAATCACTTCGACGGGCTGCTCAGATCATTCAATATTTATGTTTAACTTACATGATGTGTTTATTCGAGCATAAAGTTCTTATAAAATTATATTAAATGCAAGAAATTTCTTTAAAAATATAATTTTATTATTCGAATTCATGAAAATTATACAAAAAATCCAGGGATTGAGTCAGCAAATGCATCGATCACCCATACAGAAGTGACAAGCAGGCTTACCAACCAGGCGATGAACAGGATGAGACCTGGTTTCCATTTCGGAGACTTAAGGTCAAAGGTAAGCATGATACCTCCGAAGAGCATACCGAAAAAGCCGATGACAAGATTCACAAGTACAAGGGCCCAGAAAGTTGTGCTTGTGATGATGTCTGCATTTGCCCTTTCAAAGCTGTCAAGTCCAGCCCATCCGTCAATGCTCGATGTAATCTGCATGTCAATGAGAGAAGGTACTGCCGGGATGAAGATACAGCCCAAGAGACCGCCAAGACCTATGATCAGAAGGAAGAGTCCGATGAACAGACCTACAACCCTCTGGATGGTTCTTCCGGCAGGGGACTGTACGGCATCCTTCACTTCTCGGTTAAGGTCGAAATCTTTTGAACGGTAACCTTCCAAGTTGATAGGTTTGCCTCTCATCTCGCATTTCTGTTCTACTGTTCTGGCTGCCGGCATTGCAATCCATAGGCAGATGTACAGAACCATAGGAATACAGAAAAGTCCTTCGTCCGAGAATCCGATGAAGAAGAATACGAGGAAGAGGATTCTGAATACGATCTTGTCCAGACCAAAGTAGGTTCCGAGGCCGCTGCATACACCTCCGAGTACTCTCTCTTCCAGATTTCTGTAGAGCTTCCTGCTTTTCCAACCCTTCTTATCTTCTTTAGCTTCAGACTTTTGCGTGCCATTATCCACAGCAGGGTCATCCTGTGCAAATTCCTGAGGATTGCCGATACGCTTCTTGATATCCCTGATCATGCCGATGTTCACGACTACTCCCTTGCAGCACTTTTCATTCAGCAGTTCTGCAATTCTTTCTTCTATGTCCGAGGTGATCTCCTCCACGCTTTCATCCTGTGAAAAGCTTCTGCGGATATCCTCTATATATGCAGCAAGCTCGGCATAAGCATCTGTCTCGATTGTGAATGCATACCCGGCAAGACTGATATTCTCTGTTGTTTTCATAAGCCTTTTCTAATAATTTCTATACCGTTTGTAAGTTCGTCCCATACCGCATTAAGACCGGCCAGTGCCTCACGTCCCAGATCCGTGATCATATAATATTTTCTTGGTGGTCCCTGGGTGGATTCTTCCCATCTGTATGTGAGAAGTCCAAGATTCTTCAGACGTATCAGCAGGGGATAGGTCGTACCTTCTGCGACTATGATGTTGACCTCCTTAAGCTTCTGGATTATTGACGAAGCATATTCGTCTCCCGAAGCCAGGATCAGAAGGATGCTGTATTCCAGCACCCCTCGTCGCATCTGAGTCCTGTTGTTTTCAATTATGTTTGTGTTCGCTTCCATAACTATTTACTCTGGGTAAACCTTCTTATGTTTTCAGCAGTGGCAGGAATGCCTCTGAGTTCACATTTCTCGGCTGCAGTTCTTGCTTCAGGTGCAGCTATCCAGATTACGAGATAGATCCAGAAACCTGCTGAACCACAGATGAGTGCTACAAGGAAGATTACCCTGATGATAGTTACATCCACTCCCAGGAACAATGCCAGACCTGAACATACTCCGGCGATCTTCTTGTCGTCCGGATCTCTGAAAAGTTTCTTTACAGGACGGTCCTGGTAGCTATTGTCCGACTCAGCTTTAGCCTCTGACTCGGCCTCTTTATATCCTTCAGGATAACCAAGTTCGGCAACTACATTCTGTGCCATGGCATTGGTAACGACATCCCTGACACCAAGCTTTGCCTTGAGCAGGTCTGCAATCCGATTTTCCAGTTCATCCATTACGTCATTCTTTGAACTGCTCTCGCTGATTGCAGCCTTGAAACGTTCAAGATAGTTGGAGATAGTGTTACATGCGTCCTCGTCAATAATGAAGCTGCATCCTCCGATTGCTACGTTTACTGTCTTTTTCATATCTATATGTCTTTATATGTTGTTACTGCTTGCCTTACTGTGCACGATATATGTAATTTCATGCCATATTTATACTTCATAGTACTTTAGTACTGCAAAGATATAAATATTTTTGAATACCTTGCAATACAAGGTACTGAAAAATTAACAAGAAAAAATGTTTACATTTGTAAGATATTAGTAAAAAAAGGAAGATCATGATATCTAAATTCATAAAGAGCAGGAGAGAGAAGACTCCTTCACTCAGAAGCAAGCTGTTCATGAGTTTGGGCTCAATTGCAGCTATTCTCCTGCTGTCCAGCATAATATCCGTGCTGGAGTATCGGAGGATGAGCTCTTATGTCTCAGACCTGATCGCTGCCAATATCAAGAGCATCAGCTTGTCGCAGAAACTTGCGGACATCACTGAAGAATATAACCATCAGATGCTCTCTGTAGTGGTTCAGAATGATATTTCCCTTATGCCGGATTTCAATCTGGATTATTTCAATGCCCAGGCTGATTCGCTGAAGAACTCCTTCACATCGCATAATGCACTTCCGATGGTGGATTCAGTGGCGCTGTCATTCAATAATTTCATGACGACTTCGCTTCGCTTTGACGAGATCTTCCTTGCGGATAATGTGGATACGGGAGAGTGGTTCTTCGGAACGCTTCAGCCTTCGTTCAACAAGTTCCGTCAGGATATGAGTGTGCTTAATGATATGATACATGAGGAACTTGTGAAAAACTCTGAGGATTTTGACGACGGATTCTATCGCAGTATCATTCCGGGAGTCGTTTCTGTGGGAGCCGGTCTTCTTCTGGTTTTCCTTCTCCTTTACTTCATAATGGTGAATTATGTGCGTCCTATATACAGAATATCAGACGGAATAGACAATTACCGTAAGTCAGGACGCAGACATGGTTATGTCTTTGACGGGGACGATCAGCTTGCCAATATCAATGAAGGCGTTACTGAGCTGATCGAGGAGAATCTTGAATTGAAGAAGAGAGTCAAAGCTCTTAAGGAAGATAGAAATAAATGAATCTGAAAGCCATATCGCTGAATGTTGGCAGGGCCTTGCTTGTAAGTGCCCTGTTCATGTTCCTGTCCATACTTGTCTCTCTTGTGGATGGGCGCGATTCCGGTTTCGTACCTTTGACCATCAGTTTCATCATCACTTTGCTGGTGGGAGGCTTTCCTTTCATATTTGTACGTAAGGCTCAGATCGGAACTCTTCGTGAGGGTTTCCTGACCATTGTCTTTTCATGGTTGCTGTCCTTTGTCTTCGGTATGTTGCCTTATGTGCTGTGGGGTGGCGAATTTACGCTTATAAATGCTTGGTTTGAAAGTGTTTCGGGTTATACTACAACCGGTTCTACAATCCTTGATGATGTGGAAGCTCTGCCACGCAGTCTACTTTTCTGGCGTTCATCCACCCATTTTATCGGAGGTCTGGGAGTAATCGTCTTTCTGCTTCTTGTCATGCCGGATGCAAGTCCGTATCGTCTGAGACTTGCCAGTCTGGAGCTATCAACCCTTTCCAAGGAGGGTTATCGTTATAAGTCAAGCAAGACTGTGGCCATCATCACTACGGTATATATCAGCTTGACTACTGTTATATTCCTGTCCTTATGGGTAGCTGGTATGACTTCCTTTGATGCCTTGAATCATGCCTTCAGCATTGCGGCTACCGGTGGTTTCAGTACAAGGAACCTGTCCGTGGGATTTTACCAGTCAGACCTTATAAACTTGATCGTGCTTTTCTTCATGGCCGTGTCGGCTATGCACTTCGGCCTTATCTATGCCGTCTTTGCTCTGCGTTCGATCAAGCCTATGAATAATGCAGTCGTCAGGTATTATTTCGGTTCCATAGCAGTGATGGCAGCCATCATAATGTTTTCTCTTAAGTTCCAGGGTGGATACGAGTCATGGGGCAGGGCAATGATGGATTCTGCCTTTACTGTTGTCAGCTATATGTCCACTGCAGGTTTTGCAATCTGTGACAATTCACAATGGCCATGGCTGGCTGGAGTCATACTTCTTATTGCATCGTTCCAGTGCGGATGTGCCGGTTCGACCACAGGTGGTATCAAGGTGGACCGTATCCTCATATCCTTCAAGGCACTTGGCAATGAGATGAAGAAAAGACTGCATCCGTCTCTTGTTTCAAAGGTGCATCTGGGTTCAAGTTCATTTGCCAATGAAGATGTAAGTTCGGTGCTGATGTATATAGTTGTATATTTCATCATCATATTCCTGTCGATCATAGCCGTGCTTCTCTGTGGTGCCGGTGTCCCGGAGGCGGTTTCAGGAGTAATTGCTTCTGTGGGTAGCGTCGGTCCTGGTCTTTCGGAGATCGGATGTCTTGACAGCTATTCTGCTCAACCTGCGATGGCGAAGTTCATATATGCCTTTGACATGTTCCTCGGTCGTGTGGAAATCTATCCTGTCCTTATCGTCATATCACTCATCTTCAAACGTAGCAGACGCTGATGGGAAGGAGTGATTTCATTTACAGAGGCTTCGTCTCGAAGATGAAGCATGAGCCTACGTCGTGTCAGGATAAGCTTCTGCGTAGTGTTGCCGACTTTGTCAGTGATGAAGAAGGGGATATACTTGTGGTGAACGGATATGCAGGTACGGGTAAGACTACTGCGGTTTCAGCTGTGATTGCTGTGCTGAAGGAATATCAGATGAAGAGCGTGCTCCTGGCTCCGACGGGTAGGGCAGCGAAGGTGCTCTCGTCTTATGCCGGACAGCCGGCCTTTACGATACATAAGCATATATATAGACAGAAGTCTGTGGGAGGAGACGGTTTCGGCCAGTTTACTCTTGCTCCAAATAAGGATAAGGAGACTCTCTTTGTTGTGGATGAGGTATCTCTTATCGGTATAGATCCTGGACAGCAGCAGTCAACATCGGCCTTCGGCTCGGGTAATCTGCTTGATGATCTCGTGAGTTTTGTTCGCTCCGGAGTGGATTGCAAGCTCATACTCATTGGTGACGGTGCCCAGCTGCCTCCAATAGGTCTTGATGCTTCTCCGGCTTTGTCCCGTGACTATATGTCAATGATGGGAGGAGTGAGCTTTGCTGAACTTACTACTGTGGTCAGACAACAGAAGGAGTCTGGAATACTTCATAATGCTACTCTTGTGCGTCAGATGATTGCTGAGCTGGATGAAGGCATCGGTGTCATGGAACTTGAGGATCTTGGTCTGGAAACAGAAGGTTTTGCTGATGTGGAGAGGATAACGGGAGGAGATCTGATCGAGAAGATATCAGATGCCTATGGGAAATATGATGAGGATGAGACAGTCATACTCTGCCGTTCCAATAAGAGGGCAATAAAGTATAATCTTGGAGTCAGGTCCACTGTTCAGTTCAAGGAAGAGAGGCTGGTGCGTGGAGATAAGCTGATGATAGTGAAGAACTGTTATCAGTTTGTGGATGATCTGAAGGATATTGATTATATTGCCAATGGTGATATAGCAAAGCTTGTGAAGATATCGAAGTTCGAGCAGCGTTATGGGCTCAATTTCGCCGAGGCACGTATTTCCTTTCCGGATTATGACGATCAGGAGATTGTGGCTAAGGTGATACTAGATACTTTGGAATCGGAGAGTGCTTCACTGACTTATGAGCAGTCGAACATGCTGTATCAGGGTGTGAATGAGGACTATGCTCATATTACCACCAAGAAGAAACGCTATAAAGCTGTGCGTGAGGACAAATATTATAATGCCCTGCAGCTGAAATATGCCAATGCGATTACCTGCCATAAATCTCAGGGTGGACAGTGGCGTTGTGTCTTTATAGACAATGCTTTCTGGCAGGAACAGCTTACTACGGATGACCTTAAATGGCTCTACACGGCTTTGACCCGAGCTACCGAAAAGGTCTATCTGGTTAATTTCAAGGATGAACTATTTAATGATTGATATGAAAAGATTTTTGATTTCAGTCTTGATGCTGACAGTTGCTTTTGCCGCTGCAGCTCAGGAGTTTAACAGGATTCCGCGTGCTTGGAAGTGGGTGGATGAAGATGAGGTTATCTTTACGTATAACGGAACATTTGCGGATAGTGCAGCTTTTGTGGTGAATGCCAAGAATGCAAAGGTACATACAGGTGTATCTGCACCTGAGAAGTATCAGGATTTTCCGCTTAAGCCGACCGGTGCTGTGAATCTGACATATTCTCCGGATTCGACCAAGCTGGCCTTTACCCGTGATAATGATCTTTTTGTAGTGGATATCGCTTCGGGTGAGGAAACTCGTCTTACACATGATGGTACTGACCTAATCATGAACGGTTATGCTTCATGGGTATATTATGAGGAGATCCTCGGTCGTCCGTCCAGATACAGGGCTTTCTGGTGGGCACCGGACAGCAAGAAGATCGGTTTCTATCGCTTTGATAATACTGAAGTTCCGCTTTTCCCTATCTATTCTGCTCATGCAAATCCTAAGGCTGCCGCTGCGCAGTCCCAGAGTCCTCGCGTGACTGACCTCGGTATAGGTGGTTCTTTCAGTGAGACACGTTATCCTAAGTGCGGTCAGGAGAATCCACAGGTAAAGATCGGTATCGTTGAGATCGGTGGCGGTGATATTACTTGGGCTGACTTTGACCCTACTCAGGATCAGTATTTCGGTATTCCTTTCTGGAGTCCGGACAGCCAGGAGTTCTTTATTGCACGTATGCCGAGACTTCAGAATACCATCGACCTTTATGCTGTGAATGCGGCTGACGGCTCGAAAAGACATGTGTACAATGAGACATACAAGACATGGCTGAACTGGTTTGACGGAGTTGTCTTCACTGATAAGGGTCTCTATATGGCACGTGAGTTTGAGACAGGATGGCAGCAGATCTACTTCCTTTCCTATGACGGCAAGGAGTTCCGTCGCCTTACAGATGGTACAAACTGGGATCTCGCCATTATCCGTGTAGATGAGAAGAAGGGTGATGTATATTTCACAGCAAAGCGCGACAGAGTCGCTAAGCAGGCAGTATACAAGGTGAATGCGAAGGGTGAGATTGTTGCTCTGACTGATCCTGATTATAATGCTACATCAGTGTCATTCTCTCCTGATGGAAAGTATTTCGTTGCATCGTATTCGAATGTCAGAACTCCTAACAAGATTGCAATCTTCACTTCCAAGGGTGAGTTGAAGACCATAGTTGCAGATATGCAGGGTCCTGATTATGATGAGTCAGCATATGCTTTGGGTGAGCTTGTTTATATGACTACAGCTGATGGCTTCACACTTCCTGGTATGCTCGTGCTTCCTAAGGATTTCGATCCTGACAAGAAATATCCAGTACACGTAGATATTTATGGAGGTCCTGATACTCCTATGGTACGTGACCGTTGGGTGACTCCGAATGAGTCTAACCAGTGGTGGTCTGAGAACGGTATCATTCAGATTACTGTGGACCCTCGTGCTGCAGGTCATAATGGTCGTGAGGGTCTTGATATGATCTATCGTCAGCTTACAGTCAATGAGGTTAAGGACTTTGTCGCTTGGGCAAACTGGCTGAAGGCTCTGCCTTATGTTGATGGCGACAAGATCGGAGTGGAAGGTTTCTCTTTCGGTGGAACAATGACATCCATGCTTCTCATGCAGGCTCCAGACAGCTTCCATTTTGGTATTGCCGGTGGTGGAGTATACGACTGGGCTCTTTATGATTCACATTATACAGAGCGTTATATGGATACTCCTCAGAACAATCCGGAAGGCTATGAGGTTTCAAAGGTGCTGAATTATGTATCAGGCTATCCTGTAAGCTATGATTCCGATTGTTCAAGATGTCCTATGTCTTGTGCTGCGCCAGTTATGCTTAAGCTTACTCATGGTACAGGTGACGACAATGTACACCATCAGAATACACTTCTGCTTGTGGATGCAATGCAGAAGGAGGGCAAGAAGTTCGATTTCATGATCTATCCTGACGGTA
>JAEIGA010019159.1_pt1 | contig 10438 bp, 10 predicted proteins | sample 9270691 | NCBI WGS metagenome assembly JAEIGA01 (sample SAMN17057246, study PRJNA624740) | gut metagenome | biome: biome; isolation source: fecal sample | host: Bos grunniens | place: China: Xizang | collected 2019
ACAATCAACGAGGATAATTCGATCACCGTTCAAGATAACGGCCGCGGTATCCCAGTAGATATGCACCCAAAAGAGAAAAAGAGTGCGTTGGAGGTGGTAATGACCGTATTGCACGCGGGTGGTAAGTTCAACAAAGACAGCTACAAGGTATCTGGTGGTTTGCACGGTGTGGGTGTGAGCTGTGTGAACGCTCTTTCTACTAAATTGCACGTAGAGGTACGTCGTGACGGCAAAATCCATGCACAAGACTACGCCAAAGGTAAGCCGTTGGCTCCTGTGAGCGTGGTTGGCACCTACAACGAGGGTGAAGGAACAGGTACACGCGTACAATTCTGGCCTGATGGTAGCATCTTTACTGAGACTATATATCAATATGATATCCTCGCTAACCGTATGCGCGAGTTAGCATACTTGAATGCAGGTGTACGTATTACCCTAACCGACGTCCGCGAGAAGAATGAGGACGGCACATTTAAGGGCGAGGTGTTCTACTCAGAGGAAGGTTTGAGCGAGTTCGTTCGTTATATCGACGGCAACCGCACACCGCTAATCTCAGAGGTAATTCACCTCAACACAGAGAAGTATGGTACGCCAGTCGAGGTAGCGATCCTTTATAATACTGATTTCAACGAGAATGTACACTCATATGTAAACAACATAAATACTATCGAAGGTGGTACACACGTAGCTGGTTTTCGAGCTGCACTCACTCGCGTGATGAAGAAATACGCTGACGAGAGCAAGATGCTAGAGAAAGCCAAGCTGAAAGACAAAGATGGTAATGCAAACATCGATGCAAACGACTTCCGTGAAGGTTTGACCGCAATCATCAGCGTCAAGGTGGCTGAGCCACAATTCGAGGGACAAACCAAAACTAAGTTGGGCAACTCAGAGGTAGCAGGTATGGTGTCTTCTGCTGTGAGCGAGGCATTGACCAACTACTTGGAGGAGCACCCAGAGGATGCGAAGAAGATCGTAGAGAAAGTCATCTTGGCAGCACAAGCGCGTATTGCAGCTCGTAATGCTCGTCAAAGTGTATTGCGTAAATCTCCTCTTGGTGGTGGCGGTTTGCCAGGTAAGTTGGCTGACTGCGAGAGTAAAGACCCAGCCGAGTGCGAGTTGTTCCTTGTGGAGGGAGATTCTGCGGGTGGTACAGCTAAGACTGGTCGCGACCGTAAGATTCAAGCTATTTTGCCATTGCGCGGTAAGATATTGAATGTGGAGAAAGCGATGGAGCACAAAGTGTTTGAAAGCGAGGAGGTTCGTAACATCTTCACTGCATTGGGTATCACATTTGGTACAGAAGAAGATCCTAAAGCATTAAACTTAAGCAAATTACGTTATCACAAAGTAATTATCATGGCCGATGCCGATGTGGATGGTGCGCACATTGCTACACTGATTATGACACTCTTCTTCCGTCATATGAAGGAGATTATTGAACGAGGTCACTTGTATATAGCAATGGCTCCGCTATATCTATGTGCAAAAGGAAGTTATAAGGAGTACTGTTGGAATGACCAACAACGTCTTGACTTCATTATGAAGCATTGCAATGGCGATGAGAAACTAGTGAAGACACAACGCTACAAAGGTCTTGGTGAGATGTCTGATGCACAATTATGGGAGACAACTATGGATCCTGCTCGCCGCTTGTTGAAGCAAGTTACTATCGAGAACGCTGCAGAAGCTGATCGTACTATTGCCATGTTGATGGGCGATGATGTGGCTCCTCGTCGTGAGTTTATCGAGAAGAATGCATTAAAAGCAAGCATTGATGCGTAAACTCATGCCTTTACACCATACACAGCACTCTATACACCTATGAAAATAGCCGTTTATTGTAGCGCCAAAGATTGTATCCCCGAGGAGTATTTATCATTGGGAGATCTACTTGGCAAATGGATTGCAGAAGCGGGTCATACTTTGGTGTATGGTGGTGCTACAGGCGGACTCATGACACGTGTAAGCGAAGCCACTAAAGCAGCAGGAGGCACTGTAGAGGGAGTCATCCCACAACGTATCATTCAAGCCAAGCGCATGGCGAATAACTGCGATGTGATGCACGTAGTTAACAACATGAATGAACGCAAACAAAAAATGAAAGAGGAAGCTCATTGTTTTGTTTGCTTACCAGGTAGTTATGGCACTTTGGATGAAATGATGGATGTGGTGGCTAGTGGGACGGTGGATGAACATCGAAAGCCAATATTTATATTGAATTACAATGGTTTCTACGCAGGGCTCAAACAGCAAGCCGAGCATATGCGTAATCTATCATTCCTGCCACTACAAGAGCAATATGCTCCCTGCTTTGTGGATACAATGGATGAGTTGATCAAAGCACTAACAACTGTCAAACTGAAAAAATAACACATATTATGCAAACTACAAAAATGTTGAGCACCAAAGCTTTTGAACAATGGCTTAACGAGTTGTCGGTAATTATTAGCAAATATCGCCAAATTGAAAAAGGCGAGTTGTTGGCAGAATACAATACCTTGATGCAAGTGGTACAATCTGCGGCTTTTAAGAGCAAAAAACACGAACTAACAACCACTCGCTATGCAGATACAAAAGAGGGCAAGACGATGATCCAATACAACCAACTCAAGTGGAAAATGTCGGTCATCTTATACAATATGCTTAAGAAAGAAGCATGGAAAGACAAACCTGAAGTAGCTGAATTTCTCAAATTGAAAGCACAAGTCTGCACGCCTGAGTTCCAACAAGCCCACGCGTTTTGGAAAAATTCCAAACGCTGGTTCACTACACCAGAAAGTCAACAAGAAAAGCGCTTCAACATCTTGGCAAAGCATGCTGACATTATCTTCTATCAGCAATACACCGAAGAGAAAATAGCAGCACTTGAAAGCTACAAAGCCGTTTGGAAAGAGGAATTTGACAATACCTCATTATCTAATACTTGGCAAACAGGTTTTCTCTACCCTACTAGCGATTTCAAAGCTAACCATTCACACGTAAATGAGCAACAAGCGTATATGCAAGGCGCAAACACCAAAGTTATAGGTAGTGTTATGAGTATTCTTACTCGGAAACAACAAACCATAGCTCCTGCATGGCATCCAACCAAAGGCATGATCAAATGTCCTTTTGCATATACTAGCGATGTGTGGCACACCACCGAAGCAATCGCCCCTAAAACAGGAGTATTGCAAGCGAAAGTGCGTTGCAAAACCAACGCCAAACACGTCCTTTGTCTTACCAATAAAAAAGCGCAACATGCACTTGCGATTCTACCTGCACAACCGTTAAGAGAATATGCGATATACACCCTTGTATGGAATGAAAAAGAAATAGTTAGTTATATCAATAATACCGAGGTTGCACGTTCCAAGAACCCATTATCCGGCGAGGAACTTCATCTTATAGTAAGGAGTTATTTACCTGAGAACCAAAAGGCAGGTAAAAGCCAATTAGATATAGATTGGATACGTATATACACCAATGCTTAACATTTGCAAATTTTAGCACTATTCAAACTCATAAAACATGTTTCTAATAGCTGGTCCCTGTGCCATAGAAAGTCGCGATATCGTGATGCATACTGCTGAAACACTACAGCAATTATGCAATCGCTTGGGTATCAATCTATATTTCAAATCGTCCTACGACAAGGCCAATCGTACGGGCCTCACTTCCCGAGGAGTAGGACTAGAGAAAGGATTGACTATCTTGCAAGAGGTCAAATCCACTTTTCAATTGCCTATTTTGACCGATGTACATGAATCATGGCAATGTGCACCTGTAGCAGAAGTAGCAGACGTATTGCAGATTCCAGCTTTTCTTTCTCGTCAGACTGATTTGCTAGTTGCAGCTGCAAAGACAGGCAAGATTGTCAACGTGAAGAAAGGACAATTTATGGCTCCTTGGGACATGCGTGGTGCGATAACTAAAATCGAAGCCTCATCGCCCAATGACAATACAGCCTCATCACCTCACAAAAGCATCTGGCTTACCGAGCGTGGAACAAGTTTCGGCTATGGAAACCTCATCGTAGATATGACCTCATTAGTCAAGATGCGTGAGTACGGTTACCCAATAGTATTTGACGCTACCCACTCCGTACAGCAACCTAGTAGCCAAGCAGGAGTAACAGGCGGAAATCGCGAAATGGTACCTCATCTTATTCGTGCCGCAGTAGCCGTAGGAATAGATGGGCTTTTTTTAGAAGTACATCCCGAACCAGAAAGAGCCATTTCCGATGCAGCTAACCAAGTGCGACTAAGTGATGTAGAACAAATACTCCAACAGGCACTAGCCATTGACCAACTCATCCACCCATAAAACCTTTTCAATATCTCCAATGGTATGTACGTAAAAAGAGCAAAAGAAATATTCGAAGAAGAGATTCGCGAGTTAGAGAAACTCAAAAACAATATCGATATTACCTTTGATCATGTGGTAAAGACACTTTACCATTGCCAAGGTAAGGTAGTGATGATGGGCATTGGAAAGACAGGTATCATTGCCCACAAAATGGCTGCCTCATTTGCTTCGACTGGCACACCTTCGATCTTTGTTAATGCTGCAGAAGCAGTACATGGAGATCTAGGTATGATCAACGCCAAGGATATTGCAGTTTTAGTAAGCAATAGTGGCTCTACCAACGAGATTCTGAATATAATCGATCCACTTCACAGATTGGGCTGTACCATCATTGCGATGACTGGTAATCTAGATTCACCCCTAGCTCAACGAGCTGACTACGCTTTGTCAATTCACGTTGACACCGAAGCATGTCCACTAGGTATAGCACCTACAACCTCTACTACAGCTACCTTACTCATGGGTGACGCATTGATGGTATGTTTAATGGAGATGCGCCAATTTAAAGCGGAAGAATTTGCATTGTATCATCCTGGTGGTGCATTGGGACGCAAGTTGCTTGGACGCGTAAAAAATGTAATGACAACCAATGTACCATGCGTAACAATAGACGCATCTTTCCGCGAAGTAGTTTGCGAGATGTCTAATAAACATCTAGGCATGACCATGGTTTACGATCATCTTCCACTAGGAAACTGCCAAGGTATTATCACAGATGGTGATATCCGACGCGCCATCCAGAAATATAACGATGTGCATATCACTGCCGCCGATATCATGACGCCAACGTATAAACATATTGTTAAAGACGCACTCCTTACTGATGCACTGGCTATCATGGACACCTATAACATTACCACTTTAGCAGTAACCGAAACAGAATCAACTAACCAAATTATTGGTATTATTTCCATTCACCACATTATTGATTTCCAATCATAATATGATTATTCACTTAGCAAAAAATATATCTACAGCTCGTGCACAAGAATTCGCTGAAAGTATAGGAGCGCTGTGTTTAGAACAATCCAAACAATTTGTTTTAATTACAAACCATACCGTAAAGCAATTACCAAATTCACTCAAGGATCTAACATTACAATATTGGACTTTTGACACAGACATGCAATTATCTTCACGCCAATATGTAGCAAACACCCACCGAATTAATATAGGGGACACATATATTGGTGGAGATTGCAAGAATCAGATCATGATTGCTGGTCCATGTGCAGTAGAAAGTAGAGAACAAATTGAGCAATCATGCCAAATGCTCAAACAACAAGGCATTCGTGTATTACGTGCTGGGTGCTACAAGCCACGCACATCGCCTTATACCTTTAGAGGTATGGGAGAAGATGGCCTAAAACTCCTTGCTGAAATGCGTGAGAAATACGGACTACTCATCGCCACTGAGATGCGTGATGCTAGTCATGCAGATAAGGTTATAGAATATACTGACATTATACAAATTGGAGCTAAATCCATGTATGATCATGGATTACTTACCGCTGCAGGCCACTCCTCTAAACCTGTTATTCTTAAACGAGGATTCGGAACAACGCTACAAGAGTTTGTGAATTGTGCCGATTTCATAATGAGCTGTGGAAATCAGCAAGTTATTCTTTGTGAACGAGGAATACGCACATTTGAGACAAACACACGCTTCACACTTGATCTTTGCGGTGTAGCATGGCTCAAAGAGCATTGCAACCTACCTATCATATTAGACCCTAGCCATGCTATGGGATACGCATATGGAATAGCCGATTTAGCACGCGCCTGCACAGCAATGGGAATAGACGGACTACTTATAGAAACACACCCTACTCCAATATGTGCTAAGAGTGACGCTCCTCAACAACTAGATAACATGCAATTTTCAAAGTTATACCAGTCACTCCAACCTATAGCAAAAGCTATTGGTAAAAATCTAGTTTAGTGCAGAATAATCAATATCTTTTATATCAATCCCCCATGGTTAGCCATGGGGGATTGATGTATTTTAGTCGAACACCTCCATAAGTACATCTAAAGATTTTGGGGTACGAAAGTCATCAATATGCTCGCTATAATAAAGACAAAGTGCGCGGAGACGTTGCTGACGCTCTTGGCGAGAAGTGGGAGCTTCAAACCATTCGGGATGCTTCATATCATCGATACCAATACCTAAATAACTAGCGTATTCAATTAGAAACTGTAGATGCAAATTGCTAATATCTATGTCGATATATAGATGCTTTACTACTTCGCATAGCCAATCAAATAATGGCTGATCACTCATCGGATGACGCAACGTACTGATTAATATCTCGGCTATAAACATCGCTATGCATTGGCGTTGTACCGAAGTTAAGAGTTGAGAGTTGAGTGTTAATAAGTGACAACTTGAGAGTGTAGCTAATTGATTCGGGGCATTTTGACGCCGAGTAGCAGTAAACTCCACTATGGATAACGGTTGCAAGATACCTTTGTATTTATTGCCATATACGGCATACTGCATTCGCCCCTGTTCGGCAGTATAGAAGTGCACGATACTCCCCGTATCAGAGTATTTAGTCAGTGATAATACAATAGCGGTTGGCATATCTTTGGTATATTATTTCTCTACGTAAGTCTTATCTTTCCTAGAATGAAGAAGAAATTCTCTTTTGCGAATAAAATAACCTATTGTAAACATCGGAATAATATCGGCAAAAGGTAATGATTCCTCTACAAAACTGACGACAGCACCTACAACACCCGTCTTGCCACCAAAGAGATAATAAAACCAGCATGCTGATAACGGCCCCCATACAAGATCAATCCACTCGCCCCATATTGGAATAAAATACGACGCTATTCCTATTGCATCTAGCAACAAGCAAAGCCAAAGAGGAGGAAGGTGTGTCGTTTTAGCCATTGACGATGAGATAATGATGCAATGAAATAATAAGGATTGAGCAAGGCAACAAATTTACGAATGTGTACTTATTCTTTAACTTCTAGATTTGCATCTTTTTTATTATATGCATCTACAATACGCTTAACCAAGTGATGACGAACGATATCATTTTGATTAAACTCCACCATCGCAATTCCTGTTATATCATGCAGACGTTCAATAGCATCTTTCAAACCAGATTTTTGGCTAGCTGGCAAATCAATTTGTGTCATATCACCTGTGATAATCATCTTACCATGTACACCAAGACGTGTGAGGAACATCTTTAGTTGGGCTGTGGTGGTATTCTGTGCTTCATCTAATATAACGATCGCGTCTGCGAGCGTGCGCCCGCGCATGAAGGCCAATGGCGCAATCTGAATTACTCCACGTTCCATATATTCGTTGAGTTTCGCTCCAGGAATCATATCCTGTAATGCATCATAGAGCGGTTGAAGGTAGGGATCTATCTTCTCTTTCATATCACCTGGCAAGAAACCAAGTTTCTCTCCTGCCTCTACTGCAGGACGAGAAAGAATAATACGTTTCACCTCACGATTCTTAAGCGCACGCACAGCCAAAGCGATAGCAGTATAGGTCTTGCCACTACCCGCAGGACCTATAGCAAATAACAAGTCATTTTCCTCGTATGCATCTACTAAACGTTGTTGGTTAGCACTACGAGCTACAATAGACTTACCATTGACGCCATGTAGAATAAGATTGTCCTGCAGGAACTCATTGGGTTGCTCGCCATGCACTAATTGCAATACTTGATCCTCGGTAAGCGTGTTGTTTTTGATACAAAACGCTTCACATTTACGTAAGTTCTGCTCAAAGCGACTGATAGCAGATTGAGAACCAATGACCTTAACCTGGTAACCGCGAGCCACAATACGAACATCTGGATGTTGGTTCTTCAGACAAAGGATATTAATATTGTTCACACCATAGAAAGTGGCGGTATCGAGTGCATCGTTGAGAGAAAGGATTGTTTCCATGTGTAAGGGGGGAGATTAAAGCGTTTCAAAGTTTTAAGGTTACAGGATTGATATTTCTATAATTCGATATAATTGGGTATTGCTGGTAGAAATTGATATTGTTTTTCTAATATTCTTGCTAGAATACTTTCACGTCCATTGCATAACATTAGTAAAGGCACTTGTATAGTACGATTGTAAACAGCCGCTTGATCAAAAACCTCTTGCGTGAGATGAACAGTTGGAGCTTTAAACTCAATAAGCATGAGTGGTTGCATCTTTCTACTATACACAATAGCATCGCAACGTTTCTGCACCCCTGCCACCTCTATTGGTACTTCCACAGCTATTAAGTTTTGTGGATAGCCATACTCATCTACCAACATTTGCAAGGTGGTCTGTCGTACCATCTCCTCGGGCGTGAGGCGGACATATTTCCGCCTCCACGCACAGAGGACATATTGTTTACCGTTTTGCGTGCGTATATTCATCGCCTCTAATCTGCCGCTCCGAGGGCGTTCTATAGGCACCTCGTGCCGTTTAAACTATTTCTGCCAATTATCCTTTAACGATGCGGTGCGGTTAAATACTAATTTCTCGGTAGTGGTATCAGGATCCACTACAAAGTATCCATGCTTGAGGAACTGGTAGTTGTTACACTTAGCGATACCATTCACTACCTCTGGTGCGTGCATCTCGGCTTTCATTGCACCCTCGATCTTACAATGAACAACCTTCAAGCTGTCTGGATTAAGCAAGTCACGGAAGTCACCTTCCTCTGCAGATGGGTTTTCGCAAGCGAACAAACGGTCGTACAAACGAACCTCTGCATCCACGCAAGAGTCGCACTCTACCCAGTTGATAGTTGATTTCGTCTTGCGGTTTCCACCTTCCGTACCTGACTTCGAATTAGGATCATAAGTTGCGTATACAGTCGTGATATTACCATCCGCATCTTTCTCGCATCCTGTTGCTTGGATGATATATGCAGCTTTGAGGCGCACCTCGCGACCACCAGGACTGAGGCGGAAGAACTTCTTATCACCTTCCTCTTGGAAGTCTGCGCGCTCAATATATAGTTCCTTCGCAAACATCATCTCACGAGTACCTAACTCAGGATGTCCGTCGATATTCTCTGCCACGATAGTCTCACCTTCGCCCTCATAGTTGGTGATTACAAGTTTCACAGGATCGAAGATAGCGCATACGCGTGGAGCTGTTTCTTTGAGTGTCTCACGAACAGTATGCTCGAGCAAACCGAGGTCTATCATACCTTCTACTTTGGTGTAACCAATCTTATCGATAAATGCACGAATGGCCTCTGGAGTATAGCCACGGCGACGCAATCCGCATACAGTAGGCATACGAGGATCGTCCCAACCACTTACCAAGCCCTCTTTCACTAATTGCAACATCTTACGCTTAGACATCACGGTGTAGGTGATATTCAAGCGGTTGAACTCATATTGGCGTGGGCGATAGTCGCCTGTGATAAATTGATCAATATAGTAGTCATACAATGGACGGTGTACCACGAACTCTAGCGTACAAATAGAATGAGTCACGCCCTCAAAATAGTCGGATTGACCGTGTGCGAAATCATACATTGGGTACACATTCCATTTGCGACCAGTACGGTGATGAGGGTGTGTCGTGATGATACGATACATGATTGGATCGCGGAAGTGCATATTAGGATTAGCCATGTCAATCTTCGCACGAAGCACCATCTTGCCATCTTCAATCTCGCCATTTTGCATCGCTTGGAAGAGGCGAAGGTTCTCCTCGATAGGACGATCGCGATATGGAGATGCCACACCTGCCTAGGTAGGTGTACCTTTTTGCTCTGCTATTTGCTCTGCGGTTTGCTCGTCAATATATGCCTTGCCTTGTTTGATAAACTCAATGGCGAGGTCATAGAGTTGTTGGAAATAGTCAGAAGCGTAGTAGATGTTACCCCATTTGAATCCAAGCCAAGCAATATCCTGCTGGATAGAATCTACATACTCCACATCCTCTTTCACTGGGTTGGTATCGTCAAAACGGAGGTTACATACGCCGTTGTATTTCTCGGCGATACCAAAGTCCATGCAGATAGCCTTCACGTGACCAATGTGCAGGTAGCCGTTTGGCTCTGGCGGGAAACGAGTCTGAATACGTCCGTCGTTCTTACCTTCTTGTAAAT
>JAEIGA010019160.1_pt1 | contig 10438 bp, 20 predicted proteins | sample 9270691 | NCBI WGS metagenome assembly JAEIGA01 (sample SAMN17057246, study PRJNA624740) | gut metagenome | biome: biome; isolation source: fecal sample | host: Bos grunniens | place: China: Xizang | collected 2019
CCCATCAACACCACCAAACGTTGGTGGGCTTGCTTGAATATTTAATATTCTATACCCAACATATATTGAAAAACTACATTTTAAGCATAGCTTAGTGTCATAGGTGTAGTCTTATGAGATGGGTACATAAGTTAAAAGAAAGGAATGATTGATATGACAAAAATACCAAATGAATACATGGCAGCAGTAATTCTATCTGACGAAGATAGAAAAAGAGTAAAGGAGTATTGTGAAAAATATGACAAAAACCTCTTATTAGGACAAGTTTTTGTAGATTTACACAATGGAGAAATTTGCAAAGAGGATATGTTAAATAGTAATGCAATAAGACATTTATTGCAAGAATCATCTTCTCAAAAAAACAGCTCACAGCTTTGTAAAGTCCTTATGTGTATAGCAAAAGGATTTTATTGGTGTTCAGAAGAAGAACTAAAAGAAGCTAATATTATTTTTTAAATAAAATTAGCAAATTTAAACGTTGAAAGTTAGAGAGGAACAATGAGGAATTGCGGAATATATGGTTCCTCTTTTTCTTTGAGTTATTGAACTCTAATTATACACAAAAGAATAAAGGTTAAGTGACTAATCCTACAAAAGACAACAGAAAGATGAGGTAAGTTATGAAGATAAAGAAAAAAGGTTTTGAAATCGAACTAAGTGTTTCAGAGTTAAAAGAACTGCTCTATGATGGCTACATCAATGAGGCTTTAAAGAAAGCGGAAAGATATCTAAAGCCTGAGGAAAACGTGGACGATTTCTTAACTGAAGCAAAATGCATTATCGAAGAAGAAGATGATGTTATCGTTTTATGGAACAGACTTCGCATAAATATGCCAAAAGGCAGCAAACATGCTTTCTCAAAAGAAGCTTTAAAAAAGTTAAAAGCTCAAATGGATGATGAGTTTTTAAACTTTCAAAAGTTTCTTTTGGAAGATAATGTATATCATGAGGAAGATGAAAATCTTCATTCAATTTTTAGATACATAGAAAAATTTATGTATTGATAATTGAAAGTTAGACACAATTTCTTATTGTGTCTTTCTTTGAGTTATTAAACTCTAAATAAAAAAAACGAAAGGAAGAAATAAAAATGGAGAAACAAAAAATGGACTGTAAAAAAATTTATAAGGTTAAAACTGTAAAAAAGCCAAAAATAGGATATAATTCCTTATGGCTAATTCGTTGTAACATCTGTGGAAAAATAGTTCTCAGATGGGACACCGATATGTACAATAAGGCTTGTCCTTGTTGTAAAAATACACCCCAAGAAACCCAAAAAAGAGGAAAAGAAGAGATTAAAGATAGCATCTTTAGAATTCAAAGAAAATTACATTCTGAAAGACATTTGAAAAATATAATTTCAGGAGAAGAAGTTAGTAAATTATCTTCTTTTAGGGAAACAGAATTTGAAAGCGATCTAAAAGATATTCTTTCAGATTACTGGTTAAAAACAAGAACTTATACTCTTCATAGAAGAGTAGAATGGAAAATATCAAAAAGAGGAACACAGCTTCTAAAAAATTCCGACTTTATAGAATTATTGGAAGAGTGTTATAATCTTCTTGATTGTAAATAAATTCTGATTAAGCACATCAATTATTTGGTGTGCTTGCTTGAGTATTTATTTACTCTATTTCATAATTATAATTATTATTTGCGAAATAAAAAATAAAATAATTATATACAAGCAAGTGAATAATAATTTACCATTGGCTTGATGGAGAAAGGAATTATATTATGAAAACACTAACAGCAGCACAAAGTAAACAATTAACCGATGAGAAACATATTGATTTGTACAAACATTTTGTCAAGCAAGGGGAAGAATTTCTTGACAAAAAGTATATTGAAGAATGGAAAGAGTTTGTATTGTGGAGAATTAGAGATACTTATAAAGGTCGTGACTTAACTGACTGTTTAGAAATTATCAAATTACTTAATAATGGACAAGATTTTCCAATAGTTGAAAAAATATTTTACGAGCAAGACCATAGTCTATTATCATCCTCGATATGTTTAAACATTATTGGCTTAGTTTGCGAGAGGGGGCAAGAATTCAAATATTATATTAAAAATAAATATATATTTACAGGATTAACAAGAGAGTTTTGTGGAAAAACACTGTATCAAATACAAGCTATAAAAGATTTCGGAGATGTAAAAAAAGGAGATATCGGAGGTTGGATTGAAAATGAAAAAAATCTTTCTCATGAAGGCGAATGTTGGGTGTATGATGAAGCAATAGTATGTGATCGTGCAATTGTTTGTGACAATGCAAAAATATGTAACAATTCACAAGTTTATAATAAGGCTATAATATGCGGAAATGTATCAATTGAAGGCGAATCTGTCATATGTGGAGATGCATGGATTTATGAAGATGCAAAAATTAAAGATGTTCGATTTTCTGGATAAATCAGAAGTTTGTGGTAATACTGTATTATTTTCAGATACAAGTATTGGAGGTGATGTCATGATATGTAAAAACTCACAGATTTGAGTAGAATTTAAAATTGAAAAACAGAGAAAGATTGCAAATGGCATCTCTTTAATCAAGTCATAGCCTTCCTACGGTGAAAGTCCGTAGCTGATGTGCTTTAGCGAAAAGGCAAACATATCAGAAAGAAACAAGATATATGAGAGTATATATCTTGTTATCTTTCAGTGGTGGAAGGACATTGTGGAAGGTGTTCTTCCTTACATACCCTTAAGTCTCTCATTCGAAATTTAAGGGTTTTAGATAAATTGTACCAAAAACTAAAGAGAGGAGGTCATTGGGGACCAATGGTGCAAGAAATCACAGAAGAACAAATAAATAAACCAAACAATTTACTTGGTAAGGAAATTATTTTTAATGGAGAACGACTAAGTTCTTTAGGGAATGAGGTTATCTTCTATGTAGAACGAGGACAGTTTTACAAATAACGTGCCGATTTTTCAAGAAGAATATTTTGAAAAACAAAAGTCCCCAAAATTATTCAAAATTTTTAAAACAAACTGAAAATCGGCAAAAATAAAATAGTTGACCAATGAAAGGAGAAAAAACTCTTGAAAAATTTTGATTTTATAGACTTGCTACAAGAATATTATAATCTTTCAGAAGTAAGTGATAAAAAATAAATACTGATTTTAAAATTAATAATAAAAAAGGAGAAAATATATTATGGAAAAAAAATATGAATTCACAGGAGAAATAATGAGACACGTATTGGTAAGAAGAATTCGTGATAGAAAGATATATCAAGAACCAACGATATTGCATAGAATTGTTGCAGTCAGAGATTTCGGAGATGTAAAAAAAGGAGACATTGGTGGCTGGATTGAAGATGAAAAAAATCTTTCTCATGAAGGTGAGTGCTGGGTGTATGATGAAGCAAAAGTATATGATCATGCAATTGTTTGTGACAATGCAAAAATATATAATTTTGCAGAAATATACTATTGTGTAAAAATATGCGACAATGCTAAAATTCATAATAATGTGAAAATTTACAACAATGTAAGAATTCATGACAATGTGGAAATTTTTGATAATGCAGAAATATACGATAATGTATCAATTCTTGAGCATGTAAAAATTTACAATAATGCAAAAGTTTTTAACAATATAATGGCATGTGGTTATTCAAAAATTTTTGATAATGCAAAAGTTTTTAAAAGTGTAGATATTTGGGGCAATGTACAAATTTTTAATAATGCACAAGTTTCTGATGGGGTACGGTTGTCTAATAATACGAAAATATATGGATGTGCCTCTGTATACAATGGAGCAACTATAAAAGATAATGTGCAAATTTTTGATTATGCAAAAGTAAATATGGCAGACATTAATGACTCTGCAAAAATATACGGAAATGCAGTCATAGGGGGTAGAGAAGAGGGTTTTCATAACAAATTCCCAATAATTTGGAGAAATGTACAGGTATATGGGAATGCACTAATAAACGGTAAAATTTATTTGTATGATAATGTAGAAGTGTGTGGCAATGCTATATTATTTTCAGATATAAAAATTAGTGGTGATGTCATGATATGTAAAAGCTCACAGATTTGAGTAGAATTTAAAATTGAAAAAACTTAATAAATTGAAAATCGGCAAAAATAAATAGTTGACCAGAAGGAGAATAAAAATGAAAGAAAAAATTTATGAAACTTTAGAATCAATTTGTATTAACAAAGAAAGATTAGAACAAATAAAAACTGAGGTAAGAGAAGAATATGATATGGAGGATGCCTCAGATGAAGAGGTAATGGATATGATAGAAGAAATCATTGAAGATGATTTAAATGTTTGTATGCATTATTTAAACAAAAAGACCAATGGCATTGTAAAAATATCAGAAGAAAAAGCTTTGTTCATTGGAGACAATTTAAACGATATTTTTAACAATATTGATGAATATAATGCTGCTTGTTGGTGGCATGATGAAAATAATGTTTATTGTACAAATAAAAATAAAGATATGACCACAGAATATCTATTTAGGGAATTAAAAAATCCTAAACATAAGGATAAAATTCAAAACCGAGAAATTTTAACAATAAAAGAAATTGAACAATATACAAAAAGTATTGTTTCTTATGTTGAAGAAGCTTATAATACTGATAATATAAAAAATATGTAATAAAAAAGGTGATTAATATGACGACAAAACAAAAAATAAAATATTATAAAATAAAAAGAAGAATGGAAACCAGAAAAAAACTAAGAGAAGAAAGAAAATCCGCAATATTATTGATTATTGTAGTTACTTTCTTTGGTGTTTCAATTTACAATAAAACACATACCAAGAGAGAATGTGTCATAACAGATATACAAGGCAGTGTAATAACAGTAAAACACCCCAATAATCTTGAATATTCTTTTGAAACGAAAGAATATAAAGAAGGAGATATAGTTACTGTTTCAGTTGATGAATTTACTGATTGGGAGAAAAATTACAAGATAAACTCCATTAAGTAAAATATCTATTGCTCAAAAAGGAGGTGATTTTATGAGCAAAAAAACAATAAAGAAAAGAAAGCAGTCTAAAAAACTGGCTTCTTTCGAACAGAAGTTTTATGAAATGAAACTCTATAAATATACTACTATATGTAGTAGTTTTTAAGCAAAAAAAAGAGATGAGTAAAAACCCATCTCTAAGCATCAATGTAAGTATAAGGGAGCCTGTCATTTGATGCTATAGTTATTATACTATAAAGTACTCCCAAAAACAACCCACAATATGTGGAAAAAGAAAGGAAAAAATAATTATGAAAGAAACAAATGCAATGATAATTTCAACAATTCTTAGTTCAGCAACAACAATTGGAACCAAAAAATTTATTAATGTTCCTTTAGACCTGTTACAAATAGATAAGGATTATCAACGTGAAATAGGGACAAAAGTTCACAGAATTGTAACAGAATATGATCCTAATAAAATGAGAGCAGGTCTCGTATCGTATAGAGACAATCAATTCTGGCTAATAGATGGACAGAATAGATGTGCTGCTCTTAGAATAATGGGCATGCAAACTATGTGCTGTGAATATGTTGAGGGGCTTACAAAATCAGAAGAAGCTGCATTATTTGTAGCACAAAACGATAATGTAACAAAGCTTAATCCCTCCGAAAAGATTAATGGTCGTGCCCTTAATCCATCGGATACTTTTGCTATAACAATTAAAGAATTGTGTGACAAATATCAACTAACATATGGGAAAAGAGGTAAATGTCCATATAGAAACTTAGCTTCTATTTCCAGATTGGAAAACTTATATAAAGCAGGAGGAAAAGAAGCTTTATATTATTTTGTTGAAACAGTTGAAAAAGCTGGATATATTAATAAAGCTTATATATTTTCTGCTGCAATAACCAGAATGTTTGAAAAAATATGGAAAACATACAAGGATTCAAAAACTGAGAAAATCATAATCATGTTACAAAGCTTTAAAGAAGTAGATTTCTTGATAACGAAAGCAAGAGAAAATTTCTTTAATGTTGGACCAGAAAAAGCTGTATCAGAGTTTGCAATACAGTTTCTAAGATAATAAAGGAGGAATAATATGAAAATACAATATATAAAATTACCTACAGACAACAAAAGACGAAAATATTTTGATGCTTGTGGGTTAATATATGTCCATTATCCTGAGTATTCAAAAGTAACTAAAGAAGATGGTTCTAATTATTATTTAAAAGTTACTTATGATACATGGGAAGAACATTTATTAAAAGGAATAAAATCCCTTCAAGAGATTTCCGAATACGAACCAATTGTTAAGTTGTCTGATGGGAATAAAGGAATAACAGAAGAAATAGTATTTACTATTTAAAAAATAAAAATAAAAATAAAAATAAAAATAAAAATAAAAATAAAAATAAAAGGAGAAAAGATTATGAAAATTAATGTAAACGTAAGTTATGAGGAACCAAAAACAACAAAGTTTGATGCTCTTATGGAGCAGTATAAGGTGGCAAAACAAATTGCTAATGAAACAGTTTCTTATTACCAGCCATTAGCAGAAGCTGGTGAAGAAGCAAAAATGAAAGCAATTTTAAAACAGCTTGAAACAATAGAATATTATTGTTATCAATTAGCTTTGTTAAAAAACAATAAAGAAGCGGAAGCCTCTACAATAATTACTTCTGAACAAAGAGGAAATAATTATGGAGGATTATGGTTTTCCGTAAGGTGTAATATAAATTCTGATGGAACTCCTCGTTATTACAAAAAATGGGGAAATGTTGAATTTTCCATCGAAAATTTAAAAAAGATTCCTCATGCCTTTGTTGATAAAGGTTACAATATTTTAGGGAACTGGGATAAATGGAAGGTTTATGAAGAGCTTGAGGATAATATATATTATCAAATGCGAGCATTAATTAAAGGACAGGAACAAAGAGGACAAAAACAAATTCAAAGATTTGAAAATATTCAGGATTAAAAGGAGTGATGCTTATGATTGTATTCAATTTTTGTTATTTTATGTAGTAATTTTAATAAATATGAAGAAGGAGAATAATTATGATAAAATATATTTTAACACAAACTATCAATAGAGAAACAATAAAACTTGGAGAATATGACAATTTTAATAAAGCTCATATAGAGATGAAGAACAGATTATTAAAAGAATTAAAAGAGAAAGAAATTCTCGACAAAAATGGTAACACCATTGAAGAAATATATATAGGAGATAGTTTATGCGAAATAGACGAACAGTTTGGTTTTGAACAGTATTCTTGTTGGCTCAATTACAAAGATGATGATTACGACTGGAATATTCTCAAAGTCGAATTTTAAGTTAAATAGGTTGTAAGATATCCTTTAAAACTTTCAGCACTTTATAAATTATATTGGTTAAGTGACACCTAAACAACAGACCACAGAAGGAGAAACATTATGAATACAAACGTAATAAGAGTAAACTTTGGACAAAACAGCATCAATGCAATTCCAACAATGAAACCAGAGATTGTGAAACCTGAAATAATTATACCATCAGGTATAGAATCAACATTTGCAAACATTGGAACAGATGTTAGTAAGGCAAAATCATTAGACGAAGCTTTATATATTAGTGGTTTAGACTATGATGTTATAAGTACAGATAAATATGCTTATATAAATGACAAAAAAATAAAACTTCCTACAAAAGCTGTTATGAGAAGTACAGATTACCATTTTTATGCGGATGTATCTGAAACTTATAGTGTTGCACAAAATAAAGATATATTTCAAATCTTAGAACCCATCTTTGATGATATAACAATTAGAAAAATGGGTGAAACACAATCAGGAATGGTTTATGCTCTTGCTTCTTTAGAAACAATGAGTATTCTTGGAGATATTTATGAACCATACTTGTGTATTCAAAGTTCTCACAATGGACGTTATAGTTTAGCTGCAACAATATGTCCTTTAAGAATTGTTTGTCAAAATCAATTTAATATAGCATTCAGAGAAAGTCCGAATACAATAAAAGCAAGACATACAGACAAGTCTATTGCTAAATTTGATGAAAAACTTGATATTCTTTTGGCTGTGTCATACTATATGAAGGAATTGAACAAGCAGGCTGAAAAATGGGCAACACAAAAAGTTTCAAATGCTCAGATTGTTCAAATCCTTGACGAGTTGTTCCCAATGGATAAGGAAATGAAAGATTATCAACTTGAAAGAGTTGAGGAACAAAAAATATTATTGACAAAAGCTTATCAAGCTGATGATAATGCTAATTTCAGAAATACAATGTGGGGCATGATAAATGCTTATTCTGACTTTATCACGCATAAACCACAGTATCGAACAACAGATACTGCAACAGAAAATAATTTTGTGGCTGTAACTTTTGATCCAAAAGCTATGATGAATTTCATTAATTTGCTTTCAAGAGTAGCTGCGTAATTATATAAAATATGTCCCAAAAGCGAGTATGACAGTAATAAAATCTCGTTAAACAACCTGTTAGTTTTATATTATAACAGGAGGTAAATTATGTATTATTATATTGTCCATCATGACAGTGATACAGAAGAAATGCAATTGTTAAGATTCAGGAAAGGAGGATGTGGGTTAGAAGGTTTTAGAGGAACAGTTGTATATGCAGAAAAATCTGATTTAAATAATAACCAAATACAATCATTACGTGCAGGAAGAGTTGTCTATAATGAAAAAGGTGAAAAATTTACCGATTATTTAGATTGGATACATGAGTGGAAATTAAGACTATCTGCTCATTCAAGCATTAATATTAATGATATTCAATAAAAGGAGAAAGATTATGGAAAATAAAATTAAACAATTTGTTGAAACAATTAAAAAACAATATCAAGATTGGAAAAGTTTTCGAACTAAAATTTGTTCATCTAAAGAAAATTATGATGAGGCAGAAAAAATAGATCAAATACAAAAATATTACTATTATTTTACAGAAAATAATATTGATGTTATATCTAAAGTTTTTCATAAAATAAATAATCCAGAATTAAAAATCGAAAAGCTTTTGACATCAGGAAATATTTTATATAATTTATATAATGAAGGGTTTTGTTCAATAGATGATCCTCCTAACACATTGTATTGGGAAGGTATTGAACAATTATTTATTGTATATTGTAATGAAATTTTGGAAAATAAGGAGGAGGAATAAATATGAGAATACCTGATGCCATAATGTTAGAAGCTATTAGAAAAATCGCTTTTGGTGATTTAGGAGGAGCTAGAGAGCTATTGGACAATTATGAGAAAGGAGGTGATGATAATGTCTGTACACAAAGATAAATATCCTGACCTATTTGGAGATTATGATACAATCTGTACTTGTGATCGATGTAATACAGAAGAAATAAACATGAAGTTGTTCAAATTTGAAGGTGATAATGAACAACTTTGTGAGAATTGTGTTAATTCCCAAATCCAATCTGATTTATATGAAGCATATAAAGAAGATTGGTGTAAAATCAGAGGTTACAAGTTGGAAGATGTTGATGAAGAAATAGGCATAAATGGTGAATGTTATGTCTGTTTTGAAGAGTTCCTTGACAATGAATATCGGGACGAAGATTATCGTCAATACTTGTCAGAAACTTATGGGTATATAATTGATGCATATGAGATTGATTACATTATAGAAGAACCATATTCTGACGGATATTATGATATATAAAAGGAGGTGTTTATAATGAAGTCTAAAATTTCATTAGAAGAGTTTAAAAAAGGAATTAATTCTTATGGAATTCCTTATTCAAATATGATTAAAGGAAAAACAGTTATTGTTGATATTCCGATAAATCATAATGGAGACTGTGCTGAAGTTGAAGGTGTTATTACTCAAGATATTTGGTGCGGTTCTCCCAACTGCTTTTACAGTCAAATAAAATTAGTGAAACAAAAAACAAAAACAGATATAATTTGTTTAAGCAAAAATTTACATGCAGTTTATCCAGAAAAAATAAAAAAAATATTTTAAGGAAGAAGATAAAAAATGATTAAAACACAATTAGAAATTTTTAAAGAAATATCTCCAAATAAGCCTGATTGGATAATTCAAATTGTATTTACTCATGAATTATCAACAGTTTATGGAACTAAAGAGTATACTTCAGGTTTATGTGAATCTTATTGTAATCTTATTGATATGTCTGAAGAATATAATTGGGATAAATGCGATATTATTCAATGTACAATTTATTCAAATAAAGCAATTGTACCAATAACAGGCATAAATGGATTAAAGTTATCTCAGTTTGTAAAACTTGTTAAAGAAATATAGGAGGAAGATAATATGAAAAACATTATCAAAAATATGATTGAAAGAGCCATATGGTATAAAGATAATCTTAATTTTATTGATGAGTCTTATGATTTATTAAGATTTGCAAGAGATTTAATTTATAAAATGGCATTAACTATAAACTGTCCATCAAATTGGCAAAATATTGGAATAGAAC
>JAEIGA010019161.1_pt1 | contig 10438 bp, 11 predicted proteins | sample 9270691 | NCBI WGS metagenome assembly JAEIGA01 (sample SAMN17057246, study PRJNA624740) | gut metagenome | biome: biome; isolation source: fecal sample | host: Bos grunniens | place: China: Xizang | collected 2019
CCTTCGTGCACAACACCCGCTCCGAGCTCGCAAGCGCTCAGGTGAATGGTGAAACCTATGGCTATGACTACGACAACGTGGGCAACCGCCGTATGTCGATGGAGGCAGGTGATTACGCCTTCTATGAGGCTAACGCGCTAAACCAGTACACGGACATCACCGGTGCAGAAGATGAAACCGACTTCAGCTTCACGCCCATCTTCGACGCCGACGGCAATCAAACCGTCATCAAGACCGAAACCGGCATCTGGGCCGCCGTCTACAACGCAGAGAACCGCCCCGTCAGCTTCACCAATGAAGCCACCGGCACCGTGGTTACCTGCGCGTACGACAGCATGGGCCGTCGCAGCTTCAAGCAAGTAACCGTAAACGGCACCGTCACGCTGCACCAGCGTTACCTGTACCGCGGTTACCTGCAAATCGCCTGCATCGACCTCACCCGTAGCCACCACCCGGGGCTTTGGCTTATCACCTGGGATCCCACCGAGCCCATCGCCACTCGCCCGCTGGCTATTCAAAAGGACGGGACATGGTATACCTACGGTCTCGATCTCGCCAAGAACGTGTGCGAAGTCTTCGGCTCCACTGGCTACATTGCCACGACCTACGCCTACACCCCCTACGGCTCTGTAACCGCCACCGGCTCTGTTACTCAACCGATTCTGTGGAGTAGCGAAAATTATGATCAAGAAACAAGTTTGTCCTATTATAATTATAGATATTTCAATAATGTTGCAGCTAAATGGTTAAGCCGTGATTTGCTTAATGAAGAATTCTCAAATAATTTGTATAATTATTGCAACAATTATACAATCATTAATGTGGACTTAATGGGTGCTGCGCCAATTATAGTTATGTCTGATGCAGGAGCTCGAATGCCCTCTATTAGTGTAGTAGCAAGCTATTACGTTCTTATATATTATTACGAAAAAGCTATTCACCAGCTTAATGAAATCAATTCTAAAGATTACGAGAAGCTGCAAGAAGAAAACAAAATCCGATGGAACTCTGTAATATTTAGTGGCACTAAGCAAGAACTTATTGACTTGATTAGAAGAGAATGCGACTATATTGACAAAGTAACAGTTGTTTCGGATGGAGGTTGGAGAAAAACAAAGCAAACATTGCAAAGTTTAATTCCTCATGCAAATAAAGATTACGATGCTATATATTTGATAACTCATGGTAACTATGGTTTTTATTTTCAACTGGGTAATGGTAAATCTGAGCGTTATAATTTTAATAATATACAAATTGAATTTAATACTTTAACTCAATCTTCTCCTGCAGCGATTAAAAAAATATTAGCCTGTTACTACTGCGTTCCGTATGAAATTGAGGTAAAACTTACAGCCAAGACTGAAGTAAGTATTGATTCGAAAAAATGCACTGGAAATATCGATATAACTCCCATTCGGGCAATGATTCTTCCACGCTTTTATACACTTCCTCCTATTGAAATGCATCCCTAATTAGATAGAGATTATATACAAAATCATCCTATGGGGCATCCCCATAGGATGATTTAGACGGTATGACCGACGCGATATGCGCACTGCGGTGAAAGCCCGCGCGGAGCCGCGATGATGCGGAATCCCAGACCTGAAGAACAACTGCGGGGAGGTAACGAATCGTGGGAAAGGAAGTTCGAGGGGAAATCACGACTGTACGAACAGAAACTGCATATAAGGCCGGATGGATGGATGAGATTGCCGTAAGTGCCGAAATCCGATACATCATCAAGAATCCATAAGGTAGATGCAGACGGCGCAGAGGCGTTGTCTGGGGTATCTGGCGGAGAGAGGGCACAAAAGGAGTTGCGGCAGGACCATTGTATCAGGAGCAATTACGCACCGAGACATCGCGCCATAAAAGGCTCAATTAGCTGAATCAAATTAAATTCAATCATACACGGCTTATTGTGTAGAATATGATAGCCCAAAACGATTGAGTTATGCTAAGTTATGATTGTGCTGTTCGCTATAAAATATCATATGCGCAGAGACTATTGAATTCTTACTGTTATAGCTTATCAAAAAGAGTTACATTAACTTTGATTCGTAGTGAAAATCGAAAAAACAAGGCATGAGCACCTACAAACTTAATCAGGTTCAATGCATCATTACTACCGAATGTCCTGTAATGACAAAATCTACATCCAAAAAAATAATTATGTATATATTGGGACCAAATAGTATTAATGGAGGTTTGACAACTTTGAAATATTCATTCCTGGAGTTAATTAGATTACTAGCAGCATTAAGGATACGTTCGTTAAGACAAATACAATATCCCAGTTCTTTCAATGCAATTTCTGCTTCAAACCATGATATTCCTGTAAAATTTTGCACATTATTATCGAAGGTCCATACGGGGCTCATCTGATGTTGACTTGTTTCTACCTCTGTAAAGTGCGTAACGCCATTACATGAACCAGAATTAGAGGTTAAAAAAAAGAAGAAGCTTAATAACAAAAAACGCATACTGATAATACTAATTAGTGTTACGACCATCCATTTCAACAAGATTCCAGTCGGTAGTCTTCTCTAAGAAACGGCACTGATGCTACGTTATAGACAACAAGCATCTGTGAATCGTTCAAATATAATGAAAAAAATAAGCCTTTTTTATAATAAATATGCTTTTTTTCTACCCCTACCTAGGGCGACAAGTTCACCTGAATGCAATACGTTTATTCCAAAATCGACTCTATGTGAGTGCGAATGGGTAATGTTAACGCGTTTTATAAAACTCTGAAAATAAGCATCTCCCAAACTTTCTGCAACCATTATGAGTCAAGCCGAATTTCATGTGTTGGAAGAACTTATGCTGCACCAAGAAAAAGCCGGTGTAGAACCGGCTGAAAGGGAAGTTTTATTCACCCCGGCGCTTGGTAGGAAGCCCGAAGAAGTTGTTACCTCCGATTTGGTAGCCGGTGGCTTTCCAGCTGATGTGGGTGAGGGTGGGATAAATCTCGCCATCCCACTTGTATCCGCTATCGAGTACGTCTACCTCAATCAACTTGCCCTTGTAGATGCGTATCAGCTGGTCGCCGGGTTCCAGCTTGATGTCGTTGCTTTTGGGCGTGATGCTTACCGGGGCTTGGCCAGTCTTTTTCAGATTGTAAGTGGTCCGCTTGATTTCGACCACCTCGGCAGCTTCCGGATTTCTGGGCTCAACGATGGATTCCTGAACCGGGGCTTCGGCGGTTGGCTCCATATCCGTCATGGGCTTGTTGAATTTTACTTAGTGCTCGGCTTCTCGGGCTTCTTCAACTTCCTGCTACAGGGTGACTTTAATTTCTGCATCGCTGCGCGACTCAGGTCGAAACATCTGTATTTCGTTATCAACCTAATCGACAAAACAAAAAGCTAAAATTTGTCTTTCGCTTGTAACTTTATTTTCATAAAGCGTTATTCCTAAATCTTTTACAACGCAAGAAAACTTTAGACTCCCATTGACGACTCTTAAAGCATAAGCCCCGTGCCTGTCAAGGTACGGGGCTTATGCTTTACCAGAGTGACAGGATTCGAACGCTCGGCAACCGAAGGGTGGAGAGGGCAAGTTTCGAAAACATACGATGCCTACAACCGCCTCGCAACGGAAACGGATGCACGAGGTAACGTCAAGACGCATACCTACGAGCATGCTCGCGGTCTGCACTTGGGTACTACCTATACCGTAATAGCTTATTTTTTGGGGGGCGAAAATTTCAAATTGAAGTGCGGTAGGGGGCAACATATTGTTGACGGAGAAAAATGTTGTCAATGGTGCTTGCTTTTGTTAGAATATTCGACACAACAACGAACCGATATGAAGACGCGATTCAATTACCTGACGGAAAAGACTAATATACAGAGGATAAGTTTAGCAGTGTGGCGGTATATGTATGGACAGCAGCGCGAGGATTTTGCTAAGCTGGGAGTAAGCGAACCGGAGCTGTGTGAGGAAGGTAGTGAAGCGGAGCTTGCGCAATATGCCATGCTGGCGGATAGGCTGCAATGCATACCCGGCGATGCCGGTGTGAGTGATTTTTTCATGGAGAGCATACAGACGCTGGAGCAGATGTTGGAGCATGACTCACCTGAGCTGCGCCGATTTGTAGAGAACTGTAATGAAGAGGAAGAGCTGGAGGCGTATTTTTACGGCGAATGCCCGGAAGCAGCCGGTAAGGCATTAAGCCACGCAGAACTGGCCATCGTGATGTGGTATCACCCGAAAGAGTTGTGGAAAAAGCTGGTGGGGTACATCCTGTATATGATTAAGGATCGCACGGCGATGAGTTGCTATGCACTGACGGAGTGTAGCGTTAAGACCAATCGTCCGGAAGAACTCGACCTGGAAGCGCTGCGTACGGCATTTCAACAGGCCTTTGCGGAAAAGGGGGAGCCGAGTGCATATTGCGAAGTAGAGCGGATGTTGCTGTGCGGCGCTGATGATGACGAGGCAGAGGAGGAATACTGCTTTACCATAGCGCATGCAGACAGACCGGTACGTTGCAACAAGGTAGAAGGTAGTGGGGTGGAGCGCTTCAGCTTTCGCCCGCCGAAGACGGAGATTGTGGTGTACAATACGGCAACGCGAAGTCTGCGCATGAATACAGAATTAGTGGGCATGAGTAACATGATTACGGGGATTTTCAGCAAAGCCCTGACGGATGGCCGCCGAACACAGATATTCCGCAAGGCTCAAGTGTACACCTTTGCTCCGGTGGAGGAGGGGAAAATGTATTTACAAACACATGGCGTAGAGGGCTTGAGCATGGTGAAGCTGCATATGCTGGAGGAGCAGGTGACGGATGAGGAGGGGGAGTTTTGCATCCATAGCTACCGCGCATCGAAAGGTGGCGATATTCGGCGAGCAGCAGGCTATGGCAAAAGTAAACCGAAGGGCAGCATTCGAAAAATGGAGGTCGAGTTGTTATTTAATGGGGATCGCAAACCGACAAAACTACGAATTATTGGCGCATACAAATTAAGCGTTGATAAACAGCGGCGCTATAAGGCGGAGCTGTGGCTGCAGCTCGGTGGTTTTGTGGTGGATATGGCATGACGAGAAATAGAACGGAGGGAAGAAGATGTATGGGGTGCCGGAGAATGGGGCTTGCCGGGCGGTGTTGGAATTGCACTGGGGTAATGCGCTGACGAATTACCTACAAAAACATGGGTTGTTGGTAGAGAATGGTTATGAGGACAAATTGTATTGCTACGAGCGCCATTATCTGCGCTTGGAACCCTATGATGCTGAAACGGCGAAAATGGCGTATGCTGTGGGCGAGGTTGGGGACGATTATGTGCGCATGGCAGTGCCGGTAACAGAGTTGAGACGTTGGAAACTTGATGCTCCGAATTTCATGGCGCATGCGCTCAGCTATGAGACGTTGGGAATGAAGACCAATCAGAAGGGAATATTGGGCCCGGGATGCCGCAAATTGGCGTACATTGCACATTTGGATATACACTTGTACTATAGTGAGCACGGCAGTGAGAGTGAGCTGTTTGCCATAGAACAAGATGCCGGAAAGATGGATAGGCGCGTGGTTATCATCACTGCAGAAGAGGAGTTGCAGGGGGCATATGCCCAGCGCTACTCCGTGGGCGAGTTCCAGCATGTGCCACTACGCAGTTTGTTTGACGTGGCTGCGGATGGTAGCATACACAAAACACTGCTCACGGAGCAATTGTTGAGTGTAGGGAAGGCGCCCAAGACCCCGCCGTATTACCGCTACCCCGGCAAAACTGAGGGATTGCGATGGGAGGATGTACGGTTGAGCTTTGATCACCACCAAGTCAGCATCAGGATCAATACACGACCTGCAAAGACGTTTAACGTCTGTGATTTTCCCGCGTTCAGTCGGCCGGTGAATGCTCGTAGTATACTGGGGGCAAAGATGAATTTTATAGCAGCAGCTACCTATGTGGGAGCTTGGCGGTCATTGGGGGAGAGGAGTAGGCAAACACTGCACCGAGTGGATGAAAGCATGCGCCTGCTGTTCGGCATCAAAGAACATTGCTACGAGAAGACGGAAAGTGGCTTGTATCGATTCCGCCCGGAAATACAAATCGGCGAAGACCTTAGGTGCATTTTTGACGCAGTGGAGGCTCAAAAAGAGGTGGAAGATGCTTTCCGCTTTGAGCAGATAGCCATTACTCAAAACGGAAAGCGTAAGTTTGTGTGCGTGCCTTGTTTATAATTGATTAAGCAGTGCGGTAATATCTGCCTCAAGCTTATTGAGAATCCTGTAGGCAGTAGCAGGGCTGATTTCACATTGTACAGCGGCATCCTCCACGGAGAGTCCGTCGCGAACCTTTGCCCACAGTTCAATCACTCGTTTCTCCTGCGCCGCTATCAATTCCGCAGCGGAGCGTTTTAATTCGCGGTAAATAATGGAATCCGTCGCATTTTTTCGCGCCGGAAGCTGCTGCAAATCAACTTGAGCGTATTGCTCTTTCTCCTCCTTTTTGTACTGATTGCGCTCCTCGTTATCTATGTTGATTTTGTGAGGGTGAGTGAGGCTTTTGGCGTTCACTATGGCGATGAGTCTGTTGAGCTTGTTGCGGATGACTTTTTTGATGTAGCTATTGTCCTTATCCTTTAATTTCTCCCACTTTTTCCAGATGTGAATTTTGATTTCTTGTTTGAAATCGTCACGGTGCGAGACGTAAGTGGAATAATCTGAGATGGCCTGGTTGACGAACTCATCAACGGTGCTGAATACATCCCTTAAGGGAGCCGACTGTTTACATGAATTTAAGTACTTCATGTAAAAGCACTGCCGGAATGTCACAAAATGGCTTTTTGTGTGTTTTGCTGTGTTTTATAATCAATAGATTATGATATTTGCGATAAAAGAAGCCCAAAAGTCATTTCACAAAAACGAGCTCAAAGAAAAAAAGTGAAAGAATTTTGAGAAAAATTCAAAAAGCGTGAGTGTTGATATATGCAAAGGGGCACGAATAACACCCCTTACTCACAAAAATGAAAACGAGAATAAACAAAATCCGCACAGCGGATGAGATAATAGGAGAGCTCGGTGCTTGCACCGAGAGAGTGCGCTGTTGGTCAGTGCAGCCGGAAGAAGAACAAGCTAACCGAAAAAGCTCACGCGAGGTGTTACTCGCATTGGGCGGTCAGGGGCGAAGAAACGCCATGACCCTGTTGCGGTTGAAGTTTTCTTTGGGTGCAGCACTTATCAGTGGCGATAATCAGCGATATGAGCGATTGAAGCACGTAATCGCAGAGTTGGAAGAACGAGACACACGCTTGACTGCATGTTATGCAGAGCTGCAAGCCTGTGGTATGGAACAGAAAGGAGAAACACCCCATGAACACTGAATTGTACAGCATACAAGATGTGCGCGACGAGTTGTTGTGGCAGGGCTATGACATGAGTTGTGAGGAAATCATGAATTGGTTACGCGAGCGTGAGCTGCTTGTTGCCCAAAATGGCTCTTTCTCTAATAAACCCAGCGCAGTTGCCGTGTCATGTAAATGGCTGGTAATGGATAAGCAGAACTATGATGATGGAGCCGGCACATCCGTGCACGTGCGCCGCCTGCTCATCACTCGCCGAGGCCGTGCCTGCATTTTGCCACATCTAGAGCATTATTGCCGAGTCGGTAGAAAGGAGGTGCGCTCATGACCTTGGAAAATCTGATGCGGGATACATGCTATTGGCAGCGTTTGTTGCGCTTGGGTGGCTATGAGCCCGGTAAGATTGACGGGATTCGCGGGCCGAAAACGAGGCAGGCAGAGGAGCGCTGGCACAAAGATGCTGATGCGGTGTTGGCTGCATACGGTCGCTATGATGCACGCAGCGAGGGCGTATTGATGACGCTGCTGCCCGCTGCGCAGCGAGTAGCTCGCTTGTGGTTGAGCTTAGCTGTGCCTGCGGGGAAATCCGCCGGTGTGGATGTGCGGCTCATATGCGGAACACGCAGTTATGCTGAGCAGGATGTCTTGTACCGTAAGCGCCCACGTGTTACCAATGCCCGAGCCGGGCAGAGTATGCACAATTTTGGGTTGGCTTTTGATTTCGGGCTATTCCGCGAGGGTGATTACTTGGAGAAAAGTGCTCAGTATAATGTGCTTGGTCGGCTCAGTAAACAAATACCGAATGTAACTTGGGGCGGTGATTGGAAAAAATTGGTTGATACACCCCATATACAATTGGATTTGTTTGGCGAAACCGCAGCCGTGAGGCGAGTCTTTGAATCAGATTAAACCATAACAATAGAAAGGAGAATACAATATGACAAATGCAATAGTAACCGGTGGCGTTGTAGCGGCGAACGTGGTGGCTGTAGCTAGCGCGGCTGTGTCGGAGCTCAATCCGTTGCTTGAGTTTATTCAGAACGGTGCTTCTGTAGGTGCGTTGATGGCCATTTTCTTATGGCGAGAAGTGAAACGCAGCGAACGCTATGAAAAGCTGTATGATGAAGAACGCCGCAAGCGAGTGGAGGAGTCGCAGCGTTGTAAGGATTGCCCGGAAAAAATGAAGCAATGAGCAAGCTCTTTCGTCATTGAACTTTTCGCATTGCAGTGCACAGCTTACCGGCTGAGTACTGCGATGCGAAATGAACGTTCGCCCTACCGGGCTCACAAAAAATCGCACCGTTTCCAAGGCTTCACCTTCCGATTGATCACGCCGGGGAGTAGAGCAAACACCCGCCTGCATGCTTTTGCAGGCGGGTGCGGTATGTATGATGAAACAAACGCTGTGTGTTATGAAGACTGCTTATTTGCCGAAGTAGCGCTTCAGCAGGCCGTCAAAGCCCTTGCCGTGGCGAGCCTCGTCCTTGCACATCTCGTGCACGGTGTCGTGTACGGCGTCATAGCCCAGCTGCTTGGCGCGCTTGGCGATAGCGAGCTTGCTGTTGCAAGCGCCGAACTCAGCCTCGGCACGCAGGGAGAGGTTCTTCTCCGTGCTGTCCGTCAGCACCTCACCCAGCAGCTCGGCAAACTTGGCGGCGTGCTCGGCCTCCTCAAATGCGTAGCGGCGGAATGCCTCTGCCACCTCAGGGTAGCCCTCACGCTCTGCCTGACGGCTCATGGCAAGGTACATGCCTACCTCGCAGCACTCACCGGTGAAGTGGTCGCGCAGGCCCTTTACTACTTCCTCATCCAAGCCCTTAGCCACGCCTACTCGGTGCTCGTCCGCATAAATCTTTTCAACACCCTCCTCAATCTCCTCGAAGGTGTCTACTCCGCATACGGGGCATACTTCCGGCATGGTCTCGCTCTCGATGACTTCTCCGCAGATGGTGCAACGGTACTTTTTCATAATCGTGTATGTAAGGTTGTGTGTGTAACTGTGTGCTGTGTGTCTCACCCGCCGTGCAGGTGACGCCATTAATCTAGCCGTTTTGTAGGAAAATGTCAAGCATAAAATTAGAATCTTTCTAAATTTAGTGCAAATTTTTTTAATTTTGCCTAAAAACACCTTGCAAAAGGCGTGATAAACGGGTAGTATTACAATGTAACCACCCACTGACTACTAACCCTACACGCATATGAAAAAATACATCATCCTGTTCGTACTGTTCTTCGGCGGCATGAGCTTTGCCGACATCGTGAACCTGAGCCCGGAGTTCGAGGATTTCCTGAACAAGACCTCACGTATCATGTCCAAAGATGGCAGGCGCGACTTCAACCAGCATATCAATTACCTGAAAAGGGAATACAAGAAAGCCAAAAAGGAAGGGCTTATCGAGGAATGTGACTATGTGGTCGCGGCGTATGACCTCGCGCGTGAGCGCGGAGACGGCAACAATACCACCGGCTTCGAGAAAAGAACACACGGAGGGTACCGCATTAAAGGAGACAATGAAGAGGAGGATGTCTTCTTTGTTGCAGCCGATGAGGTAATTTCCGATGACGGCAAAACCATCCGCTTCCAACGCGAAGACCGCGAATACGTCAGCAACATCTATTGGAAAACGGAAGCCAAAAAGAAAAAAGAGCGCGAAGAGCGTAAGGCGAAAAAGAAGAAAGGGAAATAGTTAGCGTGCTACAGCGCGATAAATCGGAAGTCGGCGATTAGTTGGCGAGCGTTAGCGAGCGAAATTTTGAGCCCCGGAGGGGCGGTATAAAATAGTCCGGCGGTGGAGCCCCGCAAGGGGCGGAACCCCGGGAAAAGGCCACAAAAACAAATGCGAACCCCGGAGGGGTGGCATAAAGCGTGGCTCGGAATACGGCATTGTTTCAAAATGCCGTTAACATTATAAAACATGCGCCCACAACGGCTCGGAGCTCCCGTCTTCGCGTCTCGCTTCGCTCGCTTGCTACGCCGTGGCCGGCCGCTTCGCTACGGTCCTTGGGGCTTCGCGTCTTCGCTTGCTACGCCCTCACAGGCGCCATTATATGTCGGCCTACGCTGCGTCGCTTCGCTCCGTCGCTCCGGGCTCAATTTTCTTTTTTACGCTACCCGGGGTTCCGC
>JAEIGA010019162.1_pt1 | contig 10437 bp, 12 predicted proteins | sample 9270691 | NCBI WGS metagenome assembly JAEIGA01 (sample SAMN17057246, study PRJNA624740) | gut metagenome | biome: biome; isolation source: fecal sample | host: Bos grunniens | place: China: Xizang | collected 2019
AGCGGTTGCTGATCGGGCAAGTTGATCTTTTATATTACGAGATTCAATACCAACGGGTATTTTGCGAAGTGTTCGCAGGACGGCAACAGAAAAGGCGACGGTCCGATTTTCAAGTTCTAGTTTGAATTCTCCGTTCGTCATGACATCCATTTTTCAAAAACTGTCAAACTCGCAAACTGTTAAACTGATTCTACTTGCAAACTTTGTTCAAGTTGGGGAAGTTGTGAAGTTTTAGAGTTTGACAGTTGGGCAGTTGGACAGTTATACAGTTTGACAGTTTTTATAATTGGCGGAGAGAGAGGGATTCGAACCCCCGAGACCTTGCGGCCCGTCGGTTTTCAAGACCGATGCATTCAACCACTCTGCCATCTCTCCAGTTACAAAAGTTGTTGTATTATATCATATTTTCCTCGCTCGCGTATACCCCTCTATGAAATATGATATAATATGCGCTATGAAAAAGATTTTGCTTCTCGCTTGTTTGGCTGTCGCATCTGCCGCTTCAGCCGAGACTGTCGTTAATATATCTGGAGTCGGTGCCGAAAAATTCACTGTCTCTATCCAAGTCGCCAACAGCGACTATTCAAAGTGCTTGGCAAAGAATCTCGAAATATCTGGTCTCTTTGTCGTTAAGCCTAATGGCTCAATAAAGATAAGCGGTTCGTCTGGCTCCATTAGCGCATCAGGCCGCGGGAAAGTCCTTACTTCTCCAGATGTCTTTTCAGACGCAGCTTCAGCGCGCATGGCCGCTCGTCGCTTTTCTAACGCCCTTTGCGAAGCGTTCGGCAAGCAGAAGGGCTTTGCTCTCGATAAAATACTTTTTCTTAATCGCGGCAAATCATCTGGGAAAGGAAACGTCCGCCCGAGCGAAATGTGCCTGAGCTATCCTGACGGTTATGATGTAAAGCAGATTACGAGCGATTCTAAAATGTCCATCTATCAAAGGTGGCTCAATGACGATTCCGTCATTTATATCAGCGATGTTCGCGGCGTCCCGCAAGTCTGGGAAATCAATACGAATACTGGCAAGCGCCGCATGAGGTGGAGCCTTAAAGGTTCTCCCAACGGAATTGCCGTTTCTCCCGATGGAACGAAAATCGCGGCAATCCTTTCCTTTCAGGGCAATCCCGAGCTTTATGTCATCTCCGGCGATAGATTTGTCCGCCTTACAAAAACTCCTCTTGCAAGCGAAGGCCAGCCCACATGGAGCCCTGACGGCAAGAAAATCGCATACGTTTCTAATGAAGCGCGCCGTCCGCAGATTTATGTTGTCGATATCGCGACGAAGCAGAAGCGCCGCCTTACTTCAAAGGGCCGCGAGAATATCGACCCCGACTGGGGTCCCGATGGGCGCATCGCATATATTACGAAGCGCGGCGGAGCGCAAGTTGCAGTCATGAGCCCGGCAGAAGGCGACGCAAGCGCGCAGCTCGTCACAGAGGAGGGTACGTGGGAGCATCCTTCCTGGGCGCGCGATATGCGCCACGTCACCGCCAACAGCGCAGGAGCCATTTTCATTGTTGATACCGAGAAGGATGGAGACAAGCCCAGGCGCGTGTTTAGCGCGAAGGGCAATTTCATTTCTCCTGTCTGGCGTCGCTGAGGGTGAAAAAATGAAAATAGATGTAGCTTACGTTTCCGAGTTGGCGCGCCTTGAGCTTACTGAGGAGGAAAAAACCCTCTTTCAGGCACAGCTTGAGAGCATTGTAGGATACGTTGAAAAAATTTCCGAGGTTGATGTGGAGGGCGTTCCTCCCATGATGCACGGACATGATACGGTCAATGCATTCCGCGAGGATGTTGTAGGCGAGTCTCTTCCTGCAGAAACAGCGCTTGCCAATGCGCCAAAGCGTGTGGGCGATGAATTTCTTTTGCCTAAAATTGTCGAAGGGGCGGAAAGCTAATAGATATGGAACTTTACGAATTAGGTGTAAAAGAAGCTCAGCAAGGGCTCGCCAAAGGCGATTTCACGGCAGAAGATCTCGTTAATGCCATTATTGCGCGCAAGAATGCCGCAGACGGGGAGATCGGCGCTTACCTTACATTTGATGAAGAGCATGCGCTTGATCTTGCGAGAAAAAATCCGCGTTCTGTGCCTATCGCGATAAAAGATCTCATAAATGTGTGCGGGCAGCCTTGCACTGCAGCGTCAAAAATCCTCAAGGGATATGTTTCTCCTTATGACGCAACTGTGATTAAAAAGCTTAAGGCATCTGGTTTTATTCCTGCAGGGCGCGTTAATATGGACGAGTTCGCAATGGGCTCCTCCACTGAAAATTCAGGTCTTGGCGTTACGCGTAACCCTTACGACCTTACGCGTGTGCCTGGCGGCAGTTCCGGCGGCAGCGCGGCCGCAGTCGGAGGCAACCTCTCAATCGCAGCTCTCGGCACCGATACGGGCGGGTCTATTCGTCAGCCGGCCAGTTTCTGCAATTGCGTGGGAGTCAAGCCCAGCTATGGGCGCGTCAGCCGTTTTGGCGTTACTGCTTTTGCAAGTTCCCTCGATCAAGTAGGGCCGATGACGAAGAGCGTTGAGGATGCGGCAATTCTTATGAATGCGCTCGCAGGACACGACGAACATGACGGCACAACTCCGCGCAAGGAAGTCCCGGATTACGTCAAGGCTATTGAAAACGCTTCGATGAAAGGCGTCAAGATTGGCATCGCAAAAGAATATTCAAATGTTGCGGGCCTCGATCCTGAGGTAAAGCGCATAACTGATGCATCTATCAAAGCCTGCGAGGATGCGGGCGCTGAAATCGTTGAAGTTTCCCTTCCGCATACTGAATATGCGATGGCAGTATATTACATTATCGCTCCTGCGGAAGCGTCGGCCAATCTCGCTCGTTTCGACGGCGTTAGGTTCGGCCATAGAAGCGATAAGGCCGTCGATGTCTTCTCGCTTTATTGCAAGAGCCGCGCTGAGGGCTTCGGTGCGGAAGTCAAGCGCCGCATCATAATGGGAACGTACGTGCTTTCCTCTGGCTATTACGACGCGTATTATTCCCGCGCACAGAAAGTGCGCACTCTTATCAAGAGAGATTTTGACGCGGTGTTCGGTAAAGTTGACGCGCTTCTCACCCCATGTGCGCCTACGCCTGCCTTTTCGTTCGGCGAGAAGCAGGATCCGCTTACGATGTATCTGAACGATCTTTACACCATTCCTTCGTCGCTCGCCGGCGTGTGCGCTTCAAGCGTGCCTGCAGGCTTTACGGCGGGAACAAATCTTCCTGTGGGCGTGCAGTTCGTTTGCGGTGGGTTTGAAGAGGCAAAACTTTTAAAAATTTCAAAGGCATTTGAAGATATCTCGCCCGTAAAAGCGGCGCGGGCTATTTAAGAATACAGAAAGGTCAGAATAATGAAAAAAGCTATTATGGAAACTTCAATGGGTACGATCTCCCTTGAATTGAACGATGAGAAAGCTCCCGTTACAGTTGAAAATTTCTGCAGATACGCCTCTGAAGGCTTTTATGACGGAACTATCTTCCACCGTGTTATCGATACGTTCATGATTCAGGGCGGCGGTTTCACGAAGGAGATGAACCAAAAGGATACTTATGAGCCTATCCGCATTGAATCGATGAATGGGCTGAAGAATCTTCGCGGAACAATCGCCATGGCAAGAACCATGATCCCTGATTCCGCAACGAGCCAGTTCTTCATCAATCTTGTCGATAACGACTTCCTTGATTTCACTTCGCCGACGGCTCAGGGTTACGGCTATGCAGTTTTTGGCCGCGTGACAGACGGCATGGAGGTCGTCGACCGCATCGCCAAGGTGCGTACAGGCTTTTCGGGGCCTCATCAGAATGTTCCTGAAACGCCCGTTATCATCAAGAAGGTAACGATGCTTGATGCTTGATTTCCGAAGCGAAAAATCATATAATCCAAAAATCAAAACAACACAAGGAGAAACGAGTAATGAAAAAACTACTTTCTTTCGCGCTGACCTTTGCGGCCGTTGCTGCATTTGCCGCAGGTGACAATAACGCTACTGGCGATAACGCAGATGTGGAGAAGCATCAGCGTGTGCAAGCGAAGTATGAGAAAAATGTCTGGCCTGCCTTTTTCGCAATCTCTCAGTTTCCTCATGCGTCCGACGTCGTAGGTCTTCGTCTTACTATTCCGTTTTCCACTTCGCAGGAGAATGTCACAGGTTTGGATCTCGGCTTTTGGGGACGCAGCCTTTACATGCAGGGAATTCAGATTAACCTTTTGAGGAACGACGTTGTCGACCAGGCCTCTGGCATTCAGGTAGGCATTTACAACTCAATTGGACACGGTGATCTGCTCGGAATTCAGGCAGGGCTTTGGAACGAGGCGTTTGCAATGCGCGGTATCCAGGCGGGCCTTGTGAATGTCGCCGGCGAGGCGCAGGGCTTCCAGGTCGGTCTTGTCAATCGCGCTGAGACTCTCTACGGATATCAAGTCGGCCTTGTTAACGTGATTCGCTCGGCTGAAGTTCCTTTCTTCCCCCTCGTCAACATAGGATTTTGATACAAAATGAATATTCGTGCTTTTGCGGCCGTAAGGCCAAACGTCAACGACGCTGCGCTCGTCGCAGCCGTTCCTTACGATGTAGTTGATACGGCAGAGGCGAAGGCTCTTGCTTCAGGCAATGAAAAGAGCTTTCTTCACGTCTCGCGCCCTGAAATCGATCTCCCTGAAGGAACCGAGTGTTCTTCGCCCGAGGCTTACGCGCAGGCGCGCAAGGCGCTTGACGGCTTAATCTCGTCGGGCACTCTCGTGCGTGACGGAGAGCCTAAATTCTACGCTTATCGCCAGACGATGGGCGAACATTCGCAAACGGGCATCGTTGCCACGTTTGATACAAAGGATTATATTTCCGGCGTGCTCAAGCAGCACGAGAAGACGCGCAAAGATAAAGAAGACGACCGTACTCGTCATATTGAAACTCTTTCAGCGCAGACGGGTCCTGTGTTTCTTACGTACAGGGATGATTCGCGCATTGACGCGATCGTCTCCGAGGCTTGTGCTCGCGAGCCGCTTTACGATTTCGTCGCTCCTGACGGCATCGGGCATACGGTTTGGGAGATTTGCTCCGCCTCTTCTGATGAAGCGAATAAGCTCGTTGAACTTTTTGCCGGTATTCCGGTCGCGTACATCGCCGATGGGCATCATCGCAGCGCGGCAGCTTCACGTTATGCTCTTCAGCATGAGTTTGAAGGCGAGAGCCGCTGGTTCATGGCCGTTATCTTCCCGGGAACGCAGCTTAAGATTCTCTCTTACAACCGTCTTGTCAAAGACTTGAACGGTCTTTCTGATTATGAGTTTCTCTCGCGCATTTCGTCCGCGTTCAAAATCGGCGAGAAGGGTGAGAGGAATTGCAGGATGTATTTCCGCGGAAAATGGGTAGATCTTTCGTGGAGCATCCCTGAGGGAACTGATGTCGTCAGCTCGCTCGATGTGAGCTACCTGCAGGATAATCTTCTTGCTCCCATTCTCGGCATCGGCGACCCGCGTACCGATCAGCGCATATCGTTCATGGGCGGTATCCGCGGCGATGCGGAGCTCGCTTCGAAAGTTGACAGCGGCGAAAACGCCGTTGCATTTGCGATGGAGCCCGTTACAGTCGATGAGATGATGTCGATTGCCGATGCAGGCGCCATCATGCCGCCTAAGTCAACCTGGTTTGAGCCAAAGCTTCGCTCTGGGCTTTTCGTTCATACCGTCTGACGAAGAGTGAAGTCGTCAATTGCAGGATATTTGAAATTCCTCAAGCGGAAGATGGTGCGAGATCCTCTTCCGCCTGAGAGAGTTGCCGCGGGCTGGGCGCTCGGAATGTTTGTAGGATGCTCGATTCCTTTCGGGTTGCAGCTTATAATTTCGGTGCCGCTCGCTGTTTTAATGCGCGTCTCAAAAATAGGTGCGACGTTGGGAACGCTCATAACAAATCCCGTGACGATTTTTTTCATCTATCCGGCGCAGACTATGCTTGCCGGCTGGATTTTAGGCAGAGCCTTCACTTGGGATTACATTCTCAAGACGATGCAAGAAGTTGCAAAGGAAGGTAATTGGCAGGCGCTTCTGAGTCTGTCTGGCGATGTTATAGTCTGCTTTCTTCTCGGAGGGCTTTTCTTGGCGCTGATTTTGTCGCCCGTTACTTATTTTGCCGTCAAATCGCTCGTAGTGCGGCATAGAAAAAGGAGGAATCGCTTTGGACGTAGTGTGTCTTGATTTGGAAGGTGTTCTCGTTCCTGAAATATGGATCGAGTTTTCAAAGGCTTCTGGCATTCCAGAGCTTCAGCGTACGACACGTGATGAACCTGATTACGCCAAGCTCATGCAGTATCGCCTCAATATCCTGGATCGCAATAATCTGACGCTCTCGAAAATTCAAGATGTGATAGAGACGATAGAGCCTCTCGAAGGGGCCGTTGAGTTTCTCAATGCTTTGCGCGAAAGGACGCAGGTTGTAATTATCTCTGATACATTCCAGCAGTTCGCAAAGCCCCTTATGCGCAAGCTCGGTTGGCCGACGCTTCTATGCAATTCACTTGAGTGCTCCGATGAAGGTAAAATCATCGGATATAAAATGCGGTGCCCCGAGTCGAAGCTGACGACCGTTAAGGCCTTTCAGTCGTGCGGTGTTCAGACGATTGCTGCAGGCGACAGCTTCAACGACCTTGGGATGATTCGCGCTTCTAAGGCGGGCTTCCTTTTCCGCTCGACAGAGGCAATTAAATCTGCAAATCCAGATCTTCCTGCATTCGATGATTATGGCGAATTTCTTTCCGCCATTACATCGGTGCTCGAATCGTGATGATGCGGCCATAAGTTATACTTGGCTAATTCATTGTTCTAATGGTATAATACAACAACATTCAAATATAAATCAAGGAGGTAGAAAATGGCTCATAAGATTATCGCTGACAAGTGCATTTCCTGTGGTTGCTGCAAGGACGCATGCCCTGCAGAGGCAATTGTGGAAGGCAACCCTTACACGATCGATGCTGAGAAGTGCATGGATTGCGGCGTTTGCGCATCCCAGTGCCCTAACGAAGCTATCACGGCTGAGTGATTCACTTTATAGAAGAGACTCTTCTTCTTCTGCCGTTTCTTTTCGCGACGTATCTCGCGTTGGAAGCGCTAGAGTCGAAGACCGGCGGAGCGCTTGAGAGGTTTCTCGGGCGCGTTCGCTTGTTTGAGCCTGTAGTGGGTTCATTGTCGGGGGCTATTCCTCAATGCGGCATGGCCGCAGCAGCATCAAGCCTCTACGCCGGCGGTGTTATAACGGCCGGCGCTCTTATTGCAGTTTTTCTTTCTACCTCCGATGAACTGATACCTGTTCTGATTTCATTTCGGGCTGAGGTTCCGCTTCTTGCGAAGATTATTTTCTTAAAAATAGCATCAGGTATTTTTACTGGCTTTCTCGTTAACGGCGTTCTCAAGCTTATGAGGTGCAGAAGGCGCAAGGCCACTGTAAGCGAGCTTTGTGAACACAGCCATTGCGGTTGCGGAAAGCATCGCGGCATAATAGTTCCGGCCCTTATCCATACTGCTGAAATCTTCCTTTTTATATTTATCGTCTCAGGTGCGATAGAACTTTGCATGCATTTTTTCGGGGATGGCGCACTTAAGACGCTGCGTCTTACCACGCCTTTTCTCGGAGAGGCCGTTGCAGGAGCGGTGGGGCTTATTCCTAACTGTGCCGTTTCTGTTGCGGCGGCGAAACTTTATCTTGCAGGCGGAATGAGCGCAGGCGCTCTTATGGCTTCTTCTCTGACGGGCTCTGGTATGGGGCTTATCGTCCTTTTCCGCACCAATAGAAATCTTAAGGAAAATCTTGCCGTTCTTTCGGTCGTTTATGTTTCTGGAGTTCTTCTCGGAATCGTTACAGGCCGGTTTTTGTGATAAAAGCGTCGTTGAATTTTGAAAGGTGTAGGCAGATGATAGATAAAGAGAATATATCTGAAGCTTCTGCAGAAAGCCTTATTGCCGCGGCAACAAAAGTTGCCTCCAATGCTTACGCGCCTTATTCTGCCTTCCGCGTTGGAGCGGCTCTTCTCTCCTCGGCAGGAAAAGTGTATGTGGGAGCAAATGTCGAAAACGCCTCATATCCGTGCGGCATCTGTGCCGAGCGCGCAGCCGTTGCCGCTGCAGTCTCGCAAGGAGAGAGAAGCTTTTCAGCGATTGCTCTTGTCGCGCTTGACGGAGAAGGGCGCGCAAAGGGTGTTCTTCCTTGCGGGATGTGCAGGCAGGTTCTCTCTGAATTTGCCTCGAAAGAGGCTTTTGATGTTTTTACACTTTCTGACGGCGGCACAGTTAAGCGTTACGCGCTTGATGAATTGCTTCCGCATTCATTCTCCATAACTGAGAAAGAAGTTTTATCGTGAAAATTATCGCCGGCTTAGGCAACCCAGGAGCGGAATACGCCTCAACGCCGCATTCAGTCGGCTTTGAAACGGTCGATGCCATTGCAACTGCCGCTGGCGTTGAATGGGTTGAGAAAAAACAGTTCAAGTGCCTTATGGCACGCGTGGCCATCGCGGGAGAGACGTGCCTTCTCGTCAAGCCTCAAACGTATATGAATTTGTCGGGAGAGTCCATTTCTCCAATCGTCAAATACAACAATGCTCAGGTCTCCGACCTTATTGTCGTGCAGGACGATATCGATCTTTCTCTCGGACGTCTACGCATCAGAACGGGCGGTAGCTCTGGTGGGCATAACGGCATCCGCAATATAATCGAGCGTCTTGGAGCAGGGAATTTCGTCCGCGTAAAACTTGGGGTGGGCAAAAAGAAGGGCACAAACGTCATTTCGCATGTGCTTGGCAAATTCGACGCCCAGTCTCGTGCGATTATGGATAGCACCGTTGCTGCTGCGGTTAAGGCAGTAGTCGCCGTTGTGCGCGACGGGCCTCAGAGTGCGATGAACCTTTTTAACGGGTTTGACGCGGCAAGCGAGCAAAGCGATTCGTGAAGAGAGAGGGTAAAAGCGATATGGCAGGGCTAAACGAAACTCCTTCTTCTCAAAGACTTAAAATTGCATTTTTCGGTTTGAGAAATGCCGGCAAGTCTACTCTTGTTAACGCTTTTACTGGGCAGAGCGCGGCTATTGTCAGTGATATTCCTGGCACTACGACCGACCCTGTTTCCAAGGCGATGGAAATAGCGCCTCTTGGTCCTTGCGTGATAATTGATACTGCAGGGCTCGACGACGATGCAGGCGAGCTTGGTGCGCTGCGCGTAAGGCGCTCGCTTGATGTCTTGTCAACGACTGATGTGGCCGTATGGGTTGATGTAGGAAACAGCGTTGAGTCGCCGTATTACAAAGAATTTATTTCTGAATGTCGCTCAAGATCAATTGTAGTGCTTGAATATAAACGCGGCGATTCTGTCGAAGAGCTTAAGCGTAAAATCTCAACTCTACGCCCTGTTGTTAGCGAGAATGGGCTCTTGGATGGACTTGTCGATAAGGGCGACAAAGTCCTCTGCGTCTGTCCGATAGATGCGGCGGCTCCTAAAGGGAGGCTCATTCTTCCTCAAGTTCAGCTTATCCGCGAGTGCTTAGACCGCCATTTGATGTGCTCTCTTTGCCAGGTTGAGGAATTGTCAGATACGCTGAAGAGCCTTTCTTCTGATATTCTTGTCGTCACAGATTCACAGGCGTTTAGTCGCGTTTCAGCCGCACTTCGCGCCTTTAATGGCGAAAGAGTAAGGCTTACTTCGTTTTCAGTCCTCTTTGCGCGGCGGCAAGGCGTTTTTGATATATGCAGGGAATGCCTTCATAAGCTAGGAGAACTTAAAGACGGCGATCTTGTAGTCGTCGCCGAGGGTTGTTCGCATCATCGTCAATGCGATGATATAGGAAGCGTAAAAATCCCTGCTGCGCTCAAATCTTTGACCGGCAAGAATCTTGAGTTTTCATTTTCAAGTGGAAGAGAGTTCAACCTTTTCCACGATGGGCGCAAGGCTGCTCTTGCCGTTCATTGCGGCGGATGTATGCTGACGCGGCGCGAGACATTGAGGCGATTTGAAATCTGCCGCGAGGCAGGTGTTTCTGTTGTTAATTACGGTATGCTTCTTGCTGCGGCAGGCGGCCTTACCGAAATCGGGCTAGATGGGCTCGTTTCTTTTTAAGATGAAGACGAACTATCATACTCATTCAACATGGTGCGACGGGGTTGATGCGCCAGAAACTATAGCTGAAGCAGCGGTGAAAGCTCGCTTTGATGTGCTCGGGTTCTCTTCGCATGGGATGTTCCCTTTCTGTCGCTACGATTGGGCAGTCTCATCCGAGAAGATCAAGTCGTACATCGACGATGTGCGCTCTCTCGCCGCTCGCTATAAAAATTCGTTAAAGATTCTTTGCGGTATCGAGGCAGATTATATCCGCGACGAAGCTTCCCCCGAGCGCGCTCTTCTTTCGCCGTATGGAATTGATTATAGAATAGGCTCAGTTCATCTCGTACG
>JAEIGA010019163.1_pt1 | contig 10437 bp, 9 predicted proteins | sample 9270691 | NCBI WGS metagenome assembly JAEIGA01 (sample SAMN17057246, study PRJNA624740) | gut metagenome | biome: biome; isolation source: fecal sample | host: Bos grunniens | place: China: Xizang | collected 2019
ATTCAAATACCGAAGCTCATAGATTATACTGTTGAAATTCCTCCGGGTGGACGAACAAACGCAATGGTACAAGCTGTAATCACTTGGGAAGTAGAACAAGCTGACGGTAAGATGAAAAAGATTACAACAAAAGGTCTGAATCATGACCAAAACACCGCTGCGATTGAAGCAACTTTAAAAATAATCAACTTTATTTCTTAATGTCGTCTTTACACTAAAGTGTTTTGTAATCCACAAAAAAGAATTGACTGATTATTTTTTTTGTATTATACACAGATGTAAATTATTATGGCTTTTTAAAGAGAGAGTCTTTTCAGAAGACTCTTTTTTTATACGTCAGTTATTTAGCAAGAGGTAAAAATATATAATGCAAGATAAAATCAAAACAAAAGAATTTTTGGTTATTGAGCAAGGAATTGAAGAACTTTTGTTAAAAGAAGGTTTTCATCTTGTTGATATTGAAATACAAAAAGGCAAAAATAAAATCGTAAGTCTTTTTGTTTTTAATCATGATTCTGAAAAAATGGGAATTGAATCAATAGCAAAATTAAATGATATTGTATCGCCTGTTTTAGAAAACATTGACTTCTTGGGAGAAAACTTCTTATTAGAAATATCGAGTCCCGGAATATTCAGAAAAATCAAATTCATTAAAGAGTTCGATTTATTCAAAGATAAAAAGATGCATATTTTATGTTTAGAAAACACTTTCATCGGAATATGCAACGGAACAGAAGATGATAAATTGTTGTTAACAATAACAAACAAAGATAAAACAATTAAAAAAGAAGTAATTCTTATAAAAGATATAAAAAAAGCAGCCTTGTGCTGATAAATTAATTAACTGTTAGAATTTATTCAGGAGAAAAAAATGACATTAAATCTTTCGGCAGCAATTAAGGATATTAATCAGGAAAAAGGAATAAACGAAGAATTAATCCTAGAAACTATAGAAATGGCATTAACTAATGCTTACAAAAAATACTATGGAACACTTGATAATTTTTCTATGAAAGTGACTGATGGTTATACTTTTACTGTTTGTTCCATAAAAGAAGTTGTTGAAGAACTTGATGACGATTTGTATGAAATTGAATTGTCGGAAGCTATAAAATATTCTCCGACTGCAAAGTTAGGAGATAAGCTGGAAATTCCTTGCGACCCTAAAGAGTTCGGACATTTAGCAATTCATTCTGCAAAACAAACAATTCTCCAGAAATTAAAAGAAATTGAGAAAAATACAAAATTATCCAATTTCAAAAGAAAAGAAGGTGAAATTATTGTCGGATTTGTTCAACGTATTAAAGACGGAACTATTTTTGTAAATCTGGGTGACCAAGAACCTGAAGGAATTTTACTGGAAAAAGATCAATCTCCGTTAGAATTAGACAGCTATTCTTCCGGAGACAGAATAAAAACCATTATCAGTAGAGTTGACCCGGACAGACGCGGAAATATTTTAATCAAACTAAGTCGCCGTAATGAAGCTTTCGTAAAAAAATTGTTAATGTTGGAAATTCCTGAGTTAAACGATGAAACAATAAAAATAAAAGAAATTCAACGTGATGCCGGTTATAGAACAAAAGTTGCCGTTTTTACAGAAAAAAGCGAAATCGATCCTGTTGGAGCTTGTGTAGGTACAAAAGGTAACAGAATCCAAAATATAACAAAGGAATTATCCGGTGAAAAAATAGATGTAATACAATGGTCTGCAAATCCTAAAATTTTTATTGCAAATGCCTTAACACCTGCAGAAGTAATAGATGTCGTAATTACAAATGAAGAAGAAAAGACTGCAATAGCAGTTATGGAAGAAAGTCAACTTTCATTTGCCATAGGAAGCAGAGGAGCAAATATAAATCTTGCAAAAAAAATCTCCGGTTGGAAAATTGAGGTAATGACTAAAGCAGAAGCTCTTGAAAATAACCTTATAATAGATCAACTCCAAAGAGCAGAGGAATTATTCCGTCAAATACCGGAAAACGAAGAGATTGAAGAAGAGTATGTAGAGGAAACAACTGAAACAACTGAAGAAATTTCTGCAAACAGTGATGATTACATGCTTGATGATTTGGAAATCAGAGATGAAATAAAAGCTATTCTTACAAAAAATAAAATTTATTCCGTTGAAGATTTAATCAAAATAGAAGACTTCTCTACTCTTCCGGGAATAACTTCGGAAATGGCAAAAGAATTACAAGATTATATCGATGAAAATTTTGATATAATTGATGAAGATTCTCAATGTCCGGATTGCGGTACTGTTTTACCGGAAAATGCAGAGAAGTGTCCGAATTGCGGTATCGATATTTATTATTGTCCGGATTGCGGAGCTCCTATTTCTGTCAATGAAACAAAATGTTCAAGATGTGGAGTAGAAATTGAGTTTGAGAAAGAATAAATAGATTGAATTTCTTTGTTTTTTTAGCTAAAATAAAGCAATTTATAAATCTTTCTAACTTGAAACTGCTTTAATTATTTAAGGTGAATACATTATTTTCAACATTAGGATTATAGATTCTTGAAAAAAATAAAAAATTAAATGATGTTATTTTATTTCGTTAATTTCTTTATGGAGATGCTATGTCAGAACAAGACAAAAATGAATTAAACAAAAATGAAGAAAGTCACAAAAAAATTCTTATTAGAAAAAAAAGTACGCCTTCTCAAGCTGCGTCGGCAACAAAAACTGCTGCACCTGCAAAAAAGGTTATAATTAAAAAATCTACACCGCCTTCATCTGCAGGAAATCCTGTGGCTACAGTAGCAGAACAGCCAAAAGAAATTAAGACCAACATTGCTGAGCAGACTGAAACTGTAAAAGCAGAAAATTTCAAGAAGGACGAGGAAAAGAAAAATTATTCAAATAACGATTTTTCTTCACATCCTAGAAACAATTATCAAAATAGAGAAAACAGAGAATACAATAAGTATCCTCCAAGACAAAACTATAATCAAAACAACGGTCGTTCTAATAATTACAGAAATAACAACGGTCAAAATCAACAGTTCGGAGACAGACGTCCGTTTAATAATAACAGGAATAACAACGGTCAAAATCAGCAGTTCGGAGATAAGCGACCATTTAATAATAACAGAAATAATGGTTTTAACAATCAGCAACGAGATTCTAAACCTTTCTCAGGAAACCGTTCCGGACAAAACAATGGTTTCAGACAACCGAAACTGGATCTTACCGTTGCTTCTAATGATAAGACTCGTTCAAGAAAAAAAGAAAATAATAAAAAGAATGATGATAAGAAAACTTTCTTCTCAAATAAGCAAGAGCAAGAAATTGTTTACAAAAGAAAAGAAGAAAAAGTAAACGTAAATGCAGTCCCTGAAAGTATCGATATACTTAACGTTGTCAGCGTAAGTGACTTGGCTAAAAAAATGAATTTAAAAGCTAATGTCGTAATTTCTAAATTAATAGCTTTGGGTTCTATGTTTACTATCAATGATACAATTGACGCAGAAACAGCTGCAATTGTAGCTTCTGAATTTAACTGTAAAGTAAATATTGTATCTTTATATGATGAAACAGTCATCGAAGAAGAAAAAAGTGATGAATCTGAAATGCAAAAACGTCCTCCTATAGTCACTGTTATGGGACACGTTGACCACGGTAAAACGAAATTACTTGATGCAATTCGTCATTCAGACAAGGCATCTACTGAATCCGGAGGAATAACACAGCATATAGGTGCATACAGTGTTACTCTTGAAAATGGCGAAATAATTACGTTTATCGATACTCCGGGACATGAAGCTTTTACCATGATGCGTGCAAGAGGTGCACAAGTTACGGATATAGTTATACTTGTAGTAGCTGCTGATGATGGAGTTATGCCTCAAACAATTGAGGCTATCGACCATGCAAAGCAAGCTGAAGTCCCTATAATTGTTGCTATAAATAAATGTGATAAACCGGATGCAAATCCTGACAAAGTAAAACAGCAACTAAGTGAATATGGATTGTTACCGGAAGAATGGGGTGGGACTACAATGTATTGTAATATCAGTGCATTGAAAAATATCGGTATCGATGAACTTTTAGAAACTGTTGTTCTTCAAGCCGAAATTGTAAATTTAAAAGCCCCTTACAAAATCAGAGCTTCTGGTTTCGTCCTTGAATCAAAAGTTGATCCGGGGCGTGGTGCAGTTGCTTCTGCCCTTATCTTAAAAGGTTCATTAAAAGTGGGAGACTTTTTCGTTGCAGGGATTTACAGCGGTAAAGTACGAGCAATGTGGAATGATAAAGGTAAGAGAATTAAAATTGCCACACCTTCTACACCTGTAGAAATTACAGGAATCGAAAGTGTTCCGAATGCCGGAGATCCGCTTAATGTTCTCGAAACAGAAAAAGAAGCAAAACTTATGTCTGCTAAACGAAAGGAATTAAATAAAGTTAAAGATGCTGAATCTGTTAAGAAAATAACTTTAAATGACTTCTTGTCTCAGAAAAAGAACGGAGAACAACAAGAAATCAAAGTTATTATCAAAGCTGATGTTCAGGGGTCTTCTGAAGCAATTCGTGACAGCTTAACCAAACTTTCTAACAGTGAAGTAAAATTAACTACTATCCAAATGGGTGTAGGTCCGATTACAGAGACAGATGTTACTTTTGCTGTAGCAAGTAAGGCAATAATTATCGGTTTTAGAGTTCGTCCTAATCCGAAAGCAACACTTCTTATCGAAAAAGAAAAAGTTGATGCTCGTAGATATAATATCATCTATGACATTATAGAAGATATAAAAGCTGCAATGGAAGGTATGATTAAACCTGATTTACAAGAAGAGTTAATCGGAACTATTGAAGTAAAACAAGTTTTCAAAATTTCAAAAATCGGACTTATTGCAGGTTCTATTGTTACAGCCGGAAAAGTTAAACGTAAATCTTTAATTCGTTTAATGCGTGATGATGTACAGATTTATTCCGGTAAAATTTCATCATTAAAACGTTATAAAGACGATGCTTCGGAAGTACTTGAAGGTACAGAATGTGGTATCAGTTTAGAAAATTGCAAAGACATAAAAGTCGGCGATATCATGGAAGCATATGAAATAAAAGAAATTCAAAGAAGTCTTGATGATGTTGAAAAGAAAGAAAAACAACTTGAAGAAGAACGAAAGCTTGAAGAAATGAAAGAACAAAAACGAATTGAAGAAGAAAAACTTCGTGCACTTCTTGAGTTAGATGAAAAGAAAGAATCAGAAGAAGAATAAAATATACCTATAATAATAAAATGGGAAAGAGAGGAAGACTTTGGGTGTTAGAGATGAAAAAATAAAAAGAAGTATTGAGAAAGAAATAATGAAACTCATTGTTTCGGGAGCAATCAAAGACCCCAGAGTCCCTACTCTGCTTACCATTACTAAAGTGACTTTAAGTGCAGACAAACATTATTCTCATATTTATTTCTCATTAAACGGTACAAAACAAGCAAAAGAATTAGCTGTTAAAGGTTTAAATAATGCAAAAGGTTTTATCCAAGCTCAATTGGCGGAAAAATTAAAATTGCGTTTCACTCCAAAAATTGAATTTAGAATAGATCCATTTGAAGAAAAAGCCAATCGAGTCGATGCAATACTCGATATGCTTTCTAAAGAACATGAGCAAATGAATAACGGAGATGACACCTCAGATGGAATTAACGAATAATAACAATTTGTTATTGATTAATAAAGAAAGAGGAGTCACTTCCTTTCAAGAAATAAACAGAATAAGAAAAGAATTAAATGTTTCCAAAACCGGACACGCCGGTACTCTTGATAAAGATGCAGAAGGTTTACTTTTGGTCTGTACCGGAAAAGCTACCAAATTACTAAAATTTCTTGTAGGATTAGACAAAACTTATATTGCACAACTTCATTTGGGACTTCAAACAACTACCGATGATGCAGAAGGTGAAATCTGTGCAAAAAATGAAAATACAGTTTTTTCTATTGACATAATTAAGCAACAATTAGCAAAATATCATGGAAAAATATTACAACGACCACCTAATTACAGTGCAATTCACGTAAATGGTAAAAGAGCATACCAAATCGCAAAAAACGGAGAAATTCCTAACATTAAAGAACGTGAAGTAACGATTTACGATATTAAAATTTTGAATTTCATTTCACCTATTCTAACTTTAGAAATTACATGTTCATCCGGGACTTATATACGTTCCCTGGCTAGAGATATTGGAATTGATACCGGCTACTTCGCTCATATTTGTGCACTAAAACGAACAAAAGTCGGCAATTTTCTATTAGAAAATGCTTTTTCATTCAATGATATAAAAGACAATAATTTCAAAAGTTATTCGCCTGAAACTGTAGTCGAAAATCTTCCAGTTTTAGAACTAGAAAATGCCTTTATAAACTATCCATACAATGGCAAACCTATATCTATCAAAATGTTAAAAAAAACGCCGACAATTCCCGGTTATTATAAACTTTTGAATAATAATAAGCTTGTTGCAATCCTTATTTATGACGGAAATAAATTACAATACGATTTAGTATATAACAGCGGACTTCAATCATGAATATATACAATGATTTTTCTGAGGCAAAACAATATAAAAAAAATGGTATTGTATCTATAGGTGCTTTTGAAACTTTGCATATAGGTCACCAGAAATTATTGAAAAACATGCTAAATGTTGCTACTGAAAAGAATTTAGAAAGTTATGTTCTGACTTTTTTGAATTCTCCGAAAAATTCATCTAATGAAAAAAATATTTTAGAAATGTCGGACAAAATCGAAATATTTAGAAAAATAGGAATTCAAAATATAATTCTTTGTGAATTCAATCAAGAATTAAAAGATTTAAATCCTATTATCTTCGCAAAAACATTACACAAGAACTTTGGAATAACCAGTTATTACGAAGGTGAAGATTTTCATTTCGGAATAAATAAAACGGGCAATCTTGAACTGTTAAAAAATGAGGGTTTTGAGGTCTTTATAGAAGAAACTTTTAAATTTGATGGAAAAAAAGTATCGACATCTGAGATAAAAAAGTATATAAAAAGCGGGTCAATCACTGAGGTTAATAACAGACTTGGATATAATTATTTTATCAACGGCGTTGTAACTAAAGGTAAGCAAATGGGCAGAACCATTGGTTTCCCTACTATGAATATACAAAATGCTAACGTGCTTTATCCTAAAGCCGGAAGTTATTTTACGACAACAAAAGTTGGTAACAATGAATACCCGAGTATGACTTTTGTTAGTGAGTCAATTATTGAATCACATCTTATCGGTTACAAAGATTATGAATATGACTTTCCGATAAGAGTTGACTTTTTGCAAAAGATTAGAGATAATAAGCCGTTCAATTCGTTCGATGAATTGAAAGAACAGCTAAGAATCGACTTAGATATGACAAAAAAATATTTTAGACAATTATAAATGATACGAGGAGCGTTTAAGTGTTAACTAAGGAGAGCAAACAGGAAATTGTTAAAAAATTTGGAAATGGAGATGCGGATACTGGATCTATTGAAGTTCAGATTGCACTTTTAACAGAAAGAATCAAATATCTTACTGAACATTTCAAATCACATGCTAAAGATTTCCACTCCAGAAGAGGAATGTTGAAAATTGTAGGAAACAGAAGAAGATTGTTAGATTACGTAAAGAAAAGAGATATCGAAAGATATAGAAAAATTCTTAAAGAATTAAACATTAGAAAATAATAAGATATTAAATCTTATTTCTGAATCGATGATGCGGGATATAACTAAATGTTATTTCCCGTATTTATTTTTATGGATGTGGTTTATATGCAGTCACTTTTACAACACAAAGTTATTGTCCGAAAATTAAAAAATGGTGTGACACTTCTTTTAGAGCCATTACCGGCCTTTTCTACCGTTTCATTGGCTTTTTTCAACAGATTCGGTTCCAGAGATGAAAGCGAAAGTGAAGCTGGATATTCTCATTTTATCGAGCATATGCTTTTTAAAGGAAATGAGAAATATACCAAAGATTTCCTTTCTTCTAAATTTGATGAAATGGGTGGTTATATCAATGCCTACACATCTAAAGAAGAAGTTTGTATTTACAATACAATCCCTAATTATTACCTGGAAGATTCTATTCATTTAATCGAACAAATGTTTAATCGTTCGTTATTTGCTGATAATGAATTAATATCTGAAAAAAGCGTTATTCTAAATGAATTGAGTTCCACTCTTGAGGATCCTCAAGAAAAATTATGGGAAGATTTTTTTGCAAACTTATTTTCTGGTTGCGGATTAGGACATCCTATAATCGGTTATGAACAAATAATTCAAGATATAACACGTGAAAAATTGATGACATTCTATCACAAGAATTTCACTGCCAATAAACTAATTATTTCTATTGCCGGAAATTTTAAACCTGATGAGGTTACCAATTTAATAGAAGATTTAAGTTTTAGAACAAGTTATGATTGCATGGAAACTAAAAAAGAATTTAAGCTTTCTTCTGAGCGATTTGGTTTTACAAGAATGCAATCAGAACATATCCATGTCTTAACTGGTTCAGTTATACAACATAATTCTTTTGAATTTAGCTTATTAACAAGTTTACTTAGTGTACTACTTGGAGATTCATTCTCTTCACGATTATTCAAAAAAGTCAGAGATGAATTGGGATTATGCTACACAATCACAACATCTGTAGATGGATTTAGAGATGAGAAGCTATTTTCTATTTATTTCTCAGTAGAACATTCAAAATATGACAAAGCTATAGAAGCTGTAAACGAAGTCATTTGTGACCTATTGGAACATGGTCTAAGAGACGGAGAACTTGAAAAAATAAAGAAGCAAAGAATCGGTGAAATATTACTGTCTAACGACAATTTATCCAGAAAAATGAACTCAAATATATATTATCACCTGTTGACTGACAGTAAAATGAACAAGCAAAAGTCTATAGAGTTTATAGAAAATGTATCGGAAGAAGATATAATGAAACTGGCACGTAATTTCTTGAATTCCGAAAAAATGTATACTCATGTCTTGTATAAGAAAAAGGTAGATCAGCCAAAATGGACTTTTTAACAGCTAAGATAAAAATAAAACGATTATCAAAAACAGCACACATTCCTCAAAAAGCGACGCCTGATTCTGCCGGATATGATTTATACAGCGATGAAACAATTTTATTACCGGCTAAAGGGTATATTGCTGTTTCTACCGGAATTTCAATGGAAATGCCACGCCACATGGAAGCACAAATACGTCCACGAAGTGGCTTAGCTATAAAACATGGAATCACAATACTAAATGCCCCCGGTACAATCGATGCAGATTATCGAGGTGAAGTAAAAGTTTTGCTTATAAACTTTTCAGATAAAGATTTTTTAATAGAAAAAGAAACACGCATTGCCCAAATGATTTTCTCAACCGTATCACCAACAACATTAGAAGAAGTCGATACTCTTGATAATACACAAAGAGGAGACGGTGGTTTTGGGTCTACCGGCAATGAAAAACTTTAAAATCTTTATTTTATTTTTATGTTGCGTGTTTCCGCTTCAATCAATTACTATTCGAGAAAAAGTAAAATTAAACAATAAAATAAGTGGGATGACTTCTTTTTTGTACAACAACGAATATGAAAATGCAAAAAACATCCTCTTAGATATAAAAGCTTCATACCCGACATCTGAATACAACATCATTGCCGATTATTACCTTGCCCTAATCGGTTATTCTGTACGTGAATTTTATTCAGCCCTTTATTACATTGATTTAGCAAAAAAAGAAATAAACGATAAACGCTTATCCTCTCCTTATAAAGAAAAAATCAAAATGCTTACCGCTCTTTTGTACTACGAAACCGGTTTGACTGATGATGCTGAAAATGAATTTCAAAATCTTCTCGGATGCGAAAATCCAAACTTTGCTGAAACTTCACGATTGTATCTTGGCTTGTTGGCTCATGAAAGAAACGATATACACAATGCACGTTATTATCTTTTTGATATAAATACAAAATTATTAAATTCTACAGAAAAAGACATTTATCAATATCTTATGAATTTCATAAGTTGGTCAAAAATTGAAACAAACAAAATCGGTTACGGAGATCCCAATATTTGTACATTATACGCTCAAAATGACATTATTTATATAGGTTTATGGAACGGAGGACTTATTCGTTATAATTACATTCTTGATGATTATCAATTTTTTCGTCAGCCAACTCTCCCATCTGATGAAGTCCGTGCAATTTGTGAAGCAGGAAATTACTTGTGGATTGGAACAAACAACGGAATCGCCAAGTTAAGCAAGCGTGATGACACATTCACTATTATTCCGGGTTTTGAAAACATGAGAATCACAAATATCTACAGCGATAACACAAATGTTTACATCGGAACATTAGGAAACGGCTGCATTATTTACGATCTGGAATCAGAAGAATATTCTCAAATCATA
>JAEIGA010019164.1_pt1 | contig 10437 bp, 6 predicted proteins | sample 9270691 | NCBI WGS metagenome assembly JAEIGA01 (sample SAMN17057246, study PRJNA624740) | gut metagenome | biome: biome; isolation source: fecal sample | host: Bos grunniens | place: China: Xizang | collected 2019
CGAAGCCGAAGTCCGTCTCTACGACCGGCTCTTTACCGTTGAACAGCCCGGTACCGATGGCGTCGATTTCCTCACCCAGATCAATCCGGATTCCGTCAAGGTCGTCTCTGCGGTGATGGAACGCTCGCTCGACGATCTCAAGGTAGGCGATGTCGTTCAGTTTGAACGGGTCGGCTACTTTGCCTGCGATCAGGATTCTACCGCCGAACGCAAAGTTTTCAACCGGACGGTAACTCTCAAAGATTCCTGGTCAAAAAAGAAATAAGCTGATCGGAGGATCGGAAAGGCAGCGGGCGCTCGTGGGCGCTAACTGCGTCAGCGGCAGGTCTCGTGAACATGAGTTCACGTCGCCTGCCGCTTTCTTGTTATCATCCAACGATCATCCCGCTGTTTGGATCAAATGATTTTGGATGCAGGGTTGATTGGCGGTGCGGCTGATCGCCGCACTGCATACTGCTGCATATGCCGGGAACCGGTTGTCTGCGGTGTTGTTTTTAGTTGCTTTATTTTGTCGGACAGCTCTGTCTCATCCAGTTTCAATAAAAAAGGAACAGCTGCAAAACATTCAAAGTTTTGCAGCTGTTCCTGAATTTTTTATACTGTTTTATTCAGTTTTTGCTGACTCGGAAGCTTTCTCTTTTTCAGCGATTTTCTGCTGATCGGCAAGAGAAACCTGGCCTTCCACCCAGCCGTCATCCAGCGGGTTTTCCACCCGATCATTGAGGTCGATGAACAACCGGCGCATATCCCGGATGCCGCCGTACATGAACCACACCGTCGAAATCAGGCCGATGATGACTCCAACTACCGCAATGGTGATAAAGAAGTACCAGTTCCATGCTTCATTGGAGAGGGGCGAGAACATATTCCAGATGGCAACTCCGGCAAATGCGATGACGAACTGCCAGATAATGGCGTAGAAGAAGACGCTCCAGGCGATGATACGGTCGCCTTTTGAGTATTCCGGGGTGATTCCCACCAGACGGCTGATCAGGCTCTTCTTGGCCGCAGGAGCTTTCGTCTGCTGATCGGCATACTGTCCGCGGTGGAGCAGCCGGTCGAGGTTGTAGGATTCACGTTTGCCGATCAAGGAACCGATAACGTAGGAGGAGATACCGATCATCATGGAGATGAAGGAGATCTCGTAACTGTTGATCGGGAATTTGTCAGCGGACATTTCCCAGACCACCAGCGGAGAACAAAGTGACGTGACAAATTTGAAGATCGCATCAACATTGTCCAGCAGACCGTGTGCTTCAAGGAAAGGATAGATCGTGCTGGACCAGGTGCGCTGGCAGAGGAAGCCGCCCAGCGCCGTACCGGAACCGCAGATCAGAGATGCAAATGCACCTTTGGTATTTCCCCAGCGGGTGTAAAGACCGCCGATGATGATGGGACCGGCCGCACCCTGCCACAATGCGCAGGTGATGTTGATGAACATCGTGATGTAATCCAACTGCGCCAGGAAGAGCGAGGCGATGAAGAAAAATGCGGCGATCACAATGGACATCACCCGGAGCCAGAAGATGTGTTCCCGTTTCTGGAACGGTCTTTTACGCAACGGCATGACCACATCCTGCACCAGCGTACTTGCCGCATTGAAAATACGGCTGTCATCGGTGGAGAGCAGCAGCATAAGCATCATCAGCAGGAACACTCCGAATATACCGGTTGGCAGTTCTTTGCTCAAAACGACCGGCGTCATCACCTGATGGTAGAGGGTTCTGAATTCCTGGAAGATGGCGTTGTTCTTACCCTTGATGTCGGCCTGCTGATCTTTGTTCAGGGGCTGTTCGGATTTGGCGATCTGCTGTTCGGCATCGTTGATCAAAGTCTGACGGACCGCTTCAAAGTAGGCGGTATCGGCATTTCTTTTGCGGGAATAAACTCCATCCGGCAGTTCCGCCGGAAGCGCTTTCACCGAAGCGATCGCCTGCTGACGAACCGCGGGGTCGGCGATGACTTCCGTGGTGATACGGGAGACCAGCTCTTCACGGATGACCCGGGATTTGGAGGCGAAAGGCTTGCCCTGCATGATGGTCATGATAAAAATGGAGATCAGCGCCATCATCAGCGTGCCGAAACCGATGCGCCATGCGCCGAGGATACCGGCCATTTTCTGTTCATGCGGAGTTTTGCCGCAGCCGGAGGAGTCGTTTCCGATCCACGCGCCGCGGTTGAGGATACGGCTGATCACCAGCACGATCAATGCGAACAAGTTGAAGTCACGCAAAGACTGAAGATCGTTCGGGTTGATGAAACTTTCTCCGGAGATCCGGTTGCACAGCACCGGGGTCACATCTCTGGTCCAGGAGATTTCCGTCAGGATAAAGCAGGCCAGGATGACGAAGATCGGGTAACTGATCAATCCCTGCAGAGCATCGGTGACCAGCAGAGAGATGCGGCCGCCCGGCCAGATGAGCAGCAATGCAAGAATCAGCAGCAGCAATATCGCCGCATGAAAGGTTTGGAATTCAACACCGAAAACGGTGAATGTCAATGGAATTCCCAACAGGTAAATGAAAAATCGTGCCGCAACCGCAGGTCCGATGGTGTTTGCCATCGCTTCGGAGACGGTTCGGATCGCCGCCGCAATCACCCGGAACGGCCGGTTGTAGCGCATTTCCAGAAACTGTCCGAGCGAAAGACTGCGGGTCTGGCGGTAGCGGTACAGCACGAAGCCGGTAAGTGACAGAAAGATCGTGACCGGAATCAGCAAGTTGTTCCAGAAGGTGATTCCCAAACCGCTTTGATATTGGGATTCCACCAGCGAGATCACGGTGATGACCGACATCGCCGCCGTCATATCTCCCACAGCGATCACATAGCGTCCGGCGACCCGTCCGGCAGCAAGAAAGTCTGCCACGCTCCGGACATAACGTTTGGAGTAGTACGCCAGAAAAAATACCGCCGCCAATGGAACAGTTACAATAATCCAATCCACCCAATGCATCATAAAAAGCACCCCTTGTTATATTTTATTTTTTTGAATTTATTTCTTGGTAACAGCAGATACTTCAAAGACCGGCGGAATTTTACCGGCAATGTAATTCCCTGCAACTTCAACGGCAGTACCGCTGTCGGCAACATCCGTCAACTCTTTCTGGATCTCCGGAGTTTTGCCGGTGACGAAAGCCTGATTTTTACCGTTCGGCGCATCGAGCAGGGCCAATGCGGTATCCGGAGTTTTGGCAAATTTCCATTTGACGATGACGCCGGTGAAATTTTTTGCAGCCTTGACTTCTTTGGTTTTGACTTCTTCGGCTTTCACTTCGGGGGCCGGAGCGGGAGCAGCGGGAACAGCGGCTTCTTTGGTTTCTTCAGCCTTTTCAGCGGGTGCCGGAGCAGGGGCGGTGGTTTCAGTTTTGGTTTCTTCGACTTTCTTTTCTTCGGCCTTGGCTTCTTCAGCTTTTACGGCACTTTTCACCAGGCCGTTATCGTCGAATTTGCTCCGGTCAAAATTAACGCAGATTGCGGCGACATAAACTTTGAGATTTTCCGGAGGAACGATCCGGACCCAGCCGTTGCGTCTTTCCGGGAGCCGTTTGACCACGCTGCCTTTGCCAAGTGCGCCGTAACTGGGCGCGGTCGAATCCATCCGGGAACGCATATTGAGTTCGCCGGTAAGTTTGCCCTCGGCATCGATCCGGGCTTCGGAAACATAGATTTTAAGCGTTTCCGGCGCCTTGATTTCCAGCCAGTTGTCGGCGATGCGGAAAATTTCCACCTCCTGATCCGGATTCAATCTGCCGGTCACCGCGTAACGCAGCCCCGGTCCCTGCCGGACATTGAGGAAGTCGGTCACATTGACCTTTCCCTTGACGGTGGCATTGGCCGCCAGCATCAGAGCAGAGAGCGCAAGCAGCGAAGAAAATATTTTTTTCATAATACTATTCCTTGAATTTTACCTGATTACAGTATACATTACACTACCATATATACTAATATAGCCTGACAATCTTTGTGGTGCAAATGATAAATGAAAAAAAATATCAATGCGGAACACTTTTAAGCGATTTTATTGCCGCATTGAGAAATGAAAAAGCGGCATCGGAACATACTGTTGCTGCTTACTATTCCGGATGTGTGGAATTCGCAGTAAAAGTCCGCAATTCCGATGCCATGTTCAACGATTGGGCAAGCGTTGACCGGGAAGAAGCCAAATCATTTATCGCCGCCCTCTTTGATTGCGGCAACAGTAAACGTTCCATCGCCCGGAAGCTTTCTGCGCTTCGCAGTTTTTTCCGTTACCTCTGCCGGATCGATGCGGTTTCGGCAAATCCATTCGAAAGTCTGCCGCAGATGAAACTGGATAAGCCTTTACCGAAAGTGATGAATATCAATCAGATCGACAATCTGATCAATGCAGTGGTTTCGGTTTGGGCAGAGGCGATCGCTACTGATCGCGTCCGCAGTGAAGAGGGCGCGGCATTTTCCTGCGCAAGGGACAAGGCGATGATCGAAGTCATATATTCCGGAGGCTTGCGTATCAGCGAAGCTGTCGGTATAAATCTGGGCGATGTCGACCTTACCAACGGTGTCGTCAAGGTGCGCGGTAAAGGCAAAAAAGAACGCCTTGCCGCCTTGGGGCGCCCCTCGGTGGCGGCGCTGCGGGAATATATTTCCCTGCGGCGCGATCTCGGTCTGGGCGGCAGAGAGCGGAACAGCGCACTTTTTCTCAATCAGCAGGGCACCCGGCTCACCCCCCGCTCCTTTCAGCGGGATTTGAAAAATTATCTTATCTGTGCCGGTTTGCCGCCGGATTTCACTCCGCACAAATTGCGCCATTCATTTGCCACGCATCTGCTCGATGCCGGAGCGGATCTGCGCAGTGTTCAGGAGATGCTGGGCCATGAAAATTTGAGCACCACCCAGATATACACTCATGTCAGCGCCGAACGGCTGCGCAAAGTTTATCAGGAGGCCCATCCGTTGGCGGGGAAAAAACGATGAATGGATTTTCTTTTGAACCGGAAAAATTTGCCAATCTGCCGGTATCCGGATTTTTATCTCAAATTCAGCAGGCCGCTCTCAACGCACAGGGGTGCATCATCCATGCCGCCCCGGGTGCCGGTAAGACCATGCTGGTGCCGGTCGCATTGAAATCGGTTTTTCCGGGTAAAATATTGTTGCTGGAGCCCCGGCGTATCGCCGCCAAAAATGCCGCTTCCGGCATCGCTTTTATGCAGAAATGGAGTCTGGGCAAAGAGGTCGGCTACAAAGTCCGCGGCGAAAATTCCTGCACCGGAGATACCGGTATCGTCGCGGTGACTTGCGGCGTTGCGCTCAATATGATCCAGCAGGATCCGGAATTGAAAGAGTTTGACTGCGTTATTTTCGATGAATTCCATGAACGCGGCGCCGAACAGGAACTTTTCTTTGCTCTGCTTGACGAGGTGCGTTCTGCATTGCGGGACGATCTGGCGATGGTCATCATGTCGGCAACGCTGGATGGCGATGTTGCGGCGGCATTGCCGCATCTGCCGGAGATCGATGTCCCCGGCCGGGAGTTCCCGGTGGAGTTGAGTTACCGTGAAATCGATCGCAATCCCTTTTATCTGCCCCGGGAATCCGCCCGGGCGGTGATGAGTGTATATAATTCTACTGACGGTGATATTTTATTGTTTCTGCCCGGTAAAAATGAGATCGACCGCTGTTTTGAACTTCTGGACGGTACATTGCCAAACGCTTGTGTGATGAAGCTGCACGGCGGTCTGCCGCTTGCCGAACAGAGCCGGGTGTTGAAAAAACTGGAAAATGGTCAGCGCAAAGTCGTTCTCGCCACCAATATCGCCGAAAGCAGTCTGACCATCGACGGTATCACCGCTGTGATCGACAGCGGTTATGAACGGCGGATGCGCTTTGCTCCGGGGATGGGGATGCCGGTGCTGGAATTGTGCCGGATACCGATGGATTCGGCGATCCAGCGTACCGGCCGGGCCGGTCGTACCGCTCCCGGTACGGCACTGCGTTTGTGGAGTTGTCAGGAGGAGTTGGGATTTTTGCGGACGCTTGATCCGGAAATCACCCGTTGTGATCTGGCCCGGACAGTTCTGGAAATCGCCCGCTGGGGCGGCCGTCCGGAACAGCTCAACTGGCTGACTCCGCCTCCGGAAGCAGGGATCGCTGCCGCGGTCAAAACGGTCCAATCGCTCGGACTTCTCGATGAAAATATGCTGCTTACTCCGGCCGGGATCAAAGCGGCGGCTCTGCCTTTGCATCCCCGGCTCGGAGCGATGCTCCATTACGCTTCCCAATGCCGGATGCTGCCGCTGGCGATCCTGATCGCCGCCATTATTGAAGAGGGTAATTTTGCCCGCTCCGGCAAGATCGAAAGTTGCGACATCCGGGAAAAAATCGCCGCTTTCCGCAGAAATCCGGAGCGCTTCCCCGCCATCCGGCAGAGTTTGAACCGTCTGCAGGAACTCTTCCGTTGTCCGCCGTTTGACGGAGATGATTCCGGTGCCGGAAAACTTATCGCTATGGCTTATCCGGAGTATGTGGGGCGTTCCCGGAAACTTCACAGCAACACCTATCAGCTTGCCGGAGGACGTACCGCTTTTATTGGCGAAGATGATGTTTTGCGTAAAGAGGAATTTCTTTCGATCGCCGCATTGAGCATCATCCCCGGCAAAGAGGCGGCGGTCCAATTGGCATCTCCGCTGTCTCTTGAGGAATTGACCGAACTTTTTGCCGGACGCTTCATTGATTCGGAAGAGCTGGAATTCGATGCGGCCAGCGGCAAAGTTTCCGGAGTCAGGCTGAAAAAATTCGGTTCGCTGATGATATCTTCTACCCCCTTTGCTCCGGGCGGAGAGCTGGTCGGCAAGGCGGTTCTGGGTGCGGCTCTCAAGCGGCGTCTGGAGATCGTTTCTCCGGACAGTTCCGCCGGCCGTCTGCTCTGCCGGGTGCGCTTCGCCAGAAGCTGCGGCGATGAAACTCTGCCGGATTGGAGCGAAGAAAATTTTGCCCGGACCCTGCCGGATATAGCTGAACCGTTCATCGCCCGGGTGAAAGATTTCAATTCGCTGGCCAATCTCAACTGGTATGATATTCTGAAATCGGTTCTGGACTACAATCAAATCGAAACGCTCAATAAACTTTATCCGGATAAATACCGTACTCCGGCCGGACAGGAGATCGCGATCGACTATTCAGGAGAACAGCCGACCTTGCAGGTTCCGATCCAGCAGCTGTACGGCGAAAAAATCCATCCATCCGTCGGCCGAAACCGTCTGCCCCTGCGTCTGGAACTGCTTTCCCCCGCCCGCCGTCCGGTGCAAATCACCTGCGATCTGCCCGGTTTCTGGCAGGGCAGCTGGAGTCTGGTTCGCAGTGAAATGCGCAGCCGTTACCCAAAACACGACTGGCCGGAACACCCCGAAAACGCCGATCCCCGCCGTTCTTCGGTAAAAAAACGGCCGTGAACATTGACAAAGCGGGTGGAACTGTTATATTAAAACAACAACATTATTTAAAAGGAATATACTATAATGAAAAAATATTTGTCAGGAGTGTGTGCAATTATGTTGACTGCCGTTTTGAATGCCGGAATCGTTCGCTGGAACAATACCCCGGATTGCCGCGATCAGGCTTATTGGAGCAAACTCAAATCCCATCCCCAATATGAAAATCTGATGGCAAAAGCCGGTGAAATGCTTGCCGAACCGCTGGTTTCCCCGCTGCCGCTCTACCTGGAGTGTTCGCAAACCGGAAACCGGGTCAACTATGAAAGGCAATACTTCAAATACCGTCACTTCGGACCGCTGGTCGTTGCCTATTGTACCACCGGCAAAGCGGAATATCTCAAAAATATCGAAGATCGCATCCGTTTGATCCTCTCTCTGCCGTCGTGGGTGCTTCCTGCTCATGACCGTGAACTCAAAGCATACAAAGGCGAAGAGGTGCTCGTCGATCTTTTTTCTGCCAATATCGGCGGCGAATTGGCGACGGTGCTTTATATTATGGAACCGGTACTGAATAAAAAATTGGTCGCTGATACGAAAAAAGCGGTTTTTCATCACGTCATCACCCCGGTCGAAGAGGTGCTCGAGGGAAAATGCGACCCGGATCGCTTCTGGTGGCTCAACGGCAGCAATAACTGGAACCCGGTCTGTAAGCGCGGTGTTATCGCCGCCATGCTGCGCATCGGTATGGAAAAAGAACGCATTGACCGGGTCATGAAACTTTTCTTCGATAATTTCGAAACGTATATGGCAAGTTTCGGTAACGAGGGCTACTGCGACGAAGGTATGGCTTACTGGGGCGGCAGTTGCGGCGAATATCTGATTATCGCCGCATTGCTCAAACAATATGACAACCGGGATGTGCTGAGCAGCGAGCCACGGATGCTCAAGGCGATCATGTATCCGGAAAATATCATGATGGCACCGGGATTTTTCCCGGCTTACACCGATTGTTCCATCAATGCCAAGCCGGGGATGTATACTTTGCAGCTGCGGGACATCCTGCTGGGTAAACGCAAAGGTTTTTCCGACGATATAGAGCTGGGAGACAGCATCGTCAGTATCGGTTTGCGGCTCTTTTATCCGGCGGACAATACTCCGGCGGTGATCAAAAATGATGCGCCTTATTCCAAATTCACCGATGCCGGGGCCTTTGTTATGCGGCAGATGCCGGGAAGTCCCCTGTCGGTCTCTTTCAAAGGCGGCAACAACCGGGAATCCCATAACCATAACGATATCGGCACCTATATCGTTGCTGTCGACGGTGTGCCGCTGGTGCTGGATCCGGGCGGCGAAATTTATTCGGCGCGTACCTTCAGCCCCCGCCGTTATGAATGCAAACTGCTCAGCAGTTACGGCCACAGTGTGCCGAGGATCAATGGCCGATTGCAGACCAACCGGGTGGGCGGAGATATGTTTAATCCTCCGAAAAATCTGACTCCGGTCGAGTATATCTGCGGTGTGCTGCTCGAACACAACTTTTCCGCCGATCACGGTATGGCAAAATTTGACATCAGCCGGGTCTACAATCATATTCCGGAAGTGAAGAAACTGGAGCGTACTTTCGTTTTTGATCGCAGCAACGGCGGCAGTTTCACCGTTTCCGATGTGGCGGAATTCAGCAAATCCTCCGATTTTGAAGATGCCGTCATCACCTTGGGCGAGGTGAAAAAACTTGATGAAAACAAATATCTCATCTCCTGGGACAGCGCCAAACATGATCCGGAAAAGAAAGTCAATTGGAAAAACCGCCAGTTGATTATGGAGGTCAAAAGCAGCGTTCCGTATAAATTTTCCATCGATACCATCAATGAAGACACCTGGCACAAACTGCCGGTTCACCGGATGGCATTTGCCGTTGACGGCAAAGTTAAAGATGTTAAAATGGAGTTTATCTACACTCCGGTAAAATAATTTGAGGTATAAAAATGAAAATCGCGATCACTTGTGAAAACAATCAGGTATTTCAGCACTTCGGTCATACCCCCGGATTTGTGCTCTTTGAAATTGCCGACGGCAGGATCGTCAGCGAAAAAATGCTCTCCAGCGGCAGTTCAGGCCATGGGGCATTGGCGACGCTTCTGGCGTTTGAACAGGTCGATACGCTCATTTGCGGCGGCATCGGCGGCGGAGCGATCAATGCTCTGGGTAATGCCGGGATCAAAGTTATTGGCGGAGCGGCGGGAAATGTGCGTGAAGTTGCGGAAGCATTCGCCGCCGGAACATTAAAGGTGCGGGCGGATTTCCATTGCAACCACCATCACCACGGCGAGGGTCACACCTGCGGCGAACACGGCTGCAAATAACTCTCTTTTGATGCTTTTCAGGGGGATTTTGGGGGAAATTATGCGGTATTGACCGCAAAATTTGAAAAAATCCTCTTGAAAAAACGATTTCCGGTATTATATTAGGTAACACAGACAGGAAAAGAAGGGATCAGAAATGTCTTTGTTTATTGGCAAATTTTTTAACTTTATCAGCTTCTATTATTACTTTAGAGGCGGGGTTTGCCGTACAATGATTTGATACTTCAATTGACATTGCATTGCAAACTCCGTAGCGAATTTAAACGTTGCGGAGTTTTTTTTTGGAAATAATATCTAACCTTACAATACAGGAGATTTTTTAAAATGGTTATCATTCTGAAGGACAACGCTGATAAGCGGCAGCTCGATGCGCTCACGCGTTGGGTGGAGTCTCAAAATGTTCAAGTTCACCAGAGTCATGGTGCCAAACATACCATTCTCGGTTTGGTCGGCGACACGGTGCATATTGACATTGACATGATCAAACAGCTGGAGATCGTGGAGGATGTTCGCCGCATTCAGGAGCCATTTAAAAGCGCAAACCGCAAATTTCATCCGCTGGACACCGTGATCGATATCAACGGAGTCAAGGTCGGCGACGGCAATCTGTGCGTGATCGCAGGTCCCTGTTCCATCGAGAGTGAAGTGCAGATCATGACGGTCGC
>JAEIGA010019165.1_pt1 | contig 10437 bp, 8 predicted proteins | sample 9270691 | NCBI WGS metagenome assembly JAEIGA01 (sample SAMN17057246, study PRJNA624740) | gut metagenome | biome: biome; isolation source: fecal sample | host: Bos grunniens | place: China: Xizang | collected 2019
AGAAGTCGGGCACACCCATCGCCAAGCGGTAGTCGAAACCTATACCACCATCCTCCACGGGACTTGCAATGCCCGGCATACCGCTCACATCCTCGGCGATAGTAACCGCATCGGGACGAAGATCGTGTACAAGGCGGTTGGCGAGGCGGAGGTAGGTTATGGCATCTCGATTGACGCTCTCGTCGAAATACTTTTCCCTCTCTCCAAACTCGGTGTAACCGTGGTGGTGGTAGAGCATCGAGGTGACACCGTCGAAGCGGTAGCCGTCGATATGGAACTCCTCAATCCAGTACTTCACATTCGAGAGCAGGAAATGTGCCACTTCTCGCTTGCCGTAGTCAAAAATTTTCGAGTCCCAATGGGGCTGATTACCCGCCTCGCCCTCCTTGGAATAGAGGTTGGGCGAGCCATCGAGTTCATTGATGCCCTCCGAGAAGTTCTTTACATAGTGGGCGTGAACTATATCCATAATCACGGCGATATCCATATCGTGTGCCCTGCGCACCAACTCTTTCAACTCCTCGGGAGTACCAAACCTCGACGAGGGGGCAAAGAAGTTGCTGACGTGGTAGCCATAACTACCATAGTAGGGGTGCTCGGCGATGCCCATCACCTGAATGGCGTTGTAGCCCGCCTCCTTGATACGGGGGAGCACCTTCTCGGCAAACTCCAAGTAGCTACCCACTCCGAGCTTCTCCTGCGCCATACCCACGTGGCACTCATATATAAATAGGCCCTCTGTGCGATTGAACCTAAAACCATCGCCCTTCCAATCGAAAGACTCGGATGGATTCCAGAATTGTGCGGTAAAATTCTTGGTTTCGTCGTCCTGCACAGCCCTTGTCACCCACGCAGGGATGCGCTCGTGGGTACCATTGGCGCCCTTGACAAGGATCTTATAGAGCATTCCGTGTGCCAAGTGGTACTCCCTATCCGAGAGGAAGATACTCCACACGCCCGTCTGTGCATTCTTGAAGAGGGGCAACGACTCTCTGTCCCAGCCGTTGAACTCACCAAACAGGTGCACGCTCTCCGCCGCAGGAAGCCACTCGCGGAACCACCAGCCCCTGTTGCGCTCGTCCCTCTGGAAACCAAAATAGCGGTAGCCGTTGGCAAAATCCACGAGCGAGCCCGAGGAGGCCTCGATGTCTGCAAGTTTATCGGTATAGAGTTTGTGTCTAAAATTAAGCTCATTCTCCACAGGAATAAGCCAATCGTCTTTTTCTATGATTGCCAATCGTTTAGCCATAATGAAGATGTTTTTGAGAGAATAAAAATACTCTTTTTATCCTAAAAGAGCAAATTTATTCACAAAAATTATTATTTTTGTACCTTTAAGGAGAGAAAATTAGACTAAAACATACACACTAACATTTTTAACTAACACTATTTTTATGCTACAATTTTTTGCAAATCTCTGGGCAAACAACCGCCCTATGCTGATTCTGATGGCTATCTTGGTGGTAGTAATTCCTTTCTTGGTATTCTACATCCTCAAAGCCAAAAGGGAGCACCCCAAAGGTCTGATCGCTGCTGCGCTCAGTAATATGGGTGAGCGTTTCGGTTACTACATCATGAACGCCGTGCTGCTCCTTTTCATCTGCTCCAAGTTCGGTATCAGCGACGACGCTGCTGGCTGGATTTATGCAGTGTTCTATTTCCTCATCTACGTTTTGAGCCTTCCCGGTGGTCTTATTGCAGACCGCACCCAGAAGTTCAAAGGCACCATCATCACTGGTCTTTTGGTTATGGCTCTCGGTTATGGTATCCTTTCGGTTCCCGTATTTGCCGAGACCGCTGGTTTCTCGTGGGTATTGGTTCTCACTTGCGTAGCTCTGTTCATCATTGCCTTTGGTAACGGTTTGTTCAAGGGTAACTTGCAGGCTATCGTTGGTCAGATGTACGACAACTTCGAGGCTGACGCTGCAAAGAAAGGCCCCGAGGAGTTGGCAAAAGCAAAAGAGAAACGTGACTCTGGTTTCCAGATTTTCTACGTATTCATCAATATCGGTGGTGTGATCGCCCCCTTCATCGCTCCCCTTTTGAGGAGTTTCTGGCTCAAACTCCACGGTTTGGCATACAATGCAGACCTTCCCCGTCTGTGCCACAGCCTCATTGGTAACCGTGAGATGACCGCAACCGACGTTGAGAACCTCAACAACTTGGCAGTAGCCGTTGGTCACAACGGTCCCGTAGATGCAGCTTTCTGCAACAACTACCTCGAAATCTTCAACACCGGTGTTCACTTCTCGTTCATCGCTTCGGTTGTTGCTATGCTCATCTCGCTCACCATCTTCCTCTGCGTGAAAGGCAAATTGCCCAACCCCGCAAAGAAAGAGAAGAAAGAGGTTGCACAGTACACCGCAGAGGAGAAAGCAGCAAATGCAAAAGAGATCAGGCAGCGTCTTTATGCACTCTTCGCAGTGTTGGGCGTTGCAGTATTCTTCTGGTTCTCGTTCCACCAGAACGGTCAGTCGTTGTCGGTATTTGCTCGTGACTTCGTTTCGACCGGCTCGATTCCTCCCGAAATCTGGCAGTGCATCAACCCCTTGTTTGTGATCATCCTCACACCTATCATCATGTTCGTGTTTGGCTCGCTCGCGAAGAAGGGCAAAGAGGTTTCCACTCCTCGTAAGATCGCTCTCGGTATGCTCATCGCAGCTCTCGCATACGTATTCCTGATGGTTATTGCTATGGTTCAGAACTATCCTTCGGGCGCAGAGTTCAAGGGCCTCAGCGACGCTATCAAGGAGTCGATGAAGTGCAGCCCCGTTGTGTTGATCGCAACCTACTTCTTCCTCACCGTTGCAGAGCTCTTCATCTCGCCCCTCGGCCTTTCGTTCGTATCGAAGATTGCTCCTCGTCACTTGCAGGGTATCTGCCAGGGCTTGTGGCTGTCGGCTACCGCTATCGGTAACCTCTTCATCGCTCTCGGCGTTACTATGCTCAACACCTTCCCCAGCCAGTGGATCTGCTGGGCAGTATTTGCAGGCTTCTGCCTCATCTCGATGGGTGTGATGCTCGGTATGGTTAAGTGGCTCGAAAAAGTTACCGCATAACGACATTTTTAAGCTTCTAATAGCTGTTTCGGCTCACCCGAAAAGCGGGTGAGCCGATTTTTTACCGTTTTTATACCCAATCTCTTGATTTTCAATTTAACTACTATGAAACGAATTACAACTATTATGATTGCCACTCTGATGGTGGCGGTTTTGTCGGGATGTTCGCTCTTCGACGAGAAAAAAACCTACGTTATTGCATCCGAGATGGGTGCCTACAAAGGGGCATGGGAGCACTACGAAACCTGCTATTTTGTAAAAGAGAAAGGTAGCAACGATTGGTTTTCGATTGACTACTTGGTTGGATTGGAATTTGTGAATGGATATGAGTATATAATCGAAGGCGTACTCACCACATCCGAGGAACAGCACGAACAAGGAATTGAGGATGCAGAGGATTTCATAACCGTAGAGCAGGTTATCTCGAAGATTGCAAAGACAACCGAGTTACCCGACGAATTCCAGAATTACATCAACAAATACAAAGAGTGCGTAGAAAAGGGCTCTTTCGTTCCAAGTGAATGGGAGTAAGCCAAAACACCTCTTGGGTACAGTTTTTTTGGGCAGGAGAGTTCTCCTGCCCATTTTTACATTCCCATTCCGTTATTGCCGATTTTTGATTATATTTGTAGTGGATTCTTAAAAGAGTTGGGAATATGATACGGCTGACATTTCTGGGAACGGGCACATCACAAGGGGTGCCGATGATCGGGTGCGACTGCGAGGTGTGTTGCTCGGCAGACCCACGCGATAGGCGACTGCGCTCCTCGGTGATGGTGGAGGATGGCACCACGAGGGTTATTATCGACTCGGGGCCCGACTTCCGCTACCAGATGTTGCGTGAGGGTGTCAAGGATATTGATGCCATACTGCTCACCCACCAGCACACCGACCACATCATCGGCCTCGACGACGTGAGGGCCTTCAACTATTTCTGCAAAAAGAGTATCGAGGTCTATGCCACGGAGGCGGTGCAGGCGGTGGTGAGGAAAAATTTTGACTACGCCTTCACGGACAAACCCTACCCCGGGGCACCACAAATCACGCTCCGCACCATCGACACCGAGCCATTTGAGGTGGGCACTTTGAAGATTACGCCCATTCGCGGCAGGCACTTCACGCTCCCCGTCACGGGCTACCGAATTGGCAACGTCGCATACCTCACCGACTTCAACCATATCGAAGAGGAGGAACTCACGAAGCTCCAAGGGGTGGAGGTGCTCGTCATCAACGCCCTGCGCCACACTCGCCACATATCCCACTTCTCGCTCCCCGAGGCGGTGGAAATTGCTCGCAAGGTGGGTGCTGCGAAGAGCTATTTCACCCACATATCCCACCAATTTGGTCTGCATACCGAACAGGAGCCCCTGCTCCCCGAGGGTATGCACCTCGCCTACGACAGACTCACGATTGAAATACCATAGATATATTATGACCGATATTTTACTCATCACACCTCCTTTTGTGCAGCCCAACTGCCCCTATCCCGCAACAGCCTACCTGACGGGCTACCTCCGTCGCAAGGGCTACTCTGTGGAACAGGCCGACCTCTCGGTTGAAACACTCACAAAGATTTTCAGCCGCGAGTTTATCGCCGATCTCTTCGACAACTACGACGGCGAGGGCGACGAGAACTGCAATCGTATGTGGGCAATGCGCAGGGAGTATGTCGCAACCATCGATAGCGTCATCCGCTTCTTGCAGGGCAAAGATGCAACCATCGCCAATCTTATTTGTTCGCCCGAATATCTGCCCCAAGCGAGCCGCTTTGAGCAGATGGCGGAGGTGGAGGAGTGCTTCGGCACACTCGGCCAGAAGGATTGTGCCGAGTATCTCGCAACGCTATATCTTCAAGATTTGAGCGACTTCATCAGGGCTACCGTCTGCCCCGAATTTGAGATAGTGAAGTATGGCGAGAGTTTGTCGCTCTCGATTGCCGAGTTCTCGACCATCGAGCAGGAGTTGCAGAAGCCCCGCAATGCCATTGAGAACATTATGTGCGACCTGCTGCGTGGCCACATAGAGCGATCACAGCCCCGAATGGTGGGTATCACAATCCCCTTCCCCGGCAACCTTCTGGGCGCACTTCGCATCGGGCAATATATCAAAGCAAACTATCCCACGATCCAAGTCGTGCTGGGTGGTGGCTACCCCACTACCGAGCTACGCACGATGAGCGACCGTGAGATCTTCCGCTACACCGACTACATCATTCTCGACGATGGCGAACTCGCCTTGGAGCGCCTCCTCTCGGGTGGCGAGATGATACACACCTACACCTCGGAGGGTTACACCGAGGGCAGTGGACGCATCTCCCACAGCGAGCGCGGATGTCCCGACTTCTCGGGGCTCCCCCACTCGCTCTACTTCTCCTTGACGGAGGTTACAAACCCTATGCACCGCCTATGGAGCGACGGCAGGTGGAACAAGATGATGCTTGCCCACGGTTGCTATTGGGCAAAGTGTGCATTCTGCGACACGACGCTCGACTACATCGGCTGTTACGATGCAGTCAGTGCCTCCGAGATTGTCGATTGGATGGAGAGCGTGGCAGAGCAGACGGGCTCACGAGGTTTCCACTTTGTGGATGAGGCAGCACCTCCAAAGTTGCTCAAAGAGATCTCGCTCGAAATACTACGCAGGGGTGCGAAATTCAGCTGGTTGACCAACATACGCTTCGAAAAGAGCTACACGGGCGATCTGTGTGCCCTGCTCGCAAGGGCGGGTTGCATTGCCGTAAGCGGTGGCTTGGAGGTTGCCAGCGACCGACTCTTGGAGATGATCGGCAAGGGCATCACCATTGAGCAGGCCACCATCGCGATGCGTAACTTCTACTATGCGGGCATTATGGTCCACACCTACCTGATGTATGGTCTGCCTACCGAGACGTTACAGGAGAGCGTGGATGCCGCCGAGGTGGTACGTCAGATGTTCCGTGCGGAACTCATAGGCTCGGCTTTCTGGCACCGCTATGCAATGACCGTACACTCTCGCTCGGGACAAGAGCCCGAAGCCTTTGGCGTAAGACGCAAAGACCGACTACTAAACCCCTTTGCCAACAATGAAGTGCCATTTGCGGAAAATCGTGGTTATTCGCTCGATATGGTGGGTGAGGGACTCAACCTTTCGCTCGCCAATTGGCTCGTGGGCAGTGGTTTGGAGCGCCCCGTACACAAGTGGTTCGCATCCAAAGTGCCCGCCACTACCATCATCCCCTCGCTCATCACCGACCACCTCATAAAGCCCGACAGTTGCCGCATCTACAACGACAAGGCTCGCATCGTATGGGTGGGTGGCACGCCCGAGATGACCGAGGAGGGAATCCTCATCCATACCCCCTCGACTGCCAAAGAGGTCAAGCTTCCCGAGGCGGAGGCAGAGTTTATGTATGCCGTTTTGGAGCAGACCGCCGACCTCTCGGAGGTGTATAGTTTTGAGGATATTCGCACACTTTGGGAGGAGCACTTCGACAAACCTTTCATCGAGTTCTACTCCTCCAAGAAATGGGACATCATCCGCAAGTTCGGCTTGTTGCAGATATAAAGTCAAACAGAAAGGCGACCAAATCGAGTGGTCGCCTTTTTTCTCTATTTTCTTTTGGGAAAATATCCAACTATAATATCCTTCATCTCTCGCCACGCCCCAAGGCGGAAGAGTTCCGCAAGGAGGGCATAGAAGCCCGCACCGAGGAGAATCTTCGCCACAAAGACTACCCACAATGGAGTGTTCAACCACGCCCCCACAAGCCCGAGTGCCCAGATGAAGGCGACCATAAGGCTTGTAGTCAGAAGATATGGGAGTGCATCCTTGGCCCTCTGCCAAAGGCTCCATTGGGGCACATAGCGTTTGGCAGTGAGGCAGTTGATGGTCATATCCGACACAAAAATTGCAACCTGCCCCCACGCAATAGCCGTCACACTGATAGGGATGGTAATGGCAAGGATGGCTGTGGCAATGAGCTTTTTGACAAACTCGATGCGGAAAATGATATTTCCATCGTCGCACACCTTCACGAGATTGAACGAGATAACCGAGAGGGGGGCCAGAAGACCTGCAAGGCTCAAAATACGCAGATAGGGTACGGCTGGGAGCCACAACTCGGGCAGCAGCACGCGAAACATATCCTCCGCAACGGCAATGAGTCCGCACATCAGCGGGAACATCACAAAGGCCCACAGTACATAGACTTTGCGAGCGTTGTGAAAGAGTTTCTCCCTATCCTCCTTTTGGCGCGAGAATGCCGAGAAGGTGACATTCAGGACCGCCATAATCGTGGAGGTCACGGGCATCTCTTTGATCTTATTGCCCCTATCGTAGTAACCAAGGTCTGCCTTGGTGTAGAATTTACCGATGAAGAGGTTGGAAATCTGGTAATAGACATTGCTCACAAGGTCACTCAACAAGATACGCGAGCCATAGCGAAACATCGACCTGATGCGCTCCAAGGAGAACATCCAGCGGGGGCGCCACTTGCTGCCCCACCACATCATCACCGTCTTGACAATCACCACGCCAAGCCTCTGACCCACAAGAGCCCACACGCCCAAGCCCTCGACCGCCATCCATATAGCCACCGCGCTCGACACCGTATTGGCCACAAGCATATAGAGCGACAAGTTTTTGAACTCCATCGAGCGTTGCAGGATGGCGTTCTGGATGTTGGAGAAGGAGTTAATGGGAATCAGTAAATACAAAATCGGGGCAATGACCACAAAATCGGGCGCACCGAAGAATCGCGCACAAGCGGGTGCAATAGCCACAAGTGTACCATAGAGCAGCGCCGAGATTACGATATTGACATAGAAGACCGAGGAGTAGTCCAGATCATCTACATCCTGCTTGCGTATCAGCGCCTGCGAAAAGCCACTATCGACAAGCGGCATCAGAATTGCAGGAAATGCCGCGACAATAGCCATCAGGCCATAGTCCTCGGGCGAGAGAAGGCTCAACAGCACAAGGCTCACAGCGAGTTGCAGGAGCGCCGAGGCGACCTTCTCGATTGTGGACCACGCCACACCCTTCACTACACTATGTTTCAGCTGGGTAGCCATACGACCCTCCTTCTCTACTCAATGATAAAGAGTTGCTCATCCTTGGAGTGCATCAGATGCTTCTCGCGGGCATACTTCTCCAAGAACTCGTCATCTTTGAGTCGCTCCATAAAGATACTATCCGCCTCGATCTGCGAACGATAGTGCTCAATTTCGCCACGTAATCGCTTGACAGATGTCTGCGTCTTGATCAGGCCCACAAGCGTAAGATCGCTGGTGAAGAGCACCAACACCAAGAATACGAGTGTGACCACAATCCAATGCCAATATTTTTTCAGAAACGACTTCATTATCCTCATTCACTTGACGCACAATCCACCCCACACTCCAATGGTGCAAGGCAAAAACAGCCTACTATTCTATATCGCTACTCGCTAACGATGGTGTAGATATCTTTGAGGTTACGGCCGAGCTCGTCGTAGTCCAAGCCGAAGCCCACGATAAAGTCATCGGGGATATCCATCGCGCGGTACTTCACTTCGTAGTCCTTGGTGAACTTGGTGGGCTTGAAGAGCAGTGTTGCGATAGAGACGCTTGCGGGATTGTGACCTGCGAGCGAACGGAGAAGGTGCTCCATACTCTCGCCCGTATCCACAACATCCTCCACAACGATGATATGGCGGCCCTCCACATTATTTCTCAAACCGATGAGCTCCTGCACCTTACCTGTCGAGGAGGTACCCACATAGGAGGCGAGTTTCACAAACGAGAGCTCACAGGGAAATTCGATCTTCTGCATCAGCTCGCTCATAAACATAAAGGCGCCATTGAGCACACCGAGGAAGAGAGGAGTTTCGAGATCCTTATAATCCTCGTTGATCTGGTCGGCAACCCTCTGGATTGCATCGTTGAGCGCCTCGTAGGGGATGGAAAGCTCAAAAGTTTTGTCGTGAAGTGTCACGCGGTTATTGTTGTTCTGACTCATAGTTCTATATTTTTTTATTATTCCTATCTTCTCTGGCGTGCTTTTTACAACATACTTTTATAGGAAAAAGTATATCTTTGCAAAGTTAATAAAAATTCTATGAACGATAACACACTTTTTGCGCTTTTAATTACGCTTTTTGCGGGACTCGCCACCGGCATTGGTAGTCTGATAGGCTTCTTTGCCAAGAAAACCAACCAGAAGTTCCTCTGCTTCTCGCTCGGTTTGTCGGCTGGCGTGATGATATATATTGCCTTTATGGAGATGCTCCACGGCGCAAGACTCTCGCTCTGTGAGCTATACGGCACACAGGGCAAGGCCGACGGCATCACCGCCCTACTCTTCTTTGGCGGTATGATTCTCGCAGGAGTCATCGACCGACTCATCCCCGAGAGCGAAAACCCCCACGAGCTCCACAATGTGGAAGAGATGCAGGGAGAGGATAACCAACACCACGCCCACGCCTCCAAGAAACTCCAACACGCAGGCATTTTCAGCGCCATAGTCCTCGCCATCCACAACTTCCCCGAGGGCATTGCAACCTTCGTGACCTCCTATACGGACATCGGTGCCGGTATCGCTATTGCCGTGGCAGTTGCCATCCACAACATCCCCGAGGGTATCGCAGTGTCGGTACCCATCTACCACGCTACGGGCAGCCGCAAGAAGGCCTTTTGGTACTCCTTCTTCTCGGGCTTTGCCGAGCCCGTGGGCGCAATTGTTGCGTGGCTGGTCTTGATGCCCTTCATCACCCCCGCCCTCGTGAGCCTCATTATGGCGGCAGTTGCGGGCATTATGATCTATATCGCCTTCGACGAACTTCTCCCCGCCACCCACTACTACGGCGAAAACCACATCGCCCTCTACGGCCTCTTCCTCGGTATGGCAGTGATGGCTGTGAGCCTTATATTGCTCTGAAAGAGCAATATAAGCCGAGAGTTGAAAGTTGGTAATGATCCAAAAGTTATGATGCGAGCGCAACCCTGCGCTCGCATCTTTTTTTCTGCCATTATACACATCAAGTGCGATTTGTAAAAAACATCAAGGGCGAGCGCACCCCCGCACTCGCCCTTGATGTTTGTCCTGATAATGTTGGCTACATTAGATACTCCAACTCCACGGTTTCAACAGCACTAACCTCTCCGACATTGCAAGCCGAGAAACAAGTGGCGCAGAACAACGACACCAAAATAGAATACACCTGAATCTAAAACATATGGTAATTTTTCATTAGGATTACCGGTCGCTTTTCCGATATTAACAGCTGTTCCTGAAGGACCTTCAACTGCTTTTGAGTTTTCTCTCAAAGTCTGGTTGTGTCCAGCAATCCAAGAACCCCATTTTTTATTTTGGTTATGCACAATATATGCATCCCCTGCTGAACCTGTGTAATCTTCATAAT
>JAEIGA010019166.1_pt1 | contig 10437 bp, 7 predicted proteins | sample 9270691 | NCBI WGS metagenome assembly JAEIGA01 (sample SAMN17057246, study PRJNA624740) | gut metagenome | biome: biome; isolation source: fecal sample | host: Bos grunniens | place: China: Xizang | collected 2019
CGAAATTTGCATTATCAACAACTATCTGGATATTATTTATAGTAGATCCATCGTTTAGAGCGATGAAACTTACATTTTTGTTACCACGACGGGTTCTCACCCAACCTTTTACAATGATTTCTTCTCCGTAGCAAGTCATTTGCAATGCTTTTGCTACCTTAATTCTGCCTAAAACACTCATAATTTTAAATTGAGTCGCAAAGTTATTATTTTTTTTTAATTAAAACAACATAGTTACACCTGCCAAAGCATTTATACCAAAATTACGATAACCATAATAGGTATCAGACATTTGGTTTGCTAGGTTTTTGCCTTTAATAAACACTGTTAGCCAGTCTAAAGCCTTGTATGAAGCCCACACATTTACATCATGAACATCATTCATTTTCACAACTTCGCCTGCAACTAAAGCTTTTCTATCAACTAACATTTTGTACGAAGCACCTACTTCCCATTTTTCTAGGAATCGATATGTACCTGTAAACTCAAGTTTCCACGCTGGTTTTTGCCAAGCATATTCATTTTCAGATACTCCCCAGTAGTTGTATGCCGCAGTTACACCCAAATTAAGACCTTTCACATAGTCGAAATATAGTCCTGCATTCACATCTATATGATGAGTTGTAGATTCTGTAACAACATCAAATGTATTTGTATAGCCTAAAGTGTCTGCTTTCTCATTGGTTACAAGATGATTAACATAATAATATTGGTCCAACAAGATAGAATAATCAAATCCAACATTAAATAGCAAACCTTCCATTATGCGAATACGTAAGCCTAAATTTACATCAAATGGAGTGTAAGTTGGAGAAACTTCCAAGTCTGGTGTTATATATGGGTTTTCTCTAAGAATATCATAGTAATAATTTGGCTTATAATCGCCACCTATGCCACCATACAGATAGAATAAATCTGGCACAATACCCACATGAGCTTCAATTTGTGCAGAACCTGTAACAGGGCGTTTTGCTTCCTTATTCATATCTATAAATAGGTTTGCTCCAAGGTTTACAGCCCAATCTTCGCCATGAATTTTGTAAAATGGAGTAAATTTCAACAAGCCTGCTGTGTGTGGATGAGCCTCTGGAGATGATTTATGCATATTTAAAACATCAATATCAACATCTACCTCTGCGCCTAGCTCACCTTTGCCTAAATGACCTGCCAATTCTGCTCCAAATTTTATCATATGAGCAGAAATATCATAATTTCTATCAAAATATTTATATCCGGCATGTGCGTGATATTGAAATTTACTTTTATGGTTTGTAGAATAATATTTCAGATTTACATCTACATCAGAATTGCTTCCAAAAGCATCTTTCATTATTTCAGGCATACTACACATACCATAATAGTCGTAGCTATTGTATTTATATGAAACTCCTGTTTCTAACTTAGAGTTTTTAAAACTTGTTTCATAATTTAAGCCTAAATCGGTAATATGGTCCATTGCACGTGGTTTGGTTCCATCTTCCAATGTAATATTTCCCCAAGCGGCATTGTGTTTTAGATATGCATCCAATAAATGAGTATCTTTTTCAACTAATGGGTAATAAAACTCAGCCAACGTTTGCCAATAAAAGCCCAAACCAGCTTTAAACATTCCTTTTTTGCTGTCATATGAACGTTCTGCACTATACTCAGATGGTTCTTGAACAGAAGTGTTATTCTCTGTTTTTTCAGCTTTAGACCATGTGGTATATGTTATCTCTGGTTGTTCAACTTTCACTACCTCTTTTTGTGGTGTAGGGCTTATTTTCTTTGCATTTGCCACAGTAGGGTCATATTCTCTTTCCACTGTTAAGTCTCTAGATACTTCTTCTGTCTTTTCTTGAGAATATGCAGAGAATATAGTGCCTAAAACTAATGCTATTATAATTGTTTTTTTCATCTTTTTATTGGTTAGATATAGTTTCTGATTCTTTTTGAGCTATTAATTCTAGTCTTGATGTTATCGCAGTAGAAACTTCTTTATCGTCTGCCACGTAATTATCTTTCAAGCTTAATAAATATTGTTTTGCTTCAAAATAATTTTCTCTTGAGATATAAATATCAGACAATAATATAAACGATTTAGCTAAATAATGTTGGTGAGGAGTGCCCTTTTGAATATATGAGAACACTTCAGACTCTGCCTTATCTAATTGATTTTTAGAGTAATAATAGTTTGCTAATTCATATTTAGCCTCTGCACCATAAATATTACGTGTGTCTGCAGACAATGCAACCAAGTCATTGTATGCTGCATCCATATTGGACATTGCCTGATAAGACTTATATCTATTGTAGCGTGCCTCTGCAACAATTTCGTCGTACGCAGCATAGGCATTAATTACATCTGATGAGATTTCTATTGTTCTATTATAGTCTTTAAGCATATATGCACAACGTAAAATGCCAAGTTTTGCAATTTGCTTATTTTCAGCACTTCCTACTTGATCAAGTCTTGTGAAATATGCTATTGCTTCTTCATATTTTTGTAAATCAAATGCTATTGAAGATGCACGTTGAAGAGAGAATTCCACATTAGGGTTTTCTGTACTTTCCAACAATTTAGCATAAAGATCTAGCGATTCAGTATATTTCTTTTGTTGATAATAACTATTTGCCAAATAATATTTAGCTAGAGCATTGTATTTGCCTTGAGGATACATATTAACATATTTCTCAAAAGCAGTACTTGCTTCTGCATAGTTGTTTTTGAAGTATATTTTCTCTGCTGCTTTGTATTGTAGAGAATCTTCTTTTGTGGTAGAAGATTTACCCAATTGTTGAGCCAACTGATTAAATTCATCTACTTTGTTGGTATCCACCATTATACTTTCTAAAGCAGATAGCGCAGTAGCTGCCTCTTCTGTATTTGGATACGACACTGCCACTTTCTTGTATGTTGCAGCAGCCTCTGCCACCTTGCCAGAGTTGTATTGAAGCATCGCTATCTGTAGTTGTGCTTTTCTCACTACAGGGTTTGTTACTGGATATTTTTGAGAAATTGCCTCAAAACTAGATATTGCTTCATCATTTTTATTTAAAGCAATATAAGATTTTCCTATTTCAAACAAAGCATCGTCATTCCAATCAGATTTAGGGAAACGAGTTTGCAAGTCTTTAAGAATAGTAATTTTTTCATTATAACTCTTTTGTAAACCCAAAACAAATGCTTTTTGATATAGAGCATAATCTACACCTGCATAAGTTCCTCCCACTTCTACAGATTGGTTGTAAGATTTTAATGCTTGGTCAAAATCTCTTTGCAAGAAATAGCAGTCTCCTATTCTATTCAAGGCATCCAATCGCATTACAGGATTTACTTTTTCTATTTTTTCATATTTTCTAAACCAATAAGCAGAATTCTGATACTCTTTTTTGTTCCAATAAATATATGCTATATTGTATTGTGCAAAACGATATTCGTCTTGATCTATAGAAATAGTCTTCTTAAGGTATAAATCAAATTGTTCTTTTGCTTCATCATATTTTTTTGAGCGATACAAACACTCTCCATACCAGAAATGCGCACGAGCTGTAACATCTGCATTATAAGATTTTTCGGCAAGCAATGTTTGAAGATGCGCCATTGCGTCTGGATATTTTCTGTTGGCAATAGCATCTGTTGCCATACCAAAAAGTACTCGTTGTTCTGCTTCTTTTACCACACGTTCGTTGGAATTTAACTTCTTGATAGAAGCGTATGCATCTGAATAGTTTGTGGTTGTTAAATAAGAAGAAATAAGATATTCGTGCACTTTATCTTTGTGTTTAGAATTTGGAAACTCTTTTAAGAATCTCTCAAATGCTCCAACAGACTCATTGAAAGCAGAATATGAAAGTTCATATGTCAAAAGTGCATAGTTGTAAAGCGCATCTTCCTGTATTTGTTTATCAAAACTCAAACGAGAGGCCTTATCAAAAGACATACGAGCATTTTTCTTATCTGCAAGTTTTAAATATGACATCGCCGTATGGAAATAACTATTTTGACCCAATTTATCCTTTTCACCGGTTGATTTGGCCAATGTTTTCACTGCTTTATCATATTTTTCTGTGTTATAATAAGACATACCCAAGATATACCAATCTTCTCTGGTCATCTTTTTGCTCAACTTCTGATATTTTTCTAGAAGTTCTATACTTTTGGGATATTCCTTATTATTGAACTTACATACTGCAACTATTTTATAAACTTCAGCATTATCTTTTTTAATTTCACCTGAAGACATTATTTTTTCTGCATATTGCATACTTTTTTCGCAGTTTTCTAGCAAGAAATATAATTTACATAATAGAAGTGGTGTTTCTTGCTTAAAAGCTGGATCATTTTCTGCTACTAAGATATTTTCAAGAGCTACAGAATAATTTCCCATTCTATATTGAGAATATCCATAGTAATAATGTGCTGGTATGTTATATTCTACAGTGTTGCGCTTCAACAATTGAGAAAATTCATATGATGCTTCCTCGTATTTTTTTCTTTCTACATAAGCATAACCACGGTAAAACAAAAGAGATTCAACATCTTCGTCTGACAATTTATCTATTCTCACTTGTTCCAACAACTTAATAGCATCTTTATATTTACCTTCTTCTATTTCAAGAATTCCTATATAAAGATTGAATCTATCTATCTCTGAAGCGTAAGGATAGTTCACAACGTATGCTTGAAGATTGTTTAGTGCTTCAGCATTTCTTAAATAATAAGATGACAACGCCACCATGTATTCAGCTTCTCTTATTTCTTCTTCTGAAGATGAACCTTGAGTAACATTTGGCAATAACGTCTCATTTTTTGCTTGCTTTAGATAATCTACTAGATATCTATAGGTTGCTGAATAGTTTTTCTCGTTATAAAACTCTCTACCATGTTCAATTAATAGAGATTTTGGAGTGTTAAATGGCGAATCTGTTGCCATTGAAACACTAGCCATAGACGCTAATATGATAAATGTGAATAGTTTTTTCATTTTTTCTGAATAAATGTAAGTCCGTCGCGCAAAGGTAATATAAAATAAGAAATTTTTTCTTGTTGTGTATTCAAATAATCGTTAAAAGCAAGTAAACCTTTGGTTTGATAATCATTGTTTGCTACTTTTTCAACCACTTTTCCACCCCACAGTGTATTATCTGCCAAGATAAAACCTCCAGGTGTAAGTTTGTCAAACACAGCATTGTAATACTCAATATAGTGTCTTTTATTTGCATCTATAAAGATAAGATCGAAGGATTCATCACATTCTTCCAACCACTTTAGAGCATCTGCTACAATAAACTCAATTTTAGAAGCATTTGGCGAAGCATTTATATACTCGCGCGCCATATCTTCTATTTCATCATCAATGTCAATAGTGATAAGTTTTCCGTCTTCTGGTAGATTTTCTGCAAGGCAAATAGCTGAATAACCCACGTAGGTTCCTAGTTCAAGTATTCTTTTAGGCTTAATCATAGCCACCAACATACTTAGTAATCTACCTTGAATATGACCTGAAAGCATATGAGGGTGAAGAAGTTTCACATTTGCCTCGTGAGTCAGTTTTTGTAAAAGACTTGTTTCTGGTTCAGAATGTTCCAGAATATATTTTTCTAATTCTTTCATTATAAGTAAATTATCTCGATTAACTTGTCTTTAATAAAATATTTTTGTGCCACATCTAATACCTCTTCCGATGTAATTGCCATATATTTTTCTTTAGTCTCGTTTATTTCAGAAACTTTATTATAAGTCATAAATTGCTTTACGGAAGAAAGTATTGTGCTTTCTCTATTTTCAAGGCTTAAAATTACTTGCCCAATTATTTGTCGTTTACTTCTACTCAGTAGAGTTTGCGAAATTTTACCTTGTAGAAGTTTGTCTATTTCCTTATAAACCAACCTTTTAGCTTTTGCTAAATCTTCATGGTCGGTGCCTAAATACACATACCAAAGACCTGTGTCGGAATAAGTTTGATATTGAGAATCTACCTGATATACTAATGCATTTTTTTCACGCAACGACATATTTAACTTGCTTGTCATATTAGGCCCACCTAATATATTATTCAATAAAAAGAATGCATACTTTTCGTTTTCTGATATCGAAGGTGCTCTACCCCCTATAACGCAATGTGCCTGGGCTGTATTGCGTTGGACTTCTAGTTTTTTGGGGATATATTCTATTGGTGTACTGCGTTGAAAACTTCTTACACTTGGTTCTACCTGAAACATATACTTTTGAACCAACTTTTCTACATAAGACTGTGTGAAATCGCCCATAGAAAAGAAAACCAATTCATCTGTGGTATAACACCTTTTATAGAAGTCTATTAGTTTGGCTGAACTAATTAAATCTAACGAGTCTTTGCTTCCTAATATATTTCTGCCTAAGGCTGTTCCTTCAAACAGTACTTCTTCCAAATCATCCACTATAGATTCTGCAGGCGCATCTAGGTAGGAGTCTATTTCGTCCTTTACTACTTCTTTTTCTTTTGATAGTTCTTCCTCGTTTATTGTAGAATTGAATATCACATCCATAATCAAATCTACTGCACGTGAAAAATCTCTTTTAAGAACTATTGAATATACAACAGTCTCTTCTTTTGTGGTATAGGCATTGAGTTCTCCTCCTACAGTCTCTAGGCAATTCATTACCTGATATTGAGTTCTCTTTTTAGTTCCTTTAAAAAACAAATGCTCCAGAAGATGAGCCATACCATGCTCATTCTGAAGTTCATCTCTTGTGCCTGTATTTGCCATTATGCCACAATACACCACATCGGACTTACAAGGTATATGAAGTATTCTCAAAACTTAAAATTTCTATTATTATAAACCTCAAAAAAGAAGCTGACTTTTTAGCCAGCTTCTTTTCTATATAGGATAATTTTAATCTTATTTATTGTTGTTACCCTTATCTGAACCTACGCGGTCCATAGCACAACGGAAACCTATATCGTTGCTGCTTTCTGTTTGTTCTTTGTAACGACGTGTTGAAGGGTTCAACCAATATGAACGGTCTTTCCAGCTACCACCTTTATATACACGTGTGGTATTTGAAATTTGTGTTGCTAGATATTTTTCAATATCGTCGTTTGCAGCATCTGGGTCATATAGACGACGTGTAGCTTCATCTGCACTGATAACTTCTTTCCATTTGTTTGGATCAACTTGTGATTGAGCATCACCGTCTTTGTAGTTACGTACGTCTAGTTTGTTGTAAGCAGCTAAACTATCTTTAGATACTGGAACATCGTAAGATAAACGTCCTAGGCTATCCAATTGATAAACACCTAAAGTATCTTTTACAGGAGCTACATATACGTTACCACGGAATGGATTGTATTCTGAGTATTCTTCGCTACTAGCTTGACGATAAACATCCATTGTCCATTCGTTTACGTTACCAGCCATATTATATAAGCCAAATTCGTTAGGCCAGAATGAGTTTACAGGAGCTGTGATGTTTGCTTTATCATTTAAGTCTCCAGAAACACCCATCATGTCACCTCTACCACGAGAGAAGTTTGCCATGATTTTACCACGAGCTTTACGAGAAGGGTTACGTGTTTGTGAACCGTCCCATGGGAAAATACGACGTTCTTCGTAGTTTTCCATATCTTTGTCAGATGTTATACCGTATGCTGCAAACTCCCATTCTGCTTCTGTAGGAAGACGATAGTTTGGAAGCAAAATACCATCTGATAAGTTTGTTTTACGAGCTTCGCCGAATGCATTCTTTTGAGTAGAATTTTCAGCAGCTGGGTTGTAATCTTCTATTTTTAGATATTTACCAGTATTGTAAACTTTAGCTGTAGCAATTGAGTCGTTTTCATAACGAGAAGAGTCACGATAGATAGCTTCGAAATCTGGGAAATCGATAACGCCTGCTTCTTTTAGTCTAAGTTCATTTACACGGTCTGAACGCCAAACACAGAAGTCAGTTGCTTGTTCCCAAGAAATACCTACCACTGGATACATATCATACGCTACGTGTGTAAAATAGTAGTTTAGATATGGTTCATTATATGCTAATTCTTCGCGCCATACAGTAGAGTCTGGACGGCATTTTTCTGCAACTTCTTGTCCGTACATGAAGCCCATCCAATAAACATACTCTCTCCAGTTACGGTTTGAGATTTCGTATTGGTCCATGTAGAAAGTATTCACTGTTACACGACGTGGATAGTTATTCCATTCACTATAGGTATCTTCTGTTACTCTACCCATGGTAAATGTACCACCTTCTACTAATACTGTTCCAGGAGGGGTGTCTTGTTCGTAGTTCTCTACAACTTGGAAACCACCGTATTCTGCATCATTATATTTCCAACCTGTAGTGTTAGAAGCATTCTTGTTACAAGAAACTGTAGCCAGTGAAATTATACTAGCTAAAGCAGTAAATAATAAGCCTTTTATCTTCATAGTATATGTTAAATTCCTAAGGTATTTTTTTGTCGCCTACAAAGATAACAGATTTTTTGCATAGATATTGTATGAAAAGCAAAAAAAAATTAATTTTTTTCAAAAAGTGGTCTATATTTTTTTTATTTTTGCAAAAAAACTAATCATATGCAACTAAAAGAAGACTTAACCATTTGCGTAAAAGGAAAATTAATCGACTTTAATTTCCCAAAAATAATGGGGATAGTTAACTTCACTACAGACTCCTTCTACGAAAAGAGCAGATGGAACATTGAGGGTCTTAAATATGCCGATATTATAGATATAGGTGGTTGTTCTACCAGACCAGGTTCTACTCCTATTGACAAAGCTCAAGAGAAAAAACAACTAAACAAAGGCATCGACCTTATAAAAAAGAAATTTCCTGATGCAATTATCTCACTTGACACATTTAGACCAAGCATTGCTCAATGGGCTATTGAAGTAAAAGGTGTAGATATTATCAACGATGTATCGGGCGGTATGGTAAATATGTTTGAAACTGCTGCAAGATATAATGTACCATACATTTTAACATTTGCAGAAGAAGGTTTTTCTGCAGATATGATGTATTTCTTTTCTAAAAAGATAGAAAAACTGTATTCTCTTGGCGTTAGCGACATTATATTGGACCCAGGATTTGGTTTCAATAAAACCATGGAACAAAATTTTGAGATAGCTAAAAATCTTGATTGTCTTAAATGTTTCAATTTACCTATTCTAGTGGGTATTTCTAGAAAATCGATGGTTCAATATGCCACAAACACCAATGCAAACAATGCGCTAAACGGCACCACTGCACTTAATAGCATACTTTTAGAAAAAGGGGCTAATATTTTAAGAGTACACGACACAAAAGAAGCGCAAGAAGCCGTAAATATTTTTAAACACATTTATAATCTATGATAGAATTTCACTTTAAAGATTTACTAGACATTGTTATAGTAGCCTTTATTCTCTACCAAACATACCGACTTCTTAAAGGTACTTCGGGGATGAATATCTTTGCAGTTCTTTTAAGTTTCGTAGTGGTATGGTTTTTAGTTTCATACGTTTTCCAAATGGAACTATTGGGCTCTATTATTAATAAGGTGGCTAATGTAGGTCTAATTCTTATAGTGATTTTGTTCCAAGACGAGATTAGAACCTTTATCAGCAAGTTATTTAGTCGTACTGCTACTAACAATATTGTGAAGAAGGTTAAGAAAATTATATTTAAGGTAGATGACTCCAACCACACTAGTGGCATAGAACAAATTTCCCAAGCAGTGTTTAACTGCGCTAAAACCAAAACTGGAGTTCTAATAGTTATAGAACAAGACGCAGAACTTACTCACTATAGTTTAAGTGGCGATGTAATTGATGCGGCGATAAATTCCAGATTGATAGAAAATATTTTCTTTAAAAACACCCCTCTACACGATGGCGCCATGATTATTTCAAAAGATAGAATTATGGCTGCTGGATGTATTCTTCCCGTTTCTAAAAGAACAGACATTCCAAAACACCTAGGTCTGCGCCACCGTGCAGGTCTTGGTATGACTGAAAAAACCGATGCTCTTGTGGTGATAGTTTCAGAAGAGACTGGCAGAGTATCTTGTATGCACCAAGGAGGTCTAAAACTAAATGTAAACAAAGAATATTTAACTAATTTCCTTACCACAGGCAGTATTAATTAGATTTTTGCTAACTTTGCAGTTCGATTAATTAGTAGTTAAAAGTTGAATAAATTATAATCATATATACATAAAACAATGGCTTACAATTTTCTTACAGCTGAACAAGCAGCTGAATTAATTAACAATGGCGACATAATCGGCTTTAGTGGTTTCACCCCAGCTGGTTGTCCAAAAGAAGTTCCTTCTGCCCTTGCAAAACGTGCAGAAAAGTTCCACGCAGAAGGTAAAGAGTTTAAAATTGGCATGTACACAGGTGCTTCTACAGGCGATTCTACAGACGGCGCTTTAGCTCGCGCTAATGCTGTTAGCTTTAGAACTCCATATCAATCAAACAAAGATATGC
>JAEIGA010019167.1_pt1 | contig 10437 bp, 9 predicted proteins | sample 9270691 | NCBI WGS metagenome assembly JAEIGA01 (sample SAMN17057246, study PRJNA624740) | gut metagenome | biome: biome; isolation source: fecal sample | host: Bos grunniens | place: China: Xizang | collected 2019
AATTCTGCTTGATATTTGTTGTATACTTTTTGCATACCTTCTGTCTCCCAACGTTCTGGTGCCACTTTAGCAAAAACTTCTTCTTTCTGCTCTGGTGTAAGCATGTAGTAGAGATCAATAATGATAGAATCAGTTTCAACGTTCTTGATATTGTTCATCAAAAGTGCATAAGATTGTTGTACATAGTTATCTATGAGCGAATCTACAATATCTCTCGATGCTGCAGTCTCCATTTGAGCAATAGTGGACTCTGTGAGCGTTTTATATTCTGCCAAAGGGCTCTTTGTACATGCTACTAAGCATACTGATGCTAGTAACGAAATAATAATTTTTTTCATATCTTAATAAATTTACTCTGCAGTTGTTAGAGGGCTAGCTTGTGTATATACACGTGCTGCGAGCTCTTGGTCTAGTTGGTAGAGGCCATAACCGTTGTCGCCAATGAGGCGCAATTTGTGTACTAGGTCTGTAGCATTCTCTTCCTCTTCCACTTGCTCATCTACGAACCAGTTGAGGCGACTTTGCAGAGCAAAATCCTTCTCCTCTACGGCCAAGGCCATGAGATTATTGATAAGTGAAGTCACTTTACCTTCGTGAGCAAGTGTGTGCTCGAAAGTAGCTAGAGGTGAAGCCCATTCGGTATCCACAGCAGCAATAGGCTCCAACAAAACACGACCACCACGACTTTGGAGGTAGTTGAAGAGAATCATAGCGTGATCTTGCTCCTCTTTGAACTGAATAGCATACCAGTTAGCCATACCAGGAAGACCTGCGTCTTGGCAATATGCTGACATACTTAAATACAAATACGCCGACCACATTTCGGCATTGATCTGGGCATTAATAGCCGCTTGAAGTTTTTCTGAAATCATATGGATATAATGTTAAAAAGTTTTAAAATTTTCATGACAAAAAGTATGCCAATGGTTATGGGCAATCGGTTTGGGTGGCAACGGCCTTGTTTTCGCCTTCCTGGGTGAGGATATAGCAGGTACTGGAATTGGTGCGGATATCCTCGCTTTGATTAGCATGACCTGTCCAACCACGACCTTTCTTGAAGATGATATTCACAGACTTAGCCTTGGTACTATATGTGTACCATTCGCCTTGACGAGTGGCTAAGAACTCGCCATTCTCGCTATCGTTCACTGCATCCCAGATATAGACATAGATATCGTTTCCCCATGCAGCAGGCACCTTGGCCTTTACCACTAACATCTGTTGCTGAGCAAAAGTGATGCTATCCACCTGAGCCAATTGATATTCTACTGGCTTGCCATTCTGCCAAACATACATGATCCATGATTCATCTACAGAAGGAGTAGGGTCGGTGGTGGTGTTATCATCGTCGTTATTATCATCGCTATTATCGCCTCCCCATTGTTGATTGAGCCACTCGGCATTCTTGCGTAGGCGCTCGTTGATTTGGTTGATGCGCTTGGTAAGGTCGGCATTGCCGTTGTAGTCAGGCCAGCGTTGAGCATCTACGGAAGCAGCCGTCTTGAGCAAGGTGAGTTGGTCAGCAGTGAAGGTGTAGATATCGTTGAATCGGTTAGGATAAAACTCCTTCCAGATGGTCTTGACATGCTGCATAAAAGCAGGGAACTTACAGATCTCTGGAATCCAGTGGTTGTGCCATACATCGCCTTGGTAGATATACTGCGATTTGTCGCGATTAAAGGCACTACCGAAGTCCCAAACGGGACCAAACTTCCATTTCTGATCATTGCCCATGTCCTTGTAAAGATAGCAGCTACCGTGGAAAGACTCGTAGTTATCGGTAAGTTCCTGTACAATATAGAATCGTGCCAAAGCGTCCATATCTAGGTGCTGCCAAAGCTCGTCGGAGTTCTTGTCGCCGTAGATCAGATTATCCAGCATTTTAATCTGCTGAGTGAGGTAAGCCTCTTGCTGAGAAGAGAGTACCTCAGGTGTCTTATAGGTGACCCACATGGTGGTCTTGCCGCCTTCTTTGATGGTGATATGTGGATCACTGTCGTAGTTATCGATCTCTACGAGCCAGCCGCCAGTGATCTTCTGTGCATCGGTTTCCTCGTCTTCTTGCTCGACAATATTGACGCGGTCTTTGTCCACACGGATATGCTCGGTCAAGAAATACAGACCGATATAGTCGCCATTCATCACAAGCTCTAAAGGTTTTGCTTCTGGTGTCCAGGCTAGACCAATCATCTTGCTAAGCTCAAATCCTATTCCATTGCGCATATATCCCTTCTTGTCCTTGGCATCGTCGGCATGCGCCAAGAGAGTGAAATGCTTGCTCTTGATCATACCAAGTAAAGCTTGTTTGTCAGTTAGTTTGATACGATAAGGCTTCTTGTTGAAGCCCGTCCAGGAATAGTTGCCACGACCTTTGATCTCCATGGTCAGAGGCGCAGCAGCGCTACCGATATTCTCGTAACCAGCTATACCTTGGGCATCGAGGTAATAAGTGGCATTGAGGTAAGTATCCTTGCTAGTGACAGGGGTGTTATTCTCCGTAGTGATATACATCACAGGCAATGTACCCGAAGGGCTAACTGCGTATATCGTGCCTATGAAGCACAGTAGAAGACTAGTGACTAATAAACGGTTCATAATTTCAATCGCATATACAATTAAACAGCTACAAAGGTACAAAAATTAATGCGAATTTACAAAATATTTACAAATATTTGACCGAAATAAGTAGTGTCTGTGATAATTCTCGCGTAAATACGCGCAAGCGCTTGCGTATGTCAAAAAAAAGTTGTACCTTTGTCGGCTGTATGGTGTGTATATCCAGAAGAAAATGCAAGAAATAATAGAATATATCATTCAGTTTTTGCTCTATGGCAACGAGCAGGAAGCTCAACACGTGGGTTATACTGCTGATGAGAGCCTATGGCATAACTACCGCATTGTGGTGGTACCTAATGGGCATATGGGCAAGCAGATTGTACTACCTACTGAGGCCGATCTAGAGCTGCGCGTAGAGAAACAATCTAACACTTATGTGGTGTATACCGATGTGATATACAATACCTTCTTCTATATATCACGAGCAGAAGAGCTGCTGGTGAGTGAGCGCGACGAACACGGCAGGTTCTTGGCTAAATACTCAATGTTAGGTCAAAAGAACAGATTGATGATTCCATTGATAGACGAGTATTCACGTGCTATGATTAAGCTCCTTGATCTGCCATTGCCAGAGCCTGGATATAGTCGTATCTATCTCACACACGATGTTGATACAATAGCCCACTATCGTCATCTACGTGGTGCTATAGGAGGTGTGTTGCGTGGACAAGTGAAGCAAGTACTAGCAGCTAGACGCGATATACACAATGACCCAGCATATACCTTCTCATGGCTAATAGCACAAGATAAAAAAGTGGAAGGGGCGGAGAGTATTTACTTTGTAAAAGACACTCCGGGCAAAGGTAAAGACTATCCACAATCTGACCTTGAAGGAGCAGATTTTATGGGGCTAAAGCGTCAGATAGAAAATAGTGGTGCGCAACTAGGATGGCACTCCACTTGCTATAACCTTACCTCATTGCCTCACCACCTCACCACCTTATCACCTAATAGCCTCAAACTCCATCGTAGCCACTACCTGAGCTGCCCAATTGAGAAGATGCAACAACTCGTAGATATGGGAGTTAAGGAGGATTTCACGATGATGTTTGCTGATCAGGTGGGTTTCCGCTTGCAGACTACACGAGCAGTACGATGGATCAATCCTATGACCTGGCGATTGACCGAACTGACGCTACATCCATTGACCGTGATGGACTGCACCCTGAGCCACGAGCACTATATGGGATTGAACGAAGATGAGGCGTATTTTGAGTGCCAACGATTGTTCGAAAAAGTACATCAGAATGCTGGCGAAGTAGTGCTGCTGTGGCATAACTCCATCGTGAATGATCAAACTTATCACAAAGCGCTTTACCCAAAGGTATTAGCATTGTTAATAGAATGAAAATCATAACCATCATAGGCGCTAGGCCACAGTTTGTGAAGGCTGCTATAGTAAGCCACTATATCCGGCAGCACAATGCTAGTTCATCGATCCAAATCGAGGAGCGTATCCTACATACAGGTCAGCACTATGACTACAATATGAGTCAGGTATTCTTTGAGCAAATGGATATACCTGCTCCTAGTTGGCACCTTGGATGTATGGGTAGCGTAGAGCAGATGCGCGATGCTATCATACCGATTATCCAGGGACAAGCGGACTATATCATGGTATATGGCGATACGAATAGCACATTAGCTGGAGCCCTGGCTGCCGAAGCATGCGAGATACCGCTGATACATATAGAGGCTGGTTTACGTAGTTACAATAATGCCATGGTGGAGGAGCATAACCGCATACAGACGGATAAACGTTCAGCCTATCTGTTTTGCCCAACTAGCACAGCTGTAGCTAACCTCCAGAAAGAGGGACGCACAGAGGGCGTCTATCATGTAGGCGATGTGATGTATGATGCGACTTTGTATTTCGCTGAGCAAGCCGAACAGCAATCACATCTGCTTGATGAGTTAGCTATTACATCCAAAAATTACTACTTGGCAACTATACACCGAGCAGAAACTACCGATCAGCCAGAACAACTGGCGAATATCTTGCGTGCTTTTGCACAGATAGAGAAGCCTATCATTCTGCCCTTGCACCCACGCACACGTAAGGTGATAGAAGCGTCGGAGAGGTTAACTGAACTAGTGCGTGAAGCTCGTACGTTGCATATCATAGAATCAGTTAGTTATATGGATATGCTCGTGTTGGAGAAGCATGCAGCAGCCATATTGACCGACTCGGGTGGTGTGCAAAAAGAAGCGTATTTTCATCGTACCCCCTGCATCACTATGCGTCAGGAGACTGAGTGGACAGAGACTATAAATACAGGATGGAACACCCTAGTTGGTACGGATGCAGACAAGATACTACAAGCCGTGGCAAATACGGCTATACCCAATACAGAAATAAGCGAATATGGAACAGGTAAAGCTGCCTTAACGATCATAGATATTTTATGTCAAAGCGTATATTAATACTGTGCGAAGCGATTGCTCCACCTGCATTTAGTCCGCGTGTGCTGACATTGGCCCAATACTTACAGGCCCAAGGTTGGCAATGCACCATACTGACCGAAGAATGCGAAGAACAAACTTTTAACACAGATATTTGCACGATATACCAGATGCCTGCCTACCATAATCTGTGGGTCGATAAACTGTGTTATGGCAAGGACAAAGCCCTTTACCGCTATGCCGTTGAGAAACTAGACATGCAGAGCTATGACTTGATCTTCTGCTCCAGCTACTACTATTTCCCGTTATTAGCAGCGCAGAAACTGTCAAAACGCTACCATTTGCCCCTTGTAGTGGATTTGCGTGATATAGCTGAGCAGTGGGGTACTGAATCCTATTTCACTCGCAGACTGACCCCATGGAAAAGAGTAGATTATTGCATAGGTAAACTCTACGAACGCAAGCAGCTGCGTATGCGTAATTGTGTATTGAGATACGCCAAGGCAGTAACCAGCGTATCACCATGGCATAGACAATTGTTGGCACAATACAATTCAAATACGCAACTGATATTCAACGGCTATGACGAACAAGTGTTTGTACCCCAGGATGTAAAGAGCGAGATATTCCAGATAGCCTACCTAGGCAAGTTATACTCGACCAAGTTGCGCGACCCAAGACTACTATTTGCTGCACTGCATGAGCTGTTGGCAGAAGGACAAATAGTTGAGAATGAACTGCGTGTCCTATTTCATGTTGACGATAAGGGAAAGGAGCAACTGACAGAGTTAGCAAAAGAGTATCAGATCAGTCAAGTGGTAGATATCCAGGGGTATATACCTCGCACAGAGATCATTAAGGTGATGCATCTAACGTCCATATTGCTGGTGTTGACCACTAAGTCCACAGCCGAAGGGACACATGGCATCATGGGAACGAAATTTTTTGAGAACATGGGCGTGGAGAAACCGGTGTTATGTGTAAGATCAGACGAAGAGTGCCTAGCACAAGTGATAAGCGAAACACAAGCCGGACTTGCGGCTACTGAGGTCAATCAGGTAAAAACTTTTGTGTTGGAGAAGTACCAAGAGTGGAAACAGAAGGGTTTTACGCGCCAGACTGCGAAAAATAAAGAACAATTTACTCGTCAGCATCAGGCTGAACAATTTGAACAATTATTTATCGAATGCATACGATAAGCGTCATAGTACCAATCTTCAATGCGGGGCCATACCTAGGTAAATGCATTGAATCATTGATTCATCAACCATATTCAGATCTACAGATCATATTGGTAAACGATGGATCGACGGATGATAGTCTGTCTATTGCCGAGCGTTACGCCAAGCAAGATAGCCGCATAGAGGTATATACCCAAAGCAACCAGGGACAGTCGGCTGCACGCAATGTGGGACTACAGCATGCCCATGGCGAATGGATATCTTTTGTGGACGCTGACGACTATATTGATTCTGATTACTACACCTATCTAACTCAAGAAATAGACCAACTAGATTGTGTTCAGATAGGTTACAGACGCGTAACGGCACAAGGTAAGATACTCTTGGAGAAACTACCCAAGCACTTCCATCAGTTTACTTCGCCATGCATGCGCTTATACCGCAGAGAACTGTTTGTCAAACACCACTTGCATTTCCCTTCAGGTATGATATATGAAGATGTGATCTTTTCTATCGACTTCTGGGGTTGCAACCCAAGTTATAAGATGTTGCCATATACTGGATACAACTACTTGGCTAATACGCATTCTACAACAGCCATTCGCAATCTAGTGGCTAAAGAAGTACTATTTGCCACCCTGCGTGAGAAGAAACAACAAGCCAAAAATTGGAAACACAAACTGCTGATAATATATACAATCATACGACTCAAATTCCACTTTAAGCGCTATGACTAACCAAGAACTACTTGAATTACTCCGCCGTGAGGTTGTTCCTGCTATAGGCTGTACAGAGCCAATAGCTGTAGCACTATGTGTGGCTCGTGCCAAAGAGAAACTAGGAGCAGAACCAGATAAGATAACCGTTTTGCTGAGCAAAAACGTATACAAAAATGCCTTGGCAGTCGGCATACCTAATACTGGCATGACAGGATTACCCATAGCCATTGCTTTAGGCGCAACTGTGGGCCGTTCAGAGTATAAGCTGGAGGTGCTGCGAGATGCTACGCCTGAGGCTGTGCTCTACGCCAAGGAGTATATGCGACGCGTGCCTGCGGATATACAAATCTACTACGACGCCCCTAGTATATTATATATCCATGCCGAAGTAACGTGCGGCGATAACATAGCCCATGCTACCATACAAGATGGGCATACGAACTTTGTTGACGAGACGGAGAATAGTAGTTCTTCAACAACCAAAGGAGAAACTATACGAGATAGTGAATCCCTAACACTCAAAAGAGTCTACGACTTTGCACATGAGGTGGATGTAAACGATGTAACCTTCTTGATGGATGGTGCAGAGATAAACAAGCAAGCAGCAGAGACATCTTTTGCTAACGAGTATGGTCACAAACTAGGACGATTGCTGCATAGCAGCACATTGCAACAGACACCGCAACTGCAACAGCTATTTGGCGATACGATATTCACCAAGATAGTCAGTTATACGTGCGGAGCATGCGATGCACGAATGTCTGGCGCTATGGTTCCTGTAATGAGTAATTCGGGGTCGGGCAACCAAGGTATATCCTGCTCTGTTCCTGTTTACCTATACGCCAAGGAGAATAACTGCACTCGTGAACAGACACTCCGTGCATTGGCACTAAGCAACCTAACCGTAATATACATCAAGCAATCCCTAGGACGCTTATCCGCCCTCTGCGGATGTGTGGTGGCGGCTACAGGTTCGGCAGCTGGTATCACATTGCTCATGGGCGGAAAATATGAGGAGATCACTTACGCCATCAAAAACATGATTGCCAATATTTCGGGTATGATTTGTGACGGAGCTAAACCTGGATGTGCCTTGAAAGTTACTAGCGGTGTATCCACTGCTATCTTTAGCGCTTATTTAGCTATGCAGCACTCGTTTGCGGACTCTACAGAAGGTATTGTGGAGGATGATATTGATCGCACCATACACAATCTTACACGTATTGGACATGATGGTATGCAAGTGACGGATGATTTGATATTAGACATAATGACCCATAAGAGATAATATGAATAAATTCAAGAAAATACAGGCATATCGAGTAGGATGGTTGTTACCTTTGGTTGATTTTTTATTTTTATATCCATTCCTACTTGTAATGAAGCGCAAAACAGCTACTTCTGTAGAACTGCATTATCATGGAGATCGAAAACAGATAGAACAAGATATTCGCCGAGGTGCATTCTTTATGACTAACCATCGCGATATCTGCATGGATGCTGTTTGGTTGACATTTTTGCTGCGTATACGTTATTTTATTCGTCCGTATGTAGGAATAGGAAATAATCTTTTCGGTAAATGGTGGATAGAACATCTTGTACGTTTTATGCGTGCTTTCGTGGTGATTCGCAATGGAGGTTTTCGAGAGCAAGTGGACAATGCTAAACTGCTTTCCGAGTACATTCACACCCTGCGTAAAAGAAATAAGTCCATTTGGCTAGCACAACGCGAAGGACGAGCTAAAGATGGTAATGATGTTACCCAACCGGGAGTACTAAAGATGCTAACCATTGATTCTGATAACTTTTTTGAGAGTATTAAACAATTGAATATCTGTCCAGTAAGTATCTCCTACGAATATGATCCTTGCGACTATCTCAAAGCGCGGGAGATGCAACTCAAACGTGATAAATCAGGATGGAAAAAATCAAAAAAAGACGATTTGGTATCTATGTCAGTTGGTATTAAAGGCTACAAAGGAAGAATAGTTTACCGACTCACTCCATCTATCAATCACGAAATAGATAAAGCACTCATTGACAAACCAGAACTACTCCAACTGTCCAAAAACGAACAAATACAATTTGTATGCAGTTTGATCGATCAACACATACATTCTGGATACGAAATATATGAACGCGGAGATCAATTTGATCACTATATTGAAGGGCAATTAGCCAAAATCAATCTCTCTCACAAAGACGAAGACTTCCTTCGTAGCAAACTCTACGAGATGTACGATAATCAAGTGAAAAACTACGAGAAAGCCCAACAAGCTCAACGAGATTAACTAGTACTACTACAACCAATAGCAAAAAATACAACGAATATATGATTACAATAGAACAACTAAAAGAACTACAACAACGTGCGGACAAACTCAAGCAATATCTAGCTATTGACGAAAAGCGCATCCAACTAGAGGAAGAAGAACTTCGCACACAAGATCCTGGATTCTGGGAAGATGCCAAAGCGGCCGAAGCACAAATGCGCAAGGTACGAGGCATCAAGAAATGGATTGAAGGATATGAAGGTGTCCGCGCTGCTACCGAAGAGTTACAATTAGCCTTTGACTACTACAAGGAGGAACTTGTAACTGAAGAAGAAGTAGATACCGCTTACGCACACGCTATGAAAGAGGTCGAGGATCTCGAGATGAAGAATATGCTCTCACACGAAGAAGACCAGATGCCTGCTGTGCTTAAGATCGTGGCTGGTGCAGGTGGTACCGAAGCACAAGACTGGGCGGAACAACTCATGCGTCTCTACCAACGCTACTGCGAGAAACATGACTACAAGGTTAGCATCGCCAACCTCCAAGAAGGCGATGAAGCTGGAATCAAGACCGTGACCTTTAATATTGAAGGTGATATGGCATACGGCTACCTCAAGTCAGAAAACGGTGTTCACCGTCTCGTGCGCGTGAGTCCATACAACGCGCAAGGTAAGCGCATGACATCCTTTGCGTCCGTGTTTGTTGTGCCACTCATCGATGATACCATTGATATTCAGGTGGATCCATCTGCTATCTCATGGGATACCTTCCGCTCATCTGGTGCCGGTGGACAGAACGTCAACAAGGTGGAGTCTGGCGTACGTCTGCACTACAAATTTATCAACCCTTTGACCAATCAACCCGACGAAATAGTCATTGAGAACACCGAGACTCGTGACCAACCTAAGAACCGTGAGAATGCACTTCGTCACTTGCGTAGTCAACTCTATGAGTTGGAACTCGAAAAACGCCGCCAAGCACAAGCCAAAGTAGAGGCAGGTAAGAAGAAAATTGAGTGGGGTAGTCAGATTCGCTCATACGTGTTTGACGACCGTCGCGTCAAAGATCATCGCACCAATTACCAAACTAGCAATGTCAACGCAGTAATGGATGGCGATATTGATGAGTTTATCAAAGCATATCTCATGGAATTCCCTGATTAATCAAAAACTAACTATATTAAAAAACACGCATACATATGAAAAAGATTCTCTTTTCTTTTGCGCTCTGCGCAATGAGTCT
>JAEIGA010019168.1_pt1 | contig 10437 bp, 17 predicted proteins | sample 9270691 | NCBI WGS metagenome assembly JAEIGA01 (sample SAMN17057246, study PRJNA624740) | gut metagenome | biome: biome; isolation source: fecal sample | host: Bos grunniens | place: China: Xizang | collected 2019
AAGACCATTGACAACGATTTGAAGAACCGGGACCAGACCATCGAGATGCTGAAGGAGCGCCTGCGCGACTGCGGGCAGGAGGTCATAGAGGTCCCGGCGGAGCAGTATGTGAAGGAGATGCAGAATGGCGAATAACATCATCAAGAGAATCTGGAACCAGAACCGGATGGTGAACATCGAGGACCTTTGCGGTATGGCGTTCCAGGCGGAGAGCGGCGGACACACGTTCGAGATCTCCGGCGTGGACGATACCGGCGCGGCGGTTCCCCTGTCCGGTACAGTTGCGGGCGTGTTCCGGCGCCCTGACAATGCGGACATCGCCTTGACCGGGGCGGCCTCCGGCGGCGTGGTCTCCGTCACTCTGACGAACGACTGCTACGCGGTCCCCGGGCGCTTTGGTTTGACCGTGTTCATCACCTCTGGCGGTCAAAAGACGGCGGTGTACGCTGCCGTCGGCACAGTAGCCGCGACCAACGGCGGGGCCGTCGCGGGCGACACCCCGCAGGACGTGGTGGACCTTATCAACGCGATCGCGGCGGCGGTGGCTACGATCCCGGCGAGCTACACCGACCTCATGACGGCTATCGCCCCTGTCTATTCATCGTCAGCCTTCTACCCGTTAGGCGCATACTCATGGTATGATGGTCACCTGTATCGCTGCACAACTCCTATCACAACCGCCGAGACATGGACGGCGGCACATTGGAACGAAGTGGCTCTTGGAGATGACGTTTCAGGGCTTTCTTTTATGGGTAGCACGGAACGGTTAGTATGGTCAGGGAATGGAGTTAATATTCATTGCGCGACAAGCCCCGTGAGTTTCACGCCTGTATCAGGATCTCAGGTATGGCGATATGCTGTTTGCGATTGCGAAGAAGGCGATGCGTTTACCGTAACAGGCACGGGTGGTATATCTCCAAGGCTGTGGTGCTTCGTTGATTCAAACAATAACATTTTGTCAAACGCTGGGCAAAGCGCATCATTGACGGACGGCGTTGTCTTCGCCCCCGCTGGTGCAAAGAAATTCATTGTCAACGATAACACACAGGCGGGATATGCTTATAAAGGGGTTCGCCTTGATAAAATTTTATATGGGAACAAAAACAAACTTGGGAATTTCCCTGCTAATATTACGAGATGGAGACCGGGCGTAGCTGGGCATAGCAGCTCTAACCCCGTTACCCCCGCCAATATGCCAGCAAACACGATGGCATACGGATCAGGTGCGGCGTTCTCTGGCTTCAACAACACTTTGTTTACACTTGGTTCGGCTGACGGCTATTGGTTCTTCAAGGCCTCGAATGTGCTTGCGGACGGTTCGGATGCTCCTGTAAGCCTGTTTCTTGTCGCTGGCAAGATCGGCAACAATTACAAGGTATACATGGGTACGAGTGTTGACGCTGGCGTAACTGTCACGTGGTATGATGTATCAGGTGGCGGGATAACGAACTATATTGATTATATATCGAACACCTACAACGTTACGGCCACGCCTTCTATAACGGCAGACACAAACAACTATCTTGCGGCGACTGGAACCACCGCAGACAGGACGGCTGATATTGCGGCGATGCTTGCTCAGACTGGCGTCTGTAATCTTGGCCCTGGGCTATTCTATGTAAACAATCTACAAATGCCCAGAGAAACTGTACTCAAAGGGTGCGGAAACGCTACTAAACTTGTTTACAATGGCAGTTCAGATGGCGGGTACGCCGTTAAACTTGGCTATTACTGCACCATTGAGGATTTGTTGATCGAGCAGGGGACAAGCGGGTACACCCCAACATCAATCAACATAGGATCTGTTCACGGCATCGTATTTGAGGGAGATGCTGACGAATCAACGCCCACTTTCGTCCCAAGATTTTGCACGATTACGAACTGCCATATCCGCTATTTTACCGGCGGCGGCATCACCTGCAGAAACACAGGCCCTCAGGTTTTGGCCGGCGTTCAGGCTTCGAATTGCAGTATTGTAAACTGTGGGGCGGGTGTGAATGTGTTTTATAATTCCGAGTACCACGAGTTTACCAATATCAAGTGCTATAGATGCGGCATCGGGCTTGTAAATAACGGCGGCAACAACAAGTTTGTAAACTGCGACTTTTCCCAAAACATCCAGGGCGTTCTGATGGATAATTCCTCAGGACAGTCCCCAAACAACGGCCACGGGTCACTTGTTGGCTGCACGATAAACCATAGCAATGATAACACGGGCGTTGCCATAGAGATTAACGGAATTACTCCCGGTTTTAACTTCACGGCTTGCCACGTTTACTATGGATCTATCAAGATAACCAATTCTAAGGCTATCGTTTTTGGCGATTTGAACGCCGGAACGCTTTCGATCAATATATCCGGGGGCGGCGTGATTATATTCCACGATTCGGCGTTTACTTCTGCACCGGCATTCACCGTCACCGGGAACAGCAACGTACACGTTGATCGTTGTTATACGAAGGACGGAGCGGTGGTGACGTTATGATCATGAATCTATACGATTATGCACAGCGTGAGGTGGACGACCACAGCATCTATGTGTGGGGCGGTAGCGGTCAGCTCTGCTGTGAGGTGTCCGAGACGTGGATCCGGTCGAAGGAAGCCCGAAACGAAAACGGGAAACACGCGGACGAAGCGGTGAAGGCGTGGGAGGCCGTGATGGCCTCCCCTTACAGGGACGTGGCCAGGGTGTTTGACTGTTCCGGGTACGTGTCCTGGTGCCTGATCCAGGCCGGAGTGCTGAAGCACCGAACCGATTGTGATGGCCTATATGCCAGGTGCACGGAGGTCTACACGCCGGAGGACGGCTGCCTCCTGTTTCGTGTCAACCCAAAGAAGCCCAGCGACGAGACCCACGTCGGCCTATACTTCGGCGGGAAGCAGTACCACGCGAAGGGCAGGAAGTACGGCGTCGTATGCGAGCGCTACAACGAGAAGGAATGGCAGCGGATTGCGTGGTTCAAGGCCTTGAAGCCTGATCCCAAGCCGGAGCCGCCGAAGCCTGAACCTACCGGGCAGGTGGTGAAGGTTGTTGGGAAGTCTGTCTGGGTGCGGAATGCAGACAGCACGAAGGGGGAAAAGCTGTTCGTGGCCCACAGCAAACAATGGTACAGGGAGCATGGACAGACACGGGATAGCGACACCTTCCCGCTGCTGGGCGTGGCACCGTCCGGGTGGTATGAGATCGAGACAGCGAAGGGCGCCGGATTCATCACGAACAAGCCCCGATACACGGAGGTGACTGAATGAAAGACTGGATCCCCGTCATCGTGGAAGTGCTGACCGGCGCTTTTATTCTGTGGAAGATGTACCAGACACACGCCTGGGAAGTCGCCCGGACGACGGCTGACAGCATCTCGGCGGTTGCCGCTGACGTGGCGAACATTAAGACCACCCTGGACAGGCACATTGAATCGGACGCTGAAAACGACGCGAAGCAGGCCCGCCGCCGGATCATCGTCTTCGCGGACGAATGCCGCCGGAAGGTGAAGCACTCGGAAGAGCACTTCGACAACGTGCTGGAAGATATAACCTTTTACAAGCAGTATTGCGACGATCATCCTAAGTTCAAAAACCAAAAAGCGGAGCAGTCCATCACCTTCGTGCTGGAAGTCTCCGCCGCCTGCAAGAGGAACAACGACTATATTTGAAAGGAGTAAATCATGCGAGAAGTAGAATCCCAAATTTTTGACACGACGGGCGTAAAGTACGTCACGATCTTCGGCACGTCCTCCGAAACAAAGCCCACGAACGGGATCATAACCGGGTCTGTGTTCGTGGAGGTTGACACCGGCAAGGCGTATCTGTTCAACGAGGCCACATCCGCGTGGGTGGAGCAGTAAGGAGGGGCGTATGACTACTGGTGAAGTTATAGCCCTTATCAAGGCATTTGGCGGCGGTGGCGGCGGCTCCTCCGGCGGCGGGGTGCTTATTGTCACAGAAGATGGAGGAACTGGAGCACTTGATAAAACATGGCAGGAAATCCACGATGCTGAAGTTGCGCTTATCGTGAATGTAGTAGGGCAGAATTATAAAGCATTTGTTCCTGTCATTGAAGTCAATGAATATAGTGGCAGTTATAATGTCACAAGCTGTGCTACGTTCAACAACAGCGGCGAGGCAAGTTTTTCAATTGGTGTTTATGCCGCATCGTCCGCAGACGGCTATCCCGTAGCCGTATAAGAATAACCCCCGCACCTGAAAGGAATAGCGCATGAAAGGAGAAATAATATGATTCCTGATTCCTTCTTCACTTGGGAACAGCTCGCCACCTACGGCGGAGCCACCGTCGCCACCATGCTTCTCGTCCAGTACACGAAGGGGCTGCCGGGCATTAAGGCCATCCCCACCAGGCTCTGGGCGTTCATCGTGGCGGCGGTCCTCATGATCCTGGCCACCGTGTTCACCGCCCCGGAGGTGACCCCCGGCGTGATCCTGCTCACCATCATCAACGCCGTAATCGTGGCCATGGCCTCTTGCGGAGAATACGACACCCTCCACAGCCTCAGAAAAGCGGAGTAATGGCCACAGATTTGGACACGGTTTAGAAATATCACGATATACCGTTATATTTTGAGCCGCCCAATGGGTCCGACTCCCATCACCAGCTCCAAAGAAAAGCCCCGACAAAACGGGGCTTTTTCTTGTATTTCCGGCCTTTTTTCGCGGTTTTCGTTTCGGAAAATGAAAGAATGTTTTCAGAAAATGAAAGCCGTTTTTCACTTTTTAACCGTCAAATTTGCCCATGGATTTGCCCACGGCCTCCTGGTAGAAGGCCCGCATCCGTTCCACGTCCTCGTTCACGTCCCTTTGTGACAGGTGGGTGTATATCTCATGCACCACGTCCGGCGTGGACCACCCGCCGATCTGCATGGTGGTCTTTTCTGTCCATTTGAGATGGTAGGCCAGGGACGCAAAGGAATGGCGGAGGCCGTGCATCGTGACCACCGGCAGCCCCGCCTCCGTGCAGACCTTCCCCAGGTGCCGGTTGAGGGTCACGTCGTGCTGCAGCACCGGGAGCCGCAGCTCCAGCAGTCGCGGGATCATGACCGGCACGTCCCTCCGGGATAGGTCCGTCTTGTTCAGCTCCTTCACGGTGTAGCCGTGCTCTCCTCTGACCTTCGCGCCCCTCACGTATATCACCCCGCCCCGGATGCTGTCAATGTTAAGGGCAAGCAGCTCCGACAGCCGGAGGGAGTGCAGGGCCAAAAGATAGGCCAGCTCGCAGGCGTCGCCCCGGATCGCGGTGACGAACGTCTGGACCTGCTCGAAGTCAAGAAACGCCCGCTCCCGCTTGACGGTGCGGGGCATGTTCACGGACGGCACCGGCACCCCCGCATATCTGAGCGCAGCCGTCACCAGCCGCCACTCGTTCTGGAGGGTTTTGGCTGATACCCGCCCGGCTTCGTCTGAGACCGCCCGCTGCCATGGTATTCTGGCGGCGCTCATGCCCATGTACGCCCCGAACCCATTCCGGGCGTATGACCTATACGCCGGGACCGTGGACGGGGACAACACCGCCTCATTGTCATTTATGAACCGCTCTATGAGCTGCCGCAGCGTGTCCTTCGGTGCGTTCGCCGCCTCCCGGATCATCCCGGTCTTGACGGCGCGGGCGCGGATGTAATAGGCCGCCTCCGTGTCCTCTGTGACGTATACCCGCTGCCCGGCGACCATAAGCCGCCCCCGGTACTTCCCGGCGGGCGTCAGCTCCGGTCTGGGTACGCGGACCTCCTCTTTCGGCTTCCGCTTCCGGGGCACACGTTCCCCGCAAAAGCGGCAAAAGACAGAATCCGCCTCTATCTCCTTTTTGCAGTATTTACAAATCATCGTGACCCCTTCAACCGTTCGGAAATTCCGAACGCTTCCCGGCCCCAAGCCGTGCGCGGCTCCTGTTTTCCGGGCTTCCACGGGTATTTACACCCCCGGAGGGAAGCTGGCAAAACAGGGGCCTTTTTGCGGCTCACAGGGGTTTTACTGACAATACCTGTTCAGGGCGTCCTCTATCTCGTTCGTCGTTTCTCCGCCGGCCTTTTTGACCATCCGCACCAGCCGCCCGGCCATGCCTCCCTTGGTCCTGTCGTTCGGGAATCCCAAATTGAGCGCACGGGCGCACACCCGCGCTGCGTCCAGATACCGGCCCTGCTTTTCCAGGAACATGGCGTATGTTTTGAACGCATCGGAATACAACAGCGGGGAATCATAGTATTTGTCGTGCATATCCCGATATAAAAGCGTCAGCTTGATATAGTCATTACACGCCTTTTCAAACTTTTCCGGCGGCACCGTCGTGTCGGTTTGCATCTCGGCCAGCTCTGCGCCTTTACTTATATACTCCATGTTGACGGCCTGGAATCGGTCGTCGAGCTTTCTGGTATAGTATCGCACCCCTTCTTCGTCACCGGCGGCCTTTGCTTCCTCCAGTAGTTCTTCGTTTATGGAGCGCATGGACCGGTTTTCTTCCTTCGCGGGAGGGTTCGGGCGCTCCTCCGGCCCCTTTGGCGCGGGCATACTCTTTTTCCCGGATTTGTACAGGATGATAAAAATAGCGACCAAAACCGCAAGAATAATGAAAAACACCTTCACGCTTTCCATGTGACCCCCTGATTATTAAAGAATAGGTATACCCCGCCGGAGCCGGTAAAGCATCAGGCTTCGGATTTGTCCTCTTCCCCTTTTTCCTTCTTCAGCTCCCTTTCCAGCATGGCCCGGTAGTCGTCATCCGTTGGGGGCGGCGTCGGGTCTTTGGGCTGCTCCTTGCCCTCCCGGATAGCGTCCACCACGGAGCGCATATACTCGATGATGACATCCTGCTCCTCGGGCGGCAGCTCGACAAACTTCTCCAGCACGATCCGCGCCGGTGTGTCCAGGTCGTACTCCTCGCACAGCCGGTCAATGGTGGAAGACGGCGTGGGTATGAACATCTCCCCCTCCCCTGTGCGGAGCCAGGCTTCATTTACACGGAACTCCCGGCAGATACCGTTAATCAGCTGTTCGGACGGGTTGCTATTCCCTGATTCAAGCATTGCAATGGTCTGCTGCTTGACGCCAACCCGCCCCGCAAATGCGGATTGCGTGAGGCGCAGCATCTTGCGAACCTCTTTAATTCTTTCGTTCATAACGTGGCCCTCCTTATACCTGACATGATACCAAACGACGCCCAAAAAGTCAAATGAAAATATCAATGGCTTGTAAAAAACGTGTTGACAATATCAATGATAGGTGATACAATACCAATAGTTGATAAACCAACATCAATTTACAGGAGGGTCACACAATGGTCATGCACACCGCCGCTCAGATCGTCGCCCGGATGGCGCGGAAATACGATGTCCGCCCCGTTTGGCTTTGGGAAGTCCTGGATGTTCACTTCAACATGAGGAAGGGCGAAGGGTGCGTTATGGACCCCGCCGAAGTCGAAGCGTTCAAGGACGTGATCGAAGAACTGTTGGACACATGAGGAGGCACACCATGAACCGCGTGAAGATGACCATTGACCAGATTCGACGGGAGAGCACCCTCTCCCTGATTGACCCGGAAACGGCGAAAACCGCCGGTATCTGTGCCCTGGTGGACGTGGAGAACATGGGCTTCTGCCGGGACGGTAAAACCCGCTGGTATCACTTCACCAACGCCGACGGGAAGCCCGCCGTCTATTTCAAGTATTGATCCCCTCCGGGGCGCGGCCCCGGTGTAATGCAGCCAACGCCGGTCACAAGCCCGGGAAAATGCAGAGTGCACCACAGTAAAGGAGGGTCATTGAATGAAAAAGTATGAGTTTACCGGTGAGACCAAGGTTGTCTTTGGTATCACCCTACACCGCATCCGGGCGCTGGTGGACATCAAGGCGCGGTTCTCGTGGCAGGCTGACGTGAAAACGGGCGACCTGGGCGGCTGGATTGAAAATGAAGACAACTTGTCGCACGAAGGGAGTGCATGGGTGTTCGGCTCCGCTTCCGTGCGCGGCTCCGCTACCGTGCGCGGCTCCGCTACCGTGCGCGGCTCCGCTACCGTGCGCGACTTCGCTACCGTGTGCGACTCCGCTACCGTGCGCGACTCCGCTACCGTGTCAGATCGTTTTATAGCTTGCCCAGACACCGGCTCGTTCATTGGATGGAAGAAAGCGCGTAAGGCGATTGTTAAGCTCCAGATCACAGACGACGCCAAGCGAAGCAGCGCGTTTTCCAGAAAGTGCCGCTGCTCCAAGGCGGTGGTGCTCGGGATCGAAAATCTGGATGGGACGCCATACCCGGATATACAGGTATCGAGCCAGTATGACAGCAGCTTCACCTATCGCGTGGGCGAGACGGTGGAAGTGCCGGACTTCGATGAAAACCGCTGGAACGAGTGCTCCACCGGGATTCACTTCTTCATAACCCGGCAGGAAGCCGTGGACTATTAACTAAGGAGGAAACGAGATGAACGAGAGAACGATCAAGCCGGAGCAGGCCGCGAACGCGAAGACGCTGGCTAAGAAGCTCGCGGAGCTGCCGAAGGCAGAACGGGCAAACGTGGCGCGGGAGCTGAACGCCTATCTGGAGGGCTACCTGACCGCCCGCCGGGTGTTCGCCGCGTAAGAGGAAGGGGGTCACATGATTTTGAAATGCCAATCCTGCGGGAAGCGCTTCGACCGGGACTTAGCGGTCCTGGAGCGATACATCGGCGGCGAGACCGAGCGCTTTTGCCCGTGCTGCGGATCGGACGACCTGAAGGAGGTGGTCAAGCGTGACAAAAAGCGCCCCGCCCATTGACTGGCTCAAGGCGGCGATCCTGGAGCGGATGGAGGCCGAGGGGTTTTCCCGGGACGATCTCTGCAAGCTGGCCGGGGTGAGCGCCCCGACGTTTCGGGGCATGATGAAGGTTGACGCGGCAACCTGGGACAGCGGGCCGCGACGGGCGATCCTGAAGGCGCTGCATCTTCGGATCATCGACTTCCCCAAGGACGTGCAGCTCGACATAGCATCCAGAATATAGGAGGGTCACAGAATGACAGTTTATCAGAAAATTCTATCGGTCATGGGTTCCGTCGGCTACCTGAACAAGGACGGCTTTGTGGAAACCGGCAAGGGCAAGGGCTACAAGGCCCTGACAGACGAGAAAGTTTTGGCCGCCGTCCGCCCCGCCCTTGTTTCCGCCGGGCTGGTAATGCTGCCGGTGAAGATGGAGCAGAAGCGGACCGACGAGCAGGTGGAAGGCTACGACGGGAAGATGAAGACCAACCGAGTCACCGACGTTTCGGTCACCTACAGGATCATCAATGCGGAGAACCCGGACGACTTTGTGGAGGTTGTTTCCTCCGGCACCGGCGTGGACACCCAGGACAAGGGCATCGGCAAGGCCATGACCTACGCAAAAAAATACGCGATCCTGAACTCATTCCTGATCCCGTCCGGCGAGGACACCGACCAAATCAGCAGCGACAATTACACGGAGCAGCTCATGGGAGCGCCCCAGGAAGCCCCCGCCCCCGCCAATGAGGCCCAGGAAGCGCCCACCACCGGCGACCGGTCCGTGAACATCCAGCTATGCGTCACCATGGCCAAGCGGTGCGGGCGAGACAAGGAGATCAACGTCAGCGGGTACAAGGGCAAGCCCTGGACGGAGCTGAGCGATAAGGCGATTGCGTCCCTGAAGCTCTGGCTTGTGTCCGCCTGCAAAGGAGGCGCGGCATGATGCTGAAGGGGACGGCCTTCACACTTACCCAAACCTTCCGGGGTGAATGGATCCTCGGTATCACGCTGGACAAGGGAAGCGTCCGAGACGCCATGAGCCTACACGACAAGCAGAAGGCCGGGAAGGCCTACGACGTGGACGTGAAGCGGCACCGGGAGGCCCGGAGCACCAGCGCGAACGCTTACTTCCACAAGCTGTCCAACGATCTGGCGAAGGCATGCGGGATCGGAAACGACGAAATGAAGGTCTACCTGGTGAAGCGGTACGGGACGCTGGCGGAAATCGACGGACAGCCCATCGAGATCAGGATACCGAACGGGGCGCGGGTGGAGGACTACTACCCATACGCTTTATGGATCGGCAGCAGCGACGGCGTGGACAGCTACATCCTGTATAAGCAAACACACACACTCAACACGGCGGAGTTCGCAAGGCTGATCGACGGGACCGTTTCGGAGTGTGAGGCCATCGGGGTCGAGACCCTCCCGCCGGATGAGTTGAGGAGGCTATATGCACAGGCAGACAAAAGCAACGAAGATCCCCCAGCACGTCCGTGACGCGGTTTTTGAGCGAGACGGCGGACGGTGCGTCCGGTGCGGACGGACGCGGGGAGCGTTCCCCAACGCCCACTTTATCCCCAGGTCACAGGGCGGGCTTGGCATCGAGGAGAACATCCTGACACTCTGCTGGCCCTGCCATTACGAGTACGACAACAGCGCGAACAGGGGAAAGCTCCGGGAGGAGTTCCGGCAGTATCTTATGAGG
>JAEIGA010019169.1_pt1 | contig 10437 bp, 12 predicted proteins | sample 9270691 | NCBI WGS metagenome assembly JAEIGA01 (sample SAMN17057246, study PRJNA624740) | gut metagenome | biome: biome; isolation source: fecal sample | host: Bos grunniens | place: China: Xizang | collected 2019
CCACCAAATTCTCAAGCTCCTCACAGATGACAAAAGTCTCGGCGGCTTTCTGCTTGAGCTCCTTATACTCCTCAAGAGGGATCTCAATGGTATTGAAGCGCACCGAGCACTCGGTGCATTCTTTCCGCCGCCTCACTTGGGAGTCATAGGGGCGAGAGTCTACAGTGCGGAGTTGATAGCTGCCGCAGTTTGGGCAAGTCATTGGCTTCCCTCCTTTAGCTTGAGCAGGGCATAGCCGTGCAAGCGATAGACTTGCCGCTCGCTATAGCCCTGTGCGGCCATTTTGGTGCAGATCCATGCCCAACTGTGACCGAGGATGTACCGCTCTCGCATGACGATGCGCTGTGCAGGGTCTTCCAAGGTGAAGAGCGCCTCCTCAATGTCAAGCAGTCTCTGCTCCTGCTCGGTGAGCTTCTCCCGGTACAGCTCCTCAAGCCTTATGTGACCTGCCACCGCATCCTCCATGGTCTTTTTGGGACCTGCGGAGGAGTGCGGTGTGGATGTGAATCGCTGCCCCTTGGGGGAGTAGAGAGAGGCTTCCAGTGTCGCCAGTTGGTCACGAAGCTGCTTCACCTCTCGGGCTAATGCTCTATAGTTTAATAGGTCAGTTTTCTCCATAGTCATCACCCTCCAGAGGGCGCAGTGCAAGGCGAGCACACAGCCGGTTATAATTCTCTTTGTTGGGGTCATCGTAGTCATCAGCAATCCCATCCTCACCCCACCAGTAGACCCACAGCTTGCCCCTGCTCCAGTAAAATGCCATAATCAAATCGGTGTTGAAATATGCCTCGTTAATCTGTACCCATTTCATGATAGTGTGTCCTCCTCGTCGTCGGTGTCGTCAATGAATATCTCGTGTTGTTGAGGGGCTTTGCCCTTCTTTGCGCGCGTTAGCTTGCGGTAAAAGCTATTCCTGTCGATGCCCAAGGCATCCGCACACTCCTGCGCCGTGCCATAGATGCAGATGGGTCGGTCAGTGCCGACCTCATAGACCGAGTATCGGTGTCTTGGTTTATTTGCCATGCTCTACCTCCTTGAGGATCTCAAGCCGGAGCGCCTCAATGGCTGCGGTCTGTCCTTTTTCCTTCCGCTCCAGAGCACGGAGCACTCGCTCGTCATGGGTGCCCTTGAGCACGATGTGGAAGATGCGGCAGACCTCTGTCTGACCGGGTCTGTTGAGTCGCTCATTGGCTTGCTGATAGAGCTCCAAGCTCCAAGTCAGCCCAAACCAAATGAGGATATGCCCACCATATTGGAGATTTAATCCGTGACCGATAGAAGCAGGGTGGGCGATAGCGACAGGAATCTGCCCGGCATTCCAGTCCTTTATATCTTGAGCGGTATCAAGCTTGCGGCACTGGATGCGAGAGGCGATGCGAGCCTCGTCGTGCTTGTATGCATAGAGGATGAGCACAGGGTCGCCGCCTGCCTGCTCTACGAGCTCCTCAAGGGCATCAAGCTTGAGGTCATGGAGCTCATGCACTGCTCCGTCCATGTCATAGATGGCACCATTGGCAAACTGGAGGAGCTTGTTGGTGAGAGCGGCGGCAGAGCCTGCCACGACCTCGCCATCAGCATCCAAGCACTCGAGCACCTTATCCCTCTCAAATTGTTTGTACTGCTTGAGGAGAGCGGCGGAGGGGGTGACAGTGATGTCGGTGTATATCTGCCCCGGCAGGGAGAGGACATCCTCTTTCTTGATGCTCATGCAGAGGTCTGAGAGCTTGTCATAGACCTCCGCCTCTGCGCCCTCCTTGGGCTTGTAGCTGTAGACCACATAGCCATTGGATTTGTCCGGCAGGAGGTACTGGGTGCGGAAGCCGCCGAGGGTCTTGCCGAGCCGCTGACCAAGGTCAAGAATGTACATCTCCGGCCAAAGATCCTCGAGACCATTGGGGCGAGGTGTTCCTGTCAGCCCTATGATGCGGCGGATGCGACCACGGACTCGGCGGATGGCCCTCCACCGCTTGCTCTGTGCGGATTTAAAAGAGGAGAGCTCGTCCACCACCACGATGGGGAAGGGCCAGTAGCCACCAAAGAACTCCACGAGCCACACCACGAGGTCTCTGTTGATGATGTAGATGTCGGCTCTGTTGTCCTCGTAGACTGTGCGGAGGACAGCCTTGCGCTGCTTTGCGGTGCCCATGATTTGTGCGACCTTGAGGTGGGAGAGATGCTCCCACCCACTGCTCTCGGTCGTCCAAGTGTCAAGCGCAACTCGCTTGGGGGCGATGACTAGCACTGGACCGTCTTCAAGATAATCGTGCAGGATGCGGTCGAGAGCCGTGAGGGTGGTGACTGTCTTGCCAGTGCCCATGCCCCAAATGAGACCACAGGCAGGGCGGCTCAAGATCCACTCAACTCCTGCCTCTTGATGGGGGTAGGGAGTGAAAGTCTTCAAGACCCATCACCGCCCCTCATATTCCAGTATAAAATTGCTTGTTCTTTTGTTGGATTTCTTCTTATTGGCTGACTTATGCCGCACTTAATGCAATACACACCCGCCCACCTTCTCTCAGTTGCCTCATTTCCATAAGCACCCAAAAGATTGTATTTTCCGTATTTCATTCTTGCCTCGCCACCGCAGAAGGGGCAGGGCTTCAACTTCTCAGCCATCACCGACCACCTCGCAAGTCTCTCACATAGAGCTCAAGGGCTCTGATGTCTGCCTCATCCTTGATGAACAGATGCAGGAAGCCGAGCTCGTTCAGCTTGCGAGCCCACCACTTCTGCATCGCTCCTCGCTTGCCACCGGTAGGTCGCTTGAGCTCTACAAAGACCACAGTGCCGCCGGGGAGGAGGCAGATGCGGTCGGGCACACCGAGCCAACCGGGGCACACCCACTTGAGGCAAAAGCCACCATATCGCTCGACCATCTTCTTGAGCTTCTGCTCAATCTCTTTTTCCAGTATTTCCACGATAGCCTCTCTCCTTTGCACATTTTTCGCAGTAGTATCTAATGGGCTGACCCTTGGCCTTGACGAAGAAGTAAACCCTCGCCAAGTCCACAGGGGTCTCGCAGCCTCTGCATTTATTTGCCATTGACTAATCCTCCTTTTTGTAGTAGCGCTGTCTGCCGTAAGGATTGATGGTCATTTTTGCATTGCCTTGGTGCTTCCATCCTTGGATCTTCTCCATAATCTCTCGCACCTCTTTGGATGCGTAGCGGTCAAAGCGGTCGGGATTCATGCCAAGAGCTTCAACCCACAGCTCAAGGGTGCAGACTGTTTCACGAGCAACAGTCCCAAGCTCTCCACCCTCAAGCCAAGCACGGCGAGAGTAGGAGTCCTTGGCTTCCCAGTCCTCCGGCAGCAGTCTCTCAAGATATTGAGCCACGATGCCAAGCTTGGGATTTTCCTCCTCATAGAGCTCCTGCACCTCACGAGCCACAGCTTCCAACTCCTTGGGCAAGAAGAGCTTCTCGCCCTGCTTGTAGATGTGGACAGCCTCGCCCCAGATGAGGCTCACCATCTCGGGGGTCAAATCGTCCCACATATCAAGCCGAGGCTTGTGGGGAGTGTCGACCACCCAAAAGCGGCGATTGCCTGTCGCATCTCGCAAGAACTGGGACTCGTTGGTGGTGGCGATAAAAATGCACTGCCGAGGGAACTCCTGCAACCGCCGACCATAGGCAGGGCGGAAGCGGTCGCTCTGTTTGCTGATATACTGCTTGATGGTCTCGGCTTCTGCTTTCTTCATGCCTGCAAGCTCGCCGACCTCAACAAGCCAAGCGCCGCCCAACTGCTCAAAGGACTCCTTGCCCTGCATCGTGCTGAAGGTGTCGCTAAACCATTGACCGCCGAGCTTGGCGATGATGGCGGACTTACCGAGGCCTTGCTTGCCTCGCAGGGTCAGCATATAGTCAAATTTACAGCCGGGCTGATAGATACGAGCCACCGCTGCCACCAAAGCCTTGCGAGTGACTGCTCTCGTGTAGGGGCTATCCTCTGCACCGAGGTAGTCAATCAGCAGGGTCTCCAGTCGAGGCACTCCGTCCCATGTGCAGGAGTCAAGATAGTCTCTCACCGGGTGGAACTTGTGAGCCATAGCGACCACATTGACCGCATCGAAAATCTTGTCTTTACCGCTCAAGCCATAGACTCGCTCGAGGTAGTAGCGGAGATCCGCATCATCAGCATCAGACCACTGTCGCTCGCCCTGCCCCTTCCGCCAAGGGAGGGAGCCGAGTGCCACGATGTTGTGAGTCATCTCGTTGAAAGCCAAGCGGTCAATGAAGGAGGGGTCTCCGTTGAGGATGGTGACCACATTCTGGATGGTGGAGGCGATGGCACCCTTTTCGGTGACCTTGAGCTTGGCTCTCCAGTCTGCCTCTGTGGTAGGGAGCTCCTCCTCAGCAAAGGCATCCTTGCTCTCTGCCATACGGTCCGCAACAATCTGCACCTTGACTCGCTCGTCTGCCGTGGCAAAGTCCGCCATAGCCTTATAGGAGGGGCGACTGTTGACCGCCGTGGCGGGGTCTGCATCCTCATCCAGTGCGCCAAACTTATGCAGACGGACGAGGTCCCAAGCATTGCACAGTTGCATGGAGGCGGGGTCTGTTGCGTGGTGGCTATAGGAGAATTTGCCGTCATAGGTCACCACACCCGAGGCAGTGCTGCCCTCGGTGTAGGTGTAGCGGTCGCCCTCGCTAGGCTGATAGGTCGGCACAAACTCCGCAATAGCCTCCTCAATGGAGTAGGCTCGGCAGAATGCTCCAACGATGCCGGGCTTCTCAAGAGGGTCTTTCTGCTTGGTGGCGGACTTCTTGATGGCTTCCGGCTCACGGCTTGAAATAGGCCAACTTGACACATCTCTCCAGTTGTGGTACTGGGCTAGAACTGCATCAGGATCTAGGAGCGCTCCGTCGGTGTAGCGGAATAGATACTCTGCATCTTGAGAGGCGCTCGGCCAGTACATCAGCCGTTGAGGCTGATAGGAGGTATCATCAAATTGGTCGATGCCAAGGGTAGCCGCTACTCGGCGACCCACAGCTTGATACTCCTCCGGGTCTACATTGCGAGAGAGCGGCACCACGAGGCGGAGGCGAGGCTTCTCTGGGGTGTGTTTGTGAGTCGAGTAAACTGCTCCGGCATTTCCAAAGAGCAGACACCAGTCCTCCCACAGCCCTGTGGTGGCATAGTCAGCATCAAGGCAGAGGACAGAGCGGTGGAGGATGTCCGACCGATTGCCATTATTGCAGTAGCCGCCGACGAAGCCGCCCACATCCTTGACCTCGCTCTGCCGCTCTCGATTCATGGCTTTGTATTCTGCCATGGTCTCGGGGGTGCGGGTCTCTTTCTCCATGCGGTCAAGGAGCTCAGACCATTGCATGGTCTTATTTTTCCAGACCTTGGTCTTGCGGGAGTTGCCAACCGCTACATCCAGAGCCTTGTCGTGTTGTATGTTCATAGGTCTCCACCTCAGTGTCTTGTGATTGCGTTGGTACTTTTAAAGAGCAGGAGCTTCTTGAGCCCTCGCATGGCACCCTCTGCATCTCCTGCAAGGATTTGACCCTTGAGGGTCTTGTACTGCTGCCGGGTGAGTTGGGGCTTATACCCCAACAAGCACCCCAGAGCTCTGTTATCTACATCAGCCATGAGTCATCGTCCTCCTCTCGGTTTAATACATCTGCAATGCCCTGCATACAGTAGAGGGCAGGGGGCAGGGCGATGCCGTTACCCCACATTTTGTACTCTGCGCCATCAGACCAGAGCTTGTTATACCAAGTCAGCATTTGGGTCTTGTTGTACTCCTTGACCGCCTTGCCGTTAATGGCTGCGTGGGTGTTGCGGACATCCATCCAGAAGCGGTGCTCCTCATCAGTGAGGGAGTGCTTCGGCTCGATGTGACCCCACCAATCAGCAAAGCCTTGCAGGCGAGCGCACTCGGTGGGAGTGAGGCGGCGGACGATGTAGCGGACTCTCACGACTTGGTTATAGTTGGGAGAAAAGCCTCCGTTGGGCTTAGCCTGCAAGGTGCCATTGAGCTCGGGGGTCTCATCTGCATTGCGGCAGTCAACTCCTGCCACATCTACATGAGCAACAGCACCGGGGCCTTTTGCGATGAGGGTGGGCACTGTTCCGTCCTGTATAAACTGCGGCTTGTACTGAGCATTAGCTCCTTGATTGTAGGAGGCTCGGTCGAGAGCGATGGGAGTCTCATAAGCCACAGCATGGCGGTCGCCGCCGGTTAAGGTGAAAATGGAATCTCCATCAGCGCCGACTCCCAAGCCGTTACCCTTACCATCAGCCTTGTCGCCTCTCTTGCCTGCGAAGCGAGTGGCTTGGTCGGCAAGGGGGACACAGACCAGAGGGGTGTCTCCTCGCACATGATGGGCTCCGTCACGGGTCAGAGCGCCTGCGGTGCCGCTCTCTCGCCACCCATGATGTTGATAGGCATCCATAAGAGTAGGCTCCATCACCGCCGGGACATTGCCGTGCATTTCTGCTCTCAGTGTTGGACTCTTGCCATCGGTGCGGACATTGACTTGCTGACCGCCTTGGTCGTCAAGGATGTGGCTGTCTACAGTAGGCTGAAACAGATATTGGTCTTGCACTGTGTTGAGGGTGGAAGCTCGCTCTGTTTGGACTAAAGCACCCTTGCCTGCGGATCTTCCGCTAGAGTCAGCATCACAGCCAGAGCGGACGACCATCGTGTAAGCTAGAGCATCTTTTGGAGTGCGCCCCTCAACACTGACCATGACCGCAGGAGTCCTAGTGCAGCCGAGAGGCATCGTCAGCTCCTCCTCAACGCACAGGCCTGCTCCGGCAGCCGCCTGCCAGTTTAGGCTCATTGCATCCAGTCGTCCTCGTCCATCTCCGCAATCTCTTGCTGCTCCCTCTTCTCGTCCTCCAGTGCTTCCTCCCTCTCTATCATCTGCAAGAGAGCCTCCCTCAGCATTGGGGGCAACTGCTTGCCACGGCGCTCTGCCCTCCGCAAAATACCCTCGCAAGCCTTGGCGCTCAAATAGTATTTCTCGGGCGCTTGAGGCTCCAGTATTTGCGACAAACGAGATGCATAGATGAATGCGCCGTCTGCGTTGGGGGACTCCCCAGTATTGAGCATCAAAAACTCTGTAAGCAAGCGACCATCTGTCTCCGCAGTAACTGTCGGCATAAGCCCATCCTTTTTGCGGAACACTAGGCATAGAGGCTGACGGCTCGATGATTTTGATGAGCTCCTCGCAGACGATGCGGAAGTCTTCGCCTTTGTTGCTGCTGAATGCGCCGGGGACATTTTCCCAGAGGCACACTTTTGGGTATTCTCCATTTGTTGCTGCCCTCATTTCTTTGATAATTCTCACGGCTTCCATAAAGAGACCGCTTCGAGTGGTCTCCTCATCGCCATTGACCTCGTGCTTGAGACCCTTGCGGAGTCCTGCGACCGAGAGGTCTTGACAAGGAGATCCAAATGTGATAATGTCCACCGGCTCAATATCTGCGCCGTTGACCTTGCTGATGTCACCGAGGTGCTTCATGTTAGGAAAGCGGCTCGTAGTGACTGCGATGGGGTAGGGCTCAACCTCTGCCGCCCATACAGGCTCAATGCCACACATGGCACCTGCAAGAGGAAAGCCGCCAGAGCCATCGAAAAGGCTTCCAAGTTTAATGGTCATGTTTGTCGCTCCTTATCTGCTCATAGATTGCTAATGTTGAGATCCGCCGCTTCTCGTTTTTGGTGCGCCTCTCCATGAACTGCTCGAAGGTCATCTTTTTGAAGAGACCCGCTTGATTGCAGTAGGAGGCATAGTCAATCAAGAAGCTCCGCTTGCCGGGCTCACACTCCCAACAAGCTCGGTCTCTCATGATGTACGGCAGGCACTCATTCCTTCGGCACCACTCAACTCTGTCATAGAGCTCTCCGAGATCCATGTCGGGGTGATAATAGATGTAGAACTTGAGCGCCCACGGACGGCTTATGTATTTCTTCATGAGCACGAGCTTCTTGTCGAGCAGAGGCTGATACTTGGGCTCATCAAATGCGAAGATATAGGCTCCCTCATAATTCAGCCGAGAGAGTGCCTCGAGATTCTCATCATTGACCAGACGGAAATCGAGGCCTTGATTGAACTCGCAGCGAGTGCCGTGCTCAATCAGCCACTGAAAGACCTCCCTGTGGTGGGGGTAGGCGAGGATGTTGTTGTCGAGGAACTTCACCACCTCACCCGGTACTCCTCTCACGATGCTCTCCACAGTGTTATAGGCTTTCAGCTTGCCCTCGTACTTGGGGACCTTGCAAAACCAACAGTTGCGAATGCACCCACGAGTGATGAAGCCGTAACTAAATTTTTCATCGGGGAAGTAATAGGGGGCAGTGCTCTCAATCTCGGGAGGGAGTTGGCGGTGCGGATCTCGAGAGCCTATGCCGCCGTAGATAACCTCCTCGCAGTTGATGACCTCCACCCGGTCGCTGTTGTTGTCGAAAATGTTGCTCACATATACCCGGTCAAAGCCAGAGGCATCAATGGTGAGGCGCTTATTGTGTGGGTAGCCACTGAGACCGAGGTCTCGCATCTCCACCTCGTGGTCAGACCGAAAGAAGTTGTACATTCTGCGGATAGCCATATTCCAACGACTATCTACATTTAGAAGTAAAATTTTCACAGCTCCTCACTCCTTTTCTGTTTTAACTGTTCACGGAACTCCATAAAGCGGCGAGTGTAGTCATAGCTCTCACCGAACACCTTGAGCATCGCCTTGTGGAATTTAGGCTCGTACTGTTCCGCAAGAGCAAGCTCCTGCTCGAACTCCTTACCAAATGGACAACCGGCACACCCTGTCCGCTTCATGCCCCAAACACCATAACAGTCGCTGTGGGTGATGCCGTAGTGAGCATCATAGTCAGCCTTGTCGGTATCGGCAAACCAAAACAGTGGGCGGTATTGGTCTGGACCGGCGAGCGCTTGGGTGTAGCAGGATCTGTAGGCGGTAGCCCTCAGACCTCCCTCATCCTTGCGGACTCCGTAACACCCTAGGTCAAAGTCTCCTGCTTTTATGAATTTCTCGGCGGGCTTCTTCTTTGCGTAGTAGCAGCACTTTGCACTGATTTTGAACTGCGGAGGGTGAGCCATCAAGAACTCCTTGAGACCACTATAAAAAGCAATGTTAAGCCTGCCGGGTCTGCCGTTATCCATCTTCCACTCATTGCACCACCACTTGAGTGCAGATACACAACGAGGGTATTTTGTCAAGAGTACCTCAAGGGGCTCATCCTCCCACTGGAATCCGTGCCTCTGTAGCCGCTCAATCATCTCTGAGGCATACTTTGACCAAAACGGAACACCATGCTCACGGATGCACAGGGGGATAGGCTTGACAGGGGGATTTATTTGGATCTCGATGCCATACTTCTCCTCAAGGTGCCGGAGCTGCCGCTTGGTAGCCTCATACTCCAGTCCAGTGTTGTGGAAGACAAAGGTCGTCTTGTCCTTGCCGCCGCAACGGATGAGGAGGTCAAGCATCACATCACTGTCAGCTCCGCCGCTTACAGAGGCCATGATGCGCTCGTGATTTTTCACTTGTTGCAGGCACTTGCCGAGCGCATCTTGGATGGTCAAGTTATTGGGCGCAGAGTCGAGCAAGTCGGTCATTTTAATCTCATGCATCTATATCAATCCTTCATATAAAAGTCTGTTGTGTAGCCGTCTGCACGGAGTAGGAGACCGGGAGCCCAATCAATAGGCTGTGCCATAATCCCCGCCATCTCTCGCCAGTCCGTGCCCTTGGGGGCTTCTGCGACTACCTCATCATGGACATTGAAGCAGATGGCAAAGCCTGCTTGGTCAAGACGGTCCATCGAGACCGCTAAGCAATCACGAGCATAGGCTTGCACGATATTCTCCACGAGCTTGCCGCCCCAAGTCTCAACCTTTGCCCAGACTCCAGACTGACCCGCTTGCCCCATGAAGACTATGGAGTCGTCCTCAAGGCGAGCATCCCAGTAGGTGAGCTGCCGCTTAGAGGGGAGCTGACAGCGGAGGGCATCCGCATCCCTGCGATACATCACTCCGCACCGCATCTTGACAACTTTGCCGGGGTGTGCTAGTGCCTGCTTTGCGGCTTTCTCAGCCTCTCGCCACAGGCGGGGGATGGTGGGAGAGGCGGCTCGCCATTGAGTCACGATGTCCTGCATCTCCTCCTCGGTGAGTCCCATCTTGTCAGCACCGAATGCTTTCAAGGCTGCGACTCCGCCGCCATATCCACAAGCGAGCTCTGCGACCTTGCCCTTCTGCCGGAGGTGTCCGTTGATGCCATGCTTTTCTACTGGCACCTTGAACATCTGCGAGGCTGAGGAGCAGTAGATGTCCTTGCCATCACGGAATGCTTTCAGTCTCCACTCTTCCTTTGCCAGTGCTGCGGTGACTCGTGCTTCAATTGCGGAGAAGTCTGCCACGATGAAGTGACATCCCTCTTCGGGGATCAGTCCAGTCCTTGTCAG
>JAEIGA010019170.1_pt1 | contig 10436 bp, 8 predicted proteins | sample 9270691 | NCBI WGS metagenome assembly JAEIGA01 (sample SAMN17057246, study PRJNA624740) | gut metagenome | biome: biome; isolation source: fecal sample | host: Bos grunniens | place: China: Xizang | collected 2019
ATCAGAGCAAGAATGAAATCGACATCCCAGCCTAAACTATAATTAAGAATTATGAATTTTGAATTTAGAATTGAGAATTTTGAATTAAGGATTATGAATTTGGAATTCAGTAGAAACCATTAAACCAAACAAACTATGAATGAGATTTATCACATTCCCGCAATGCTGAGAGAGACAATCCAAGGGTTGAATATTCAACCCGATGGATTGTATGTGGATGTTACCTTCGGCGGAGGAGGTCACTCGAGAGCGATATTAGACCCCTCTAACTCCCCTTCAAAGGAAGGAATCAAGAAGTTGTATTCTTTTGATCAGGATCTAGATGCGTATCGCAATGCGATGGAACAGAGTTCCAAAGTTCCAGAGTATCAATGTTTCAACGAGCAGAAATGGCAGTTTGTGCATAGCAATTTCCGCTATCTACGCAACTTTATGGACTACTATGGTGTGGAGCAGATAGATGGTTTGTTGGGCGATTTGGGTGTATCGTTCCACCACTTTGACTGCCCAGAAAGAGGATTTAGCTTCCGTTTCTCTGCGCCATTGGATATGCGTATGAACCAAACAGGAGGCAAGACAGCCGCAGACATACTGAATAGCTATAGCGAAGAAGACCTCGCGCGTGTGTTATATATATACGGAGAGATGAACAACTCGCGACAACTAGCCAAGAAAATCGTGGGTGCAAGAAGCAAGAAAGCAATAGAACGCACAGAAGAATTGGTGGAAATAGCAGTAGGCAAAGGACGATGGGAGATGGGAACAAATGGCGAAATAGAAGTGCCTACGAGCGCAAAAAAAGATCTGGCGAAATTGTTTCAAGCATTGCGTATAGAGGCGAATGACGAGATGGGCGCCCTAAGAGAAATGCTGCTGGCAGCCAAAGACTTGCTGAAACCAGGAGGAAGAATAGCCATACTGACCTACCACTCGTTGGAGGACCGAATCGTGAAGAACTTCCTGCGCTCAGGCAATCTGGAAGGCAAGATAGAAAAAGACTTCTATGGCAACATCTTGAGTCCGTTTAAGGTCATCGAGAAGGGACTGACCGCTAGCGCCGAAGAAGTAGAACGCAACCCAAGATCACGAAGCGCGAAACTGCGCGTAGCAGAAAAATTATAACAACCCACTAAACCAAAAGAAAAAGTATGAGCAAGTTTTCGTTGAAAGACATATTGAGCGGAAATGTGCTGAGCCATGAATGGTTTAAGAAGCAATATCGACTGGTGTTGCTCGTTTTTGGGTTGATATTTATGTATATCTACACGGGCTATCTAGGAGAACAACAACAATATCGCTTGAGCAGCTTGAAAAAAGAATTGCAAGATGCACAATTCGTGAAACAAACATTGCACGCACAAGTGATGAATAATACTCGTCAGTCTTTTATCTCTATTCAACTTGCAGAACGAGGAAGCAAAGTGAAAGAAAGCCGACGAGCAGCCACACGAATCAAATAACACAAACCTAACAATAAAACTATGAGCGACCATTTCAAAAGAACCATCGTACGATTTGCGATTATCTTCGTAGGGATAGTGGCAATGTTCTTGATGGTAGTTATTCGAATTTTTTATCTCCAGACCGCAGAACGCGACCATTGGGAGAGATTAGGCAATGCCAAGAAAGTATCTTCGACAAAGGTAGTTCCTGCAACGCGTGGCAATATCTATGACGAAGAAGGCAATCTGCTAGCCAGCAGTATTCCACAATATCGCCTCTATATGGATACTCGAGTGGAGGCTCTGACACAAGATGGAGGCGCCTTGTTTTGGCAATATGTGGACACTTTGGCACGAGGATTTAGCGAGATTATTGGCGATAAATCAGCTGCAGAATATAGGAAACAGATGACAGATGCCTTTCGCAAAGGTCAATATATACGCTTGACATATAAACCCATCAGTTACACCCAAAAGAAAGAGATACAAGCGATGCCATTGGTGTGCAGGGGTTTGTATAAAAGCGGTGTGACCTTTGAGGACGTCAATCGCCGTTCGAAGCCATTCGGCAGTCTAGGTAGTCGCACCATTGGAAACATCTATGGCGGAAGCGGAAAAGGTAGTTCTGGATTAGAGAAACGCTTTGACGACCAACTATGCGGCAAAGATGGATTGAGTTCGCGTCAGCGAGTAGCAGGACATTGGGAGTATGTGTCGGTACGCGATACAGAAAATGGAGCCGACGTACATACCACCTTGGACGTGAATCTGATGGATATTTGCGAGAGCACTCTACGCAAACAACTGCAAGTGAATCAAGCGGATTGGGGATGCGTGGTGCTAATGGAGGTGAAGACAGGCGAGATTAAAGCCATGTGCAACCTGAACTTAGACAAGAAAGATGGCAAATACTATGAAACCGATAATCATGCCGTGAAGCGCGTGGAACCAGGTTCGACATTCAAGACAATCGCTCTGATGGCAGCTATGGACGACGGAAAGGTGGGCATGGAAGATAGCATCGAAGTATGGAAAAAGGGTTGGAAATACTATGACGCGAAACACACGGACGCACACCCAGCCGATACCATCTATTCGATTCGCAATGCGATGGCTGTGAGTAGCAATATCGCTTTGGCGCAGATTGTCACAAGCGGATATAAAGGAAGTGCGAAGAAATTTATACAAAAACTGGAGCGCATGGGACTGAAAGATAGCGTGGATTATATCATTCCTGGCGCAGACCAAGCGAAGATACTGGTGCCCAAAGACACAGTAACGATCTCGCGTATGGCGTATGGCTATTCTGTGGAGATGAGTCCGCTGCAAGTGGCGACCTTCTACAACGCTATCGCCAACAATGGCAAAATGATTGCACCAATGTTGGTAAAAGAGGTGCGTAAAGACGAAGATGTGATCGAACGCTTTGAAAGCAAAGTGATTTGCAATAGCATCTGCAGCAATAGCACGTTGGAGAACATCAAGACCTGTTTGCACGATGTGGTGTGGGACAATAATTTGGGTACTGCCAGCGTCTATAAATGGAAAGGAGTTATCGCTAAATACAAGGCACAAAGCCAGTTGGTGCCTATTGCAGGCAAGACGGGTACAGCACAGGTGATGGAGAATGGACGCTATTACAGCAATAAACACCGTATGTCGTTTGTGGGATATTTTCCAGAAGATAAGCCTCAATACACATGTATCTGCGTGATACATGCTCCACGCAATAACGGATACTATGACGCAGGAATGGATTGCGGTAGCGTAGTGCGTCATATTGCAGAGAAGACCATGGCATATACCAATGAGTATGTATTGCAAGATGGCAATTTAGTATTTAAAAACAAGTAATAGATATAGATAGGTATGAAACTCGTCGAACTATTGAACAACATTGATGTGATCAACATTCTTGGCGACAACCAAGTGGAAATCAATGGAATTGCATGCGACTCTCGCCGCGTAGAACAAGGTAATGTATTTGTAGCTCAAGCAGGAACTGCAGTAGATGGACATACATTCATCGCTCAATGCGTGGAGAAAGGTGCTTGCGCCATTGTGCTAGAAAATACAGACTATATGCCACAAACTGCGCAAGAGGGAGTGACCTATATCTTGGTCAAGAATAGCGATGAGGCACTTGGAAAGATGGCGCATCTGTGGTATGGCGAGCCCACCAAGCACCTAAAACTAGTAGGTGTGACAGGTACTAATGGCAAAACCACTACTGCTACCCTACTCTATCAACTATTCAAGAACTTGGGCAACAAGGTGGGACTACTTTCCACCGTGGTCAACTATGTGAACGAAGAAGCCGTTCCATCGACACACACAACACCTGACGCGTTGTCGCTGAATGCGTTGTTGGCCCGCATGGTAGAGGCAGGATGTACCCACGCCTTTATGGAGGTAAGTAGCCACTCTATTGCACAAGAGCGCATTGCGGGTCTGGAGTTTGTGGGCGCATTGTTTACCAATCTCACACGCGACCACCTAGACTATCACAAGACCTTCGACAATTACCGCGATACTAAGAAATTGTTATTCGATCGCTTACCTAAAACCGCATTTGCCATCACCAATATGGATGATAAGAATGGATTGGTAATGACACAGAACACCCAAGCACAAGTCTATACTTACTCCACCCGCAGCATGGCGGACTTCCGTGGCAAGATACTCGAAGAGGGGTTCGATGGCATGCTATTGCGCATGCAAAGTACGATTGGAGCAGTAAACACTGAGGTGTTTGTATCGTTGGTAGGAATGTTTAATCTAAGCAACCTGCTACTCATCTACGGATGTGGTGTAGCTATGGGCATCGAACCAATGGAGGTATTGCGAATCTTAAGTGGCTTGGCTCCAGTAAACGGACGTTTTGAGACCATCCACGCGCCTAAGGGATGGACTGCCGTCATCGATTATGCGCACACGCCAGATGCCGTAGAGAAGGTATTGCAAACTATTAATGAGATTGTGAATGCGAATGCACATCGCAAATCGACTCCTACACAAGTGATTACAGTGGTAGGCACTAGTGGCAATCGCGACAAAGGCAAACGCCCAATCATGGCACGTATCGCATATGATCTGAGCACTCGTCTTATTTTGACATCCGATAATCCACGCGACGAAGAACCAGGCGATATCTTGCGCGACATGGCAGCAGGACTGACCAGCGAAGAGTTGCACCACGTATTGATTATCGAAGATCGCGAGTCTGCTATCAAAACCGCTTGTGCATTGGCTCAAGATGGAGATATCGTCTTGGTGGCAGGAAAGGGTCATGAGGATTACCAGATTATTAAAGGTGTAAAGCATCACTTTGATGACCATGAAGTGGTGAAGAATTGTTTATAGTTTAGAGATATGATATACGAATTATTTCAGTTGTTAGGTACTTTTCCAGGCGCACGCCTGATGAACTACATTTCCTTCCGCGCAATCATAGCGGGGGTTTTGGCGTTGTGTATTAGTATTTGGGTAGGGCAATGGTTTATTCAATTGCTCAAGCGTAAAAATATCTCAGAAACTCAACGCGATGAGAAAACCGACCCATTCAACGTAGCCAAAAAAGGCGTTCCCACCATGGGTGGCGTGGTGATTATTGCGGCTATGCTGATACCATGTTTGTTGATAGGCAAACTGAGTAATATCTATATGGTACTGATGCTGCTGACCACCGTGATACTAGGTGCATTGGGATTTGCCGACGACTATATCAAGACTTTTCGAAAGAACAAAGATGGCCTTAATGGATGGATTAAGATTTTTGGACAAATCACATTGGGTCTGATTGTTGGTCTGACCTTGCGTTATTCTCCTGAAGCCGTCATGAACGAGCGTGTGAATGTGCACATCGAAAACAATATCGAAGTGGTAGAGAAGACTCCTGAGGTGAAATCCACCCGTACTACTATCCCATTTATCAAGGAACATAACTTCAACTATGCCGACATGTTCTCATGGTTGGGCGAAAATAACAAGTACAAAGCAGGTTGGATCTTCTTTGTGATTTTAACCATTCTGGTGGTGGCAGCGGTGAGCAACGGCGCCAATCTAAACGATGGTATGGACGGCATGTGCGCAGGCAACTCCGCCATTATTGGTGTGGCGCTACTGGTGCTATCCTATGTGAGTGGCAACGTGATTTTTGCGGATTATTTCGATGTGATGTATATCCCTGGCAGCGAGGAGCTGGTAGTATTCTTGGCTGCATTTATTGGTGCGCTGATTGGATTCTTGTGGTGGAATGGTTTTCCTGCTCAAGTATTCATGGGCGATACGGGCAGTCTGACTATTGGTGGTATCATTGGCGTGAGTGCAGTGATTATCCACAAAGAATTGCTGCTGCCCATCCTATGCGGAATCTTCCTGATGGAGAGTGTGAGTGTGATCTTGCAAACGCAAGTATATCGTTTCTCCAAAAAGAAGGGCGTTCATCTGCGTGTATGGAAGCGCACGCCAATACATGATCATTATCGCACATCAATGGATCAGGTGTTGCGCAACGATCCTAGCTGCAAAGTAATCTTCAAGGGCAAAGGAAACCTGCAACACGAGAGCAAAATCGTATTACGATTCTGCATCATCACGCTAATTTTAGCTGCATTTACAATCCTAACACTCAAAATACGATAAACTATGAAAAAAATTGTTGTTCTAGGTGCTGGTGAATCAGGTACAGGCGCTGCTATTCTTGCCAAAGCAAAGGGCATGAATGTGTTTGTGAGCGATATGGGAGAGATATCTCCTATGTACCAGGCTCTATTGGATCAGCACCATATTGCTTGGGAATCTGGGCAACATACCGAACATTGCATCTTGGATGCAGATGAGGTCATCAAATCACCTGGAATCCCATTGACGGCTCCATTGGTACAAAAACTCATTAACCAAGGAACGCCTATCTTATCCGAAATCGAATTTGCAGCACGCTACACTACGGCCAAGATGATTTGCATCACGGGTTCAAACGGAAAAACCACGACCACATCGCTTGTTTTTGATATGCTCCGTCGTGCGGGATTAGATGTAGGACTGGCTGGCAATATCGGCAACTCATTAGCCCTGCAGGTGGCACAAGAGGATCATGCTTATTATGTGATCGAACTTTCGTCCTTCCAATTGGACAACTGCTATGATTTCCGTGCAGACATTGCCATCTTGCTGAACATCACTCCAGATCACTTGGATCGATATGATTATCAGTTCCAAAACTACGTGGATTCTAAGTTCCGCATCACACGCAACCAAACCAGCAAAGATGCCTTTATCTATTGGAGTGAAGATCCTGTTATCAACCGCGAAATCGCTCGTATCCAGCCCAAAGCCACTCTGTATCCCTTTGGAAGCAACGAGCAGAACGTTGCCTATACCGATGGCACACAGTTGGTGGTTGATGCACAGGCATCGCACAAGCCGCTGTATGTACCTCTATCCGAATTGAGTTTGAAGGGCAAACATAATCAATACAACTCGATGGCAGCGGGTATTGCCGCGCAGATTTTGAACATCCACAACGACGTGATTCGCGAGAGTCTCCAGCAGTTTTCTGGTGTAGACCATCGCTTACAATATGTAGCTACCGTGCGTGGTGTGCGCTATATCAATGATTCGAAAGCGACCAATGTCAATTCATGTTGGTATGCCTTAGAAAGCATGACCACTCCTACCGTACTTATTCTAGGAGGAACAGACAAGGGCAACGACTATAGCGAGATTGATTCTCTGGTTCTCGAGAAATGCCATACACTGATCTTCATGGGCAAAGACAATAGCAAACTATGTGCTCATTTCGAAGCTCTGGGCATCCACTATATTTCCACCCATAGTTTGCAGGACGCAGTAAATGCCGCTTACGAGCATGCACAAACTGGCGACACCGTATTACTATCGCCTTGCTGCGCAAGTTTCGACCTCTTCAAAAACTACGAAGATCGAGGAGAACAATTCATGAATGCAGTACGCAATCTATAAACCTAAACCCTACAACTATATGAGCATCACAGATTTAAAACAAAGCATACGCCAGCAGCTTCGGTATGTAGACCGAACCTATTGGGTATTATTCATCGGACTTATCATATGGGCCATTATTGCTCTTTTCTCCGCAAGTAGTACGCTTGCATTCAAGGAAGAAGGTGGCATCTTAGGTCCTATCATGTCGCAAATCGTATTTATCTTGATTGGTGTGGGATGCGCTTTTGTTATCCAATTTTTGCCTAGCAGAATCATTCGCATGCTAGGTTATATTGGTTTGGGCGTATCTTTTGTATGCTTGATTCTTACCTTTACGCCTCTTGGCGTGGAAATCAACGGCGCAAAACGTTGGTTGAAAATTATGGGCATTACTTTTCAACCATCCGAATTAGCCAAGCTGACCTTGATTATTGTAGTCAGTGACCTATTCAGCAAGATCAAAACGATTGAAGACGAAAAGAAATACTTTGGAATCGCCATCACTTGCACGATGGTTATTTGCGGTATCATCTTCTTGGGCAACTTATCCACAGCGGTTTTGCTGGGTGGTATTGTGATATTGTTGGCATTCCTCGCGCATATCCATATCAAGTATTGGGGCAGTTTGTTGGGCATTATATTCGCGGTGCTAATCAGTACGTTTTTTATTGTCAATGGCTGCTATATCAACAAGGGCAAAACCATTGAAGGTCCTCTCAAACGTCTCATCACTCAGGTCGAGCGTGTGAACGACATGTTGCGAGAGAAGGACACTCCTATAGAAGAATACAAGATCACAGATGATAACTACCAGCGCTCGCATGCCAAGATTGCCATTGCACGTGGCGGAGCATCTCCCATTGGCGTTTTGCCTGGCAATAGCCAACAACGTGACGTGTTGCCACAGGCCTTTTCCGACTATATCTTTGCCATTATCGTAGAAGAATGGGGATTATTTGGAGCTATCGTACTCATCTTTATCTACCTCGCCATTCTCGCTCGCGCCTGCATGACCAGCAGTCGCTATGCCGATTACTCAGCCATGCTGATGGTCATGGGATTGGCTTTGCTGCTCACATGCCAAGCTATGATTAGTATGATGGTCTCTGTGGGTATCGGTCCTGTAACGGGACAACCTTTACCCATGATTAGCAGAGGAGGTACCAGTGCATTAATCACTAGTCTATATTTTGGCATCATCATGAGTGTTTCGCGCGAGCAAAGCATACTGCATGCCCGTCAGCAAGCCGTTTCCAAGGAGAGTTTGGAGGATGTTCCTGATATTGAATTAGATTTAACACTATAATTGGATACAAATATGAAGTACCTTATTTCTGGAGGCGGCACAGGAGGCCATATTTTCCCCGCCGTAAGTATTGCCAATGCGTTGCGCGAAGCTGACCCAACATGTGAGATCTTGTTTGTCGGAGCTATTGGACGTATGGAGATGGAGCGTGTGCCTCAAGCGGGCTACGATATCGTTGGTCTGCCCGTGAAGGGCTTTGACCGCAGTCGTCCATGGCGCAATATCCGCGTGGTGATTGACCTGCTTCGCTCGATGTGTCAAGCTCGCCGAATCATACGCGATTTCCGTCCAGATGTGGGTGTAGGAGTTGGTGGCTATGCCAGCGGTGCGGCCATGAAGATGGCTGCTAAGATGGGAGTGCCAATCCTATTGCAAGAGCAAAATGGTTTTGCGGGCGTCACCAACAAACTGCTCAAAGATGATGCCAGTAAGATTTGCGTGGCATATGAAGGCATGGAGCGTTTCTTCCCTAAGGAGAAGATTATCCTGACTGGCAATCCCGTGCGTCAAAATCTTACCACAGGTACTATGACAGAGGCCATTGAGTACTTCAATCAGCAGTTTGGAATGCATTTTACTGCCGACAACAAGACTTTGCTCATTATTGGCGGCAGCCTGGGAGCACGCACTATCAACAATAGTATCGTGGCTCATTTGCCAGAACTGTTGCGCAGCAATATTCAGGTGGTTTGGCAAACGGGCAAGAATTACTTCCAAGAGTGCAAAACGGCGTTGGCAGAACAGATGAAGGCATTGGGGATGACCAATAGCCATATCTGCTGTACCGACTTCATCAGTCAGATGCCATTAGCCTATGCGTTGGCTGATTTGGTTATCTCTCGCGCAGGTGCTTCTTCTATATCCGAGTTATGCTTGTTGGGCAAACCTACCATATTGGTACCATCACCCAATGTAGCGGAAGACCATCAAACGCACAACGCTCTGGCGCTTGTGCGCAAAGATGCGGCTGTGCTAGTCAAGGATATAGATGCCAAAGATCTATTGATCTCTACTGCGCTATCAATCATCAACAACCAACAGCAACTTTCATCGCTGCATCAGCACATCCTGACACTGGCTCTACCCGACTCCGCCAACTTGATTGCCAAGGAGGTCATGGCACTTGCAAAAGCCAAATAAGCAAGTACTGGTCTAGATAAAACAAAATCTCATATCCTTTGCGGGATATGAGATTTTATTATTTATTTGTGAACTATTAGATTCCCAAACTTGCTTTGATAGCAGGCACTTTTGCTTCTGCTTCGGCAGTAGCTTTCTCGTAGTCTGCTGGAGTTGGCATCTCGGCAGGGATCTCAAAGTAGAACTTGATCTTTGGCTCGGTACCACTTGGGCGAACGGAAATCTTCATGCCACCTTCGGTGAAGTATTGCAGCACATTGCTGGTAGCATTGAGTGCCATTACAATAGGAGTCTCTACCCACTCACCATTCACTAATTCGCGTTGAACGAGGGTCTTGAAGTCTTTAGACTTAACCACCTTCTCGCCAGCGATCTCCACAGGAGGGTTTTGACGGAAGTTAACCATCATGGCTTGAATTTCCTCTGCGCCAGACTTACCAGGGCGAACGACATTGATAGTAGTCTCGCGTTGGAAGCCGTATTCCATATACATATTCAGCAGGTAATCGTAGAGGGTCATGCCGTTGTCCTTGGCATATGCTGCGATCTCGCAAATGAGGCAGATAGCCGAAGGCGAACATTTG
>JAEIGA010019171.1_pt1 | contig 10436 bp, 6 predicted proteins | sample 9270691 | NCBI WGS metagenome assembly JAEIGA01 (sample SAMN17057246, study PRJNA624740) | gut metagenome | biome: biome; isolation source: fecal sample | host: Bos grunniens | place: China: Xizang | collected 2019
GGTGCACCTGTGAACATAAAGCCATACTATCCGGAGACACCGTGGATGGAATACCGATACAACTGCTCGACAGGAGCTGAAGGAACCGGAGACCTCCTCTACATGTTCGGAAGCGACCTCGCTCCGGTAGCGGAGATCAGGGGAACATTCGCAGTGGACCGTGCGGCGAAAAGGCTGGACTGCTCGAACAAATTCCCTGAACTCACATGTGCATACTATTTCTACAAGTACTTGAAAGACAAAGGAATACTATGCATGGAAGGCCCGGCGGACATGAAGGCGGAACCGATCGAAGGACCGGTGGCATTTGAAGACATCAACATAATCGGCACAACCTTCTCCCCTGCCCTTGACAGGGTGGTATTCGAAACCAACCATGCCAGCAACAACGTCTATGCAGAGACCCTGCTCAGGACCCTAGGCAAAGAACTCATGGACAACGCATCCTATGAGTCTTCATACAAGGCGCTGAACGAGGTGCTGAAAGACCTCGGGGTGGACGCATCAAAGGGGGCGCAGATACAGGACGGAAGCGGACTTTCAAGACAGAATTACGTCTCGGCGGACTTCTTCTGCCGTTTTCTGACCGCGATGGCAGACTCGCCGGCTTATGCAGACTATCTCAGAAGCCTTCCGTCCCCTGGCGGAAACGGCACCCTTCAATACAACATGAGCGGTCAGAGCGCAGCACTCAGAAACAGGATCAAGGCCAAGAGCGGTTCCATGAACGGAGTGAGATGCTACAGCGGCTACATCCTCCCTTCGAAAGCAGACGGACAGACCATCGTATTCTCCATCATGACGAACAACTGCACCTCACCGACATGGCAGGTGCGTCCGTTGCTCGACAAGATCATGATTGCTTTGGCCGGAAGCAATTAGCGTCCGTGCCTTGACTTGAACACCATCGACATACCGAACTGCAGGTTCAATCTCATCGACAGCGGGAGGTAAGGGTGTACATGTCCCTTCTGAACAAAGTAATCAGGCATTTCCAGCATGTCGTCCAGAATCGGAGCCGGTGTCCATGCAACAGGAAGATAATCCAGTCCTATGTGGAAGTTAAGTCCTGACCTTGGGGTAAATTCGAAAATACCTCCGAGGGTTTGAGCCGTATTCAGGAACGAATAGTTCACGCCGAGAGCAAGCCATTTGAGAGGCTTGAGATTGTATGAAGCCGTAAGTTCCTGCCTGTAATAGCTGTGGCTCATGCGGCCCGAATAGAGCAGACCCACGCTCATCCTTCTCCAAAGGAAAGGCACTTCAAGACCGGCATAGAATCGAGGCATGGTCGACTTCACGAACTTGGACGGAGTCTCCTCCTGGTCAAGATGGAGCAACTCCTCCTGGGCCGAAGAAACGAAATCGTTCATGATAGCCTCAAAATCAGTATTATCCATATTGACATCCTGGAAACCTACCCAATCAACGCTTCCGGAAGTAGAATACATGCTCAGGGCGGATGTATCATAATGTATCATTCCAAGGTCGGTAACCGCAGCCGACACGGACAGACCGTCGAAGATGCTTCCCACCTCGAGTTTCCAGTCAACACCGAGGTCAACCGAATATCCGAAACCGGCAAGCGCCTTGTTATTGATGAAATTGTCCATATTGAACCCTATCTCCGGCATCACCTCATCTGCCGGAGTATTGATTTCAAGTCCCTGCATGGCAGCATAGGCATATCCCTCCGTCTCTGCAGTCCACTTGTCAGTACCCGTAGTCAGACGGACATTTTCAAGATTGATTCCGGCATAGGCAACAGGTGCGATGAAACGTACCTTTGCACCCACACGCAGTCCTTTCATCACCTGTCTCGAATAGCCGAGAGCAGCACTTACCGATGCAGTGGCATAAGCATTGACATTGGCGATGTTGAAACTCTGGCCATCAGTTCCCGCCCCCTGCTTCACGAACATGAAAAGGTCTCTCGGAAGATCGACGTCAACGGCAGTATTTACCGACACATCAAAGGTGATGTACGACTTCTTGCCGCCATAGAAACCAAAATTCAGGACATTTGTGGAGAACTCGGCATCAAGATGAGGATGCTTCGGAAGTGCTCCCGCAAACTGTCCCACCGTCACAGACGGATGAAGGAAGGTCACAAGTTCGCCATTCATCGGATAGAGGAATGTCGGAATGTCCAGATTTGAGACGAGGCCCATGCCCAGATTACCCATGACCGGAATCTGGAAATAATTGGACCTCGGCGTGAAAGCCGGGTTCATCTTGTTTCTGTTGAGCGAATTGTCAAGGAAATAACTTCCCTTCAATGCCTGCGCACCTGCCACAAACGGCATAAGGAGAGCGATGGCCAATATGATTATATTCTTTCTTTTCATTGCTTGAATTCAGTCTTTATTCGTTTCCCATAAAATCCTTGAGGTCAACTGTAACTCCCTCAGGGATAGCAGCCTGAAGGGTCGCCTTGATGAAATTGTCCCTTCTCAGAGGAGCGCCAGAAAGGCCCTTTGCCTTGAAGACAAGTTCAATGGCATCCACTTCCGAAGATCGTGCTCCGCTCTTTATTCCGGCCTTGATGTCAAGATCAGTCTTTACGGAACCTCCGCTGATGGTACCGGAACTGATGGTCTGTCTTCCGGCGTTTTCAACCATATCCACCTTGTTTCCGGCAGAATCAAGGAAGTTATAGGTCATCTCAAGTGCGATAGGCAGAGAACTTTCAACCTCGCCACGCAGGGCAAAGGTGCTGTACTGAAGGACTGTCGCGAGTTCATCCGGAAGGTCTTCCAATGTGTGTCTGAATTCCAGGTTCATGTCGTCTCCGAATTCGAAAGGAAGATTGAAGGCGTATGATGCATCAAGCACGCATCCCTCTTCGGAAGGTGAAACAGCGGCAACCGAAGTCTTGTCCGTCCATGCATTCAATGTAAGTTCGAGTCTGTCAGGAATATCCTCCAGAAGTTTGAAGAGGTCAAGGTAGATATGCTGATATCCTTCCGGTAAATATGGATCTCCCGACTCGAAATTAGACACCCAGTATCTCACAAGGACAGGCTCACCGGAAGCGTCCGGAATCTCTATCCTCAACGGTTCAGGGAGAGTCAACGGAGTGCCTGCCACATCGCCCTTGTATGGAGTGATGGCAAGATCGACGATCACAGGGATCGAAAGATTTGTGTTCAACTCCAGTGCAAGGCTGAATCTGTTCAGATCTATACTTGCAGTAACACCCTCGTAATCAAGTGCTTCGGCAAGAGGTTCAAGATCGACCTCCATTGTTATAGGTTCAATCGCATAGTCGATCTTTCCGGTCACCTTCGATATGTCTATCTTGTTTTCGGTACCGGCAGTCATGAGGCTGATATCTACATTAAGTTCAATATCCTCCAGGCCGTCCATGTCGAGAGATGCATTCCTGATGGTTACATCACCCGAGTAAGTGACCTTCATGGTCTTCAGGTATTCCGTAAGTTCATCCGCAGTCTTGTTGATATCCAGACCGAGCACCTTGACTGGTTCGATTTCGATACTCTCGCCTACAAGTCTGCCTCTGATCTTGAGGACTCCATCCTCAAGAGGATTCTCAAGCATGATTACGTCAGGAAGGGTGACATCAAGTTCGATATCGACATCGGCATCCTTGATCAGAGCGCTTATGCCAGGGGCAGTCACATCGATGTCAAGACTTACATCCTTGAGAAGAATCTCACCGATTTCGACAAGTTCTTCAGGCAGCGAATCCAGACTTATCTCTTCGCCAAGTTCAATGGTCTTTTCCGGAATCTCAACCTCGTACATATCTATGCTGACAGTCGACGGAACCATCTTAGGAACATATGCATTGAAAGCGACCACGGCATCAGGAGCAGTCAAAGCATCCACATCCGCCTTGACGACCACGCACGGAGCCACTCCGACCTCACCTTCTACGCTGAACATGTCGCGTATTACATAAACATCATTTTCCTTTATGGCCTCAGCTTCGATATAGTCGACCGGAAGTTCGATATGAGAAGGGAAACTGTCGGTAAAGACAAGTTTTCCATTGCTGAAATATGGCTGGATTTCAGCCGGAATATCCTTGAAGACAACCATGTCAGGGAAATCCACAACAAGTCCCTTCTCTCCTGAAGGTCCTATAGGAATTCCTGTTTCAGGAAGTTCAATGTCGATGGTTACAACAGGGACCTGACCGTCCTCGGTTTCCGGCACGATAACGACCTTGCCCAGTTCGGCCACCTCCTCAGGAACTTCGAACTCTATGGACTGATTTTCCGAAACCTCATAATAGCATCCGTCGATATCCACCTTGAAATCAGACACCTCGAAGGAAGCGGCAGGAGTTACGCTCAAAGTGATGTCCTGCGACGGTGTTGACGGAAGGTCCTTGGTATTGATATACTGTCCGTCCTTTACTGAAGCGACCGCCTTTGCGTTCACCTTGACCTTTCCGTCAAAGGACACCTTTCCGGACTCCTGCGACGAAGGGTCGAATTCGACTCCTGTCACTGCAACCTTTCTGGAAATCCTGCCGTCAGAAAGGCTTCCGACCGGAATGCTGAGCCTGTTCTGCGCATCAGTTCCCTGTACCTTTATACCGTCAGGGAATTCCAGGTCAATGGATCCGACAGCAAGGTCAAGACCTGCAATGCGGCTCAGGTTTGCCACATCAATATCAAGACTTACACCCGAACCTTCGGCAAACGAGACAGACTGCACTCCTTTGACAAGTTCCGGAAGGCTCTGTGTGAAAGACAAGTCGAATTCAGAAGACACGACAGTCTCTACAGGCTCCACCGCCACCTCAACGTTATCTATCTTGAAATCAATGAATTCCACACTGACAGCCATCGTAACCGTACCTCCCTTATGGGCGCTCAGCTTGGCGAGAGACGTCTTCAGACCCTCATATCCGAACGACATGACAGGAACCACGGATATGGTCTTGTCATATACAAGATTACCGTTCTGATTCTTCTTGAAATCCCCGTCTTCTATGGCGAGGCCCTTTACCCCATATGACTCCGATGCATAATATGGATTATCTCCTTCCTCTGAAAGGATGAAGTCATCGATGATATGATCGATATAGAGGGGATGGCTGCTGTTCTCCTCATCTGTAAGATGGAGAATCTCATGGATATCGAGGTCTATGTGAGGAATAATCTTTCCTGAGGTAAAGAAGAGATTGTCAGACAGGTCGAGGGTCACCCTGATCTTAGCATTCTCATCAAACTGCACCGCATTCACATCGGTTATCATTTCAGGAAGGACAAAGCTGACAGGAACCTGAATGTTCTCCTTGACTTCTATCCTGTCCAGCATCCTGACAGAGAATCCTGACACACCGGCAGCCTTGAGCATGCTTTCGATGGTCATTTCCTGAGGATCGTCGCTGAACAAAGGCAGTTCCACATCCGCATATTTCGCAAGCAGAGGGTTGCTCAGGTCTATGGAAATCGGATTCAATGTCGCAAGTTCATCCTCGCTGAAGAAATCTTCCACACCGATTTCCTGTATCTCAGGCACATAACTGCTGATGTCCGCAGTCTTGGAAATGCCGTTCAGACCGGTAGGAGAAAACTTCAGGTCGACTGAAGGAATCACCTCAGAAAGTTTCTTCGTGTAAGGAACGCTTATCTCAGGGATGCTTACATCTGAAACATTCACATCCGACAGGTCGAACGGAATCTTTTCACTTACAGAGAATCCGTCGATCGAGAAACTTTCAGTAAGGAAGTCCAGCTGGTCGGACAGAGGATAGGTTTCCGACATTCCGAAAGCATAGGTTCCGTCTTCGCGGCCATATTCCTCGGCGATTTCAGGAGCATACTCCTCAAGTATCTCGCCCAATGTAATAGCCTTGGTGCTTCCGAGAGGCAAAGTCACACCATCCTGAAAGACGGTAACTTCCATGTTGATGTTTTCCTCTGAAATCTCATATTCTTCCTGCACGCACGACAGCGCCGAAAAAACTGAAATACAGGCAGCAAAGACCGCTGCCTTACGTTTAAATAAGGTTAAGTCCATATTATTTGTTTTAAATCATCAATTTCTGAAAAGTGTCCTGCAGAGGGCCGGAACATCAGCCACCTTCACAACCTCTATTCCCGCTGCCTCCACGCCTTCCAGACTGCTGAACGAAGACACGAATATCTTCCTGAAGCCAAGGCGGGCAGCCTCGATTATGCGGCGGTCTGTCTGAGCGACAGGACGCACCTCGCCACTGAGACCGATCTCTCCTGCGAAGCACACGTCCGAAGGAATGGCGAAATCGAAATTGGAAGAGAGCACGGCGCTGATCACCGCAAGGTCACAAGCGGGATCGCTCACCTTAAGTCCTCCTGCCATATTGAGGAACACATCCTTTACGCTAAGTTTGAATCCCGCACGCTTCTCCAGCACTGCCAGAAGCATGTTCAGGCGACGCACGTCAAATCCGGTAGCACTGCGCTGAGGAGTACCGTATGCCGCAGAACTCACCAATGCCTGCACCTCTATCAGGAACGGCCTGGTACCGTCCAGCATGGCACTCACAGCCACACCGCTGAGACCTTCCTCATGCATCGGAATCAGCATTTCCGAAGGATTGCTCACCTCCCTGAGGCCCTTGCCGGTCATCTCGAACACAGCGAGTTCTGAGGTCGATCCGAAACGGTTCTTGATGCTTCGAAGCAGTCTGTATGTACCCCTGTTATCGCCCTCGAACTGAAGCACGACATCCACAATATGCTCAAGGATCTTCGGTCCGGCTATGCTTCCCTCCTTTGTTATATGACCGATAAGAATCACCGGCACGCCTGTCTCCTTTGCGAAACGGAGGAGCATTGCGGCGGTTTCCTTGATCTGGGTCACCGAGCCTGGAGAAGACTCCACATTCTGCGAAAACATTGTCTGGACGGAATCCACCACCATAAGGTCCGGCATCATGGCACGGGCCTCTGCAATGACGTTCTCCATCAGCGTCTCGCTGTATATCATGCATCCGGAATCATCGCCACCGATACGTGCAGCACGCAGCTTCACCTGCTTCGCGCTTTCCTCACCTGTGACATAAAGGGTCTTGAGGTTAGGACAGTGAAGAGGAATCTGAAGGGAAAGGGTCGATTTTCCGATACCAGGCTCACCGCCGATAAGCACCAGCGAACCTTCCACCAGACCGCCTCCGAGGATACGGTCCACCTCCCCGTTGTTAAGGGATATTCGGCTTTCGACCGACGAATCTATATTCGAAAGAGGCATAGGCTTCTGGCCGTTGCCCGGCACCGTAGATGCCACAGCCGGGCCCTGCTTCTTTCCGGTAGCCACTGTCTCCTCCACCATCGTATTCCATTCCCCGCACGCAGGACACCTGCCCATCCACTTTGGGCTCTCATTTCCGCAGGACCTGCAGAACCACACCGTCTTTGTCTTCACTGTCGCCATATGATTTATGTCAATCTCTTTCCAACTCGAATACCTCCATCGAGTGGATGTTTCCGTTTTCTATCTTGAATCTGAGGGCTGTACGGACTATATGAAAGCCCTGGATTCCAGCAGCGCCTGGATTGATTACCAGCATGTTGTTTCTCTTCGTATCACGCACCACCTTCAGGATATGCGAATGGCCGCATACGAATATGTCCGGTTTATACCGGTCTATCAACTGACGGGCACGCGGGTCGTATCTGCCAGGATATCCGCCCACATGGGTCATCAGGACCTTCATTCCTTCGCACTCGAAGAATCGATGGAGAGGATGCTCGAAACGCAGGGAATGATTGTCGCAGTTGCCGGCCACACCCACCAGAGGCTTGAACGCCGCAATCTCTGCAGCCATGTCCATCCCGCCTCCGAAGTCTCCCGCATGCCATATCTGGTCGACAGGCTCCAGGAATTCCTTGAACCTTCTGTCGAACACACCGTGCGTATCTGATATGAGTCCTATGTACATTTCGGCAAATTTACAATTTCATTTTGTCATTCTGAACGAAGTGAAGAATCTTTTATGTAAGTTTGCACCATTAAAATCAATAATCATGGAACTTTTTTACTCCCGCGACATCGAAGGAGGCCTCTGCCGTCTGGATCAGGATGAATCAGGTCACTGCATAAAGGTACTGAGGCATCGTGCAGGCGATGAAATATCCGTAATCGACGGATGCGGAACACTTTACAGATGCAGGATCACATCCGACAGCCACAAGGGGGTAGAAGCCATGGTACTTTCATCCGAAGAAGGCTGGGGCAGCCATCCGTACCGTCTGCACATGGCCGTATGCCCGACCAAGAACAACGACAGGTACGAGTGGTTCGCAGAAAAGGCCTGCGAGATAGGCCTGGACGAGGTATCACCGGTAATCGGAGAACATTCGGAAAGACGCATATTCAAGACCGCACGCATCGAAAAGATCCTTGTCAGCGCTGCAAAGCAGTCGCTCAAGGGAGCGGTACCTGTAGTCAATGAACCTGTTTCCGTAAAGGAGTTCATTGAAGCCCACGGTGCCATGTCGAGCGAAGACGAGACATCTCCCCTCCGCCTTATCGCCTACTGCTTTGAAGACGAGACTCATCCACGCAGAAGCATAAAGGAGGTTCTGGCAGGATATGAAGGCAAGGAAATCATAATCCTGATAGGTCCTGAAGGCGATTTCTCCCCTGCCGAGGCCGAACTTGCAATATCCCGCGGATTCATCCCTGTCCACCTCGGAGACTCCCGTCTGCGAACAGAGACAGCCGCTCTCACAGCCGTCTCTGCAGTATATTTCCACCACCTGGCGTAATTCCCAACACCCTACAAATCAATCACTTACAAAAAGTGCGTGCTCCCCTTTGGCGGCACGCACTTTTTGTTTTACGCTGATATTCAATCGGTTAGGATTTACGCTATTTTCGGATGATTTCGATCGAATAATCCAGGCCTACCTTGATGATGGACGAAGACTGACCTGTCGAGCCCTTTTCGAGAGACGGGTCCACAATATAGTCTACCGCATCACGGATCTCATCAGAAATTTCCGCGAACTTCTTAGGAGTAGGTTCGCCTGAGATGTTGGCTGAAGTCGAGACTATCGGACGGCCGAACTTAGCGACCAGCTGCTGACAGAAGTCCATCATCGGAATCCTGATGCCCACGGTGCCGTCTTCAGCCACGGTGTTGTATGCAAGACAATGACGGTCTGCCTTCGGGAAGGTCATCCCGGCTTCGCCCGAAACGACAGGTGCAGGACCAGTCACTGCACCCGGATATATGATGGTCATAGGCTTGTCGTTGACTTCCACAAGCTGGATGGCCATTTCCGGAATCTCCTTTACATATCTGCAGATCATATCCATATCGCTTGCGAGCAGGACCAATGACTTGCTGTCCGCACGCTTCTTGATCTCATATACCTTGGCAACAGCCGCCGGGTCTGTCGCGTCACATCCGATTCCCCATACGGTATCGGTAGGATAAAGGATTATGCCGCCGCTGCGCAGCACTTCTAACGCTTTCTGTATTTCCATATATTGTTTATAGTAGATCCTTCACTTCGTTCAGGATGACAGGTTAAAGTTCTATTTCTGTTATTACCGGATAATGGTCTGAGTAAGGAATGCGCGGTATCTCGTGAGAAACAACCTTGAACGACTCGGGAGCAAGCACATAGTCGATCCTGAGCACCGGCCACATGGTCGCGAATGTCGCTCCGAAACCGTCTCCCGCCTCAACGAACGCATCCTTGCGGCCTCTGGTCATACGGTAGTATGTATATGACATCGGGTTGTCGTTGAAATCGCCGCAGACGAAGGATTCCACAGGACAGTCCTCGATATGCGAGAATACCTGGTCGACCTGCTTCGGACGACGGGTGATGGAACGTTTCATCTTATACCCCGTCTCGGCAAAGACCGCCTTGTCCCTGCCCACCATGGCGCGGAGGATTCCGGACATGGAGATGCTGTAACTCTCAAAATGGCAGTTATATACCCTAAATGACTTTCCACCCTGCTGATAGTCAGTGTATATCGCAAGGTTCGTACTGCCGTCGAACTTGATCACACCCTTGTCCGTCACGGGAAGTTTGCTGAGGGTTATGTTGCCGAAGGCTCCTTTTCCTGTCGGGAAGAGGTAATACTCGGCCTTGTAGTCGCTCATCCTGCGCCTGAGGTATGACCTGATGTTGTCCACATTGTCAGTATGGAACTCCTGCAGGCATATGATGTCGGGGTCCTGTGCGAGAATATAGGCAAAGACAGAATCTGCACATTCCTTACGCGACTTGAATTCGCCTTCATCCAGGGCGAAACGTCCCACGTTATATGAAACGATGCGGACTGTGTTGTCGCTATGGGGCATTCTCGCGATCCTGTCCTCATCGGAATCGAACTGCACATATCTTCCGCCGAAGAAGAATGCCGGAAGCAGAGCCAGAAGCGGGATGACAAATGACTTTGACCTGCGCTTGATGGCCCACAGAAGGAGTATCAGATTAAGGACTGAAAGA
>JAEIGA010019172.1_pt1 | contig 10436 bp, 13 predicted proteins | sample 9270691 | NCBI WGS metagenome assembly JAEIGA01 (sample SAMN17057246, study PRJNA624740) | gut metagenome | biome: biome; isolation source: fecal sample | host: Bos grunniens | place: China: Xizang | collected 2019
ATAGATGCGCAGGATGTCGGGACGGGTGTAGGAACCCGTGTTCTCGAATGCGTAGGTGCAGCCACTTGAAGAGCTTACGCCACCAAAACCAACATTGCTGCCGACGTTGAGCGAGACGGCTATACAGAACGAGTCGGTGTATACCGCGTTATAGCCGCTCACGTCATATTCATCGGTCATGAGCAGCGCTGAGCCGCTAGCAGGCGGGATACCAGACTCAACGGTGCATAGGGTGAGAGCTGCGCTTTTGCTGTCCAGCGTCGATTTAGCGCCGACAAACAGACTCGCCCCGTCCAAATCCACCGCGAACATATCCAACCTGTCCGCGTTTGAGAGCGTCATGGAGTCGCTTCCGAGCCTGAGCTTCGGGGAGCCGTCCATTCCTATCTCTGCACCATCCGCGCCGAAGGTCGCGGTCACGTTCGCAGCGTTGTTGCCGTTGCCATCGTAGAACGCGACAGCGGACGGAGTGAACGATGCGAGGTTCGTATAGTCCTCGCGGAGCAGGATGCCGCTGCTGTTCAGCAGGATGTCGCGCCCAGTGTGGTAGTTCGGGCTGGTCGGGTCTGTCCACTCGTCCTGCTCGACCTCGGTGACGTGCGCGCCGTTGGAGTCGTCCCAGAAGTGCTGGCCTGTGGCCTCGGCGACGGCCTGCGCCTCCTGCGCGGCTGTGTCGGCGCTCTCGGCGATTGACTGCACGCGGTCGCCCCATCCAGCCGCGCCCGCCGCAATCGGCGTACCCTGCTGCACGTTGACGATGACCTCGTCGCCGCTCTTGACCGCGCCAGTCACAGGCACGTCCAGCGTGGAGCCGTCCTCGAACTGGACGGTGACCTCGCCGCCTGCGCTGTCGGCGGTCGCGGTGGCGCTCACGCGCTCCACGCCCGTGGTCGGCTCGCTGCCGAAGATGGCCGAGGCCAGCTCCATCTGCTTGTTCAGGTTCATAGCAGCTCCTCAAGTGTAAGGCTCATGTCGGCGGTGTGGTCGAGCACGACCTCGCGCCCGCTGCAGAACACGCGCGCGTCGATGCCCTCGTCGTCGGGGCTGTCCGCGTAGACGAGCCGCCCGGCCGTGCCGCAGCGCACAGCGTCGCTGTAGCACGTTTCCACGCTGAACGTGCGCGTGGCGCGCGCCTTCGCGTCGCGCTCCTTCTTGGTCGCGTCGTCGAGCGTCTTCTGGATGTTTGCGCCGTCCTCCACGGTGACGCCCGTCAGCTCCTCGGCCACGACGCGCCCGATGTTGGCGCGGCTCCACGGGTGCTGCGCGTCCAGGTCGGCCACTGACGTGTACGTCTTGCCGTCGCGCTCGTACTTGGCCACCACGCGGTTCACGATGTCGGGCACGTCGACGTCCACGCCGAGGTGGGTGATCTCGCCGGGCAGAAGCGCCCAGGCTTCGCTCATGTTCGACGGGTTGACGTACGGGGTCAGCGTCACGCGCCCTGTCTCGTCCACGCCCAGGTAGCCGCCGATGGCGTCCGCGCACCGCTGCGCCTCCGCCAGGATGGACTCGCTCGGCATCTGCCAGACGTATGCCGCAGCGAACGTCTTGGACGTGTTCCAGCCGGGGGTGACCCACGGCACCGCGAGCGCCCAGCCGCATATCTCGTTGAAGTGGTTGATGATGTTGCTCTTGCCCACGCTGCGCACCTGCTTGCCGCGCGTGTCGCGCAGCTTCACGAGCGAGCTGTAGAGCGTCGCCGAGCTGGTCATCCTGCCAAGCTCGTACTTGCCGCCCGTCGGCTCGGCGTGGAACGTGCCCAGGCATTCGCGCACGGTCTCGCCGCCGTAGGTTGCCTCGTGCCAGACGCGCACGGCGCAGCCAAGCGGGACGCTCTCCCCGTCGAGGCCGATGTCGAGCTGGCTGCGCAGGTCGCCCCGGTACGCCTCGGTGAGCTTCGCGTCTGTGACGTTGGTGAGCCAGCCGCGCTCCGTCAGCGTGGCGGAGTCCACGAGCTGGTACTGCCACTCGTGGTGGATGCCAGACTTTGACCAGTCCACTACTGCTGCACCTCATTCGCTGTTATGGTGACGTTGGCGATGGTTTCGCACGTCTTGTCCTGGAACTGCGGCACCCACGTCTCGATGGCTATCTGCCGCCTCATGCCGCCTGGAAGCCGCAGGATCCAGTCGTGCGGCTCGTTGAGCACGTTCAGCTCGCCGAGCCACATGTCGCCGACGGCGGGCAGCTTGGCGGGGTTGACGACGGTGCCGTTGATGGTCATCTTGACCGTGCGCGCCGAGCCATGGCGCGAGACGGGCAGCTCCTTGCCGGCGATGCTCACCACGTCGCTCGACAAGTCGTTCGAGTAACTGCGGTAGACGTTGTATCTAAGCGCGAAGTGCGAGTCGCCCCAGTCGAGCATGATGCGCCCCTCGCTGGGCACGGTCACGCTCGTGGTGGTGTAGTTCCACTCGTCCCCGACCACATAGCTGACGAGCACGTCCACAGGCACGTCGAGCGGCGGCGTTGGTATCGCGCCGTTCCATGTGTCCTCGCCGTCGTAGGCCATCTCGACCTCTTCGTCGTAGACGTGGCCCTCGATGTCGGTGTAGGTCGCGCGCACGCGCACGGAGTCGTATGCCTCGCCCTCGACCACCTCCACCGCGCCCTGCGCGTCCACGGTGACCGTCGGCGCCGCGATAGGCGTGGCGGGCTCGGGGTCGGTGACAGTGATGACCTGCGTGCCGATGTTGACGCTGATGCCGTCCGCCGTGGTCAGCTTCAGGTTGGTCACGGTGACCGTCCCGCCGCCGTCCCAGCGGTCGAACGTGATGGACGGGTCTGCGCCGCCCACCGCGCTGGCGGTGTCCACCACCTTGCCGGTGAGCAGGTTGCCGCCGCGCGTGAGGTCGGTGTCCACGGTCACGGTCACGGTGCCGTCCTCGTTGCGCACGGCGGTGACCGCGTTGATGGTCGGGATGGGCGCGAGCGTGATTTCCTGCACGGCCCACTCGCTGACGCGCTTAGGCGTGTAGAAGCTCCAGAACGTGCGGACGCGCACTTGGATCTTCGTCAGGTCGTAGGTGGCGGTGGACGTGTCGATGGGCAGCTGCCACGGGTCATATGCCCCAATAGAGGAGTCCACGGCGTACGTCCCCGGAACGCCCTGGTACGCAGCCGGCGTGGTCGGGCTCTTCACCTCGTCATTGAGGTCGACGCCCTGCCAGTCTCCCCACGTGTCACGGTCGCCGCGCGAGCCCGTGGTCAGGTCGCCGTTCCAGCCGTACCATACGTCCGAGCCGCTTGGATCGACCAAGATGGCCTCGGACGGCACAAGCCTGCGCATGTAGCACCACTGCACCTGATAGACCGCCTGCTGCGCGCGCCAGCCGATGCCCAGCGCGTCCATGCCGATCTTGACGCCCACGAGCGTCCGCGGCGAGCCGTACAGCCGCGAGTCGCCGCTCACATAGCGGTACAGGCCGATGTCGTACGGCACCTCGATGCTGTCATAGACTTCGCAGGTCATTAGTTGCCTCCAAGCTTGTAGCGCGCGTGCAGCAGCGACATCAAGTCGTAGAACGCCGTCTCGATCGCCGCGTCGTCGTTTATCTGCGTGCCCTCGATGAACACGTTGGTGGTGCTCCCCGCGCCCGCCTCGGCCAGCGCGTTGGCGTAGCGCTGCAGGTACGGCGAGTAGGCGGGCCATATCAGCTCGCCGCCCTTCTCGCCCGCTCCTATCAGCGTGGCGCCGTCCACGAAGCCGCCCTGCGCGTACCACTCGATGTTGAAGCTCGGCATGCGGCCCTTGCCGCCGATGCCCCACGGAGCCTCGCCGCCCTCCACGCTGAAGTGCGGCATCTTCGGGTGCGGCAGCTCCAGCTTGAGGTTTGAGAAGATGCCCTTTATGGTGTTTATAATCGAGACGATTTTCGCCTTTGCCTCCATGATGGGCTGGTATATCGCCATCTTCACGGAGTTGAACACCGAGCGCACCACGCTCACGATGGAGGTGATGGTGTTGATGACACCCTTGATGATTGTGATGGCCGTGGTGACGATGCCCACGATCGCGCCCCACACGGTGGACAGCACCGTCTGGATGACGCCCATGACCGTGGTGATGGTGGATTGGATGACGGGCCAGTTCTCCGTCACCTTGTCCACAATCATCTGGATGTACGGGGCGATGAACTCTATGACGCTCGCCACGACGGGCGCAACGTTGTCGGCCAGGAAGCCCGTGATGGACGATAGCACGCCGTACATCATCTCGTAGCCCACGGCCAGTTTGCCGAGGAGCGCCTCGACGATGGGGACCACGACCTCGAGCACCGGCGGCAGCACGGTCGCCAGGATGTCGATGATGTTGCCGACGATGTTCATGATGTGGCCGCCCACCTCCATGAAGATGGGGGCGAGGTCCGCCACTGCGCCCTTGATGAGCTCGAACACGGGCTGCATGTTCGCGCCGAACTCCTCGAAGGAGCCGGTGATGTCGGTTATGAAGCTGGAGAACATGTCGCCCGCGCCGGCTCCGAACACGCTGTCGAGCACGGGGCCTATCTGCTCGGGCAGGGTCTGGAGCGCGCCCACGATGGCGCCGGGCAGCTCGGTGAAGATGGTCACGAACATCTCGCCGAGCCTCGGCAGCACGTTGGACGCGTAGGTGATTACGCTGTCGAACAGGTTCTGGAACAGCACGCCGATGTCGGCGTCCTCGTCCATGATGCCCGTCTGGAAGTTCTCCCACGCGGCCTTCATGGCGTTGGCGCTGCCCTCGATTGTGTCAGCGGCCTCCTGCGCGGTGGTGCCCGTGATGCCCATCTCGGTCTGCACCACGTGGATGGCGTCCACGATGTCGCTGTAGCTGGAGATGTCGTAGTGGATGCCGCTGATTTTCTCGGCGTCTGCGAGCAGCCGCTCCATCTCCGTCTTGGTGCCGCCGTAGCCGAGCTTCAGGTTGTCGAGCATGGTGTAGTTCTGCTTCGCGAAGCCCTGGTAGGCGTTCTGGATCATGTCCATCGACGTGCCCATCTTGTTGGCGTTGTCGGACATGTCCCGTATCGCCATGTCGGCGTATGACGCGGCCTTCTCGGTGTCGCCGCCCAGCGACTGGAGCAGCGAGGCGGAGAAGCTGGTCACCGTCTCCATGTACTCGTTGGCGCTCAGGCCCGCGGTCTGGAACGCCGCCGCGGCGTTGGCCTGCACCGTGGCGCTGGCGTCCTTGAACAGCGTGTCCACGCCGCCGACCAGCTGCTCGTAGTTCGCGTAGCTGTTCAGCGTGTCCTTGAACAGCTCGCCGAACGCGGTCGCGGCCTTCATCGCCACGTCCGCCAGGATGGTGCCTATGGCGACCGACTTGGCGTTCACGGCCTCCGCGGCCGCCCCGCCCATCTCGTCGCCGTACTGCTTGCCGACGGCGGCGCCGCCGGGCAGGCTGCTCGGCATGTCGCCCTTCGACAGGCGCGGCACAATGTCAAGGTAGGCGGTGCCCACCGAAGTTGATGCTTTAGCCATGTGTCTGCCTCGGCTTCTCTAGTTCTTCCATAAGCTCGTCGATGGTCAGCACCCTCGCCGGCAAGGCGCGCATCTGCTCGCGCGTCATGTAGGACGGCCCTATCGGCTGCGGCCTCTTGCCGCGCTTCTTCGGGTCGCTCATGCCCCACATCAGGACCGCGAGCTGGTTGACGAGCGTCGCCAGCAGGACGTCGGGCTGCTGCCAGCGCGCGTCTGGCTCCTGCGCCACGTTGACGCGCGCGTGGAGCGGCAGCTGGGCGGTGAGTGCCGCCACGTGCGCGGCGGTGTGCCGCCCAGCCATCGCATGGTCGATGTCTATGCCGTAGTGCTCCTGCAGGTCGGCGCGCAGCTCGTCTGGCCTTTTGCGCCAGTGCGCGGCGAGGACCATCAGTTTTTTGGGTAGGCCCCCGCGATGATCTCGGTCACGACCTGCATGACCTCCACGGGGTTGGCCATGTCGCCGCCGAGGGATTCCACCACGGCGTCCGCGTCCAAGTCGGTGATGAACTCCATCAGCTCGATGGCGGCCTGCACCTTCCCGAACTCGCTCGACTTCTCGTCGTCCAGCGACGCCACGAGCTTGAAGGCCTTCCAGCTGGTGAGCCTGCGGTCGTCCACGTTGAACGTGTGGCCCCGCACGGTCACCTCGCGGGTGGTCGGCGGCTCTGCGCCCTGCTTCTCGCGGGCCAGCTCCATGAGCTCCTCGGGTGTCATCTTCTCGGCGTCCATGCGTCCTCCCCTAGCTCGTAGCGCCCGCGATGTACGCGGTGTACTCGTGCATGGTCACGCCGCTCGAGTCGGCGATGGCCTTGAAGGTCAGCTGGCGGCCGTCCACGGTCGTGCCGTCCATCGTGACCTCGCCGCGCTCGGTGAGCTGGAACTCGCCGCAGTAGCGCTTGACGATGCCCGTGCGCGGGGTCGTCTCGATGACGATGTGCACGGGGTCGAGGGTCGCACCGCTGTGCTTGGCGTGGATGTTTCCGCCGCCGTCCACGGTTACCGCGGAATCGCCCCACGTGAGCTTGGCCACGTCGGAGTTGCACTGGATCGGCGTGAAGGCCACGGTCTCGGTGTATTCGGTCACCACGTTGTAGACCTCGGTGCGGCCCTCCCACGCGGTGATGCCCTCCGTGGACATGTCCTCGGAGATGGTCACGCCCTCGTCGGACGTGAAGCCCAGCAGCTTGTAGCTTGCCGGGATTGCGGTGGTGGCGTCGGTCGGCAGGCTGACGCTGGTCGCCGCGACGTAGATCGCTCCGGTCGCTTTCGCCGCGCCGACGGTCACCTCGTTGGCGTTCATAGTAGCCATTGGCTACCTCCTTTTACTCGTTTGCTTGTGTGAGCTGGCAGACGCACGCGTAGACCGTCTGGTAGCGCGGCATGCGCGTCTCGTCGTCCCACCACGGGTACGGCCCGTTCTCCGCGCTTATCGCGTGGAACCCCTCGGGCCTCTCCCCCAGAATCAGCAGCTCGCGTATGAGCAGCGCCATCTCCTCGGCGCGGGTCTCGGTCGGCGCCCACGTCTGGACGACGTAGGTCGGGTGGTCCACCAGGTCGATTACCTCGGCGCTGGTGCGCTCCACGGTCACGAACTCGCCCGTGCCCCTCGGCGGCTGCGTCGATGCGGACCAGCCGTTGTCCCTAAGGTGCGCTATCAGTGCGCTAGTGGCGCTATACATGCGGCACCGCCTTTAACAGTGTGTTGTTCTCTTTGGTGTCCTTCATCGCGGCGTAGTTAGCCGTGTAGACGATTCCGTGGTGGTAGTGGACGGCGAAGTTGACCTCGCTCGCGTACTGCGGCTGCGTCTCGCCCTTGGTCTCGCCCGTGGCGTGGTCGTGCCACAGCCCCGTGCGGAACCCCGAGGACATCGCGTTGGCGCGCTCGGTGGCTATCTGCGTGGCCTTCTGGACCAGCGGGCGGCCCACCTCGTCCACGGCCGCGTACAGCGCGTCCCTGTTCCACTTGATGGACCCGCTCGCCGCCCTAGCCATCTGCGGCCTCCACGCTCACCTGCATGTGCCACGGCGTCGGCGTGTTGGCGTCTATCAGCGGCAGCGGCCTGCCTACCACGCGGTACTCCCCCGCCCACGGCGCGGGCAGCTCCACGGTCGCGCCGCGGAGGTCGCCCGTGTACCCCTTCGGGAAGTGGAGCACGAGGTCCACCCTCGCCCCGAGCGGCCTCGCGGCCTCCAGGTCGTCGGTCGTCGGCTCGGCCACCAGCACGTTGTCCACGGTGTCCTTGGTCGGCGTCGTGTATACGGGGTTGCCCAGTCTGTCGGGGCTGTTCTCCGCGTCCACGTTCGGGCGGTACACGTCCACCGTCACGCCGCTAATCATCGTTGCTCCCATACGCGCCGCTGATCTTCGCGGGGATGGAGCCGATTGAGCTGGACGACAGGCCCAGCAGCGCAAGCTCGCTCGGGAGCATGCGCGGCGTGCCGTAGGGCGTCGCGTAGGTGTAGCCCTGCGAGTACGGCCCCGCGGTGATGGTGGCCTGCGTCACGCCGGCGGGGATCGTCGGGGACGGCATGACGCGGTTGGCCATTGAGCGGCACACCCTCATGAGCCTGTCGGCGTAGTCGGCGCTCGGCGTCGTGTAGTCGATGCCCGCCTGGTCGAGACGGGCCGCGATGACGGCCGTGGCGTCCTCGAGGCACTCGGTTAGGATGGCCGTGTCGTCCACCTCGCCGAAGCGCGCCTCGTACTGCGCGACTGTGCAGAAAGAAGTGGTCATGCCGTCCTCCTCACTATTTCTTCTTGGTGTTCGCCGTCTTCTTCGCGCGCGGCTTCTTGGCGTCGAGCGGCTTGAACCCCTTGGCGATGTAGGCGTCGGCCTTCTCGTCGGGGACTTCCACCTCGCCGGTGCTGCGCGGAGGTACCAGCCTCATTACGAGGTGGCGCCGGTCGGGGCGGCGAGCAGCTGCACGAAGTTGTCGTCGTCGGTGCAGACGAAGCCGACCTCGGCCTCGACGCGGACGGCGAACATGTTGCGCTGCCACAGGTTGATCTGCGCGGAGCCGTCGTTGATGGTCGCCTCTTCGGAGATGTCGATCTTGATGTCCTCGACCATGCCCCAGCGGGCCTGCGTCCAGTCGCCGGCGATGCCGACGATGTCGTTGACGGCGCCCTGCTTGTAGACGCGGCGGGACTTGACGACGGGAGCGCCGAGCATGGTGCCGACCTCGCCGTCTGCGATGGTCTGGATGAACAGCGGACGGTCCACGGAGTCGGTGGCGCCCAGGAGGATGGCCTCGCCTGCGGGCGAGATGGCCCAGCCGTTCAGGTCGGCGTCGTTGGCGCCGACGGTGGAGTAGGCCGCGACCAGCTGCTCATAGACGCTCTTGCCGGCGGCCTGCAGGTCAACGGTCGGCGCGCTGGACAGCACGTCGAAGCCCGTGCCGGGCGCGCTGCCGAGGAAGACGGTCTCGTCGAACTTCTTTCCGATTGCGGCGGGCAGGCGCTTGACCAGCTCGGCGTAGACGGCGGGGAGGTCGCGGCGGAACTCGTTGCTGAACAGCTCGATGACCGCGATCTTGTACGGGACCATGTTCTTGGTCTGGAACGTGGAGTTGGAGACGGCCTTCTCCGCGGCTTCGTTGGTCCATGCCGCGGCGGGGTCGCCGGTGATAACGGGGATGGCGACGCCGCTGCCCGGCAGCGTGATGCGCTGGGCGAGCCTCATGACGGCGCTCTCCTCCTGGGCCTTGGCCCAGACTTCGGCGGCGAGCTGCTTCGGCAGCGTGATGCCGCTGGTACCACGGTAGATGTCGTGGCTGGTGGTGTCGAGGGACATGGTGTCCTCCTTTTCAGTCGTTTTTACTTGGCGAGCTTCTGCATGACGAGGTCGGCGAAGATAGCGCCGTTGTCCACCCGTCCGCCGTCGCCCTTCTCGATTCGCGAGCCGTCAGCGCTGGGCGCTGCGTGCTGCTTCGGTGCCTTGTCGCGGTAGACCGCCGCGAACTGCTCCATGGCCTCGCGGTCCTTGCAGAAGTTCAGCAGCTCCAGCGGGACGCCGTGCTTGGCGCTTATGTCCTGCGCGGCCTCCATCCTCGCGGCCTCGGCCTTGAGGGCGGCTAGCTCCGCCTCGGCCTTCTCCGCGCGTGCGTTCGCCTTCTCCTGCTCGGTCATCTGCGCGGCCTTGAGCTGCTCCAGCTCGTCTGCAGCCGCCTTGTTCGCCTTCGCCTGCTTCTCCCAGTCGCGGGAGTGCTGGCGCATGGCCTCGTACTTCGCCTGCCAGTCCACGGCCTCGCCCGTTTCGGGCTGCTCCACGGTCTCGGTCTGCTCGGTCTCGGCCTTGGCTTCTTCGCTCATGTCGGCTCCGTTCCGCCCATTTCGGGCATAAAAAATGGCAACCTTTCCGGATGCCGTCGGTCGGTGTGCGCCCCGCCGTTTCGGCTCGGCGCTATGGTCACCAGCTGGCGCTGGTAGTACCTATATTGAATGCTGGATGTGGCGGAACAGGTGGCCGCACGCCACGCGCGTGTCCAGCACAACGGGGATGCCCTCGTTGCGGCACCCCTCGCAGAAGTACAGGTCCTCGCTCAACACGCTCTTCTCGTCGTTCGCGTGGTTGAGCCAATAGAACCACGGGTATCGCAGCTCGTGGAAGACGCGCACGTCGATGAGCACGCAGCCCATCCCGCCGCCGTGGATCGCGACCGCGTACTCGCCGCGCCCCCTCATGGCGCGCAGCTCCTCCACGGAGTACTCGCTCTCGAGCGGGTAGCCGAAGTACGGCCTGCCGCACTCGTCCAGCAGGCGGCACGCGCAGGTCATCCCGCGGTACTCCTGCTGCTGGTCGCCGCGGTGCGCGTAGAAGCCCATGGCGACCTCCGCGCCGTGCCCCATCAGGTTGACGAGCGCGTCGGGCGGGACGGTCACGTCGCTGTCCACCATCATCAGGTAGTCGAAGCCGCCGTCCAGCGCGAGCTGCGCCGCCTTGTTGCGGGCGTTCGCGCAGTCGTAGCCGCGG
>JAEIGA010019173.1_pt1 | contig 10436 bp, 7 predicted proteins | sample 9270691 | NCBI WGS metagenome assembly JAEIGA01 (sample SAMN17057246, study PRJNA624740) | gut metagenome | biome: biome; isolation source: fecal sample | host: Bos grunniens | place: China: Xizang | collected 2019
CAGCTCACGCTGGCAGTTCCCTCGGTCTTTTCATTGCGATCCTTGGTGTTTCCGCCACCGTGCCAGGTAGAGGTGTCACAATCGTCCAGCATAATATCCTCTTGCTCCGCAAAAGCGGGTAGGCAGAGTGCCATGATCAGCGCAAGCGAGAGGATCAGCATCAGCCATTGTTTCGTTTTCATATCTATTCCCTTTCTGTATGAAAGAATTATCATGTTTCCGCTTCGCGGAAGGGATCGATTTCTTGGTCACGCGTCGCCTTGAGGCGAACGGTGAAATGATATTCCGAAGCAGTCAGGCGGTACTGCTCATCCAGAGCAGGTCCGCAGGAATTGGAACCAATACCTGCATGAGCCAAGTCAAGATTGACTACCGTTTGCTCGCGCGGCTTCAGCTCGAAGTCGTGTGCCGTCGAGCTCAAGTCGTGCGGTGTGAAATGTGAGCAGTTGAAGCTAAAGCGAGCGTCCTCGGACAGCGCCAGCAGCGTGGTTCCCTGCCCATCGGTCAGGCCCATCCACAGCGTGTCGGCGTGAGCCATGTTTTCCTGCGGGCGAACGTAGTGCTCGAAATGATCACTCACGGTGCAGGAGAACATACCCTCATAGGACGCCAAGCGCTTATCGGCGTAGGATTCCACGGGGCCGCGGCCGTAGTAGGAAAGCTGCTCAAAGCCCGCGGGCGTCATAAACTGAACGCCAAAGCGCGGCAAATGCGGCTGACCCTCGCGTACGGTCGCGTCATAATCCAGCGCGAGCGAGCCATCGGCATAGACGGTGTAGCGCGCCGTGATATGCATAATAGGCAACAGCGAGGGCGCACCGAGCGACAGCTTAGCGCACACGCGAACGTGCGACTTGCCCTGCTCCTCGATCTCGCAGGTATACGCGCGGCTCTCGGCCAGATGATACAGCGCCTTTTGCCATTCACGCTGGACGTAGCGGTCGTTATCGGTAGGCGCGCGCCAAATGGCAGGTGCGACGGGAGAGGCAAGCAATTCTCTGCCCTCCACCGTCATCGATACGGGCAAGCCTTGAACGCGGTCGATCACGACGGCTCCGTTTGCCATGGTAATTGTGATCGTACGCGACGTTTGCGTGACAGATACCTCACCCTCGGGAAGAGCGACTTGCTTGTCGGCACGAACCTCCTTGGCCATTTGAGAGAAGCCGACCTTATGTCCCTGCTTTGCCCACAGCGTGTCGCGGTTGAGGCGGGCGCGAATGGTCAAGGTGTAAGCTCCCACGCCTTCGGGAAGCACCGTCTCGGGCAGTGTCCATGTCTTGCACTCGCCGGGGGCAATACCCGCACCGTTCAAAACGCCCGATGCCAGCACCATTTCATTGCGTTTCAGTATGTACAAAAAGTCCAGATCGGAAAGATCGGTAAAGAAGCGTCTGTTGCGGATGGTGACCGTACCGCTCGCCTCATCCCAGGCTTCCAGCTCGAAGGGCTTGATGGCCTGCTTCAACTCCAGAAGTCCCGTGTGAGGTCGGCGGTCGGGATAGACCAGACCGTCCACGCAGAAACAGCCCATTGTCGGAAATTCACCGAAATCACCGCCGTACAGATAGTGAGGATGATTCTCCACGTCGTCACCAACGGCGATCGAATGGTCGGTAAACTCCCAAACGCATCCGCCCCAGAAGGCGTCGTTGTTCCAGATCAGATCCCAGTACGCCTTCAAGTCTCCGGGGCCGTTACCCATGGCGTGCGAATACTCGCACAGATAGAAGGGTCTTTGGTTATTCTCATCGTTCAGATAGCGTTCAACGATCTCGCGCGGCGAGGGGTACATGCGGCTATCGATATCGGTCGCGGCGACCTGACGCTGTGCCAATTCATTCTCGGGGTGCCCTGCCAGCATGCGCGTCGCGTCCTCCGAATGGACCAGACAGCCGGGATAGCGTGCGTGGAAATAGTCCATCATCGCCACGTGGTTCTGGCCGATGCCGCTTTCGTTGCCGACCGACCACATCACGATGCAGGGGTGGTTTTTATCTCGCTCCATCATGCGGCGTGCGCGGTCAAGATAAGACTCCTGCCATGCAATATCGTCCGTCAGACGGTTCCATTGTCCTACCGTCGCCATGCCGTGACATTCAAGATCCGCCTCGTCGATAACGTACAGACCGTAGTAATCGCACAGCTCAAGGAAGCGGGGATCGTTGGGGTAGTGACTGGTACGGACGGCGTTGACGTTGTGCTGCTTCATAATCAGCACGTCGCGCTCCATATGATCATAAGGCGTCGCCGCGCCCAGAATCGGATGGCTATCGTGGCGGTTAACGCCCTTCAGCTTGACCTTGCGTCCGTTGATATACACCACGCGGTCGCGCACGACGATCGAGCGGAAGCCCACTCTCACGGGGATGTATTCCTCACCGCAATACAGCCAAAGCATATACAGATCGGGCTGCTCGTCGCTCCAAGGGGATACGTCGGCAACGTCGATCTCGAGCGTCTGCTCGCCTGCCTGCAGGCGACCATCGGCTACGCAGGTGCCGTCGGGAGAGAGCAGCTGATACTCAGTCACGGCGGGCGCGCTATGCGTCAGTTCAAGGGAAAGATGACCGTTCTTTCCGTTCTCCGAAAGCGTAGCGCGGGCAAAGATATCCTCCACCCTCACGCGGTCGCGAAGCAACAGATACACCTCGCGGAAAATGCCAGACAAGCGGTATTTATCCTGGTCCTCCAGATACGAGCCGTCGCACCATTTGAGCACCAGCACTCTCATCTCGTTTTCGCCCTCGTGCAGATGTGCCGTGACGTTAAATTCGCTGGTCATATGGCTGACCTGGCTGTATCCTACGAACTGACCGTTGATATACAGATAAAAGCAAGAATCCACGCCCTCAAAATTGAGCATGATATCCTTGTCCAGCATATCGCGCGTCACCGTCAGCGTGCGACGGTACACCCCGCAGGGATTGTCCACCGGTACGTGAGGCGGATCGACCACGAAGGGATATTCCACGTTGGTATAATGAGGCGTATCGTATCCGCGACCGAGCAAGGTCTGCCACGAGCGCGGCACCTCGATCGTATCCGCGCCCTCCATGGCCGTCTCCGTCGTCGGATCGTCCAAAAGATACAGCGCGCGATAATAGCGGAAATCCCACTCGCCGCACAGCGAGATGAATTTGTCCGAGTCCTCACGCTGAAAGTTCTTCTTGGTGGGAATCGTGCCAAAGGGTATATAATACGCACGCGGTGCCTCGCATCCTACGTGCAAAACGTCGGTTGTTTTGTGAAAGTTCAGTTCCATACCACACCTCCTTTTTCTTTGGTTATATCATACCATACGGAGGGTAAAAAGTCAACGATACAATGCAAATTGCACTATTTTTTCCCTTTTGCACAAAGAGAAAAAGACCCGTCTATCTGCACAGACGGATCTTTGATTTTATTCGGGCTGAACGAAGCGGATGGACTCAATCACGATCTTGTTAATGGGAACGCTCGCCTCGTCGCTTTCATTTTTCTTGACGGGGGATTCAGCGATCATATCGACCGCATCCATGCCTGCAACAACGTAGCCAAAGGAAGCGTACTTGCTGTTGAGATGAGCGGACGTCTTATGAACGATAAAGAACTGACAGGATGCGCTGTTGAATTCGTTACCGCGTGCCATGGAGATAACGCCACGAATGTGTTTGAGGTTGTTTTGGAAGCTGTTGATATTGAACTCTCCTTTGATCTTCTTGTCGGAGCTGCCTGTACCGTCACCGTTAGGGTCACCGCCCTGAATCATGAAGTTCTTGACGACTCGATGGAAGGTCAGACCATCGTAAAAATGCTCGGACACCAGCTTTTGAAAATTGGCAACCGTTTCGGGTGCGACCTCGGGGTACAGACGAACGATGATGTCCTCACACATCGTCTTATCTCCGCTCTGGACATCCGTGATGCTGACCGAGATCTTGACGTAGTTGGTCACGTCCTCCGTTTCCTTGCAAGTGGAAGGATCCACAGCCGAGAAATCCAGATCGGCAAAAGCAGGGGCCTTATGACCGGCACAAGCGGTCGTCATCAGCATAAGGGCACACAGTGCACAAAGCAACATCGCTCTTATGGCAATTCGATATTGTTTCATACGATTAAACTCCTTTTTCTTTTTGTTATCATACCCATATATTGTAACAGAAAACGGCCGCGCTGTCAAGGATTATTCCGTTCGCGCGGGCAAAAGAGATATATTTTTTTGCCCGATCGCACATAATAGTGATAGATTTTTGGAGGTGATGTGAAATGACTGAAAACACGCATCCGTGGCAAGAGAAAGCCGCCAAGCTGTTCGTACTGCTCTCTTTGCTTGCCGTCGCTTATTTTTTCATGGAAACCGCAATCAAGCTGCTTCTCCCCTTTTTGCTGGCCGCGCTGCTGGCCGCCATCATCCGACCCATCGCGGCCTTTTTGGAGCGCAAATGCAAGATGCCGAAAAAGGTCGCGTCCATCCTGCTTCTGATCTTGCTTTTATTTTTCTTTGGCGTGCTGATCGTCTGGGGATGCGAGCGGTTAATTCTGGAATTGCAAAAGCTACTGGATCAAATCGGTACCGACGGTGCTGTATGGAGCGCAAAGATCTCCAACATGATCGAGGTCGTCACAGGGCTGAGTGAGCACATTCCCCTCTTGTCCAAGCTCCGATCAAGCAGCTCGCTGACGAGCTTTTGGCAAGAGATAGATGCTAAGCTGGCCGAGATCATCACCGACACGCTGACGCGCTGGAGCGCCCGCATTCCCGATGCCATCGCTGCCTTGATCCGCGGACTCCCGGGAGCAATCATTTTCTTTTTGACCTTTCTTCTCGCCGCTTTTTATCTGTGTGCCGATCTGCCGGGCGTCCTCAAAACGCTCACGGGGCTTCTCCCTGCCCGTTGGCAATCGCGCATCCCTGCGGGAAAGGAAAAGCTATCTCAAATGGGCGGCAACTATCTGCGGGCTTATTTTCTTCTGTTTCTTTTGACTTTTGTTGAACTACTGATCGGCTTCACTTTCTTGCGCTTGCCCTATATTTTCTTACCTGCGCTACTCATCGCTGTGGTAGATATTTTGCCTGTATTGGGCGTTGCAACGGTGCTGGTGCCGTGGGGGGTGATCGAACTGTTACGGGGCGAGGTCAAGCTTGGCACGGCGCTGTTGATACTATGCGCGATCATACTGCTTATCCGCCAACTGGCAGAGCCACGCATCGTGGGAAAAAGCATTGGGCTTCATCCGCTGGCAACGCTGTTTGCCGCTTACGTGGGGTTACAATTATTTGGATTGTTTGGAATGTTGATCGGCCCTGCGGTGGCGCTACTCATTAAGGGGTGGGTGATGCCACGGGAGGGGGAAAGCTAAATTTCCTGCTACTTCTTCTACGGGCGCACACAGCTTCGCGCGTGCGCTGTGCCACAATAGCTGCCATTTCTTTGTCGTTCCACAAAGAAATGGCGAAAGAAAAGGAACCAAGGCGTTCCCCCTTGGATTCCCCTTTCCGTGCCACACTGTGCCGTTTACGATTCAAAAGAAAAAGCTGTGGATCGCATTTCGCATTCCACAGCTTTTCTCATTTCTTATCCACCCTCATCTTGGCAATTCTCTCTCCGTCGGGGGTGACGTAGGCCGTCCAGTTGGTGTGATAGATCACCAGACCAGGCTTGCCACCCGCAGGCTTTTTGACGTTGCGGACGCGGGTGTAATCCACGGCGATGTTGTCACCGCCTGCCGCTTTGGAGAAGTAGGCCGCGATCTCGGCCGCTTCGGTAAAGTCACGGTCGCTTGGCTCCTCGTCACCGTTGCAAACCAGCACCACGTGCGAGCCGGGCACGCCCTTGGCGTGGAACCAATAATCGTTGCGGTCGGCCAGCTTGTGGGTGATATATTCGTTTTGGACGTTATTTTTGCCGCAGAGCACCTGCAGACCGTCCGTCGTGACAAAGCGAGCCACCTTAGGCGTCGTCTGCTTGTGCGAGCGGTACTGCTTCATGCGCGAAGCGTAACCACTGCGGTACAGCTCGTCGCGTATCTCGGCCAGATCTGCATCCGTTTCGGCACGCGTCAGGGCATCGAACACGCTGTAAATATAGGTCAGCTCGCTCTCGCCAAGTGCGATCTGCCGCGTCAGCTCTTCCCTTGCCGTCTTGCTCTTGTTGTATTTTTTATAATATACCTGAGCATTGGCGGCAGGGCTCAAGCGAGAATCCAACGCCACGGTACACGAGCCGTAGCTACCGTCCTCCTCGTGATAATCCTCGTAGTCGATCAGCGTCGCCTGCGTCATACCGCGAGAGAGCTGATACAAATTGGCCGTGATCAAGTCTCCCGCTCGCTTGTATTCAGCACCCTTTTCGCAATCGGCCAGCTCACCGCGCTGAAGGTCCAACTTCTTATGCAAGCGCGCCTCGGCATTGGTCAGAATGTGCAGAATATCCGCTGCGCGTTGCTTGACGCGCGTTTCTCTGTCGCGAGTGGCAAAATAACGGTCGAGTAGCTCGCCCGCCGTTCCCTGTTTAACTTCAAACGAGTTGCCATACTGTGTCAGCGGCATAAAGGCGTATTCGACCGATCGCTCACCATCCATATACAAGGTCGGCTCAAAATCGCACCGACGGATGCGATCGATCACAGTGTCAAAGCCGCGCCACAGCGTCGCCGCCGTACAGCCCTCCAGGGGCGTTTCTGTGTCTTTCGTGACCAAGTACACCATCTCACGCGCCACAGCCGCCGAGATGCCCTGAAAGGTGGCCAGTAACCACTTATGCGCAGGTCGTCCTGCGGGCGCGTCGGCATACAACGCATAAAATTCTTGCTCGGTCACAAGAAGCGGATCAGTCTTATCCTGCGCTGGCGGCAGCTCGTAGGTCATGCCGGGCAAGACCTGACGCACCGAGCTGGTCGAAAAGTCGACGGGGCGCAAAACGGCCAGGATCTTGCCATTTTCGTCGGTAAACATCATGTTGCTATATTTGCCCATGATCTCGGCAATGAGATAGCGGCGGCAGGCAAAGCCCATCTCGTCCCGCGTCTCAAATTCCAAGCGCACCACGCGCTCAAAGCCCTCCTGACGAATATCGGACAGCTTGGCGCCCGACAAATGCTTACGCAACAGCATGCACAGCATGGGCGCGGTCAGCGGATTTTCCTTTTGCACGTTGGTAAACCCGATACGGGGATTGTTCGATCCTGCGTGGATGAGTAATCGTCTGCCTCCCTCGAACGAGCGCATTTGCAACACGATCTCGTCCTTTTCGGGCTGGCTGATCTTTTCAATGCGGGCGCCAAGCGCCGCGCTTTTGATCTCGTGGATCACACAAGCAAGCATACCTGCATCAAATGCCATGTCCGTTGCTCCTTTCTTTCCAATTCATCGACAAATCAAAACATCTCGGCCAGCACGCCCAGATGCGGAACGATCACGTCGGGGCGCTCGTCGCCCGTCGCCGCCGCACCTTCCGCGGCGCTCGTTCCCCCCGTCAACACCAACACCGAGGTCGCGCCCGCACGATTGCCAAAAGCAATATCGGTATACAGTCGGTCACCGATCATGCACATCTGGCTGGCGCGAAGTCCCGTTTGCCGTTCAATCAGCGCCATCGCAGACGGCTCGGGTTTCCCCATATAAATGGGAGATACGTCGGTCGCCGCCGTGATCATTGCCGCGATCGCCCCCGCGTCGGGCAGAAGGCAATCCTCAATGGGCACGCTGCGATCGGGATGGGTACAAATGTACTTGGCACCGCGCTGGATCATACGACAGGCCGCGGCCGCCTTTTCAAAGGTCAGCGTCTTGTCAAAGCCCGACACCACCACATCGGCCGTCGGTGCGCTCGCCGGAACAAGGTCAATTCCCGCCTCCAAGAACATTCTCTCCATCTCGGGTACACCGACGGCGTACACTCGCGCACCCGGATGGTTCTTCTTCAAATAATCGATGGTCACGTCGCCCGCCGAGATCATCTCGTCCTCGCGCGGCTCAAATCCCATCTTCCCTAAATACTCCACCATCTCTTGATGCGAGCGGTTGGGGCTGTTGGTGTAAAACATGACCCGCTTGCCCGCGCGGCGAAGACGCAAAATAAGGTCAACCGCCTCGGGAATGGGCGTCGTCGCAAGCGCGACCGTACCGTCTATATCAAAAATAAAGCACTTCAGCTCTCGGATATACGAGTAGGGTGCTGACATATCTACGTGAGTTTGCATCGTTTCATCTTTCCATGGTGTTATTTGGCGTGTAATCAGCCGCCGAAAAATATTATATCACATAGTTGCAATTTTTACAAGAAGATGATATAATTGTTACAGTAAGATTTTTTCTCCCTCGGAGGTAGCTATGAAAAAGACCGTCATTGGCATTGATATCGGCGGAAGCACGACCAAGATCGTCGGCTTTCACTTTGAACAAAATAAAAAGCCTGAGCTGATCGCTCCCCAGTTCGTCCGCGCGACCGACCCCGTGACCTCCATGTACGGCGCGTTCGGTAAGTTTACCGACCAGAACGGTCTGTCCCTGGATCAGATCGACCGCGTCATGATGACGGGTGTCGGCTCGTCCGTCTCTCAAAATCCCATCTACGGTCTCCCCTGCCGCAAGGTCTCCGAGTTTACCTGCGTGGGTCTTGGCGGCCTCTATCTATCGGGTCTGCAGGAGGCCATCGTCGTCAGTATGGGCACGGGTACGGCTCTGATTCACGCCAAGGCAAAAAAGCTTGATGAGAGCGGCGCTCCTATCGTCAGCAACGAGCAGGATACCGAGATCGAGTATCTGGGTGGTACGGGTGTCGGCGGCGGTACTCTCATTGGCCTGACCAAAAAGCTGACCGGCGTCGCCACCATCGAGCATATTGAGCAGATCTGCCGCGAGGGCAACATTGAAAACGTCGACCTTCGCGTCGGGGACATCTCGCGCGACAGCTTCCCCAATATGAACGAAAAGCTGACCGCCTCCAACTTCGGCAAGGTCAGCGACCTCGCAACCCCCAGTGACATCGCCCTGGGCGTGGCCAACCTCGTGGCTGAGACCATCTTCATGATGGCGATTTTCGCCGCCCGCTCGTTCGGACTTAAGGATATCGTCCTCATCGGCAACCTGTCTACCCTCCCCCCTGTCCGCCGCGTGTTTGACGAATTGCAGGAAGGATTTGGCGTGCGCTTTATCATTCCCGAAAACTCGCAGTACGGCACGGTTATTGGGGCGGCGCTGTATCGGTAATTTTCAAGGAACAAACACGGAAGGAGGCATAACATGGGATTTCCCAAGCTGAAAAATGCCCTTTTTTGCCGGATTTTGACCTACGTCGTTGTACTCGGCCTATTTATCGCCCCTATCGTTGTGTTGGCCTGCATTCCCGTCATCCCTGTGCAAATCAAAGTCGCAGCCTTCGTAGTATTCGGCGCAGGTCTGATTTATTACCTGATTAAGAACTTCATACTACTCATGGGCATGGACCTCTTTCTTGCCATGCTGCACGGATATAATACGGCACGTCGGCAGTATCCGTTGCCAAAGGCCGCGACGGAGGAAAAGATATTGCGCCGTGTCCGTCGGTTTGGCAAAACCTACCCCTGCCACTCGGCAAAGCCCCAGCCGATCACGCTACAATACAAGGCTAACTCCTCTATGCTAATCTATGCCAGTGGCATCGAAAAGATCGTCGCTGTCTATCATACTCCGTTTTTAGATAAACAAACCTACTCCGCCATTTTCCGCTCTGCCAAAAGCAATTCCAATTATCTGAAGGGCAAAAAGAAGCCTATGCTTTTGGATCCTCAACAGAAAAAAGCCCCACTCAACCGTGTGACCGTCGTTTTGATCTTCGCCGATTCCGTGGATATGACGCTCGCGCCCACGCTGTTTGATCTCGTTGGCAAGGAGGCGGGCGACGGAGATGAGATCTCCTATCTGCCCTGCATCATTGACCTGCATCACCGCATCTGCGTTTTCGACAGCGTCCGTTCCCCCTACGTCGGCTTCGGCTATCCCGTCAAAAACCGCGGGTATAAAATGATCAAAAAGATCGTTTTCGGTGGAAGATTCGCAAAATCGGACGCCTTCGTTGCCCTTCCCGATCAACAAGACCACAAAGATATTGATATACGAAACGATACGCTTTGGAAGCTTTGGCGCACCATGAAATACGAGATCATTACCAGCCAAAAAGAAATGAAAAAGCGCTTTTCAGGGATGCAACACGGACAAATCGAAATTGAAGACGGCGAGTATCTGTATCTGAAATGGAAAGAGGCAGGTATATTGCTCGCATTCCAGTTGGACAATGAAACAATGACCGCAAGCGTGGACGCCTTTGATACCTGGGACTATCCGAAATCCAATAAAATCGGCAAGCAAATGCACGAAAAAATGGAGCGAAGGATCACCGAGCATTTTGCGGAACTTGGTTATACGGTGAAATTTATTGAACCGTTCGAAGAGGAAGAAAATCTATAAAAAACTG